>Ga0070753_1001807_pt1 | contig 11798 bp, 15 predicted proteins | sample VirMetDEL_Aug_31_FD_77441 | JGI IMG/M metagenome (GOLD analysis project Ga0070753, IMG submission 77441) | Aqueous microbial communities from the Delaware River and Bay under freshwater to marine salinity gradient to study organic matter... | ecosystem: Environmental > Aquatic > Marine > Coastal... | reverse complement strand
TCAATCGTAATATCAACGTCAGGTTCTTCGGGCAAAGGCTCCGGCAAGACAGGCGGTGGCTCTGGCGGTTGAGACGGAGGCGCAACATCCTCGTTAACCGGATTAGGAGGCGGAGGTGGCGGCGGCGGCGGTGGCGGCGGCGGCGGTGGAGGTGGAGGCGGAGGAATGGGATCATCCTCCTCTCCCCCAGTTTCCACAGGCGGCTGCAATGGGAAAGGCAACTCAAAACGTTGAGGGTTAAGTAACGCTGCCCGTCGAGCCTCAAAAATAAGAGGCGAGCCACTGCCTTGCATCCAATCAAACATTAAAGGGTTTACGCCTTCACCCATGCGCGGGCCTTGCGGAGCATCACCCCGCAAAGACGCAATCATGGCGCTTTTGTACCCCTCTGCCATTACATCACCCCGCCAAGCTCAGTCATCATGTGCGATGACGTAAAGATAGTTCCAGGCCTGCCGCGCACTTTTAGTCGAAGCGCGGCGTAGTAACCCAAGCCGGTTGTACCAATCCATGCCTGATAGGTGTTGGCAGCGCCTGTCCAACGCGCCGCGTTCCACAAGCCCTGATCCCAACGCCCCTCATTCGTTTCGCCAAACGACGGCGAGCCAGCGTTATTACTAAACGTATACTGCGTGTTAATGCGAGCCAGCACAGACGGCGCTTCTGGAGCAATGAAAATCGGACGCGCCAAGCCAAACTTCTTTAGCTGGGCTGGCGTACCAAATGCGTTAAACGCAGTCTGTACGTCGCCTTCTACGGTTGTACCACCTGTGTCGTCCGTTTCAACTCCATCTGATTCGCCGTATAACCCTTTGGCAACTCGACCATCTTCTGTACCGAAATATAGTTGCCCATTGAGAAGCGCAGAGCAGGCCATTGGGATACCAGAAAAAGTACACCACGCACCTGTGTTGACGTTCATCGCAAATTGTTGGTACACGCCGCCGTTTTCGGGTAGCTTGATTACGAGTACGTCGCTGTCTGGAGCAATGAAAACGTCCCATGACAGTTCGTCCTTTAGTTCTGCAATCAGCGGCGAAAGCACCGACTGAATTTTTTGAGATGGCCCAGGTTGAATATCGCTGAATTGACCATTGACTAGTCGTGACAACGGTACCAACCCTAGCGTCGATACAATCATTACATCGCCGCCATAGGCGGTAAAGAATCGTCCGTATGACGGAACTGGGCCTGCATACCACACGCCTTTTAAACCAAAGCTATTTGCTCCTGTCGGGTCAGTGCCTTGCCATACGCCGACGTCGCCTTGTGAGCCAATGACCACTAGGTAGTCATCGATGCCTACGCCAGCATCAAGCGTCCAGTTGATTAAGCCGCGCACATAACCACCGTTACGCAGCAGCGAACCCATTTCAAAGGAAGTTGAGTTTCCTGAAATGGCATCAACTTGATTTAAATAATAAACTTTTGAGTCTTCTTTAGCAGTAAACCAAACTCGTCTTTTCCAAACAGCAACTGATGTTAAATCTGTTGGCAACCCCTGTCCTGTTTGATTAACCCAGCCATTACTAGCATCATAAGTGTAGTAACCCGCACCAGGCGACACGGCAAGCAAAAACATGCCTGCGTTCGTTGCAAATTGCGTCGTGTTCCATTGATCGTTTTCAGAAGCCGTTCCGCTGACAACTAAAGAAGGCGTATCAGTCGTGACGTCATAAATATTGCCACCCGCCGCTGCAAAGACTTTGTTGTCTGCGGGGTCAGGCGCGTTGTAAGTAAAAATTGAGCGAATCGGCAGCGACACCGTCGATGTGTGGTACTGCCAGCCTTTGCGCAGTTCGATACCTGTTTGCTTGGGAATAAAGTTATCTAGCACCAACGCGTCAGTTGGCTGCATCGCGCTAATTGGGTCGCGATAGTTTAACCCCGCGACAGGCGCGGGGATGGTGTAAAGCTGCGCAACCTGCGCAGCAGCAGCAAGCCGTGGCTGCTTAAATTTTTGAACTGGGATAAGAGGCATTAGCTTCCATAACCCGTATCAGGCGTGTTGCTCAGTGGCTGAATATACGGGAAACGGAAGTCACGCACCATCGACAAAACGCTTGCGCCTTTTTCGTTCCCTTTACGATTTTCGTAGTTAACTTGGAAATCGCGCATTGCAGCAGAAGAGTCCAAGCCTTTCATTTCAAGCCACTTGACGCGGGCAAGAAGCGTCGTCAAGTAAGAATCAAGAAGAATCGTGTCACCGTTCTTAGACGCCCGATTCTTGTACAAGTCAGAATTGTCTTGGTCGCGCACCCACGCAACAGACTGATAATAAAAAGTCAAAGTCTGCGCGGCGGTTGGCGGCGACAAAATGTAAATCTGGTTGTCGCGTACCTGCCAATAAAATGACAACGTCGGCAAGGTCTGCCGAATCAACAACTGCTGCCACATTTGTGGACTGACCGGCCCAATTGCCGGCCACTGCATTGAAGAGTTCCATTGCGTCTGATCAACAAACGCATAAAAGTCTTCAGGTAAATCAAACGCCTTTTCGCTTTGTCCAGGCGAGTCAGCCGCAATACTTAGGCTGTAAGTCTTCGTAAGTTCCTGCCAGTCAGCCATTGCCAGCAAATCAATGCCGGCAAGGTTGACTGACTGAACCATTTGCTGAACGGCGGGGTCAGTGTCCCCCGCCGGATCAGCCGGCGTCGGATAGCTAACCAGAGCGGCAACGTTCTGAACGATAGCCGAAAGCGTAGAATCGTTGACGATCTGGAAAGCCATACCTTTACTTACTCCTCAGACTGCTTGGACTTACCCTTGGAGTTCATCATTTTGGTCAGCGCTTCAATTTGCGCTTGCATTTCTTCAATCTTGGCGTCACGCTCTTTGAGTTCAAGATTCATCTTCTCAATCGGCGCGTTGCCTTTGGCCAGTTCAATGAACGCCTTGGCCGCACGCTTGTCTTCTTGGAAGCTGAAGAATTTCTGCCCCACAGAATCAGCCGCTTCGGCCAACTGCTCGACCGTCAAAATGTTGAAAAACTTGTATTCCTCAACCTTTGACGGTGTCATCTTCGGAAGCGATGACAGCGGCGTGCCTTCAACAGCACTACCCGCGCCAGCTTTCCATTTTGCATAACGGTCGGCAAAGCGCCGCTCGTCAATGCTGTCTACAGGCCGCTCCACAATGCTGAGTTTGTCCCCAGGCACCATGATGCGGATGTAATCAACTTCTTTGTAAATCGCACGCCCTTCCTGCTGGCTTAGGCCAGACTGAAGCTGTGGCTTACGAAAGAACTGCACAAACAAACGCTCGTCACCCGCAAACCTAGACTCATCTAGCCCAGGCGCGTCGGGGACGCCGCTCCAATCAGTCGGCAATGTGGCGGTATTCACCTGCATGATTTTTTCCTTTTAGTAGTTAGACAAAAAAGACGTGGGGGTTAAACCCCCACGCCATCTCCATATTCCACCTTGAAATCCGTACCGGCTGAACCACCGATACGCGAGCCTCCGATGCTCGCCTCATCCGCACCCGTCGTGCCGATACCTTGCGTGGCTGCCCCAGTGGACTGCGACGCGGCGGTATCAACGATGGCCGGTGCGGAGGAAGAAACTGCTGCTCCGTAAGAAACTGCCATGTCAACCTCCTAAAAAAGCCTTACTGAGCAGGGGTTCACCCTACCCAGTAAGGCAAGGTGAACCCCCACCACGGGGCCATTAGTTCTGGATGCGACCCTGGAACTGCGCACCACGGCAAGTCAAGTTGCCGGCCCAGCCAAGAATCTGCACTTCCGCGTCTTGGTTGATCGCGTAGCGACGATTCGGGCTGAGTGCCACCATGTTGCGGTCACGATGCGGACGCAACGAGATGTACTTGGTGTTCAGCATAAAGCCGGTCGCGGCAGGGCAGTACCCACCGATACCACCGTCAAGCACCACATCCGCGTCCATGAATTTCACGGTCGGGAAGCCGAGCGAGCCGGTAGCAGGATCGGTGAAGCGCTGCTGCGCCTGCAACGAACCCATGTAGTACGACCAGTAGGTGTTGTCGAGGATAACGAGGTCGGGACGATCCGAGCCACGCACCAACGACGCCCACAAGGTGTTCAACGCACCCTGAATGGTGGTCGCAGACGGGGTAACGGAAGCTACCGAGAAGTCATACAACTTGGAACGCCAGAACGTCCAAGTCGCACGGTCGATGCCGCCGTAGGTGCCGGTGGTCGGATCGGCAGGCACAGCGGCGTTCAAGCCGGTGACTTCCTTACCCGACGAGCCGGTGCCGTCGCTATACACAGACTCAGCGAGCTTGTTCGCCATCGTGGCTTCGGCTACGTTGATACGAGCCTCAAGCAAGTCGATGAACGCTTCGCGACCGCTGTTCTGCAACATCTCCAAGCCGCTCATCACGACTGGGCAGGCAAGCTGCTTGATGTTGAACTCAGCAGCGCTGATCACGTCCTGAGCCGCAACCGGCAACAGGTCGTAGCCGCTGTAGAAGCCAGCGTTGCCGTTTTCAGCAAAGCTCAACTCCTCAAGGATGACGTTACCACCGCCAAAAGGCTTCACATTGCCGCGCTGGTTGAGCTTGGCGAGCAAAGCGTTGTTCTTGGTGACGTTGTCAGCAATCGACCGCGAACGATTTTGAATCGTGGTCGCAATAATGTCCGTAACGGACGTATTCGCAAATGCCATTTTAAATTACTCCATGAAACGGTTGCCCTTACGGGCATTTTCTTCCGCCGAAAGCAACTGCAAGTTGTTTTCAACGTGAAGGCCACACACATTCGTCCCTTGCAGCGGAACTATGTGGTCAACCGTCATGTTCATACGCCGCGCTTTGGCGTAGATGGCATTGATGACCTGCTTGTCAGCCCAAGTGGGGCATTGTTGTTTAACAACAAAGCCTCTTAGGATATTTCGCTGCCTTATCTTGTCGTAATGCCTGCGATAACGTTTGCGTTCATACCAGCTAAAGCGTTCTGGATCTTTACGTCGGGCTTCACGGAACCAGAGTTTGCTGCGTTCCCGTGATTCGGGATGGCGCTGTCTTTCTCTAGCTCTAGCATTCACCGCTTCTTTATTGCGCTGCCGATAAGTTGCGCTGTAGAAACGCTGCTTTGCTAAAAACCGTTTGTCCTTTTCCTCACGCTTCCTGCGGGCATACTGGCGCACACTTTCACGCGAGCATTCCACACAAGTCCATGAACGCGAAAACCGCAACCCCTCTAGTTCAGGATGCTTTTGACACACCTTCCCTTTGTAGAGTCGTGGCTTTCGCTCCACGTTGTGGTTTTATCATCATCTAGTGTGAACTGCAAGCGCAGCTTCAATTGCAGACCGCACATCTGTGGCACCTTGCGTTGGCACAGCCAATGCGGGTGCGCCTGACACGCTGACTGCGGCGGCTTTAGCTTTTTGTGCCGCGCCTTGGAGCGTCTGCGCGCCTTTAGCTTTAGCTCGCCCTTCTAGCACTGCACGCACTTTGGGATTAATCATGCACGCTTGCCGGTAAGCATCACTCAAGCTAACTTCGCGGCCACGTTTTTGCGCTAATTCCATAATATCGGCCATTTCGTCGCGAACGTCCTCGCCAAACTCGGCCTTTTCTAAAAACTGTCCTACTTCACTAATTGCCTGCTGCTGTACCTGTTGAGCCTGCGCGGCTTGCGCCTGCTGGTACTGCGACATGAATTGCTGCATAGGGGCTAACTGTTGCTGAAGCATTTGCTGAAGCTGAACTTGGCCAGGATCAGTCTGAGGCACTTGACCTGCCAGCGCAGAATCAAGTTGCTCAATAAACGTGTTGCCAAATCGGCCTACGCCAAATTGCTTAACAATGCCCGCCACCATTTGCGCCAAATCAGGCGCGGGGGCGGTGCGTAACCGCGCTGCGGTCGCCATTAAGGAATCAATCGCCGCCAGCGTGTTACCGCCCTCGGCTTTAATAAACATTTCGTACGGCGCAACAGTCTTTTGGATCGAATCGGCTAACTTTCTAGCTTCTGATGTTTCCTGAAGCGTACGCTGCACTTCTTGCTCACGGCGCATCACTTCAGCGCGGACATCAGCCGGCAATGCCGACCAATGCTCACGCACCTCTGGTCGCCACGACACAGGAGCCTTTTCTTTAATTGGCTCAGATTTTGGCCCAGGCGTAATAGCTGGTGTTTCTTGCGCTTTTAACGCTTCGCCAACAGACGGCTTTTCTTTTGCAAGCTTACCATCCGCACTGCGGACAGGTTCTGATTGTGTTTCTTTTGCAACAGATTCTGTTGGTTCTGCAACAGGCTCTGGCGCAGATACCGGCTCCGGTGCCGGCGTACTATCTTCCTGCGGAACAGCCGCTTCTAACGCGTCCCGTATCGTGGTGGGTTCAGTCATTTGTTATCGTCTCTCTAGTTGTCGTATCGCCTCGACAATGTCCGACCTGCGGACACTGCCACCATTTTTCATGTAATGCTCACGTTCTTCTTTGGCTTTGGCCTACGATTCTTTGAAGTCATCTGCCGTGGCATAGCCCATGCGTTTCATGTATTCGCGATGTTTTTTGCGTGAGCTAATGTCTGCGCCATCCGGTGCTTGCAGCCCGTCGTAGTGCCTATCGCCCCACAACGCGTCAGTGCGCGTATCCACAGGGCTTATCCGCTCTGCGGTCACTTCAACCATTTCACCCACATCTTTGTCGTATACCCATTTACGCCGCATACGATTTGTCCTTTGCCGTCTTAGCGGCGTCTTTAAAGTTCTTAGCAGTTGGCGCACCTTCTTCACCAGGCTTACGCATCCGCTCGCCACTACCCTGCGCGATTCGCTCACGCTTCCTTAAAATGTTTGCGTACAATCCCATCTTGCTCATACGTCACCATTTCACTCGATTAGCCCAATACGCTGCACTCATTGGCCCTTTGGCAATATTGGACGCGTGGCGTGCTTTAAACGCCTCATTGCGCTTAGAACCATCTGGTGAACCCTGCACGCCTTGCTGGCCAAAGCGAATGAGCTTGATCTGCTCGCCTTGCTTGGCCAGAACTGCGTGGCTTTTCTCAGGATGGCTTGGCGTGCGTTTAGGTTTATTGAACCCACCAAACTCTTTGCGCAACGCGTCAATTCTGGCTCCGTATTCGCTCACGGCACATCCTCCGCACTATGCCACTCAGTGCTACGCTTTAAAAACTTTGGCCATTCAACGTTATTGCAAAATGACTTGTCTTCAATTAGCACATGATTCGTTGGTTGCGCGGTGAAGCGTCCGTTTTCAAGCGCAACAAAGTAGAACTCTTTGCCTTGCTCCGGCTCTGCCGTAAACGCATCAGCAGTTGGCACCATCGTGAACATGTACATCCCGTCGTGTTCAGTTTTGTCTTGCAATCGAACATGTGCATTCATCCCTGACAAGAACGGGTACTCAATCGTCGAAAACTGCCAGCCATACGCATCCCATGTTGCTGCTTGCCACGGCTCCCATGCCGTATCCGTTTTTTCCGACGCCAGCTTGTGTAGTGGCACGTTGCGGTACACCGCACCGCATTCCAACAACACATGACAACCAAACGCCCTGCCTGGATAGCTCGTTAAACCAAACCAGACGCCGCGTAGCCAGCCATGCTCGCCTATGGCATTCGGCTCTACCCACACATACAAATGGCGCGGTAAGGCTCCTGCGTGCGTATAAAGCAAACCTTAATCCTCGTCCGCTTCGTCCTCTTCCATCTCTGAAGATTCTTCGACTTCCTCTGATTCCTTATAAGGAATGTCCCGTAACTGACGCAGGATTTCTGCGTAAATCGTCATTTTGTTCATGGCTTACCTCACAATGGGCGGCATGGCGGGATTGGGCTGCATTGCCGCACGCGCCATCGCGTTCATCTGCACAACTTTGGCCTGCGTATCGACCGCTGTTTCACGCGCATTGGCTTCGCGTTCTTTGGCCTTCGCCATTTCCGCCGCAACCTCTGCTTGCTGCTTGGGCGACGGGGGAGGCGGCTGCATTCCTTGTTGCTGCATAGTGCCAATGGCCTGATCCAGCACGCCTTCGATTTCGGACGACACGCGGAACTTCGACACTGCCCATTGAAGTAATCGCAACAAGTACGGCGCAGAACCTGGCACCTGCTGTGCCATAGGCGCAACCTGCGACACGAACGCACCTAGCCCTTGCATAAACTGCACGGCAGCATCACGCTCTGCGGCATAGTCCATTGCCGCCATTGAGTCGGCCTCTACCGAAATGCGGTAGTCCGCTACGTTTTCGTCTTTGATTAGCGCAATTGCACCCTGCACATACTGCGCATCCGGCGTGCGCATAATGTTTGAACGCATGGCAATCGTCTCAGGCTGGAAGTGCTTGCTGATAATGTCAGCCTTAATGCGTAAGCCTTCAGTAATCCATTCGGCAATGTAGAACTGCGACAACTGGATACGCGTCGAACCAAACTGCGCTTTGATCTGCTGCGCTGTAGCCGTCTCCGACGCTTTAGACGATCCACGCATAACGTCCGAAATGCCCAGCACTTCGTAAATCTGCATGGTCTTGTCTTGGCGGTACTGGCGCAGTCGCTCAATGCAATTGACGACCTGTTCAATGGGGGCAAAGTCCACCTTGCCCTTGACGCCACCCGATTCTGCAAACATGGCCCAGTTATCAACGGGAATCAGTTGATTCTCAGCCGCTTGACTAAACATGCGTCCGACTGAATCACCCGCCGCCTTGTCATAGACGCCTGCGACCTTGGCAGCCCGCGTGAGCCAAGTAATGCGCGTGTTGATTTCGTCCAATTCGTTGAACTGATCCTGCGCAAAGATGTAATCCGCACGCGGCATAAAGTTCGACGATGTGACGTTTGCGGCCAAAGGCTTGGGACACGGGAAAAATCCGTCAATGCCAAGCGGGTCGTCTTTGACATCAAGAATGACCTCAGAACCTTTGGCCATCCAATAAACGCGCTTCGTCTCTTTTTCCCAAATCTCAAACACTTCCGCTTTGGCCCACGGGTCATATTTCGGCGCTTGATCGTTTTGCGACGACTTCTGCGTCGTTTGCAACGACACGGTCTTGCCGATTTCTTCGCCAAAACGATTAATTAATTGATCGCGGGTCATGTACACGCGACGCGCTACCCAACGCACTTCGTTCCAAGTGCGGGCGGGCGACCAAAAGAAATCTTTCCAGTAAACGTAGTCGCACGGCGCGTCTTCATCAACAATTCGCTCGTACGTCTGCTCCGGCACCAACTCTTCGCCCGTGATCGGGTCAAGCTCGGCAGGAATGACTTCTAACGCCGTCTCAACCTCATAACGTAGCCAAATCTGGCCCATGCCCACAACCAGCCAATCTTCAATGCCTTGGCGAATCGCGGCATCCCATGTCGAGACGTTGTCGTCAAAAGACTTGTTCAGCAATCGCTGCACAATCTGCCCCGCTACGCGGGCGTCATCGTCTTCAGCGTCCAAAAACGCACGCGCCACTGCCGCTTTCGGCGGACGCGCATACAACAAACTCAATAAGACTTTGGTGCTAGACCAGAACAGATTGACCCGCGACTCCTCTTTCTGCCATTCGTCGCGCTTGTCCAAGTACCGCCGCACAATCTTGTCGGCGTCATCGTGAAACTTCTGTAGCTCTTTCTTCGACGCTTCCATTTCTGCCGACCATCGCTGGGCTAAACCAGTCGGGGTGTCGGCGTAGTCATTAGCAGACTCTATGCGTTCGCTGTTTTCCATTTATCCCAACCTGCCGTAAGTTCGTGGTTGACAGTCCCAAATGTCTTCCAAGGCAAATGCGTAGTTGTTGCCGTCGCCTTGGCGCGTTGCGATAGTAGCATCAGGACTTGACTTTTTACCAGAAACAGGTCTTGTGGATAAAGATAAGTAACGAAAAGCGTCAGATGCGTGGCTATGCTGGTCGTGTTTCGGGCGGCTGCGGTACGTTTGCGTCCGCTCATCCCACTCACGCATGTACGCCCGTAAATGCTCTAGCCCCTCGTACACGGCTTTCTCATCAAACCAGCATTTTGGGATCGTAAGCCTTGTCGCCTCAATGCCGTCCTGCAACGACATCTCCGGCACTAGGCGCGGGGTAATGCCTGCAATCAGGAATTGTTCGATGATGCTTTTGCCCGTTTGGAGGCTCTTGGCTTTTGCGTCGTGCGGGAGCCAGATTTGCCCGACTTTGTACGGACGCGATTTGATCCAGTCGATGTAGTGGCTGATTGGCTGTCCATCGGCTTCGTAGAAGTCGCAGACGCGGTATCCGTCGCGGGTGGTTTGCCAGCCCCACCAAGAACAACTGTCCGTGTAACCCAAATCCGCGACCAAATCGACCGGATTTTCTGCGTCAACGGGATGATCACCCACCCTGCCTTGCTCATACGCCTCTCCAATTAGTTTTGCGTAGTACGCGCCTGGAATCGCTGCATCGAAACTAATTTCGTATTCTGTGAGATACGTTTCTTCCGTCATCTGCGCACGCGCATCGCGCAGTTCGTCAGGATGCAAGATGTTGGTCTTGCTGGCCGGTAACTCCAACAACACATGCGTGTCAGGATTTAACCGCGCCTCTTCGCGCATCTGCCAGAAAAAATTCTTGCCAGCCGGTGTGCCGGCGAATATCGCCCAGCCGCGTCGGTCGGATAGTGCCGGTCGCAACACGCTGTACCAAGCGGACGGGCGAATCTGCCCGACTTCGTCTAATACGACGCCGTCAAAGTACATACCGCGAAGCGCGTCAGGGTTGTCCGCACCGGCTACAAAGATCGTGCTTTGGTCGCCGTACCCGTTGTTAATGACGAGCTTAAGTTCGCTTTCGTTTGGCGGCTTGGCCCAGACGGGCTTGCTCAGTTCTTTCAGGTAGTTCCACGCCACCTTTTTTGCTTGGTCGCGAAAGGGGGCGAGATACGCAAACTGTGGCTTCGGCTTATTCGTTTCCAGCGCGGCCACGATGATGTCGGCGCACATCGCCACCGTCTTGCCAGCGCGGCGATGCGCAATCACGACCGCCCAGCGCTTGTTGCGCTGGTGTAGCGGCAGAAAGACGTTGCGGGGCTGGTAGCTGGTAATGTCCATTCAGTTTTTTAGAACAGGCGAATTTTGTGGTGGGAGATATGAGGGGGGAGGCTCCTGTTAAGCACCCTCCCCCCCCTGCCGATTGATGGGGGGTGGGGTGTCAATTTCGTCCACCTGGTGGTCAGTCTCGGCCTCTATCAATTTACTCTTATCAATCAATGATTTATGCGCGGACTGTGGCGATGGCGTGACGTCAACGATTCCGCGACCCTGCAACCAACCTAGATTTATCGTGATCCCTGCCCCTGTTGCGTTGACCGTCAGGGGCAACGCCTTAGCCACCATCCCCGCGAAGATCTGCCTATCGGCAATCGTCCCGTTTGCCCTTTCTAATAGCCACGCTGCCAGTCCCTTACGTCCATGAGAATCCGTGACTTCACGCGTGGCTAGTTCTATCGCTTCCCGAATGTTTTGCGTGACTTTATTCGGGACGCCCTTGGGTCGCCCTGGGCCGGCCTTTGTGAGCCTATGTCGGCCCGTCCCTTTAGGTTTCTGGATTGATTTTGAAACAGTCTCGACTTCCATGCGTCGTAAGACTATCCGCATTGCGGTCATTAGCGCAACCCGTTGCGAATATCTTCCCATATGCACAATCGCTTGTGTATTATGACCGTACTAACTACGCAAACGAGGTAACAATTATGCATAACGTAGAAAAGTCAGCATTTCGTCGGGGCGAGTATGTGGGATACGCGGACGGCTGCGTATTTCGCATCCAGAAAGCCAACAGCAGTTTTGGCAACTGGTGCGCTATCGCTTCGCATGGCAGCAACGCAGACAAGT
>Ga0070753_1001805_pt1 | contig 11815 bp, 13 predicted proteins | sample VirMetDEL_Aug_31_FD_77441 | JGI IMG/M metagenome (GOLD analysis project Ga0070753, IMG submission 77441) | Aqueous microbial communities from the Delaware River and Bay under freshwater to marine salinity gradient to study organic matter... | ecosystem: Environmental > Aquatic > Marine > Coastal... | reverse complement strand
ACTAGCAAACCCAACATCACTTAGCGGTATGCCTTGGGCCGCTGAATAACACAGAAAGGAATAGACAGATGGCGAAAGACGAAAAGAAAACCATCACGGTCAACGAAGTAGAATACAACTTGGATGACTTTACAGTGGAGCAAGCTGCAATGCTAAATCATGTGCAAGACTTAGACCGTAAACTCAGCAACGCACAGTTTAACCTAGATCAGCTTATGGTTGGTCGTGAGGCGTTTGTTGCACGACTAGCAGCATCACTGGAGGCTGAACCAGAAGAAGCTAACTAAAATTTAATGGCAACACTAGAACAAATCAGACAGGCGGCAGAAACTGACTTGGTAACATTTATCAAGTTAGTTGCTCCTGAACAAGTTCTAGGACAGTGTCACGAGGATGTATGTAATTGGTGGACACGTGAAGGGGCCAAGTCCCATCAACTACTTTTGTTTCCTCGTGATCACGGCAAGTCAAGATTAATAGCCTATCGTGTAGCTTGGGAGTTGACAAAGAACCCAACTTTGCGTATACTATACATATCAGCTACAGCCAACCTAGCTGAAAAACAACTAGGGTTTATCAAAGGAATCCTTACATCAGAAATATACCGTCGATACTGGCCTGAACATGTTCATGCAGACGAAGGTAAACGTACCAGATGGACTAACTCAGAGATCATGTTAGACCATCCACTACGGAGGAAAGAAAATGTTAGAGACCCTTCGGTCTTCACTGGTGGCCTTACTACGTCACTTACAGGACTTCACTGTGACATTGCTGTCTTGGATGATGTCGTTGTGTACGAAAATGCTTACACAGGCGAAGGACGTAATAAAGTTAAAAGTCAGTACTCTCTTCTCTCGTCTATCGAAGGAGCTGAAGCGAAAGAGTGGGTCGTAGGTACACGTTACCATCCTGCTGACTTATACAATGATCTTCTTCAAATGGTAGAGGATCAGTATGATGACAGAGGTGAAAAAGTAGGTGAGGATAATATCTACGAGATATTTGAGAAACCTGTAGAGGACAGAGGTGATGGGACAGGTGAGTTCCTATGGCCTCGTAGTCAACGCAAGGATGGTAAGTGGTTCGGGTTTGACCTAAAAATTCTAGCCAAGAAACGTGGTCAGTATTTAGACAAAGGACAGTTCAGAGCACAGTACTACAACGATCCATCCGATCCTGACAACGTACCTGTAGGTTCTGACAAGTTTCAATACTATGAAAGAAAACACATTCGTGAAGACAACGGATACCTTTACTACAAGGATAATCGACTCAACGTCTTCGCTGCGGTGGATTTTGCTTTTAGTCTGGGTAAACGTGCTGATTACACAGCTATTGTCGTGGTAGGTATAGATGCAGACAACAACATCTACGTCTTGGACATCGACAGATTCAGGACTGACAGAATCTCTGAGTACTTCGACCACATCCTACACCTATCCAACAAGTGGTCATTTAGAAAACTTAGAGCAGAAACCACTGTGGCGCAGATGGCTATTGTCAAGCAACTCAAAGAACTTATCAAACAACATGGACTTGCTATAAGTATCGACGAGTTCAGACCTAACAAAAGTCAAGGTAATAAACAGGAACGTATCTCTTCCGTCTTAGAACCTAGATATGATAACCTAAGCATCTGGCACTACCGTGGTGGTAACATACAGATACTTGAAGAAGAACTATCGTCACGTAACCCTCCGCACGACGATGTGATTGATGCCCTAGCCTCAGTTGTAGATATGGCTGTCAAACCTGCACGTGCAGTTCGTAGGCAAAAGGATAATGTAGTGCAGTTTAATAAAAGATTTGGTGGAGTTTCCTTCTAATGGCTGGAACAACTATTGACATAGATCATTTCATTGATCCTCATGCTCTCGCAACTGACATCACAGATCGTTGGACATCTTGGAATAATGCTCGTCAGACTAAGATTGAAGAGTGGAAAGAACTGCGTAACTATATCTACGCAACCGATACACGTACAACGTCTAACAATAAGCTGCCTTGGACGAACAGTACAACAACACCTAAGCTAACACAGATAGCCGACAACCTACATGCTAACTACTTTTCAGCTTTGTTCCCCCAGCAAAGATGGTTTAAGTTTGAGGCACATGATACTGACTCAGACCTAAAGAATAAACGTGATGTCATTCAGGCTTACATGGAGAATAAAATCCGTCAGTCTGACTTTGAAAACACAGTGAGTAAACTAATTAATGACTACATCCAGTACGGTAACTGTTTCGCCACAGTTGACTTCTCCAGAGATTATACTGAGTACGACGATGGAGAACGTATTGTCAACTACATTGGACCTAAACTTGTCCGTATCAGCCCCTTTGACATCTGTTTCAACCCACTTGCTCCAAGTTTCGGAGATAGTCCTAAAGTTGTCCGTTCTATTTTAACCCTAGGGGAAGTTGCTCGTAAGGTAGAAGAAACTGTAGACAATGCCTACATGAAAGAAATCCTTGACAAGATGTTAGCCAATCGGTCATCTATGTCAGGACAGGATGTAGACACAAACAAGTCTCAGGCATTTACAGCTGATGGTTTTGCAACTCTGTCAGAATACTATGAGTCTAACTATGTAGAGCTTCTTACATTCTACGGAGACATCTACGATTCAGAAAATGGTAAGTTTTACAAGAACCGTATTATTACAGTTGTTGATCGTGCTTATGTCTTTATGAACGAACAAAACCCTAGCTGGTTAGGTAAGGCTTCTATCTTCCATGCTGGCTGGCGGGAACGTCCTGATAACCTATACGCCATGGGTCCTCTAGATAATCTTGTTTGTTTGCAGTGCCGCAGCGACCACCGAGAAAACCTCAAGGCTGATGTCTTTGACCAGATTGCATACCCGATCATCAAGATTCGTGGTGACGTAGAGGACTTCGACTTCGAACCTGCCGCACGTATCTACATGGGTGAAGAGGGTGACGTAGGGTACCTAGCCCCTGATGCTACAGCCTTGAATGCTGACTTCCAAATTCAAACCCTAGAAAACAAAATGGAAATGTTAGCAGGTGCTCCTCGTGAGGCTATGGGTATCCGTAGTGCAGGTGAGAAGACAGCATTCGAAGTACAACAGTTGATGACAGCAGCTGGTCGTATCTTCCAACACAAGACAGCCCACTTTGAACGTGTGTTCCTTGAGCCAATCCTTAATGCAATGCTTGAAGCGGCTCGTCGTAACATGGATATTGCAGATACAGTTCGTGTCTTAAATGACGATTCAGGTCTGTACTTCTTTGAACAGATAACCAAAGAAGACATCATGGCTAACGGTAAGATCGTACCTATGGGTGCTCGTCACTACGCAGAACGTGCTAACCGTGTACAGAACCTGACACAGCTATACCAGTTGAAGTTATCAGACCCAACTATGGCAGCACACTTGTCAGGTAAAGAGTTTGCTCGTCTTCTAGCTGATGAACTAGGTGAGCCTAAGTTGTTTGCTGAAAATATCACAATAACAGAACAACTAGAAACACAACGTATCGCAACTGAGGCTGAAGTTCAGTTTGAAGAAGAGCAACAGATTGCAATAGAGAAAGGACTATAATGCCCTACCAAAACGGAACAAAGATGCCTTATGGTACAGGTGCTAAGAAGAAGCCACCAGTAACAACTAAGACATCAGTTACAATCAAGAACCAAGTTAAATGTCAGTGTGGATGTGGAGGCTAACATGGGTTACGGAATGAAAAAGTCAACCAAGAAAAAGCCACCAATCAAAAAGAAATAAATGAAATCACACTGGTTCAAACAATGCAAGACGCAAGAAGATAAGGATAAGGTTCGCCAGAATATCCTGTCTAACCAAGATTCACTCTTACGTCTTGAAGTAATTCTTGAGTCGTTACTCAAGGAAACCCCATCGACAGCCGACTACGATAGTCCGTCATGGGCGTACAAAGAAGCTGATCGTATCGGCTACAATCGTGCACTTAACCAAGTGCTAGATATCATCAACTTAGATAAGGAATAGATTATGGTATTTTCTGACAGTGCTGTAACCGCACAGACTGAGCAGGTAACAGAGCAGACGCAAACTGAAACCGCACCACAGGAATCTTTTTTGCAGAAACTCGTAGAGGCAAAGGGAGAGAACTGGAAAGACCCTGAAGTCTTAGCTAAAGGTAAACTCGAAGCAGATGGCTACATCAAAACTCTTGAAGAGCAACTAGCCGCCATGCGAGAGGATATGAAGAAGCGAGACTATCAAGCCGAGATTCTCGACCAGTTGCAGAACAAGGCTACTGACACTGCCACAGTAGGAACTGCAACGCCCAATGATATTGGCAGCACAGAGACACAGAACACCACTGCAAGTCTTAGTGAGAACGATCTTGAAAGCCTTGTTGAAAAGACACTGGTCAAACGTGAACAGGACTCTGTCATTAAGCAGAACCTCTCACAAGTAGATCAAGAGCTAGTTAGTTCTTTCGGTACTGAAGCGGAAGCAACAGTCCGAAATAAGGCACAGGAACTAGGTATGTCAATGGAACGTCTACGTGATATTGCAGCCGAATCTCCTACTGCTTTCTTTGCTCTTATCGGTCAACCACAGAAAACCTTTAGCCCTATGGTTCAAGGCTCTGTCCGTACCGAAGGTGTTAATATGCAAGCCTCGAATGCACGTGACTGGCAATTCTACCAGAAGATGCGTCGAGAAAACCCTAACCAATACTACTCACCCAAGGTCCAACAACAGATGATTCAGGACCGAATGAACATGGGTGACAAGTTCGGAAACACTTAGAAAGGACTAGCAAATGGCTGGTATGATTTCCTCTAACACGGACATGCAGCGTCTGATCCGTGCTGAGGTTTACTCCTCAGAACTAAAAGAAATCCTACGTGACGAAATGATGGCACAGTCTGTCGTTCGTATGTTGGATGGATTCCCAGATGGTGACACATTCACTATCCCAACAATCGGTGAAACAGCAGTAACTACATACACTGAAGATAACGCAGTTTCATACGTTCCAATGGATACAGCTGAGTTCCAGTTCAGCGTTGACAAGTATCTACAATCAGCTTCATACATCACCAAGAAAGCTGCGCAGGATTCGTTCTACTCAGCACAACTTGAAGCACGTTTCGTTCCAGAACAAGCACGTGCAATTATGGAGCACTTCGAAGCAACTACTATGGCAGCACCTGAAGTTGGTGTTACAGCTAACTCTTCTGAGACAGTAGACGGTGCAGCACACCGTATCTCAGGTGGTAACGGTGGTAAACTAGAACTTGAAGATTTCGCATTTGCTCGTTATGCATTGAAGAAATCTAAAGTTGCTGACCGTGCATTGGTTGCTGTTGTTGATCCATCAGTAGAATACCAGTTGAACACACTGACAAACATTGTCAACGTGTCTAACAACCCAATGTGGGAAGGTATTGTACGTGACGGTATCGCAACAGGTATGCGCTTCGTGGCAAACGTATACGGCTTTGACGTATATACTTCAAACTACTTGAAGAACGACGTTGCAGATGCTGCTCTAGCAGAACGTGACGGAACAACAACCAATGACTTCTCAGTCACTAACGGTGTTGCTAACTTGTTCTTCTCAGCGGATGCGGGTTCTAACCCATTCGTTGGCGCATGGCGTCAGATGCCTGAAGTGGACTACGAGTACAACAAAGACTACCAACGTCACGAGTATGTAACTACTGCTCGTTACGGTGTCAAGAAGTACCGTCCAGAAGGTATTGTCACAATCGTGTCAGACCCAGCGGTATAATAACTTTTGGGTATCCCTTCGGGGGTACCCTTCACTTTTTTGTTGACAAAAGATATTTTTTGGTTTATAATATCTTTAACACTGGCAGGGGTTCCTAATGGCTAATGTAAATCACTCATCTTTAACTGACCCTTACTTGCATGAACCGAAGGGTATATCTAGTGCAGGTACAGGGCAAGTATATGTAGCTGATGGTGCAGGTTCAGGGAATTGGGTTGCGAAAACTCGTTTTATTGGGGCTTATATAGGCTTCGATGCAACAACACCTGCGTATCAGCACTCAATAACAACGTCAGACACAATACTTAATCCAACATTTTCAGTTGCAGCCCTCAATGGGTTTACTAGTGAGACTTCCCCTAATGCTCGTCTGAAGTACACAGGTTCTGAATACATTGATGCTCAGATTGTCTTTACCATTTCTTCAAAGAATGCTGGCAGTGTAACACACAATGCTGAGTTTTCTTTATTTAAAAATGGAACTGAACTAGGGGGTTCACGTACTATCCGAACCATTTCAGCAGGATCATGGGGTTCTATTTCTGTTTTTGGTTTTACACAATTTGCGACAAACGATTACCTAGAAGTAAAAGTTAAAGGCGATGCTGCATTCACACTTGACGTAGCTTCAGCCTTTATGTCTATTACAGGATCGGCCCGATAAAATGAAAACAACTCTCTTACAGATAGTACAGTCTATTCTGTCAGATATGGACTCTGAGGATGTCAACAGCATTTCAGATTCTGTTGAAGCACAGCAAATTGCCTCGGTAGTTGAGGATACGTACTACAACATTATCTCAGCTAGGCTAATACCTGAACACAAGAAGCTGTTGTCATTAACATCTATGAGTGACACAAGCCGACCCACACACTTTAGGTATCCTGACAATACAAAAAACATTCAGCGAGTAGACTATAATATAAGCTCTACGGCTACCCCTAACTTCAGAGAAGTTCTCTATTTAGAACCTGAAGAATTTTTAAACAGAATGAACCAGACAGGTCTAAAGGTAGAAACGTACAATGACCTTGTAGACATCTTTGTTAGCACAGATAGAGCACCTACCTATTATACATCTTTTGATGACTACCATATCATAATGGACTCATATGATTCTAGTGTCGAATCAATTCTAGCTTCTAATAAAACTAGAGCATTTGGTGAAATAGTCCCAGCATTTAGTCAAACAGATTCATTTGAACCTGACCTAGATAACACACTAATGCCTTTGCTTCTAGCTGAAGCTAAGTCAGCCTGTTTCTCTATGTTCAAGGGTGGATCAGACCCTAAGGTAGAACAAGCAGCAAGACGTTTAAAGTCTTACATTCAAAACGACCAGAGTAAAATCCGTCGATCAAATGTTCGGAACAGATACGGAAGAAACTAGATGATTGAATATGACCACGACACAGCAAACCAACACTGTGTCTGTAAGTCAGATAAACTACTTACAGATGTACACATTGAAAAAGAAATAGGTGGGTACAGGTTTTTCTTAATCAGATACGAAAAAGGTAAGGTACCTAAAGAACTATCTGGACGTTATACAACTATATCAGCTGCACAACGGGACTTAGAAAGATATCTTCGGAGTCAACCAGTTTCTAAAATGAAACGTGTCAAAGACCGTGCAGACGAAAGAGAGAAAGAACGTAATGCCGCAAAATCTGAATCAGAAGGCAGTTAATAACTTCGTCAGAGGTTTGATTACTGAGGCAGGTGAACTTACGTTTCCTGAGGGTGCTTCCGTTGACGAACTTAACTGTGATCTTCGACGTGATGGTTCTCGTCGTAGACGCTTAGGGGTAGCATACGAAGACAGTAATGTTCTGTCTGCCTTTACCCTAAGTGATTCTGAGATACTACATACAGGTGATTGGGTAAACGTAGGCGGTAACGCTGACCTAGAGTTCCTAGTTGTTCAGAAAGGCTCTACTCTTTATTTCTATAACAAGGGTGGTCTTCCTTATTCAGCACAGATAGAAACTAATTCTGTCGATTTGACAAGTAATGAGTATGCGGGTTCCTTAGGTGCTGAAAACTCTAAGTGTCAGTTTGCCAGTATTAAAGGCAACCTTATTGTCTCCTCTCCTCAGATCAATACAGTTGCTATTGAGTATGACATTAACGCAGGTACCTTTACGGTAACTGAGATCGAATTTGAAATTCGTGACTTCGAGTGGCAGGGTGACACATCTACCTACTACAATAACGAAAGTTCCCCAAGCCAAGACCGTAAGTACGATGCACAGAACACAGGTTGGAACACAGGTAATGGTGCTCCATCTGACCTTACTAAACGCCTAACACACCCTTGGTACTCAGGTAAAGATTCTTCAGGTAACTACAGTAGCAGTGAGTGGGAAAAGGTTTACGCAGGTACAACCCTTACAGGTAATGGTCACTACATCCTAGACTTCTTCACTAAAGACCGTGGGTCTAAGTCAGGTCTAACAGGCTTGACAAAGATGACAGACCCTGAGTCTACTCGATTCCGTTCTGTAGAATCTTTTGCAGGTCGTGTATTCTATGCAGGTCTAGACAGTGCTCAGAATGCGGGTACAATTCTTTTCTCGAAACTCGTTGACACAGTAAATGACCTAGGAATCTGTCACCAACAGAATGACCCTACATCAGAACAGATATCAGACCTCTTAGATACTGACGGAGGTGTTATCAGAATACCCGATGCAGTTAAAATACTAAGACTGTATGCTTTCCAGAACTCCCTCTTCGTATTTGCTGAGAACGGTATCTGGCAGATCAGCGGTGTAGATGGTGTCTTTAGAGCTTCTGAGTTTTCTGTCAACCGTGTCTCTCGTATCGGTATTCTAAACCCTGAGACATTCGTTTCAGCTGAGGGTGTTCCTTTCTGGTGGTCAAACTTTGGTATTCATACTCTACAGACAGACCCAGTGTCAGGACAGGGTTCTCAACAGAACCTAACCATTCCTACTATCCAGAGTTTCTGGGACCAGATTGATGCGGATGCTAAACTAAAAGTTACAGCTACATATGATGGTATAAACAAACGTATATATTGGGCATATCCTGATAACGATGAAACTATCACGTCTAAACTAAATAACTTTTTAGTACTTGATATTCCTCTTCAGGCATTCTACCCTTGGAAAATATCTGACCAGACATCTAATACAGATGCAGTTGTTGGTATGGCTTTCTATTCAGGTTACGGTGCTAAAGAGTTAGAGCTTGATGTCACCTCTAATGGTGGTACTGATGATGTTGTTAGCTACGATGTATTAACAGCTACCTCTCTTGTAATCTATACTACACAAAACAGTACTCAAGGTACAATGGAGTTTATAGATTCTTCTCATACAGTTTCAATCGGTGACTCTGTAAACATATATTCTACTCCAATGGTTTCCCTAGCAAACTTCTTAGGTATTGATGTTGCTAGTATTCAACAAGAAATAACAGTTTCTGCAACGACGAGTACATCTTTTACTGTACCTATAACATATACAGCCAACCAGAATACTACAGGTTCGATTACATGGCCCTTTGCTTATGAGTACGGTAATGTATCAACGGCTAATGATGTTGTCTCTGCACAGATAAGTACGTTTACCACAGGTGACCCTGCTATTATTCTTATCTGTCGTAATGGTTCGGATAACAAGATCACTATGGGTGGTTTCACAAGTACATCCTTCCTAGATTGGGGCGACACTAACTACATATCCTTTGCTGAAACAGGTTATGACTTTATAGGCGATCCTGTCTTAAAGAAGAATGCACCCTACCTTATCACCTATTGTCGTATGACAGAGACAGGTTTTACAGGTAACGAGATAGACGGTTATGAAGCTATAAGACCTTCCTCAGCCCTTGTGTCAAGTGCATGGGACTTTAAAGATACATTTAGCACAGCTCAACAAATTTATCGTAAGAAATATCCAGTAGTTGTTGACCCTAACAATATTTCAGAGTATAATTACCCTGAGGATGTTATAACAACTCGTGTAAAAATACGTGGTCATGGACGTTCTATGAGACTACGTTATGAAAGTGAACAAGGAAAAGATTTTATCCTGCTAGGATGGGGTATTATTTTAGGCCGTAACCCAAGGTTCTAATGACAACAAACATTCGTAGTATGACTGAAGAGGATGTACTTGACGTTCTCTTATTAGCAAAAGAGTTTTCAAAAGAAGCCCCCGCTTCACACAAGTGGGACAAGAACAAAACTCTTTCATTTCTTCAGACAGCCCTTAGTATGCCAAACATGGAAGTATTCATCTATGAAAAAGATGGAGAGATACTAGGAGGATTAGTCGGGTGTCTAACAGAAATGTATGTCTCTTACAAAAAAATGGCTACTGAGTTTGCCTTTTTTGTAACTAAAGAAGCAAGAGGTTCTTCTGTAGCAGTACGTCTTGTTAGACACTTTGAAGACTGGGCTAAACAAAATGGTGCTGACTATATTATTTTAGCCGACATTCAAGAAATAAACGATCTCTCTAAACTATACGGAAAACTAGGCTACAAAAGTTTAGAGTGTACTTATATAAAGGAAGCGTAAATGGCTTTATCAACAGCGTTACAGGTAGTCGGACTTGTAGTCGGATTCTCCCAAATGTCAGCAGCACAGGACAATATGGCCCGTGCTGAAGAAGCCTCACGTAATGCAGCAGCTGCACAGAAACAAGCAGCAGAAGCACAACAACGCCAACAGGAACTAGCTGCTTCTCGTGAACGAAGACAGGCTATTCGTGCAGGTATTATCCAGAGAGCACGTATAAGAGCACAGGCACAGGTCATGGGTGCAGGTGGTGGTTCAGGAGTAGCTGGCGGTATCTCTAGTATATCCTCACAGATCGGAGCTAACCTAGGGTTCGGTACTCAGATGACAGGACTAGGGCGTGAGTACACAGCAGCCACAGGACGTGCCGCTGACTTCGGAGCACAGGCTGGTATCTACCAAGCACGTGCATCCTCTGCAAGTCAGATGTCAGGTATGGGTTTTGATTTGTTTGGCAAGGCTGGTGGGTTCGGTAAAAACTCTATCTTTGGCGGTTTTTAAGGTTTAAGAATGACATCCTTCTCTAATACACTCAGCAATGCGGTTTACAACGAGGACTTCCTCAAGAAGATGACTCTTGAGTTTCCTGCCGAAAAACCTTACAATGCTCTGAGTGAAGTTGAACGTAACAAGTCACAGGAAATTTCTATTACATCAGGTGCTCCACTTGATAAGGTAGAGGCTGAACGTGAACAGGGTTACAATGAATCTGAGGTTCAGGCTAGAACTAATGGTCTGAATACTGACTATGCAGCTGAGATTGACAAAGCCTACAACGAAGGTATGACAGCTGACGAGATTGTCAACATCATTGAACAAAAAGCTGAGAAGGGTGAGGATATGTCAGTGAGTGAATACTTGCTGATCCAGAACCTTATGCTAGGTGACAATGATGTAAACCCATATGCATCCAGAACTCTGACAAATATGACGATCTGGAATAATATGCTAATGAAAGAGATCGAAGAGAACGATCAATCGGGTATCTCTAAGGTCTTGTCATTCCTAGACGTAAACGTCCTACGTGAACTTACCATCGGTGCTTTCGAGAATGTTACCTTCCGTTCTAACCGTGAAGGTCGTGACATCAGACAAGCCTTTAACTCTATGTCACCAGCTGAGTTTGAAGAGTGGTCAAGAGAGTATATCGAAGAACGTAAGACAGAGGGTATCTTCTCAGAGGATAGTATCTGGAATCTTTACAAACAGGCTAACGATGCAACCTACCTAGGGGATGATCCTATGGCGGGTGTATATGCATTGTTCGGTGCTCTTGACATTGCTACCCTAGGCTCTACTAAACTAGCCTCTGGTGCCTTGAAGGGTGTCAAAACGACTATCGCATCTGCACCTGAAGTTGCAAGTAAGCTTACAAGTCTTACAAAAGTACGTAAACCTGTAGATGCTGTAGCTGTTTTGTCAGATGAAGGACAGGCAGCATCAGCCTTGAATAAAATGGTTGACGATGTAGGTGCTCAGACAGATCAGGTCAATGCAGGT
>Ga0070753_1001803_pt1 | contig 11827 bp, 8 predicted proteins | sample VirMetDEL_Aug_31_FD_77441 | JGI IMG/M metagenome (GOLD analysis project Ga0070753, IMG submission 77441) | Aqueous microbial communities from the Delaware River and Bay under freshwater to marine salinity gradient to study organic matter... | ecosystem: Environmental > Aquatic > Marine > Coastal ... | reverse complement strand
TAAAAAGATTGGACATGTCAAAGGTGGATTTGAAAGACTACAAAAGGTCGATAAGAACTATCGCATGTTTAAGAAACAAAGAAATATAAAAGACTACACCGATTTAATTACTGAGTTTAATAAATTAGAGATGTCTCCTCGTTTAGATATTGTGATTGTTGATGAAGTCCAGGATCTCAAACCTAATGAATGGGGCATGGTTAATATTATGATGAAGCAAGCCAAAGCAATTTATCTAGCAGGCGATGATGACCAAGCAATTTATTCTTGGAGTGGTGCGGATGTTTCTAAACTGATTGATTTAAATTGTCATTTGCGAGTTTTAAATCAGTCTTATAGAATACCGAAAACAGTTTTTTTAAAAGCAAATACTTTAGTGTCGAGAATTAAAAAAAGAATTACAAAAGAATGGCACCCAAGAGAAGACCAGGGACAAGTCAAGAATACTAATTTTGAAAGTATTGATTTGAGAAAAGGTCAGTGGTTAATCTTAGGTCGAACCAATTATTATATTAACAACGTTGCCGAAGAATTAAAAAATAAAGGTTTCTTGTTTGAGAAAAATAATTATTTATCAATTAGTTCGGATGTAGCAGTAGCGTATCGAAGTTGGAAAGCACTTCAACGAGGCGAAGAGATTCCTTATGCACATGTAAAGATCATGTATCAATACATTGTATTAGGACCCGACGGTGTTTCTCGAGGAATGAAAGGATTACCTGGTGCAAACCAAGAAGGTAAATTTTCTCATGAAACACTGTCTAAGGAATGGGGTTTAAACATTCCTGCCAATCTATCTTGGGAGGTAGCACTCACGAGAATTAAAGAATATGACAGAATATATATTAAACAAATCCTAAATAGCGGGCATGATTTAGACGAGAAAGTTAATATAAAACTCTCAACAATTCATGGAGCAAAAGGAGGAGAGAGTCAGAACGTTGTAGTATTTTCTGATATCTCCAAAAGAATTAACGATAACCTATGGGCTAATAGAGATGAGGAACGAAGAGTTTTCTATGTTGCAATGACAAGAGCAAAAGAAAATTTATACATTGTTCCCTCTAGTTCGCCTTATGAATTTGAGGAGATACTAAGATGATATTTGAACAACAGATGGACTTACTAAAAAAGGATAATAAACCGGAATGGACAAGACCTAACTTCCCCGATGTAACGGGGATTAAACAAGTAGCAGTAGATTTAGAAACATACGATCCTGAAATTAAAAATCTTGGTGGCGGGTGGGCCACGAACAAAGGTTTTGTTGTGGGTGTTGCTATTTCTTTTGAAGGATTTGATGGATACTTTCCTGTTCGCCATGAGCGTGGTGGTAATTTTTCGGAAGAGGATGTAAAGAACTGGTTAAAAAAATTATTTAAACAAGACCCAATTGTGATTTGTCATAATGCAGTTTACGATTTAGGTTGGCTTCGACGTTGGGGTGTAGAATGTAATGTCACTAAAGTCTACGATACTTTAATTGCAGCTCCCTTAGTTGATGAGAATCGATTTAGTTATAGCTTAGATAATCTATCGAAAGATTATTTAGGAGAAAGAAAACAAGGAAATATTTTAGAAGAATTTGGTAAAGAGCATGGTTTCAAAGCGATTGAGAATATGCATTTAGTTCCTGTTGAGTACGTCGGTATTTATGCAGAGCAAGATACTAGGTTGACTTTAAAACTTTGGGAGTTCTTACGAGTTGAAATTCAAAAGCAAGGTCTTACAGATGTCTTTAATTTAGAAACCGATCTATTGCGTTTGCTTTTAGAGATGCGATGGAAAGGGGTGCGTGTTGATTTAGACAAAGCAGAAAAGACGAAGAAGTTTTTTAAATCAGAAGAAGAAAATATTTATCAAAATATTAAAAAGGAAACAGGCATTGATATTGGTAGCTCGGATATTTATGCTGCCGCATCTTTACAAAAAATATTTGATAAGCTAGGTGAGAAATACGAACTCACTGAAAAGAATAAGCAAGCGAAGATTAGTAATACGTTGATGAAAGAGAGTCAAAATCCTTTGATTCAATCTATCTCTATAGCCAGGGAATATAACAAAGCACACACGACTTTCATTGATTCTATTCTCAAACATCAAGTCGATGGTCGTATTCACGCAGAAATTAATCAGCTTAAAGGAGAGTACGGGGGAACGGTCAGTGGGCGGTTGTCCATGAATAATCCAAACTTGCAACAAGTTCCGGCTAGAAATGAAGCTATTGGTCCTAGGATTAGATCCTTATTCTTACCTGAAGAGGGAGAAAAATGGGCATCTTTAGACTATTCTCAACAAGAGCCTAGACTCCTCGTACATTATGCCAAAAAACACGGTTTAGAGGGCGCTGAGACCCTAATTAAGTTCTTCCATGAAGGAAAGGACTTCCACCAGGTAACTGCTGATATGGCTCAAATATCAAGGAAAGAAGCCAAGACGATTGGTCTAGGTCTCATGTATGGTATGGGGATAGCTAAGCTAGCTGACTCTTTAGATATTAGCCCCGATGAAGCTAAGGCTTTGAAGAAAAAATATAATGATAATGTTCAGTTTCTAAACAATATAATCGTTCGGGCCACAAGGTATACCGAACAACATGGATATATTAATACACTGCTCGGAAGGAGATGTCGTTTTGAATTGTATGAAAGCAAAGACTTTCATGACAAGAGAATGATGTCTTATGAAAATGCCAAGAAAGTTTGGGCATGGAATGAAATGAAAAGAGCAGGAACCTATCGTGCATTGAATAGGTTAATACAAGGTTCAGCAGCAGATCAAACCAAAAAAGCCATGGTGGATTTGTGGAAAAATGTAGGGGTTATTCCTATGATTCAAATACATGACGAGCTCAATGTCTCCATAGCCAATGAGACCCAGGTAAAAGAGATTAAAGAGATAATGGAATCTGCTGTTGAACTACATGTTCCGGTCAAATGTGATGCGGAAATAGGAGATAACTGGGGAGAAATAAAATGAGTAGAATTGTATATCAAGATGGCAAACTCTATCTAAGTCTAACAAGAGAAGAAGTTAAAGAGGCCCAAGATAATTTGGGCAGGCCTATTGAATTGGATATGGGTCAGTTAAAAGTATTTCAAGAAGATATTCACAAAGCGGCGATGGCTCATTGGTCCAAAGTTGAGATCCATCGAGAGATCAGAGCACATCAGAAGTATTTAAAAAGCACAAGTAAAAATAAAAAATAACATTATATTCTCCACGAAAAACAAGGAGATAATAATGTTTAACTTAACGAAAAGATCAATGAATCACTTCCTAAACTTCTTTAGTAAAGAAGATAAGGATGAACAAATTAAAGAGTTTTGCCAAGCTGAATACAAACACGATTGGTTTGCAGCTTATATGACCTTTAAACAAGAAGGTCGTTTTCCTAATTTTATTAGAAGAACTTTGTAAGAAAAGGGGCTTACGCCCCTAGTCTTATTTTTTTAATTCAGTTGTGTACTTCTTACCGTTCCAGGTAAAAGTCTTATCGCCTTTTTTTCTAAAGTGACTGAATGCTTCTTTGAAAGAAACACCACCTTTAGATACACCAACGTTAAATTTCTTTTCAGGTGCTGCTGTAGGGCTCTTAGAAGAACCACTAGATTTACTAGACATTCCTGCTTTAGAAGAAGGTCTAGTAAAGTTAGCTAGATTTTTTTCTTTCATTTTTTTGAAGTCAGCTATGGCTTTATTTTTTTCGCCTCTCGTTACTTCTTTAAGTCTAGCAGTTTTTCCCACTATATCTGAATCAGATTTAGTGCCTCGAAGAGTACCCTTCTCTTCCCACTTTTTAGTTTGTTTATTATAATATTTAGGCATTGTATTACTCCTTATGCGTTTGCTACTATTTCAGCTAGGGCTTCACAACGCACTGGCGTTTGACTATGCCATCTCGAGTCCTTCATTTGATTGGCAGCTTCCTGTCGATCTCCATCGGACAGTGCTTTCCACATCTTACGGAACTTAGAGACACCTGTTTTTCCCAACTGAAAAACCATTTCCACAATAACATGTTCAATAGCTTGAGGCAATCTTCTATCATTTTTATATAGTTGCCCTATTAATTCTTCAGCTCCTGCGCATGCTCTATTTAAATCGATTAAAAATAAATCTTCTATTTCATCTGCTGTTATTTTAACACCTGGTTTATAACGGTCTCTTTCATGAGGCTGTACCAAATGTCCTATGGCAATCGTGGCTTTGCCCAGAGAATCTAAATAAACTTCGTCTCTACAACCTTCATGGTCACGAATCCGAGCCTTCAGTTCATCAGTAATTTTTATTGTGTTCATTTTCCACCTATTCCCCAATGTACTTCATGAGGATCTTTTTCCTTTCTTTTTGTTGCTCTATATAAGTATGATCTTATTATATTTCTTAAATGCGTAATAAATATTCTCATATTATCTGGCAGATAATATACCAGTTCCGTAAATATTGTTAGTCTTTTTTTGCATGTTATCTAATTTATCATCAACAGATCCACCGTCTTTAAATGCTCTTGAAAATTCAAAACCATATTGATCTCTGAAAGGATCCGCTTTTACTCCTAATTGTCCTCCGAAAATATCTTTTTCATAAGTAAAAGCAGGTTTACCACTTATAATATTTTCCATACCAAACGTACCAATAGGAGTTTCCCCTAAACTAGATACTCTCTGTTGAAGATTTTGAATAGGTTTTGGTAATAAACTTTCTAATCCTCCAGCATACATTGGCTGAGTACCAGATACAGAGATAGGTTCGTATCGTTTTGTTCCTTGCATATAAATATCTTGTAGGTTGACTTGATCCTCTGGTTGAACTTTAAAGGATTGAGCAGTATTTGCTTTTGTGATAGGTGTGCTTATTCTTTCCATGTTTTGTCTTATTAAATTTGCTTTATCAAATTCGGTCATTTGAATCTTCTCTAAATTATCTACTTCTTGTATTTCAGGTTTTTTAGAAAGGAATTTATATTCGCCTGTGTCTTTCTTTTTTAATACCTCTAAATCAATATCGGATAATTTGTTAACACCTTTTATTAAAGCATCTTTTGCTTTTGCAGCGCTATTGGTAAACTGTTCATATAATCCTTTAGCAATCCCCATGAGTCCAAATTCCCCAGCCATTACCTTTTGACCTAGAGCAGAACCAATACTTTTAATTCCATACCCAATATCGCTACCAATCTCTCTAAATGTTGGACCATATTGATTGGCTAATCTCATTGATTCTTCTGCAAGACTCCTTGGAGCCCCTTGTTTCATTTGTAAAAGGTTTGAAGAACCTTGAACAGGTTTTGTATATAAATTTTTAAATCGCTGAAGTTCATCAGCTTGTTTCATTCTACGTAAAGCTCTGTCATCGGAAACATCAGGTCTGTTAGAAAAAAATTCTCTACGGCCCCGAGCTGTATCAAGTTCCCGCTCTATTTGACCAATACTTTTTGAAGGAGGACCTACTGGTCTCGCTACCCTGCTCTCTTTTAATCCTGGTGGTGCCATTATCCTTGTCTTTCCGCTAATATTTCAGTGATATCCATATCTGATACTATAGCTTTCTTTGTTACAGGATCAAGAGTTGATCCCTGGATCGTGGGCCCTTGTCCGGTGACCACGGATCCTGGACCAGTGTCGGGTGTTGTTTGACTAGGGGTCACTGGTTGTGGCTCTACAGGAGCTTTGCTCTGTTGCATTTTATCTATTAAACCTTCAAAGGCACCAAAATCTAATTCACCATCTAACAAAGATTTGTTTCTATTCTTATTAGATAATTGCTGAATAATTCTTAAAGCCTCTGTGTATGTTTTTCTAAACTGTTCTCTAACAATAGGACTTTCTATTTCTCTAGCTTTTTGTAAGAAAATATTTCTTTGTCCTTTACCTAATTCAATAGGATCATATCTCCCTGTTATAATACTATCTTTCATTCCTTTATCTCTAATACGGTCAAGTTCTTTTCTAACTCCAGGTACATTCACCCCTAGTTCTTTAGAAGCGGAATAAAATCTTTCCATATCTTTAAAAGTTTTAAATCTTTGTTTTTCAGCATACATATATTCAGAGACAATATCATCGACAGAGGGAACTCCATATCCTAACAGACCTGCTTTGGTAATCGCTTTACCAATAAACGCACCTTCTATTTCTCTAGTGTCATTATTAAATTGAGTAACTTTATACTTAGCACTTGTGGCCGGATCAATTTCTTGAACTCTAAATCCAAATATTCCACCAAACTCATCTCCAAATTTATATGTTCGATTGTGTTTATCTGGTTGAGGCTCTGTATCAAAAACATTTACACCTATACCATTCTCTGCATAAACTAATCTTTTTATCTGATTGAGAGAACCAGGTAAAAAAGCATCAAAGATATGAGCTAAAGATTTTGTTACTTTAGCATCAAGAGAATCAGTAGTTTCATAGACATCTCTTCTATCTTTTGTTTGTCCACCTCTTCCAAGTAAGGGAGAAACATCAGCTAATTTTTCTGTTAACATGGATTCGCTCGCAAAGGGAGAGAGCAGTTTTGAAAAACCATTAATTGCACCTTGTAGAATATTTGCTTTTATAGACTCTTCGTTCTCTCCTTTACCTACTGCTGCCATGACTCCTATTGCGGGAGCGACCATGGTGTCATAAGGAAATATATAAGACAAGTCTCTGTATCGATATCCTTTACCGTCTTCTGTTTTACCTAAAGGCTGAATCAAATTTCCTTCTTGGAACCAAGGGACAAACTCTCTTATAGCCTCAATTGTTTCATCAGTAGCACCATATAATCCTTTTGCCATTTCTACTGCCGCAACTGGAACCGCAGCTCCAGTAGTGATGGCTCCTGTTATTCTTCCCACTCCTCTTGCTTGTAATGCCTTTGAACCTAATTCTTTTCCTAATTGAATTTCATCAACACCTTTTGCTAATACACCCGCACTGGTTCTAATTATTTCCGCAGGAAAAGAAACGAAGTTTCCAAGTGGAAGATAAGATATAAACTTAACTAATTTAGGTACATAGTTATAGTTAGGCACTGTGTTTTTCACGATGTTTGCAGATACCACATCTAAGAATTGCTCTCTTGATTTAACTAAATCAATTTCTTTACCTACTCTAACTAAGTCATTAACCTCATCTATATTTCTTCCTAATAATTTTGTAATGGTTTGATTTGCTTTAGTATCTCCTGCTTGCCATCTTTTAATAAGGTCATCAAAAGTGTTTTGATCTATTGCCTTTTTATATTTTAAAAGTTCTGCATCAAAAGAAGCCATTTTCCATATGTCATCTTCCATCATATAAAAGTCTCTTGCTCCTTGACTAATTACTTTTCCACCTTTTTTCACTGTCTCCTTTAATTTATTAACTCCTTTAATAGGTTCCATTGCTCGATTAAATAAAACGTCTAACCCTTCGTCTCCTGTTTCTACTATTTTAGCAGCATCTTTAAATAATCTATTAGCTTCACCAAAAGTTACAGAAGTATTAATCACTCCTAGTTTTTGTAACTTTTGATATTTTTTAAAAGCCTCTGGATCAGTCACTAATTTTCTTAATCCTGTTTGTTGACCTGTTCCTAATGTTTTATATGTAAAGGGATTAACCACGCTTTTTAATGCTTCAATTCCATTACCATTCATTGTTGTAAATAAGGCACCAGATATAAAGTTTCTTACGTGAGTAAAAGGAGAATAAATAGTTTTCATTTTTTGAGAAATTGATTTTGGTAAAACCAAAGAATATTTATATAAGTCTAGTAATTTGTTTCTACTAGAGTTTTCCATGAATTCATTAGCTATATCTTTAATAGTAAACTTACCAGACATGTCATTGGGCAGTGCTCCGTCGGCAAATTTTAATTCTTGAATATCTTCAACTTTTACTTTGAATGCTTTCGCAGCATCATCTGCACTACTAAATAACCATCGACCTTCTCCTGTTTTAGCTATTTCATTGTACGCTTTAGCTTCTTCTAGTAACTTTCCAATTCTTCCCATAGTCATACCAACGTTATAAGTCGGATCTTTAATCTCTCCTAATACACCTCGTAATTCTTTAGGAACTTTTCTTCTAATCAATGCCGATGTATCAACGCCTTTACCTAAATCTAATTTAAATCCTGGAGAATACCTTTGTAGAGAATCTAATTCTCCGGCTATCAGTTTTGCTATTTGTTCATCGGCTTCTTTTTCAATTGTATAAACAGTGTCTTCATTAATAATTTTACTTGAAAGGTTAGGGTTTTTAGCAACATACTTTGCTAATTCACTAGACAGTGTTGTTTTATTTTTTTTAGCTAAAGCATCTAATCTATCTAGTTCTTTTTTAGAAACTAAGCTTTTTAAAAGTTTAGGATTTTTTTCTAAATACTCTTTACGTAATTGATTTTGTATAAAATCAGTAGCAACATCAACTTCTTCTTTTAAAGGTTGCCAGTTCTTAAAAGGATTATTTCCAAAAAATCTACCCAACTGAGCAAATCTTCTTTTCTCTACTGCTGCATATTTTCTAGTAATATATTTACCTGCATTATCAGCTATGGTTTTTGATAAAGTATCTAATTCTTCAATCTCTTTTTTAGATAATCCTGGCACCCCTTTAACTTCTTCTATGTAATTTTTTAAAGTAGTAGACATATTAGCAATTTCATTTTTTACATTTTGTAATCCTGTTGTTGTAACTTCTTTTAAAGCTCCATCAGATAATCCTGTTTCTCTTAATGCTTGATAATAATCTTCAATCGATCCACCTTTTAAAAATTCATCTACAGCCAAAGCTATTTTATTTATTTGCTCTGGAGTTCTTGCTTTTCTGGCTAGTTTATTTGCAACAGTTTTAATTTCATTTTCAATGAGGTCCATGTTCTGTCTAGCAAAACTTCTGTTAGCGTTGATGGAACCTTCCATTAGTTTTAGTCTTTCAAAAGTTTCTTGAGATAAAGCCCCTCTTGGACGAAGGTAAGATAATATTTTATCTACTTTTCTAATAATAGGATCTGAATCAAACAAAGCATCAAAACCTTTTTTAGATACTTTACCGACAGTGCTTAAAGTTCCACCAATTAATTGACCAACTGCAGCTCCTTCAACACCGCCTTTTAATCTATTCTTCAATCTTCGAATAGCATCTCTTCTACCAGATAAGTTTTCATCTCTATCTAAAGCAGTCCAATTAAAAGCTTCTGGTAGTGCATCGCCAATTGTTCCTATCTCCTCGTCTACAACAATAGCTTCTCCAACACCCGCACCACTTGCTCCACCTAAAATTGCAAATCTTTTCTCTGCTCTTTTTAAATCTGCTTTTTGTTTATTAATTTGTTTTTCAATTTCATATTTTTTCTTTCCTTTGGTTTTTGTAAATTGATCTTCTAGTTCTTCTAATTTTTTATACTTTCCCGCTTTAGCTGCTCGTATTGCTTTACCTGCAATCTTTCTTCCAACATTAAAACCAATAGTAGTAGGAATACCAAAAGAAGCTAAGGTTTCTACTACCTTACCAACAGTTCTTTGTTCTGCTACTTCCTCAAAAATATTAATTTTATCAAAAGCATCTTCTACTTTTTGAGCAACATTTGTATCAAAACCTAAATCAATTAAGTCCGCCCCTAAAGAAACAATTCCTTCAGGTATTTTAATAGCACCAGAAATTAAACCTGCTCCTGTAGCAGTTAACCAATTAGGTTTATCTTCACTTGTTTCGTCTTTAACTTCTTTTTCTTTAGTGCTTTCTTCTGTAAGAGGTTTTGTTTTTTCCGTTGTATCTTTTTTATCTTGAAGTTCTAAATATTTTTTTATCTTACGTAACGCTTCTTGATTTGTTAGTCCGTCTTCTAAAGTATATTGTTGTCCCTCATAAGTATAAATAGCCATACCATGTCCTACTCATCTTCTAAAGTCATACCTGTTAAATCTATATTATCTGCTCCTGTAGCAACTGCACTTTGAGCTCCTTTAGTTGGAGGAGTTGATCCGGCTAATTGAATTGATAAGGCCTCAACTTTGTTTAAATCTACGTTACCCTTTTCATCTCTAATTAATTCATACCAGGCTTCATTATTCACGTCTCCTAATATTTGAGATTTCCATTCGTTAGCGGTTTCAGTTACAGTTTCTTGCGGACTAAATTCTACATACGTTAAAGCATCTTCTGATAAACGTTTATTTCCCTCAGGAGTATCTGGATATTTATCTGGGAAAAATTCCTTTAAAGTTTTTCTCATTTCTTTTAAAGTATTATCGTCTGATTTACCGCTCTCTTTTATAGCTTGTAGTCTTAGTTCAAATTCATTTTGTTTCTCTGTAGCAATTTCATCCTCTATTTGTTTTAAAGCCAATACATCAATTTCTTTTTGTGTTTGAGTATTTTCGGCTGCTATTTGAGCAAAAGCTTTTAAAGGATCTTGCGCAGACTTAGCAACTTTATCTAAAAAGTTTCCACCAGCTTGAGACATTAAATTTAAACCAAACTGGGCAAGTTGTAAGAACCCTTGAGTTCGCATATCATCTTCACCATACTTAGCTAAAATAGATTTATAAAAATCAGATTTGTTTTTAAATCTTTCAAGGTCTAATCGACTATCGTCCATTTTAATTTCACCACTACCCTCTTGTTTTATTTCTTCTTCCGTTGTAGTAGTTGTTTCTTCTGGTGTTGTTTCTTCTGTTGTAGTTGTCTCTTCTGTTACTGCAACTTCTGGTAGTCTACCACCAGACTGTAATTGTTCAGTAGTCATAGAAGGAACTAAATTAGTTAAAGCAGTTTCAGGTTCTGGTTGATACTCTTCCCACTGTTTTGTTTCTTTATTGTAATATTTTCTACCTGGTACTTTACCGCCATCAGCAAACTTATAAACAATACCACCATTCGCAAATGCCGGTAGACCATAAGCCATAAGTTCGTCCCTGGTCGGTCGTCGTTGGAAAAGGGGTCTATCTAAGATAGCCATTATAATCCAAACAAGGAGCTAATACCTCCGAGTCCTCCAGTAGCAGCACCGTATGCACCGAGTCCTGCAATCCCTAAACCTGCAATCTGTTGAAGTGCAGAAGGTTGAGGAACTTGTGTATAAGAAATTTGTGAGGAAGGCACACCTCGTAGAATATCAGAAGCAAAAGCCATTCGCTCGTAAGGTTCTTTTTGTTGTGCTAAACTTGTTGCTCGTGCAGCTTCGAGTTGCGCTTGACCAGGGACGAATGTTCCCTCGGGTCCTTCATAACCAAACTGTTGTTGCATAGAACCGAGACCTAATAATCTGTTAATGTCTTCACCTGCTAGTTGTTGTCCTAACTGACCAAGTCCTGCTTGCGCTTGAGCAGCTTGTAATGTTTGAGAACCTAGAGTACCTAACTGTTGCGCAGTTTGTCTTTGCGCTTGTTGAGCTTGTAAATAGTTTCTTGATAAGTCTTCAAAAATTCTTTGGGATTTAACTTGAGCTAAGTTTCTTGCTTCTTCCGCCTCACGAACACCGAACCTTCCACCACCAAAAGCACCTGCAGCTAAAGCTTCAGCCGACGTTCTTTGTGCTTGCATGTCTGCCTGTCTTTGAAATTCTTTTAATGCTTCTTGTGTAACTTGTTGTTGATACGGATCCATATAAGTAGAAATTTGAGATGGATCTAAAACTTTTTGTGCTGCACCGAGTGTTTCTAGTCCTGTTCCAATCGTTGTTCTTGCAGCTTCTAAAGAAGGCTGATAAGCACCTAGTCCTGTTTGAGCTAGTTGCATTGCTTGTATTTGTTGTGGAGATAATCCCGCTACTTCATAAGCCGGAACTGTAGTAGGTAAATCAGCTAGTCCTTTGACTGCAGCTTGATAACCTTCTTCTCCCTCTACACCTT
>Ga0070753_1001801_pt1 | contig 11833 bp, 5 predicted proteins | sample VirMetDEL_Aug_31_FD_77441 | JGI IMG/M metagenome (GOLD analysis project Ga0070753, IMG submission 77441) | Aqueous microbial communities from the Delaware River and Bay under freshwater to marine salinity gradient to study organic matter... | ecosystem: Environmental > Aquatic > Marine > Coastal ... | reverse complement strand
TCAGATTTGCAATATTGCTCTGTCCAATATTGGGGAACAAAGAATTACTGCTCTGACGGACAACAACGAAAGAGCAAGACTGTGTAACCTGCGTTATGATGACGTAAGGGATGCAGTCTTGCGATCCTATCCCTTTAAGTGTGCTGTACAACGTGTAGAACTAGCACTAAGTGCAGATACACCAGCTTGGGGATACACTAAAAAATTTGCACTTCCTGCAGATTGTCTGCGTGTACTGGATATTGAAAACTATTTTGAAGATTATGAAATTGAAGGAAGGTTTATTGTTACAGATGCTACGCAGATTAAGCTCAAGTACATCTATCGTGTAGAAGATCCAAATCAGTTTGATTCATTGACGATTCAAGCCATTGCATTGAAGTTGGCATCTGAATTGGCAGAAGCACTGACCGGACGGGCAGACTTGCGTGATCGTATGCTGGCTAAGTATTTACAAGTGATCAGTGAAGCAAGAGGTGTAGATTCACAAGAACGTTCCATGCCACATATTATTGTAGCTGAAGATTATATAAATTCACGATTGGTAGGATCTACATTCCGTAGAGCAAAATTTTCGGATGAATAACAATGAGACTCCAAACCTTACAGTCTTCTTTTGCAGATGGTCAAATATCACCAAGACTGCAGGGAATGGTAGAATTAGAGTCTTATCGTTCTTCATTGGCAAAGATCGAAAACATGATCTGTTTGCCGCAGGGATCGGTTACTAGAAGAGCAGGAACTTATTATGTAACCAGTACCAAAAATAATGGCTATGTTCGATTGATTCCTTTTAGTAGAGGTCAGGGAACTTCTGCCATTTTAGAATTTGGCGCAGGATACATTCGGTTTTATTCTAATGATGGACAAGTAGAAGTTGGTGGATCTCCGTATGAAGTATCTACGGTTTATATAGATGCCAGCACAACAGAACCTATTCCTTTTACAGTCAATGATCTAGATGATATCAGCTATACCCAATCGGCTGATGTTTTGTTTCTTACACATCCCTCCTACCCTCCTTTACGCTTATCAAGAAATGATGTGGATGATTGGTTATTGGAGTATCTTCCGTTAACCAACGGGCCTTTTCAAGCAACCAACACATCAGACACCACACTGACACTCGCACTCTCCGGTGGCTCTACTTTATCGTATGAAGAAATTGGAAAGGTCAGTCCATCCGCATGTGATCAAACCACCAATACGATTACGCTCAATAACCATCCGTTTGTAAATGGTCAGACGATTCGGGTGACAATTACACAATCCGGATCTTGGGGATCACTGTCACTAACTGCTGGCGGAAGTGCAAACTTTACAATTTCTACAGCTACCCAAAATACATTTAAATTAGAAACTGGTGGCAACACGGTTTCATTTACAGATGATCCTACACAAGATGTGTTGCTAGAAAAACCGTATATCCCCAAAGGATCTACCGTAACGGTAACGGCAAGTGCAGTCACGGGAATCAATGATGATCTGGGATTTATCAATACAGGTGGCATTTCAGACGTAGATCGATACATCCGGATCAACTCAGAAATTTCTCCTCAAATCAAATGGGGATACGTCAAGATTACGGGCGTGACTTCCTCAACTGTAGTTACTGCAACGGTAGAAGAAGATCTAGCAAGTACGGATGCTACAGAAGAATGGGCATTGGGTGCATTCAGTCAATACACTGGATATCCCAGAACCATACAGATTTATCAGCAACGATTGGTATTTGCAGGAACTTCTGCTGAACCACAAACGATTTTTCTTTCCAAGACTGCAGACTTTTTTAACTTCTCCACTTCAGAACCATTAGGGCAGTCTACCGGAAACATAGACTCTGCAGGACGTAGTATTATTGGTGAGCAAATCTTTGAAGACAATGCTCTATCTCTGACAATTTCATCCGATACGGTAGATCAAATTGAATGGATGTCAGAAGACAGAAGACTAACCGTAGGAACATCTGGTGGTATTTTTCAAGTCTATGGATCAGATGATGACGTAACGGTAACGCCATTTAATTTTAGTATTATTAAAGCATCCGCTTGGGCTACAGACAGTACCTCTTTACCCGTAAAGATTGGTAACAACTTATTGTATGTCCAGCAAAATGGCAGGAAAATCAGAGAGTTGGCGTTTGATAAAGTTCAAGATCAGTATGCTGCTGCAGATCTATCCCTAAGAGCAGAGGATTCCACACAATCGGGCATCATTGAGATGGCATATCAAGATCAGCCATATTCAATTGTGTGGTGTGTACGAGCAGATGGGAAAGTAGCAGCAATGACGTATGTGGATCTATTGCAGATGAGAAGCTGGTCATTGCACACCATTGGCGGAACACACGTAGATGCTACCTATGGAAATCACGCAAAAGTAGAATCAATATCTGTGATTCCACGTGGCACATACGATCAAGTCTATATGGTGGTCAAGCGAGACATCAATGGATCTACGGTTCGCTATGTAGAATTTCTAGAACGATTCTATGACAGTTTTTATATTCCAGCAGAGAATGCTCACTTTGTAGATTGTGGACTAGAAGAACCAGCCAGTAGAACATCAGCATCTACTACGATCAGTGGCCTATCACATCTGGAAGGAGAAGAGATTTCCATCTTGGGTGATGCTGCCGTTCAGCCCAATCGAACCGTAGCTAGCGGAGAAATCACACTTCAATTAGCCGCATTGAAATTTAGAGTAGGCTTACCCTTCATCAGTAAAATCAAAACACTTCCTGTTGTATCTGTAACCGATACCACGAATTCAATTGGCAACCGGAAACGAATTCACAGTGCCACACTAAAATTGTTTGAAAGTATGGGATTCCGTTTTGGATCATCAGAAACCAATTTGGATGAAGCTATTTTCCGATTAGCTTCTGACGAGATGGGGCAAGCACTAGAATTCTTCACAGGTGAAAAGACATTTCAGATTGCAGATGAGTTTAGTACGGAAGCACAAATTGTGATCCAGCAAGATGCTCCGTATCCGATTACCGTTTTATTAATAGGAATTGATTATGAAACTAACGAGTAAAGATTACGAAAGCAGAAATGAAGTAGATGAAATACTGGAAGATTTGTCTGCAAATACTTTGGAAGATTTACTGGAAGAACTAAACAAGCAATATAACGAGATGCAAGAAAATGGCAGTTAGCACCGCATTGATGTTGCTGTTGGGTGGCAGAGCCTTAGTCAACACAGCAGCAACCGCACAGCAAATTGCTTCACAAGCCAAACTGCTGAAAATGCAAGCAGGATTGGTAATGGAGAGTGCAAGAGAATCAAAAGCATTAGCTTATGAACAAGCAGTTCTGTATGGCAGAACAGCAGAGGAAAATGCACGTGCGGCTGAATATGCAGGTGATCAGAATCTGATGTATGAAGAGATTGCAGGAATGCAAAGGATTGGTGGAATTCGTGCCAAGTCCGGATCTTCTGGTGCATCTGTGAATGTAGGAACACCAGCAAATTTGCAGATTGCCCAAGCACAAGCCAATGCATTCAATCAGCGAATGATCAAATACAATACAAAGTATGAAGCAGCACGTACCCGTTTGGATGGAGAACAAAAAGCAAACATGACCATTCGACAAGCAGAGATTCAGTATGATCGTGCAGTACGTGAAGCAAAGTATTATGAAACACAAGCGGCAGAAGTAAGAGCAACCAAAGCACTTGCTACGTTATCATCAATCTTAGGTGGCGCAGCAAGCGTAATGAGTGCTATGCCAGCACCACAAGATCAACCATTGCAACCCGTAGAAAATAATTCATTTATGAATTCAGATTTTATGCAGTGGTTAAATCGGTCAATGTTTGACTACAACGATAAAATGCGTAAGAGCAGATATCGATCTAATTACACTGACACAGTTGGGCCTTTCTAATGGCAAAATTACCGTTTGAACGAGCATCACAGATTGTACAAACCAACCGATTGGGTGCGCCACAAGTACCGAAAGCGGCAGCACCTCTGAATGTAATGAATTCGGCAGGAGTACAAGCACGTTATCAAGCACTGAGATCCTTTGGAGATGCATTGGGATCATTAGGTGAAGTGATGGCAGTTCAGATCAATAATGAGAATCGGGAGGAAAAACGTCTGCAGTTGATGGACATTCAAAACATGTTCGATCAATCCGGTCAGCAGTTGATTAGTGATCTAAAGGAAAAGCCACCGCAGGATATTGAGACTGCACAATCTATGGTCAATCTCAGCTTGTATGGTGATCCTGCTGGCAAACCTGCAAAGAACATTGGTGGTTTGTATGGTTCTATTACAAGCAAGTATGGCAATTCCAGAGAAGTTCAAGAACTGTTTGAACGGGTAGCCATTGATCAACGGTTTCGTGCCAAAGCTGTAGGGATACAACAGCAACAGTATCGACAGACAAATGAATTAAAGGATCAGTATTTTACGCAGACGCAAGAAATTTTGATGCAGGAAATTACACCGGATGTATTGGTTAAATTTCCAGATAAAGAATCTTGGGCAGATCGCACCGCAACTCAATTAGAAAATCTAGAAAAAGAATTATTTGAAGGGATAGATGAAGGCATTGCCAATAATGTGCGCTCAGACATTATGCGGCATATGTTTGCTACGCAGGAAGCGTTAGTCACAAAATGGCAAATGATTTTTGAGCAGAATCAAGCTGGTCAATTGATCAAAGCAGGTAGAAATCTCAAAGCAGATGCCACGTTAACCAATAAAGAAAAGCTGGAGAAATGGACGCATCAAGTAAATCAAGAAGTACAAGCTGGAAGAAAAACACCAGAGCAAGCAGAAAAATTACTTTTTGATTTTCATCGTGATCTAGATGTAGCACTTGCAGATCAGATGTATGACCAGAATCCGCAAGAACTGTTGCGTGTGCTGACGTATGAAGGAGATGGCAAGAAAAGAACAGAAGAAGGATTTGAGTTTGAAACCTTTGACAACACGATTGTTTCTAATTATCGGATCAAAGCATCTAAAAAAGTAAACGCACTAATCAATGCAGAAGTCACAGCAGCATTTAGCAGAGCAGATGACATTATTCAGCAAGCCGCAATTACAGATGATCATGCAGTGCTGGAAGATGAACTGCTTGAATCTATGGATGTATTAGGCAAAGCACATCCAAAGCTTGCCACTGAAATCAACGGGAAAGTTGCTGCATTTGATAAAGCTGTAGTAGTGCGGCAAGAACTGAAAAATATTGGAACGTATACCAAAGCAGATCTAGATCAGAAAATAGAAGAGTTAAAACCAAGTCCTTATAGATTAAATGCAGAACCCACATTTAATGCAGAAACCGGAAAGTATGAATATACAGAAGACACTGAAGTTCCGAATGAATCTTATATGGAGGAAATGCGGCAATGGAATGTATTCAAGAATGCCGTATCAGATATCTACAAAGTACGGAAAGAAGATCCACGATTTGTTTATGAACAAGATATACCGGAATATCAGCAAGATGGATTGTGGGATCAATCTTTTACAGAGAAGGAAATTGCTGCAGGATTACGTGAGCAGATGGAATGGGGTGGTATCTATTCTGAGTTTATTGATGAGTCTACAAAACCAAAACAATTTAATCCGGAACGTTTAAACTTTTTATTAGACAGTGGCAACTATCAGCTATGGTCAAAAGCGACACATCAGAAGCTGATATCTAGAATGAGCCAGATCCAATCAGGAAAAGAACTAGCTGCATTTTATGAGCAGATCGCTAGAGACAGTGGAGTGTATGCTCCATTTGTTTTCAAGATGCTCAAGAAAGAAGAAAAGCAATTAGGCATTGGATTCACACACGGTGATTATCTGATTACAGAAGTCAGTCAAGATCCCGTAAAAGAAATACTGTTCAGCGCACAAAGCAATTCCAAAACAAATCGAAGTACTATTCATAATATTTTTATTGCTCCAGATGGAGAAGATAAGGTTACTGTAGAAGAAATTCAGGGAATGCTTTTAGAGGATAAGTCGTATCGTAGTTTTCATTCTTCATTGGGAGTTAATGAACGAGATCGTGCAGCAAAGCAGCAAGAAGTTCTCAATACAGTAACTGATTATGTTTTGGAGAAATCACGCATTTATGGAGTGACTTTAACAAAAGGTGCTAGAAGAGAGTCTTTAGAACCAATGATTCAGCAATCTGTAGAAGATTTGTTTGAAGATAATTATATTTTTATTGAAGCATCTCGATCCGGATATTTTTCAGATCATCAGCACACACTAGCAATTAATAAAAAACATTTAGAAGGATCACATACGCAACAGTATGTTAGTCAAGCAGTTAATAACTTTGTTGATAATTGGCTAGATTACACAAAAACAGATTTAGAAGGTGATCCGGTTAATCAGAAGTACATTGAATTATTGCAGGAAGGAAATTGGAGACTAGCACCATCACCCAATAATGATGGGATCATGATGTATGTGCTGGATGAGAAGACCGGAATTTACAATGTAGTTCGCAGGATTGGCCCATACATGACTGCAGAACAAGCAGACAATGCACCACCTGTGATCATTGAGTATGACCGGATACGCAATCTAACAGATCAAGAGTTTATTGCAGATCAGCCAATGATGGACAGTGTAGTGTATCCACTAGTCAGAGAACTAAAAAACTATGTAGAACACATTAATCGGAATGCATCCAGTTATCCACGTAAACGCACACCTTCTGCTAGTCCAAATGTTGAAACGGAAGTTGAACAACCTGCTGTACAAGAACAACCAACTACGTTTTCACGCAATATCCCAATGGGGAATTTTGTACGTTCACAAACTGAACAATTGGATCGGTTGATTGAAAAGAATGTTGCAGATCGAATTGGCATTTCGCCAATAGAAGATTTGGATAAGCAAGTGATGAGTGGCTATGTAGGTTCGTCTGAAGCAGACAATCCTACGGATTATCCATCAACTCCAATTGTTGGTGAAGAAGCAGTAATACAACCAATTGCTCCAAGAGAACCACAAGAACCTACTTCACAATTTGTAGACAATATTTCTCAGGGAGTAGTGGCTACCCCAAAAGCGCAAACTGTTGAGCCAATAAAAACTAAAGAGCCAAAGAAAAATTTAACGTCAACAGCAAATGCAATTTCAGAAGAACCAAAACCACGTATTGATACAGAGAAAAAGTTTACAGAACTAAGAGGGAACTACGAAGCAATGACGGGTATTCTCAAGCAAGTTCAAGCACAAATTGAAACAGAGATGCTGGATGCATCTCCAACAGATATGGAGTACTTAAAAGATCAGTATGATTTACTTCATCAACACATGGATAGTCTCAATCAATACAACATGTTTTTGGGACAAATGGATGGGCCTTTGGGCTATACATATACTTATGATATGCAAGTTGATTCACTTACTAGAGCAAATCGTGAATTTAAGAACTTTGCACAGACAATTGTCTTGTTTAGAAAAAACTTATCTGAATACAAAACAAAGCAAAGACAATCTGCTGTAGATAAACAACCCAACATGAATCGAATCCAGAATCTACCGTTGATGAACTAATGATTTACGATACTTTTCCGGTTAACTATTCCGGTAGACGTACAGAGTTTATGACCAATCCAGATCCGTCTTGGGGGGATCTGTACATTAACTTTATGAAATCCGGATTTTCATCAACAGAACTTGGACTGTATCAATCGTTTAGAGAAAAAGGAAAGTACGACAAGACTTCTGTGTTTTTTGATGAAGAGGCATATGCCCAGACAGATGTTTTGGATAAAGAAAGTTTTAAGACTTCTCCATTCTTTGATGAGCAGATTAGTTTTTATGATGGGATGACTAAGGCAGAACTGCAATTGATACGAGAACGATTAGATCGGGAACGTGAACTAGCACTAATGATGAGCAATGCTGATTCATTACGTGAATGGTCTGCAATTGGATTAGGATTGCTATCCGGTAGTCTGCCTTCTGTTATGAACTTTATGCCAATAGTCAGAGGATTTAAAGGATTAGATGCCGCACTGACATTTGCCAGATTAGGCAAGTATGGCAATCGATTTGTAAAAGGTGCAGTGGATGCTGGCATAGCCACTAGTATTATCAATGTGCCGTATGCTATGGATCGAAATAACTACCAGCTAGATTATGATTTGAATGATTACATGATGGACGTAGGCATTGGATCTATGTTGGGTGGTGGAATTGGTACAGTTTTGGGCGGAATGTATGATGGCAAAGTAGCTAGAAGAGCAGATCTGGATGTGTTTGATGAGACACAACCACTGTTTAGTTTTAAGAACAGTGCAGATCAACCATCATTAATGGAAACCAGAGCAGGAACGGCAATACAGAAAGTAGATCCTGCATCACGTTATGTGGCTACTAGAACAGCAGCAGCACAGATAGCCAATGAGGAGCCTGTTGATGTTTCTAGAAATATGCCGGTTTCTGCTACAGCAGAAGAAATCAATGAGATGGTCAATGATGTTATTCCCAATCAGTCTGCAGTTACAGAACCACCAATTGGCACAGCAGAACGTGGCAGAAGAACAAAAGATGCTAATAACATTTCGGATCCAAATGGTGAGATAGAAATCTTTGATGGTGCAGAAACCAATCTTGTTTTGTTGGCAACAGAAGATGGAGTCAAAGGCGCACAGATCAAACTGATCCCACTAACAGAAGAAAGCTTTAAAAAGTATTTTGGTAAGGATCGGATACTGTTTCAGAAAAAGCTAGCCTATGCCCAACGAGTAGGAAATGAATCCAATAAAAAGATCAATGATCTAGATGGGATTGGAGAAGATGTATTTACCTACGATGATGGCAGCACTCTTTCTATAGCATCTATCAAGAATTCTGATCTATCAGATGCAGATGGATCGTTGGCAAAGTATCTTGAATTTGAAGAAGAATATTATGGAACAAACACTTATCAACCTACACATATTCAACTGATCAAAAAAGATGGTCAAAAAGATTTCAAGTTTTCCGGAATAGGTAGCAAGCCTGTTTTAAGAGATTACTACAACAGTAACGGTGTGCGTGGCAAAAGATTGCAGGTCAATAACTTTCAAAACAAGTTGGGCCAGCAATGGCGCAACACAAAATCAAATGACAGCAATGCTATCAATGAATTTGCAGACACACTGAAGAACTATCGATCTCCGGTGCAGATAGATGATCCTCCCATTGATCATCGTGTGGTTCCAGATTCGCAATCAGAACCATTGCCGAATACGAATCTAAACAATACTCAGTATCAGAAAACATTAACTGAACGTGAGCTAGAGGCAGACACCGATTTTTATGCGTCCAATCCTACTGATGAAGAAATTAAATTTTATGAAAATGAAAAAATGATGTTTGAAAATGCAGAGAAGGATATAGACAGTTTGATCCCAGACGTAGCAGCATGTGTGAGGAAAAATGGCTAAGTTTGACCCGTGTCTGCAAATCGCAACCAATCACAAGTTTGGCTTGTCAGAACAAGAAGCTAAAGATTTGGTAGATGATTTACGCAAGAAAAAAGCAGTACTGCAATTGGGTTCTGATTATGAACTGAAGTTCAAACGAACTGTACAGTCCATGACAGATGAAGAGAAACGGGCTATTCGATTTGCAAAAGTTGCTCGACTCAATCAGATCAACACTAATCGAAACATTGATCAAATGATGAGCAACTCACCAAATGCGTATGGGCGATTCTCTGCGTTTATGGTGCGACAATCCGGAAGTGCAGAAGAAGGAATGCTGGATAGTATTGCAAACCGTCAGTTTGCTAGACGTAGTCAATATGTAGGAGAGATTCTAAAAACAGTATGGAAGGCCAGAGCTTTTCTTTCTAAGCCTACAATGTTTGGCAGATACGTTTTTGGCAGAGGTTTGTTTGATGAAATAGATTTTCAAAGAGGTTTGGTCAAAGAGATGTTTGATGGAATCGGCTCATCCGGTATTCCTGCAGCACGTAGGATGGCTGAGAAAGTGATTGAGATTAAACGTCTATTGGTCAATGAAGCACAAAAGATGGGAGTCAATATCGGATGGCTGGAAGATCATGTCACTACACAGTTTCATGATTCCGTAGCTATACGTGGAACCGAAAAGAATATTGACGATGCATTTATTCGTTGGTCAGAAGCAATCTATCCTTTGCTCAATAAAGAAAGAACTTTCAAGAATCCATCAAACTCTGCACCGGATATTATTGATCCGGAACACATTCAGTTTTTGCGTAGAGTCTTTGATAATATTATCAGTCAAAACCGAACCGTAGAAGAAATCATTCCTACTGATTTTAATGTAGGCAGAAGATCATTAGCTTCAAAAGTATCACAGCATCGACAGTTGCATTTCTTAGATGGAGATAGCTGGTTACTTTACAATCGTGATTATGGTCACAGCAATCCGGTAACTGCAATTCTAGCAGGGATTGAACGGTTTAGTGATGATGTTGAGTTGATGAAAGCAATGGGGCCAAATCCTCAAGCAACTTTTGACCGGATCATGAAAAAGCTTAATGTCAAAGGAAGAGAATACACAAAATTGGTTTCTGAATTTAACCACATCTCTGCTGCTAGTTTTGAAATCCATGATCCAACTTTGCACAAATGGACAACCGGAATTCAAAACGTACAACAAATGGCAAGATTGGGTGGTGCAGTCATTTCAGCGATGACTGATCCTTTCATTATATCGTTTACTAGATCCTATCATGGTGTGAATTTTTTTAGTTCTTATGCTGGATCACTTAAACATTTCTACCGGATGGCTACCCGAATGGGTGGAATGGATGCAGTTAAAGAATTTGGGTTATCATTAGGATTGGGACTAGATGGGGTGATTGGAAGTGCAGCTAGTCGCTATGCTCCTGCTAGATCATTATCACAGGGAATCTCTGCGTGGTCTGATAACTTTTTTAAATGGAATGGACTGAACTGGTGGACTAATGAATGGAGACAGGGAGCAGTTTATATGATGGCTCATGATCTCAAGAAAGCGACAGCACTAAATTGGGATCAGCTTGCGCCACGTTATAAGAACATTCTGAATAATTATAACATCACTGAAAAAGATTTTGATTTACTGAGCAACGTAACTCCACACAAGTATGGTGATGCAGACTTAATCAGTCCGGAAGCCATTAAAGATTTTGTTATTCAAAATAATTTTACCGGAAAAACAGCAAAAGAACTAAATGAGCTATCAGACAAAGTGCGCTTTATGCTGTTAGGTGAGAACACATCTGCCGTGTTAGCACCTACTGCAAAAGAGTATGCTTTTATGGGAAGATTCTTTGGTAGTAAGGATGGCTCAGTCAATGGGACTCCTGCAGCTATGGCTTCAAAACTTTTTTGGATGTTCCGTTCTTTTGCTCTGACAATGGTAATGCATCAGTTTCCAAGAATTCAGCAAATGGGATTACCCTCCGTATTGCACTTACTGCCAATGGTTGGCATTGGATACGGAGTCTACAACATAAAAAGTATGATGGCTGGTAGAGAACCATTCATACCAGAAACCAAAGAAGAATTAGCAGAAGCTGCATTGATTGGAATACTACAAAGTGGAATTGGTGGTATTGCTGGAGAAGTTATCGGTAAAGATTGGCGTAAATACGGAAACAGTGTAGGAGAATTCGTACTAGGGCCAGTAGGTTCATCTGCACAAGATATTGGAGAAGTTTTACCGGCTATCGGTGAATTTTTATTTAAAGGAGGAGATTTTAAAGAGATCCCAGAACAGATGTGGAATGCAGTCAGTAATCACGTTCCTTACGGAAATCATTTTGCACTACGTTGGGGAATGGATTATATTGTCGATGGATATATGAGAGAGTTATTAAATCCCGGTGCT
>Ga0070753_1001800_pt1 | contig 11837 bp, 16 predicted proteins | sample VirMetDEL_Aug_31_FD_77441 | JGI IMG/M metagenome (GOLD analysis project Ga0070753, IMG submission 77441) | Aqueous microbial communities from the Delaware River and Bay under freshwater to marine salinity gradient to study organic matter... | ecosystem: Environmental > Aquatic > Marine > Coastal... | reverse complement strand
ATTCAATAATTAAATTATCTATAATTTAATTACTCATTGCAACTCTTTTTTTCAAAGAAATATCTTCCCTCACTACAGTACAGCAAGCAACCATCTATTTCTTGAGGCTCGCCTATTATAATTTCACCACTTGCGATTCTGTCGCAAACTTTATCTATCTTGATGCCGTATCTATCATAGTAAAATATGGCCTCTTCAGAGGTTCGGAAATGATTTGTAGCTATGGTTTTCATAGTGTACCACCTCCAAGGTTAACGTATTTTTGCCACTCCTTGGACGGGTGCTGAAGGCTGTACATCTGGCTATAAATAGCCTTTACCCATTGCGGGTAATCTAAACCGTATCTTATGCAAACGGTTGTTTTAATAATCGCGCTTTCGCTCGATGGTTGGCCGACTACTGATAATTTGATGGTTTTCATTTTTGAGTTTCCTTATCGTTTGTGATTGTTGCGCCCCTTGCGAGGCGCTGTTGTTTATACTGCTACAACTTCATAATCTCGATCTATATATTGATCATTATGTGTTGTTATCAATATGCCGTAACGAATAGCTGCATCTTCGACAGACTCAGCATTGATAATTATTTTAGAGCCATCTCTTTTATCTGTTATTTCGTACTGGGAAGCCTCCACCCAGCACGCACTATTGTTGCTGAAGCAGTAAGCCTTGGACTTGTCTTTCGGTGCGAACGTATCACTAAACTCATCGACTCTATAGTATTCGTCAGGGTTATCACTGTACTCAGATATTAATGAGTTGTACTCATTTTGAGCAAGTATTTCAACCTCTCTAAGAATCTCTTCAGCCTGTTCAATAGTTAAAATGTTATCACCTACTTTTATTTCATCACCTTCATAGTTGCCTGTTATGATATCATCAAGTGCGGAGTTGTCGCATTCACATGCTACTAGCGCATCATCGGGGCAATTAAAATCATTACCCAAAAACCCTACGCCTGTTTGATATTCTATAGTCTCGCCGCTGAAATTGACCCATACGCTGACATTGTGCCGAACGTACTCTGAGAATACGCTTCTTCCTCCGCCATGTATCCTCGTATCAAAATATTGGCTGCCCACTTGTGCTGATTTTAGGATATCTTTGATTAATGAATTCATGTTTGTAGCTCCTTCTCACTCGGTTGGTTTTGTGTACTGCTTCAATAATTTAATTATAGTAACTTAATTACTAATTGCAACCCTCAATAGCAAAATAATTTAATTATTTTTATCTGTTTAATATTTAATCAAAGTGGCAACTGGGTAAAAAAAAGCCAGCTTAGGATTGCTGGCTAAATGTTGGCTAGTAGTGAGAAGGAATCGAGATTGCCAACAATTATCAATGGTAGTAAATTTTTTTCTTTTTCGCAATAAAATTTTGAACAGCCTCTTTTGCAGCTTCGCAACCTTTACAGCATAGCCAGCTATCACCAATAGAAATTAAATAATCACGCCACTCTTTTTGCTCTTTAGTTAGAGAACTGTTTTTAATTCTCTTCATTTCTACCCATAGTTTCCATGCTGGAATATATATATCGGGTACTCCAGATGTTACGCCCTCTGCCTTCAGTTTAACAGCCTCTATTTTGTTTCTGCTGCCGCCATTCGGAATGGCAAAAATTTTAACTGTTTTAAATGTTTTACGGAACCAGCTAACGAACTCTCGCTGCTCTTCGTGTTCAGTCGGTATTAAAACGGCACTATTGTTTCCCATCTTTCGCACTCCTGCGGCTTGTTTAAAAAGTCTTTGGGGGGTGGCATCTTAAATACTTCGCACCATAACTTGTCGTTTAGATTATAGCAATTAGTGCAGCACTTAATAACACCTTTATCTATTTTATCCCCATCTTTTACCGATAATTTTTTTGAATTTTCCATCTCGTTTCACCTCTATTTCAGTTGGTGGTTTATGTTCGGGCAAGTTTAAATATTCTGCCATGCTTTGTATCGTATCTTTTTTAAGTGCTTCGATTGCTCCTGCTTTGTGCGCTACGTGCGCCAATTTTCTGACAGCTATGTCACCCCCTTGGCCCTGATTAGTTATTGCAAAATATTCTGTCACTGGATAGTCGTTTAATGCGCCGTAATACGTGCATTTAATCATTTCATTACCGCTCGATCTGCTAATATGTCTTGACCACTTCCAATCGCTTATATTAACTATATCTGTTTGTATGCCCATTATATCATCATCATATAAACGAACCTCTTTTTTAGAGAATTCATAGCCGCAGCATGGGCAAACAGAGACAAAATTATATACTAGCTCATAACAAACTGGGCAATCCTTCATTACCACTTTGCCCCCTTTGCCTTTTGGTTTTGGTGATGAAACCGCAATGATAGGGCCGTGTTTTCTGACATTGCCTGCAAAATCCAAAACCATGCAATGATCAGTGTGGCTCTTCAGTCTCATCCCACGGCCAGCCATTTGGACATATAACGAAGGCGACATTGTCGGGCGAGCAAATACTATTAGATCAATGTCGGGATAGTCGAAGCCAGTAGTTAAAATGTTGGCATTAGTAACAGCTTGGAAAACACCACCTTTAAAAGCATTTAAAAGTGATTCCCTTTGCTTTTTGGTGTGCTTACCTGTCAGGCAAGCTGTTTTAATGCCGTGTTCATTAAGCAAGTCGGCCATGACTTTAGCATGTTCAACGCCGGAGCAAAAAAATAACCAAGCTTTTCGGTCGCCTGCTCTGGATATGGTTTCTTCTATTATTTTAATATTATTATCATCGGTATTAACGGCGGCCTGCAATTGCGACTCTATATATTCACCCCCTCTTTTTTTAACTCCATCAACGTTTAGGTGGTGGCCCGTGTTCTTGCTTCTCAGCGGTGCTAAATAACCCTGAGAGATTAGCTCTTCAATAGTAACAGGCTCGATTAGCTTATCAAATAGCGCATCGCCTTCGGTAATTAGGCCATGACCTAGACGCCAAGGTGTTGCGGTTGTTCCGACTATTTTTAAATAAGGATTAATTTTCTTTAACTGGTTTAGTAGCGTTCTATAACTCCCTTCATCTTTGTGATTAATTAAATGACACTCATCAATCATCACTAGATCAATTAAGTCAAGTTTATCAGCGTGCTTGTGTATTGATTGTATGCCTGCATAGGTGATTGGCATATCCAATTCTTTACGCCCCATCGAGGCGCTATAAATACCAGCAGGTGCGTTAGGCCAGTGCTGTTTCAGCTTTTCGTAATTCTGCTCGATCAGCTCTTTAACGTGCGTTAACATCAGCACCCTTGAACCCTTCCACTGATTGCAAACTGTTTTAGTCAGAGCTGCTATAACATGGCTTTTCCCTGATCCCGTTGGCATCTGCAAACACAAATTACCTTCGCCATTGCACAAATGATCAATCGTTTGATCGTGTGCGGCCTGCTGGTATTCTCTTAACATTGATTTTCCTTCAACCTGTTATTACTGCACAAAATTTACTTTTTAAAGCCTGCATGAAAATATCTTCATTCAAGCAGGCCGCTGCTTTGGGTTCGCTATTATCTCACTACTAGCTAGCCCGTCCTCACCATTAACAACTGATTTTCCCAAAATAGAATAAGTTGCCGACCACTCGTAATCAGAATCAAGCATTTTCCACGGCACCATATCTGGGTGGATAACATGGCTGCGGCAGCCTGTTTTTTGAGTTGTTTTAGGTATAGTGTCTTGCCAGCGCTCACAAAAAAAGGTGCTATCCTCTTTAGGTGTGCTATGAGCGCATGTTCTGCAATTGACCTCGGTTGTTAGTTTTGACTGATGGCAAAATTCGCTTGAAGGACAGAATTTGCATTGATACCAAGATGGATCAGCGCTGATCGGCTCAGGCATACGTTCAGCCATTGTTATGCGGTGACCTTTTTTAATCAGCTTTTCAGCGTGGGCCTTATCCAGCTTGACTCTCTCAATGTGAAGCTTGTCGTTATCTTTGCAGACAGCAACATATAATGCTCGATCAATTTTTGTCCCAAGCATGTAGCACTGCATTTGATCGTAGTGCTGAGGCTTAGACTCTTTCACGCCCTTTTTTTCGAGTTCAGTAAACGACTTTAGCGAGTGGGTTTTAAACTCTGCTATATGCTGTTTTCTTGGCGCCTCAGGAACGCCGCAATGAATCTTGCCATCAATTGATCCTGAAACGTGCTTGCCAAAATCAACCCTAGATTGCGCTGCGCCAGTGTCGGTTATGTGAATTCCAATTGCTCTAAGATCATTGATTATGATCTGCTCTTCATTGTGCCCGCGCCTGAAGAGTCGCAACATGCGGCCAGAGAATCGCTCAGGGGTGGCCCATCTAAAGTTAAGCCAAAGCCTACGATCACAAGGATCGCCAAGCTGGGAGCAGCCTAGATGCATTCTGCCGCCCCCCTGCTGCTTTTCGTGATGCTCATCAATCATTTGTTCAATCGTTTTTCGGTTCGGCTCTGGTATCTTCATCGGTCTGTTATCCTCTTGTAAATTTTTCCGGTTCCTCGAATGACATAAAATGGAATCAGGATTGTTGATAGTGTCAGTGATAGCATCACGGCTACTATCGAAAATGCTGCTCTTGTTGCTGGTGTTTCCTCATTTACTGCATCAGCACCCCAGCCGCCTTGTGGTCTATATAATGTTCTGTAATCGTCTGGCATTAGATAACCTCGCCTCCCTTGTTTTAGAATATTTCCTGTACTGCTCATATTCCGCTATTGTTGGCTTCATTTTGCGCAGCTTATTCGCTGCAGAAATGATTTTGCAAACTGTCAGAAATAGTGGCAACAGAACAAATAACAAAATAAATAGCATTATGCGGCCCTCCCTGCTTTGATTTCTGCTAAAACTTCGCTTACTAGAGACCGTCCTACTCCACGGCCATACAGTTTTCTAAATTTCGAGATTGCCTCCGCATAAGTCGGATAGTGTCCTGTTGCTGTCTTGTGTTCGTGCATTAATGTTCTGAGTCGTGTGCGATTTTTGGTGTGTTTTCCTGTTCGTTTTACCACCAAATTAGTCCTATTTTCGGAAATAGTACCGCTTTCGGTCTCGTTAGTACCTGATCCAGTCTCGGCGAGTTTCTTTTTTCGTTTTTTCTCTGCTCTGCATAGTCCCCAAAATTCCCAAAATCCGAACATCAGCACAGACATCATTAAGGGGGTGAAAAGGGCGCGAGCATATATTCCGACTCGTTCAACAAGCTGGCCGCTTATGCCTGCTTTTTCCTCAACGGCATCGGTGATATCAACCTGCTTAGCTAACTCTGCTTTGAGGCTATCATCTGATGCGCTGGCTATGAGAGTGGAAAGGGTGGCTATACGGCGTTGAGCAGATTCGCAGGGCTTGAAATAGCGATCACGCTCACACTCTTTAATCTTCTTTTCAAGCGAGTCAATTTCGCGTTCATACTGTTTGATTTTTTTATCATTGGCGTACTGGCGCTCGTTTTGAATTGTGCCGCCATGATCATTGGCTGCATAATCGACGCTAACAGCTTGAATTGTTAGTACAGCACTGAACACCGAAGCGACCCCAACAATAGACCAAAGAAACAGTTTAAAAGGGCCAGATTTAACGATTGAGGCTAGGCTACCCATAGCCATTAATCCCACAACCACACCAACTGCGATGAATTTGATCCCGTTTTGACTGTTGTTAGATGCTCCCAAAATCACACTGGCAGCTAAATTAGTGTATGCATCACTACTAGCGAGCATTATAACACCAGCTCCGCACAAATATTTCCCTAGTGTATTTTTCATATTTTCCCCCTTGCTAAGTTATCCACCCCCTATGGCTGGGGGTGGGGTAGAGTGGTTGCTTTTATCTTCTCCACGGTGGAACATCGCCTGAAGGAGCCTGCTCTGTATATAACGGACTTGGCTCAGGTTTGCTAAAATCAGGGCCAGCACTATTAGACTGCTCGTAATACTGTTGTGCGCTGCTCTGCTCTTGCGCAGGCGGTGATGGTGGTTGCTGGTATGGTGTTGAGCTATAACCACGCTCAAGCGCTTTAAATGCCTTCACCTCGTTTCGTGCATCATAGCCATCCTTCGCAGCTTTTATAGCCACTTTAATTTGCATTTCGCAATTTAGCAGCTCATCGCTATCGGTGATGCTTGTTAGACCGACAGAGCTAATCAGCGAGTTTAGTTGCTGCAAGCCAATTTCCTCGGCCTTCAGCGACTGGTTTCTAATATTAATATTCATAAAAACCCTTCGGCCATTATGAGCAGGGCCAAGGATTTCAAACTGAATGGCAATATAATTACCATTGCCGCTATTGGTGGCTTTTACTTCAGTAGCTTTGATTTTGGCCTCATACCATCCGGCAGGGATTGGATCAAAATCGTTACTAGATTCGGGTAGGTCTTGCGCGTGATAAGTTTGTCCTAGATGTGCCATTATTTTTTCCTCAAAAAAAAGTTAATTAACGGGTTTTTACTGATTAATTATCGCTTTTTTCCTCCTTCTCTTTTAGTTCAATTTTAAAGCTTGGTGTTGATGGCTTTGTTGTGATGCAGGGGCCAAATAGCTTTTTAAGCTCATCGTGCGCAGCATCCCAGTTCCGAACATTTAATTCGGGTTTCCATCGAAAGAGGTTGCTAATGATGCCATTTCCGATATCATTTTCATCTGCAATTTCTTGCAGCATTTTAGCGTCCACTTTTTGATCCATTCTGACAGAGCATGACAATTTAAAATCGCTTGTCTCTTCGTTGGTCGTGCCTTTTTTGCTGGTGTTAATAGCCAGCAGCTCAACCAGCGTTTTTTCGTACATTCTGCGCTGTACTGCGGTTTCGCGCTCTAGCTCTTTAAGATCGCGCCATTGCGCTGCTAGCGTGTTGATTAGCTCTCTATCAATCATTTTGCACCCCCTGAAATTTTGGCAATAATAGCGCTTAGGTCTGGAGCTTCCCATTGTGCAAGCTTGCCGCTTCGATCTTTGGCGCTCCATCTGCCATCACTATCGCACATCAACACACGATAGCTTTTTCCTTCTTTGTCGCGCTCAACACGCAATGCCAAAACTTCATCGAAAAAATAGGGCAATCCCTGACTGGTTTTTTTGCTGGGGCACGATGGGTAATAGAGCATATTGCCTAGCTCGTCCTCGGCTTTTTCGAGCTTCGCTGTCATATAAACGTGCTTGTTGGGTAGGTCTCTGAATTCCCTAATTATATCTGTTAGCTGCTCATTCATCAGGCCGTAGGCTTGGCGAGCATCTTTTTGCTCTTTTTTCTCAGCGTTTAGCACCACTTCGGCTATTTCGCTGATACTATCAATTGCTACGCTGGAGAACTCCTTGGCCTCTTCGCTTTGCGTTAGCCACTGGTGGGCGTCTAACAAGTCGCGCATACTCTTGATTTCGATGTACGGAATATCCATAGACTGAAGCGGCAACAAGCCGCCTTCGGCAGATAAAACAATCGGATTTGGTAGAGTGGCAATAAGAGAAGTTTTGCCGACTCCTGACATTCCGTAAACCAAAACTTTTACGCCGTTTGACGCTAACGCGCTTGTGCGCTTTATATTAATAGCCATATAACAGTTCCTTTTTCGGTTTTGCTTTGTTTGCGTAGTGCAGTTCAAGCTTCAAATTAATTAAATACTATGTTATAAAAATTTGCAAATTTTTTTTAATAATTTATTATTAATTTTGTTAGCATAACAAATTAGTTTTTATTTTAAACAAACTGTATAAAGAGGAAACAATTATGGGGGCTTGTTGTATGAAATATAACCACATAGACGAAGAGTTGCTAAAAAGCAAGCTGCGCGACCGAAAAATAACCTTGGTTGCAGAGCAAACAGGGCTGAGTAGATCAACACTTTACCACTGGTTAGAGGGTAGAACTATCTTGAGCGATAAAAGTGTTGCTAAACTTGTCAATTATCTGTTATCAAATTAGCTAACATATCCAACAATTTATTATTAATTGCAAGGGGCCAATAATATGGGCAATATAGAGCAATTCATCAGCAAAAAAAGGGAGTCAAAAACATTCAAGTCGAGCAGTATTGATGTTATAGATCAAATTAAAGCCGCCATGCTAGAGTATGGCATAACACCACCTGATTATATTGATTTATCAAGTTGTGATTGGGTGCGTTTTGATAAAAATGGGGGCAATGGTAACAAGCGGCCACGTTATTACAAGTTTGATACTATTAATGGCATTATAATCGGTTGCTTCGGCTGCTGGTCAGATGATATTAGAGTGGGCTTTCGTGAAAATATCGGCAGGGAGTTATCACCACTCGAAAAGATGCAGATAGATCAAGCACAAAAAAGGCTTGAGGCAGAGCAGAAACAACTTAAAGAGGCAAAAAGAGAAGAGGCGATAACAACTATAAGGGAAATATGGCAAAGTGCAGAGCCAGCGCCTTTACATCACAAATATTTAGACGATAAAAAAATCCACCAGCACCACTGCAAAATAAAAAACAATCAACTCTTAATGCCTTTATACAACATAGATAATGAATTAACAAGCCTGCAATATATAAGCGAGGACGGCAGCAAAAAAAATGCTTCGGGAGTATCTACAAAAGGGCTAGTTGCTGTTTTTGAAGGTGTTACAGATGATCATGCTAACATATATGTTGCAACTGGTTTATCGACTAGCGCTACTATATGCGAGCAGACAGGCGGAACAGTGATTGCAACAATTGGTGATAGTAATTTAATCGGCGGTTGTGAATATGCATTTAAACATTACCCTAATAAAAAAATAATATTGATAGCAGATAACGATCAAAAAAATAGCGGCCAAAAAGCCGCTAATAAATGTAAATACCAATATCCAAAACTAGATGTAATTATTATACCCAATCTCGGCCAAGACGCAAATGATTATCACAACTCAGGTGGTGATCTTAATGCTCTAATAAATAGCCATAAACCAGCGGTTGAACCATCAGACAATGACAGCTGGCTTGTTAGCGCAGATGATTTTTGCTCGCAGCCTGTTAGCATTAAATGGTTAGTTAAAAACTGGATACCGCAAAACTCATTAATAATGGTTCACGGCCCATCAGGGGGCGGAAAAACGTTTTTGGTGCTTGATCTATGTTGCCACATAACCAGCAGCAAAATTGATTGGAACGGACATATAGTTAGATCAGGTTCAGTTGTTTATTTGGCGGGTGAAGGGCATCAGGGGCTTAGGTCTAGGCTTGCAGCATGGAAACAGCACAACCAAGAAAAAAGCCTAGGTGAATTTTATCTAAGTAGGGGCGGGTGTAATCTTAATAGCGTTGAAGGGTTAACGCTTGTAACTAATGAAATAGATAAACTACCTGCTCCGCCTGCTTTAATAGTTGTAGATACTCTGCATAGGTTTTTAGACGGCGACGAAAACACGGCTAAGGACGCTAAAACCATGCTGGATGCCTGCGCTGAGCTTACCTATAAATATGGCTCAAGCGTGTTGTTAGTACATCATACTGGAGTTGATAAAACTGCGCAGGATAGAGCAAGAGGCAGCTCTGCATGGCGTGGCGCTCTTGATATCGAGATTAGCGTTGCTCCAAACGGCGACAATATAGAGTTTCATCAACGCAAAAATAAAGATGCTGAGCTGGCAAAATCAAAAGCTTTTTCGCTAGATAGTGTCGATATTGATGGTTGGTTTGATGAGGATGGGGAGCAAGTAACAAGTGCAGTAGTTGTTCAAGGTTCGATCAGTGAGAAGCCCAAAAAAGATACGGCAGCATCAAAAAACCTGAAAATTTTAGGCGATGCTTGGTTAAAAAATGGTGGCGGTGAGTTGCTAGACTCGAGGCCTTATATTACAAAATCCGCTCTAACTGATTATTTAGTGAACGATGGTAGAAGTGCAGCTGCTATCAGGCAGCAACTAAAACCAAGTTTTGAGCGCGGCATTATAGGTTGTTTGTTAGCCAATGATTTGATCGCTGCAGAAGAGCATGGCTGGATAATAACCGATGAAGATCAAATAACAGCTTTAAATTTGATCAATATTGCAAGCAAGTAAATTGTGGTAGCAATGTGCTAAAAAGTGGTAACAGTGGTAACAGATGGTAAAATTTACCACTTGTTACCGCCTAAAAAGTGTGCGGTAACAGGTAACAGCGGTAACACACCCTTTAGGGTGTTACCATGTTACCACCGCAAACACGCAAAATAGTTTAAAATATAAACAATATTAATTTTACGCTCATTTTTTAATCGTTTGATGTTTTTTGTTTAAAAATAACCCATCTTTTTATTGGTGCTAAAGTGCCGGCATTTACTTTTGTTTTTGGCTAGTTATAATTTGCCATAACGACAACAAAAGATAGTCGTTTTTTCCTTGAGAGCCTAACAGTCAAAACCGCCAAGTTTAATCCTGTTAGGTTCTCTCCTATCCTTACCTCATCAAGCCAACCAATCGCCACATACACCACGAAAACACCCCAACCAATACCAACACACCAACCACCCCCCAAAACCGCTTAGAGCGGCTTAGAATCGCTGGCTAGTATCAATGCAATATCAAATATAACAACAAAATCAATATTTCCATTTTTAAGCAGCCTCGGATATACTTTGTTATTGACTACCAGCGAGGAATGAGTTATGTCGGAAACCCCTGATCAAGAATCACCCATGAAATGCGGAAGAGAAGGTTGCCAGCCTGAAGTCGGCCAGCATCGGTGCTGCGGCATTGATTATGTTGTTAGATGCCACTGCGGAAAACAGGAAACCGGCGGCAGCATAGAAGAGGCTGTTAGATTCTGGAACTACGAAATTAAAAACGAGGTGAAAAAATAATGACAATTGACAGCTTCGCAGTAACCAAGGTAGCCATTTTTGACGGGGAAAACTCAAAAGTTAGAATTCCAAGTTCGCAAAATACTGGGAGCGTGCAACTAAACATTGCGCCACACCCGCGAGCTAGAGTTGTTAGCTCGGGTATTCCGCTGGCTAATAACAGCACGAGTACGACCGATGAATTACAACTGAAAAATGAATTGGGCGCTGAGGTTCCGGCTCAATTTGATATTTTATCGACCTGGCCAAATGGCTCAATCAAAAGTGTTTTAGTAACTGCTAGAGTTACACCGGACGCAACAAATACAAAAATTTATTCTCTAGAATATGGATTTGGCGTAAACCATGCTACATACGCATCAAACTTGGGTTACACGCAGACTGCAACAGAAATCACAATAACAACAGGCAAGTCCAAAATAGTCCTAGATAAAGTTACCGGACTTTTAAAGCAAGGATTTGCAGATACAGCAGGCGATCAAAGCTATTCTAAGCAAGTGTTGGGGCAGGCATATATAACATCAAAAGACGGGTTAGATGGAACCGTTTACACTTCATCTAACGAAACAGCAGCATCAATTGATATTTTGAGAAGCGGGCCTTTTCAAATAATGGTTCGTGTTGTTGGCCGATTAAAAACAGCTGGTGCGGCTGAATACACGCAATACAGAATTTGGTACAGATTCTATAAAGACAGTGAAAATTTTGATATTGATTACACGATGGTTGATGATGAGGATTGTGATAATCCGAGTCCAAATTACAGCATCGGTGCTTATGAAACAATGCGATTTTCAGCAGAGAATTTGCATATTGTTTTTCCACACTTGATAACCTCATCACCAAAATATATTTTTGGCGGCGAAAATACCAATTCAACGGGCGATCTAACGGGAGAGGTTTACATACATCAATATGGTTTTTTATCTGTCAACAGATACGGCGTTATCACACTAGACTCAACGCAAACAGATTTATTCGCAGAAAGAGTAGATAAAAGCGGATCAGGTCTACTTTATAACGGCGTTCAGTCTGGCGAAAAGGCAAAGGGTTTTTGCACTGTTCACGAT
>Ga0070753_1001791_pt1 | contig 11865 bp, 16 predicted proteins | sample VirMetDEL_Aug_31_FD_77441 | JGI IMG/M metagenome (GOLD analysis project Ga0070753, IMG submission 77441) | Aqueous microbial communities from the Delaware River and Bay under freshwater to marine salinity gradient to study organic matter... | ecosystem: Environmental > Aquatic > Marine > Coastal... | reverse complement strand
AGCACGACGAGGGCGCGCTCCTCGAGGACGTCCTTGGGCGGGCGGGGCTTGCGCCGCTTGATCTCGCGGACAAGGTCGTCGAGGTCGGGCTGGTGCTGCGACGTCGGGCGGACGGTCGCCCGGTAGTAGAACAGGCGTCGCTCGCCGGAGTCCCACGACCGCACCTGTACGGGGGCGTCCTCGTCGACCTCCCAGTCGGCCGGGTCGAGGCCGAGGTTCCACAGGATGTGGCCCCAATCTTTCGGCGGTGTCTCGCCACCCTGGACGACAAGGGTGCCGGCGGCGGTGTCGACACCCGGCTCCCAGCCCGTCGGGTGCTTCGGCCGGGGCTTGCGCGCCTGGTCGACGTCCTGCTGGACGGCGAGGAACGGGTCAGTCTCGGACATAGCGGCGCCTGAAGTGACCGACCTGCTGGTACGAGACCGGGTGGCCCCACCGTTTGAGGACCGTCGCGATCGTGTTGTGCCCGATGTTCGGGTTGTGGAGCGCCCGGTCGAGCGCCTCGCGCTGCTCGTCGTCGAGCTGCGGGATGACGCGCTCCCACCAGCCTCGACTGCCGGAGCGGAGCGCTGCCTGCTCTGCCTCGAACTCGTCCATCACGCCTCCCCAGGCTCAGGACCTGTGGACAAACTACCCGGTCGCACGCCTGGAGTCGACGAGGACCGACAACAGGGTCCGCAAGGCGGTGATGTCGGACTTCAGCTCGCGGTTCTCCTTCTCGAGCTGCGCGAGCCGCGCGTCCATCTTCGCGAGGCGTGCGGACATCTTCCACGCTGCGCCGGCGATGACGGACAGCGGTCCGACGTAGGCGACGAACATCTGCAGCTCAGTCATGTCCCAGTCCGTTCGCGATGCGCTGCTGCCATTCACGGTAGGACAGGGCGCCCGTGTCGACCGTCTTCGCGCGGGCGTTGATTGCAGGCAGGGCGTCGACCAGGTTCCGGCCGGGGCAGGCGGTCTCGCCGACCTCGCGGTGCGGGACGTACTGGTCAGGACCCCAGGTGCCGCCGTGCCAGTACGCCCACTCGGCAAGGTCGTCGATGGCGTGGGCGGGCACCTCGTCGGTCTCGTAGTTGCCCAGGACGCAGACGGCGTGGCCGGACTGGTTGTAACCGCGGGTGTGGGCGCCGGCGACGCCGGGGCCTCGGCCCTCGTACCAGGTCCTCGAGGACGGGCTGTACAGCCAGGTGTAGGCGATGTCCTGCCAGCCGCGGGACTGCTGGTGGAACGACTGGATCGAGCGGAGGACCTCGGGACCGCCGTCAGGTCCTGCGGAGTGGTGCAGGAACAGGTGGCGGACCGGGACGGCGATGTCCTTCGGCCGGCCCTTCGGCGGGCGTGCGCCCCAGTCTGCGCGGCGGACCAGGTCCATCAGTCGACCGCAGCTGCACGCTTCCGACGTGCGGCCAGCGCACCCTCCTTGAGGGGGACGATGGCGGCGGCGACACCGGCTGCGACCGCGGACAGCAGCGCGGCGCCTTCGACGGCGAAGGCGTAGGTGCCGGCGAGGACGCCGATGAACGCCTCGATGAACGTCCAGAACGTCCGGTGGGCGGTGTCGAGCCAGTCGATCATGGTGCCTCCGGGTAGGGCAGCTCGGCCTTGATCGCGTCCACAGCAGCCTGCCAGGCGGTCAGGTCGCCGCCTTCGCGCTGCGCGTCGAAGAACAGTCCGTCGGTCTCGGCCTGGTAGCGGGCGCGTCGGGCGGCCTCGACGGCGGCGTGCTCGAGCTCGTACTGCACCTGCGGCCAAGCGTTGTCGAGGGTCGCCTTGGTCGGCTTCGGCGAATCGTCGAGCCACGTCAGGCCGGCATAATCGTCACCGTCGAGCTGCCATAGGGTGCCCGGCCGGATGGCGGTCAGGACTGCCGCGTAGTCGGTCATACCTTGATCTCCTGAATGACGAACGCCGAGGCGGTACGCGCTCGGGTAGCCGCGTTTACGTCGTCCACAGACCGGTTGACGTACAGCGTCTGCGTGCCCGTATTGATGTTCTGCGCGTTGACCGTGTAGGTGTGCGAGGCCGTGTCGCCAGGCGCGTAAACGAACGTGATGGACGGCGAGAACGTAATCGAGGCGTCTGAGGTGCCCCCGACGCGCCCTCCGGCCGATGTTCGCACGCGGGTACCTGCAGCGTCGCCGATTGCGATGAGGGTGCCGTCGTCTGCCACGGCGATGCCGACCTGGCCGCCGTTCGTGCTGGTCGAGGCGGCACCGAAGAACGCGGTGATGATGAGCTTGTTCGCCGCGTCTGCAAGCGTGTGGGTGATGGACAGGTCGGTGACGGCAGAGGACGCGCCGGCGGTGACGGAAGCCGACCAGGTGTCCGTCTTGAGGACGTGCTTGACGGCTACCAGCCCGCCAGCAGCGTCGAGCCCGTCAGCGACGGCTTCGGCGAGCGTCTGCGAGTCGGTAGGCCAGTCGGACACCAGGTCGGTGCCGGCGACATACGGGATGTTCCAGGGTGCGCCGGTGTCGGGCATCAGGGTCTCCTAAGCGTCCTGCCAAGTGAGCGTAGCGTCCACGCCCGCCCAGGTCAGGGTGTCGGGGATGTCGGCCCACCGGGTCTGATAGATCGAGTAGCGGGCGTCCGAGGCGTACACCTCGACGTTGGCGAACTCGGCGGTCAGCTCGTAGTTCACGCCCTCGACGAAGCCGTAGAACACGCCAGCCGGGACAACGCCGGTCGGGATGCTGGACACCTGCAGGTAGTCGTTGATGGCGAGCTGCAGGAGGCTGTCGGACAGGCCGTCGGTGACGTTGTTCAGACGGACGAGGAGCGGCCCCTCCAGGGACGCCGCTGGGAACGCCTGCAGCTGTGCGAGCCGTTCGGCGAGGTCGGCGGCGTCGCCGGCGTCGTTGAGCAGCGTCAGGTAGTCGCGGGTGACGTACCCGTACTCGGCGACCGAGTCGACCGCGTTGTACTGCACCTCCCCACCATCCCAGGTCAGGTTCACCTGGTTGACGATGTCGTCGAACCGTTCGATGGCAACACCCGACGCGGCCGCGATCGTGGACGCCGGGATGTCGAGCGGGGTGCCGAGGGCGGCGCCCTGCCGGTGGGTCGAGTCGGCGTATCCGACCTTGCCGTCGCCGGTCTCGTAGACGACACCGCCTGCGGAGAACATGGTCTGTGCCAACTGGCCGAGGGTGCTGGTCGGAACGGCGGTGAGCGCTGCGATGTCGTACAGGCCGGGGTCGATGATGGTCGTGTCGATGCCGTAGTCGGCCCACGTCAGCGTCCCGGGCACGTCCGCCCAGGTCTGGGTGAGGGGCTGCTCTGCCCACTGCTGTGCGAGGGCGGACTCGAGAAGGGCCTCGATGCGGGCGCCGTCGAGCTGGACGCCGAGGGTGTCGTCCTGGTCGCGCCTGCCGGCCTTCGCGAGCGGGCCGAAGCAGTCGATGGACAGGATGGTGCCGGCGAACGGGTCGAACTGGGCGGCGATGGCGTGGACCTTGCCGGTGAACAGGCGGGAGGTGCCGCCGGCGTCGAGGCCGACGTCGATGGTGGCGACGTCGCCGATCTCGGGGCGGGTGGCAGGGTCGAGGAGGATGATGCGGGCAGAGCCGGCTTGCAGGCCTTCCCAGTAGGAGCGGCGTCCGCGTTGGACGAACACGGAGTCGATGGCTTCGGTCGTGTGGGCGACGCCGTCGATGGTGACGGTGACGGTGCGGGGCCAGCCCATCAGCGGACCTGGGCGGACGACCCGATGCCGGACCGGGTGCCGAGCTGCTGGGCCCGCTCGATCTCGCGGAACACCTGGTAGGGCGAGCCGACGATGCCGTTCACGACGACAGTGGCGCTCCCGCCACCTCGGCCCATGACGTTGCCGGTGCGACGCTGGCCTGCCGGCGCTGCCGCTGCTGCTCGGGCGAGCCGCTCGGCATCGAGACCAGGCAGGCCAGGCACGGACGGGCCGATGTAGCCCGGTGGCAGGTTCTCAGCCGTGTAGGCGGTCGCAGCACCGGCACCGACGAGGACGGCGGCGAACGCGCCGAGGGGCGTCGTCAGGGCCTTGTAGGCGCCCTGGAGGGCGGCGAACGCCTTGAGCGCACCGTTGAGGGCGACGATGGCGACGGACAACTTGAGGATGGCCTCGCCGGCTGCGACGATGACCTCCGGGTCGGTCTCGAGGAACGTGTCGAAGAAGCCCTCGACCTTTGGCAGCAGCTCGTCGACGACCGGGAGCAGCTGCTCGCCGAGCTCGACACGGAAGTTCTCGAACTCGGCCTGCAGGGTCCGCTGCTTGTTCGCGAGTCCGTCGGAGGTGCGCTCGAAGTCGCCCTGCTGCAGGCTGGTCTGCTCCAGGATTGCTGAGTAGGCGGCGAGGACTCGTGTGGCCGGGTCGAGGGCTTCCTCGGTGGTCTCGATGAGGCCGTCGGCGAGGGCCTGGTTCTTGAGCGTGGCCGCGTCGAGGAGCACGCCGTAGTTGCGGATGGGCTCGGACTCGCCGCGCAGGGCTGCGCCGAGGGCGGTGATGGCCTGGTCGACGGTCGTGTTATTGAACGAGGCGAGGTCGGCCGCCAGGCTGACGAGGGTCGTCGTGAAGTCGACAAGGTCGTCGTCGGCGAGGCCGGCGGACTGGCCGAAGATGCCGAACGTCTGCGCAGCCTCGAGGGCCTGCTGGCGGGACTGGCCGAGGGACCGTGCGGCTTCGCGGGCGAACGACTGCAGCTGCCTGGCCGACCGTGGGCCGAACACCTGCTCGACGGCGGACGAGGTCTCGGACAGGTCGGACGCTGCGTTGATCGCGGACGCTGCGATGCCGCCGATGGCGCCGATGGCGACCGTGGCGAAGCCGGAGGCGCGCTCGACGGTCCGTGAGAAGTCCCGGAACGAGTTGCCGGCCTTGTCGAGGTTCGCACCGAAGTCGGAGACGTCAGCGAGCAGGCTGAGTTTGAGGGTGCGGAGGGTCTGGGATGCCATCAGACGTTCCCCCAGGTGTCGGCGACCTTCTGTGCGCCCTCGATCCAGCGGCGCAGGATGTTCGGCTGCAGGCGGCGCAGGCGCGGGAACAGCCACCAGCCGCGGTTGCCTCGGCCCTCGCGGGGCGACCGTGGCGGGCCCTGGAGACCGCCTCGGGAGCCGGCACGGCGCTGCGCCTGGTTGCGGAACCGGTCGCGCTGCCGCTGCTCGGGCGAGCCGAACTCGGACAGGAACAGGAGCGAGCCGGCGGCGACCCGTCGGCCGTCGTCGGTCGTGTACCGCTTTGCACCGCCAAGGGTGACGGCCGGGGTGCGGTCGCGGGCGACGCGAGCCGACTGGGCGACGAACGACGCCTGCTGGGGATACCAGCGGGTGCCGCGGGCGGCGTTGCGGAACTCGCCGACCAGGTCGCTGGCGATCTCGCGGGACAGGTCGCGCAGGTCCTGGTTGGCCTGCTTGTCCATCTTTGAGAAGGCCCGCAGGATGGCCTGTACGTCGCGGTCGTTCATGCGCACCGTGACCTTGCCGGACGTGTTCCGCGCGGTCGTGGTGGGCATCTCAGGGCCTCCTGTAGGCCTCCTGGAGGGCCGCCTCGACGGTGAGGAGGTCCCGCAGGTCGTTCCAGTCGTTCGGTGCGGTGCCGGTAGCCACGGCGACGTCTACGCGGCGTCGTCCGAAGCTGCCGGCTGGGTAGGGCCCGGGATGGTGCCCTGCCGGAACTGCGGGAAGCCGGTCAGCGACCGGGTCCACGACGTCAGGTCGCCGTCGTGGACGCCGGTGCGCTTCGCAGCCTCCCAGGCGAGGTACGCCACGTCCTTGATGCCGGGGGGGTTCTTCTCGTCCCCGAACGTCACGAACGAGCGTCCGGCCCAGCTCTCCCAGCCGACCCAGTCCGCGAGCTCGAGCTCGAGGACGAGTTTGCCACGGTCTCGGTGCTCCACCTCGACCCAGGTGCCGGTTGCCATGTTCTCTCCTTATGCGATTATCAGACTGCGACGATGGTCGGCGTCGTGTTTCGGTCGCCGGTCAGCGTGAACGTGATCTGCGAGGCGTTCGGCCCGTCGCCCGCCATCGGCGGGACCTCGGGGAACACGTCGCCGGACACGGTCGTCGTGGCGTTGGGTCCGACGGCGACGAGGGTGAACGCGAGGGACGTGTCGGGGGCCGACAGCGCCGCCGAGGCAAGGGCCTCGCAGAGGGCGCCGGTGGTGCCCCAGTCGCTGTACATGTTGACGTCGAGCGTGTACTCGAACGTCAGCGTCTTGTACACGGGCCCGTCGAGGGTCTCGAGGACCTCGCGGTTGTTCGTGTAGGTGAACGTCGTGCCGATCGTCTGGGCGTCGAACGTGTTCCCACCGATGGTGAGCGTCAGGTCCTGCCCAGTGAGGATGGTTGCCATGGTGGGCTCCTAGGAGGGGATAGCGAGGGTAGTGACCTGGACGTCGGAGACGAGCAGGTCGGACGGGCCGATGGTCTCGACCGACGGTGGTGATACGTCGCCGACCTCCCAGCCGCGTGGCAGGTTGTCAAGGACGGCGAAGACGAGTTCCTCGAGCTGGTCCAGGCTGCCCTGGTTGTCGAGGTTGGCGACGATGCAGGTGACGCGGAACGTGACCTGGACCTGTGGGCTTCCGGGCCGGCCGATGGTGACAGGCGCGATCCACGGGTTGCCGGGGACGATGACGACGGTCGGCGGGATGACGACGGGCGGTGGGAACGCCGACGTCGAGTAGTCGATGCCGGCGTCCTCGAGGGCGGTCGCGAGCGTCTGTCGGAGCGTCTTGAGGTTCATCCGACCATCGTGCCTACGTCGAGGTGCGGTGCGAGCAGCCCCTGGACGCGGCCGATGAGGGACCGGCCGAGCCGGAACGGTCCAGGCTGGAAGTCGACGCCCTGGATGACGCCGCCGGGGGCGACGCGGGCCTGCCAGATCTCGACCGTCAGCATCATGCACGCCTCGAGGACGAGCGGGTCGTCCTGGTAGACGTCCTCGGACGCTTGGTCGGTGGCGAAGCCGTAGGGGATGATGGCGCGCTTGACGCTTGCCGGGTCTTCGCCGTGGACCTTCTGAAACTTGAAGGTGTTGTAGAGCTCCTGCGCGTTCGCGTAGGAGTAGGGCCACAGGGTCGGCCAAGGCCACAGCGGGCGCGGCGGAACGTCAGCCGTGTACCCGATCTCGGTGACGGTTGCTGTGCCGTTGAAGTGAGCCGGCAGGCCTTCAAGCGTGATGACCTGGCCGACATACAGCTGATGAAATCCGACGGTGCGTGCCGGGATTACCTGGCCTGCTTCCTCGGGACCGAGCTGGTCGACCGGGTAGCGGAACCGGCTGAGCATGGACAGGACGAGGTTCGTCGCTGCCGTGGAGGCCTGGGTGAGTTGCGCGTCAGGGTAGAGGTCCCCGACTCCGAGGACCGTCTTGAGTTCGTCAAGGTCGACGTAGTTCGGCATCGGAGGCCTCCGTGGGCCCCCGACCGGCCGCGGGAGAGGTCACGGCCGGTCGGGGGTGATGGGTCACGGCGTGACGGTGAGCGTGCGGACCGCGGTGGGGTACTTGGCCGCGGCAGCGACGTAGCCGTAGACGGCGACCTCGACCTCGAGGGTCGACACGTCCTGGACCGAGACCTGGACCGGCGCGCCGGCGGCCTCGTAGAACGTGACGGCGGCCGACGGGTACACGCGCGCGGCGGTGTTCCCGGTGCCGAGGTTGTGGTCGACGACGAGCTGCAGACCGGCGACGGTGCCGTTCGTGCTGCCCTGCGTGATGTTGCCGGCCGCGTTCTGCGGCTGGGCCGCGGCGAACAGCGGACGGTCGGACCCGTCGACCTGCTGGAGCAGCTTCTCCAGCGTGATCGAGCCGGTGCCGGACGCCGGGACGACGATGTGCGACGGCGTGAACCGCATGACCGACGACGAGTCGGCGATGCCCTTCACGATCGACTGGTAGATGTCCGAGCCGTCGGACGTGCCCGCACCGGAGGTGGCGACGCCGAACGCGAACAGGTCGGTCGCCTGCGCGTACTGCGCGGCCATCTCGATGATGAGCCGGTCGAGGAAGCCGGGGTCGGAGCGCTCGATGAGCTGCCGGCTGATGCGCTGGCCGCCACCGTAGGTCTTGACGTCGACCGTCAGGTAGTCGAGCTCGAACGCGGTCGAGGAGACCTCGTCGCCCTCAGCAGCCTGCTCCGCGACCGACGGCTTCTGCGTGACGCGCGGGATCTTGAAATCCATGCCGGCGTCGGGCAGCGCCTCGCGGCTGATGCTGTCGACGAACGGACGGCTGTTGTCGAGGACGCTGATGACCTCGGTGAGGAACCGCGTCGGGATGAGGCCGGCGGCGGTCGTGGTGGTGTTGTCGGCGAGCGCGGCCTGGACGACCATCTGCGCGTCGCGGTCGCCGGCCTGCGCCTCGAGCTGCGCACGGGCGAAGCCGCCCGCCGTCATGCCCTCGAGGGCGCGGGGTGCGCCGACGGTGATGTACTGCTTGGCCGGGGCGGCAGCCTCGACCTTCTCGGAGGCCTCGACCACCTCGGCGGCGGGCTCGACCTCGGGGGTCTCGTTCTCCATGGTTGCGGGCTCCTGGTCGGAGGTTGCGGGGGTCGGGTCGGGCTCGGATGCCGCGACCTGTTCCACCCCGGCCTGGGAGAAGGCTGGGGTGGCGACGAGGGACACCTCGACGAGCTCGGCCGCGGTCACGACGTAGCCCTCCTCGGTGTCCTCGAAGTCGATGATGTTGGCGCCGACGGACAGTCCGTCGCGCAGGCCTTCGGCGGCCTCGATCAGCGCGTCACGGCCGGCGGTGGTCCGGCTGAGCTTGAACGTGCCGGTCATGTGGTCGGGGCCGTCGACGAAGCCGGTGGCGCGGCCGATGGGGCGGCGGCCGTCGTGCTCGAGGAGCAGCTTGACGGTCTCGGGCGGCGTGGCGAACGCGCCTGCTTGGAAGGCGACCGGGCCGAGCGACGTGTTCCCGTAGACGCCGTAGGGGACGACCTTGCCGACGATGACGCCCTTGTCGGAGTCGGCGGCGGTGACGTCCGCGGTGAACGTGACGTGCAGCTGCTTGTCCATCACTGCTCCTGCTCGCCGGGTGCCAGGTCCTCGAGGCGGCGCACCTCGTCAGGGCTCAAAATACCGAGCGGGACGAGCGCCTGGTAGAGCTGCGCACGCTCGATGGGCGAGGAGCGCAGGAAGTCGGTCAGGTCGAACTTGACCTGCTCGCGGGCGACGAGGATGTCGCCGAGGCTGAGCCGCTGCTCGACGGCGGTGATGTACGGCATCAGGGCGAAGTCGAGCAGATCCCGGCGGGAGTTCCCGACGTTCTGGTAGGTCATGGACGAGCCGGCGTCGACCCCGAGGTACCAGGGCGGGATGCCGGCGGCGCGGGCGAGCTCCTGGGCGGTCGCCATCCGGGCCTCGACGAGGGCCATCTCGGCCGGTGAGAAGCCGACACGCTCGATGTCGATGGACTCGTTCAGGTAGGCGGTGGCGGAGCGGTTGCGGGCCTCGCGCCATGCCTGCAGGAGCTCGGTGACCTTGCCGGTTGGGAGCGGGCTGCCGGAGTTCTTGAGGGCGACCATCGGCGATGGCGTCTCGGCGTAGGTGAGCGCGGCCTGCTCGAGCTGGATGGCGGTGCGGATGGTCCGGCCTGCACGGCGGAGGAGCCCGTCTTCGAAGCCGGCGAACACGACGAGGGAGTAGCGGCCGGTGTCGGGGACGCGGGCGCCGTCGACCGTGTAGTGCTCGACCATGGTGCCGTCACGGTTGAGGACCGGCGCGACTCGGACCGGGTCGATCCAGCGGAACCGTGACGGACGTCCGTCCTCGGCGTACACGTCGAGGACCTGCCAGTAGGCGACGCCGTAGAAGAACAGGCTGTCGACGGTCCAGGCGATGGACGTCTGCCGCGGGACGGACGGGTCGGGCTGGCGCATCCACGGGGCCGGGCGCAGGTCGCGGCCGTCCTCGGTGAACCGGTACAGCGGCAGCCCGGAGATGCTGCCGGCGATGATGTTCCGGGCCCGCGCGATCGCGGGGACGGTCATCGCCTGGTTGCGTGCGACGTTTACGCCCGAGGTGCCTGTGAGTTCCTGCCAGGTTGGCCATCGGGCGGAGGCCAGACTCGCGGTGACGGGGAGGTCGTCCTCCTCGGTAGCACGGGGAGGCTCGGTGCCGAGGATGATGTCGAGTAGGCCCATGGTCTAATCCTAACCGACGACGATCTCTGCCTGGGAGACCGGGCGCACAGCATGGTGGGTTGCCATCGCGAGTGCGACGGCGGCGCAGACGGGTCCGGCTGACTGGCGGCGGACGATACGCCAGCCGCCGTCGCCGGTCTGCTTGCGGGCGGCCGACGCGATCTGCTCGGTGAGCAGCTCCTGGCCGGAGTGCTGCAGCCGCTTCGAGACGATGGCGCCGAGGAGCTCGTCGCAGGCCTGGGTGAACGCGGCACCGGACACGTCGCCGACTGGGATGCCGGCCTGGGCGATGCGGGAGGCGATGCCGGCGGCGGTCCACCGGTCGAACGCGACGACGCGGGCGTACAGGTCCCTCGACCTTTTGGCTACTAATCCGGCTACTTTTCGGTCATCGATGGTGTCGTCGGCGTGCCAGGAGTCAAGGACGAACGCCGCGAGCTGCTCGGCTTCGTCGTCGAGCTGCTGTACGGCGACGAGGGCGGCGTCCCGGCGATCGGGGGTGACGTCGATGGCGAGGAACGTCGGACGGTCCGGGTCGAGCTCGATACCGTCCTGGTAGCACTCGGCCCAGGTGCCCTGGGGGAACGGCGAGTCGAGCGTCTCGACCCACTGGCAGAGCATCTCGGTCCGCACGATCTCTACCGGGTCGGACTTGATGCGCGCCTCAAGGGACTCGGGCCGGATCAGGTGGCCGAGAGCCGGGTTCGCGGCGACCCAAGCGTCGGGGTCGTCGATGCGGCAGCCGGGTTCAGCGGACCATTCCCACCAGCCGAGCGGTCCCGGCGTGTTGTTCGCGATGGACTGCAAAGCCTGGTCGCGCAGCGCGTTCAGGACGGTCGACCCGGCATCGCCGGCGTTCGACACGGCCCACACCTGCGGATTAGGTCGCGCCTGGGTCGTGTAGACGAGAGCGGCGTAGGCGTCTGTGGTCCGGTGCTGGCGGGCCTCGTCGATGATGACCAGGTCGGCCGAGTAGCCGCGGGCACCGCCCTCGGATGGCGCCACGATCTTGAACCGGGAACCGCCGAGCAGCTCGAGTTCCTCCTTGCCGTTGGTCCGGCTGACCCGCTTCACCTGCCGGGACAGCCACGGGACGTCCTCAAACAGCTCGACGACGCCGCGGAACATCTCAAGGGCGACCTCGCGGGACTGTGCGGTCGCGAGAATGAGCCGCTCGTCCCACAGGAGCAGGCCGGCAAGGATGCGCATTCGCAGCAGGTGAGTCTTGCCTGACTGCCGACTGACGAGGACGCCCGCTGTCTTGTGCGCCCACCGGCCGGTGTCCGTGACGACGTGGGCGTGGTCGGCGACGTACTGCTGCCACGGCAGGAGCGGCTGCCCGAGCGCCTCGGCCAGCTCGACGAGGTCAGCGCCGCGCGATGGACCTGACGGTCGCGGTGTCTGTACTCGTGGCGTCGGTGAGCCGACCAGCTGCTCGAGCTCTGAGGGCATCGAGGGGGTCCTCCTGCTGCGGTGGCTTGGTGTCGGTTGCGGTCCGGCCGGCCACGGTGAGGCCGATGGCGGCGAGGACGGCGAGAAGCGTGCGGGCGAGGCTGGCGATCTGCTGCGGGTCGTCGGCCTTGTCGATGTCGTAGGCGAGGCGTAGGGCGAGTCTGAGCGCTGCCTGGTCGGCGGTCGTGATCCAGTCGGCGTCGCCTGCCGCCTCGAGGACGCCCTGCTGCACCGGACCCGGCTCCTGGCCGAGAACGGCATACGCGGCGGTCGCGACCTGTACCGGTTCGGT
>Ga0070753_1001788_pt1 | contig 11882 bp, 14 predicted proteins | sample VirMetDEL_Aug_31_FD_77441 | JGI IMG/M metagenome (GOLD analysis project Ga0070753, IMG submission 77441) | Aqueous microbial communities from the Delaware River and Bay under freshwater to marine salinity gradient to study organic matter... | ecosystem: Environmental > Aquatic > Marine > Coastal... | reverse complement strand
GTGAGGAAGGTATTGAATGGGCTTCAAGAAAGTTGGAACAGATTAGAAATGAAATGAAGGAAGAATTCTCTTGCGTTCAAATATTAATCGATAAGGGTTATGGTGAGGAAGAAGCAAGAATGAAGTGTTATGAAAGATATTACCCCCAAAGAAGAAATTATCCTGATAATGTATTACCCTTAAGTGAAGATGAGTTTATATATGATAATCCTTGTCAAGAAGGATATATTGCTTATGGAACAAAAATTAAAGATGGTAGGGAAGTCCCCAATTGCATTCCGGTTAATGCATCAGAAGATTATGATAATGATGATAGGGAAATGATTGAGGGGGTTATTGATTTAATCCTTCAGGTTGAAGATATGGAAGAAAGAAAGAATGTTGCAGAGGAAGCAATAAGAAACTTCACCGAAGAGGGTGTTAAATTTGATTTAACGGACTTTTTATCAAGGATTGGACTATTGGGTCAGATGACCTTTAGAGATGACCTTAAATACGAAATTACAACGGTTGTTATGCAGCCCAATCATTATATTGCAAGACGAGATGAATTAGGTCAGATATATTATGTATTCTTTTCAGAGGAGAGTGTTAGAAATATGTCCCAAAAGTTTTTCAAGCAAGACAGACATAAGTCATTCAACTATGAGCATTCTGGTTTAAAGTTGGAAGGAGGATATGTTGTTGAAAGTTGGCTTGTTGATGACCCCGAAAATGATAAGGCAAATAAGATGGGCTTTAAGGTCAATAAGGGGACTTGGATGGTTACATTAAAATGGGATGATAAAAAACAATTTGAAGAATATGTATTAAATGGAAAGACATTTGGTATTTCATTGGAAGGAGCATTTTTATCAAGACCCATTGGATTAAAAGAGTTGAATGAAAATCAGGCTGAGTTTTATGTAAAAGAAATATATAAAATCTTGGAAGAAGAGTTCGGCAAAAATAAATAAAGATATTCACTTATTTTATCAATATATTTATTTGATAAGATAAGGCATATCATAAACACAATTATAACAAATATAAAATGCAATACAGAGAAGTATTAGGAAAAATTGCAAAATTGGTTGGATATGAGTTCAGTGAAGAATTAGAAACAACTGATGTTAAGTTTGAAAGAATCGCCCTTGAGGGTGGTGAGGTATTCATCACCAATCAGGTAGAATCAGAATTAACAATCGGTGATACAATTTATGTTGAAACTGAAGAAGGTTTTGAATTGGCACCAGCTGGTTCCCATACATTAGAAGACGGAAGAGAAATTGTACTTGATGAAGAATCAGTATTGGTTGAAGTCCGTGAAGAAGGTGAGGAAGAAGTTGTTGTTGAAGGAGAAGCTGAAGAAGAAGTTGAAGCATCTGAAGACATATTAAAAATCGATGAATTAAAAACTGCAATTCACGATCTATTGATGGCTTTTGAAAGTCATTCAAAAGAAATGGAAAATAGATTTTCCACATTGGAAGCTGATTATAACGAGTTCAAACAATCAGCTGAGTATAAACCATTAAAAGAAGAAACCAAGTTAAAGCAAACATTTGCTGAGATGAGGTTGGAACTCATTAATAAAATGAAAAATAAATAATTAAATAAAATGGCAAGGTTAACTAAAGAAAAATTTGCTTTTGACATTTCAGGTATGTCTGATTATGTAAATGCAAATACCACAGAATTATTGTCAAAGATTGTAATTGGTTCAAACTTGGCTGAGGTTGTTAGTATTTTCCCTAACATCAAAAATGCCGAATATGTTCCAACATTTGACACAGGTGCAATTGACTCTATTGCAGGTACTGGACATTGTAATACTACTTTTGGTGATATTACTATGGCTGAGAAAGAATTAAGAGTTTGTGATTATCACATCAACAAGGGATATTGTCCTGAAAAATTGGCTTCAACAATTATGGGTCTTCGTCTTCAACCTGGTTCTTATAACCAAACATCAGGAGCTGAAGAAAGATTTATTGAAGATATGGTTGCAAAAGCTGCTGTATATACAGAAAGACAATTTTGGGGTTCTCAAACAGCATCTGGTGATTGTACTAATGGTATTTTGGCTCAGATTGATGCATCGGGAGTTACTGGTTCAACTGTGAATGTAACTTATTCAGCGATGACACCAGCAAATGCATTGGAAGTTGCTGATACTTACATTCAGAACTTACCTGACGCATTAAGATTTACCCCTACGGTATTATTCTTAAACAGAGGTGATTATCAATCATTAATTTTAGCTTTAAGAAATGCTAACTTCTTCGCTTATACAGTAGAAGGTCAAACACAAATGCCAGGAGCAATTACAATTCCTGCAACAAATGTAATGGCTGTATCAACTGAAATCGGAACAGGTAGAGCATTATTAACTTATGGTCAAAACTTGGCTTTAGGTACTGACTTGTTAGAGGATTCAGCAAACGCTGAAGCTTGGTATTCACAAGACAACAAGCAGTATAGAATTTCTATGCAATGGAGAGTTGGTGGAACTGTATTTTTCCCCGAATTAGTAGTAAGAATTGTGTAAGCAAGATAAATTAAAATTAAAACAAATAGAAAATGGCAAATTGTGTAATTACTTCAGGACTTACCTTGAATGATTGTATTAACAACATTCCTGGTATTGATTCCTTATGGGTATTAACCACTACTGGCTCATCTATTTCTCTTGCTGGCATAACTTATGACACATCAAGTGAAAAAGTAACTTCGTTTACTGGTTCAACTTCTGGTGAGTTTAAGAAAATTGATTTGGTAAGAAATAGTACTGCTGCTATGAGTGAAGAAGTTAACGTGAACACTGAAAGTTTATCTTTCACATTCGTTCCAACATTAACTTTTACAATACCTGGTTGGAATCAAGAATATACATTACTTTATCAAGAATTGGTAAAATCAACAGGTTCAATCTTTGTAGTGAAGTTGAAATCTGGTAATTGGTTCTTGTGTTCCCCAAGTGGTTTATATGCATCTGCTGCGACTGTCGCATCAGGTTCAGTACCAGGGGATTCACAACTATATACACTTACATTAACAGGTGATGAGGTTCGCTCAATACCTGAAATGGATGTGGCAACAACATTGTCCGCATTTTTAAGTGGTTCAAATATAACTGTTGATAGAGAGTAAAAATCTCTTATAATAATAGTGGGGGGTGTAATAACCCCCCATTTTTAAGCCAAATTAAAATATTCTATGCCTTATATTGATGATGATTTTAAACCAAAACCCTATGGGGATTTAGCCTATAACAATTCAGGTAGAAATTTATTGATTTATTACCCTTGGCGAGCCGGTATTAAGAAGGCAGTATCACTTGATTGTGATTTTACTTATGAGTTTATCACGGGGGTTACTCCAACACCAACAGCTACCGTTACGGTGACCCCTACTTCATCTATCACTCCAACACCAAGTATCACTCCAACATTAACTCCAACACCTACACCAAGTTCATCACCTACATTTATTGCATCTGTTAGTATTGCACCAACTGGTTCTACACAATATGAAAATGTAATCTTAACTGGTTCAACTAATATTAGCTCACCAACTTATATTTGGTCTCTAACAGGCTTTACTGATACAAGTGGTAATACCATATCAAGTTATACTGGAAATCCTCTTACAGAGGGTTATTTCACCTCAACGGGTAGTTCAAATGTTGAATTATTTGTTACTGGTACAGAAGGAACTGGTTCATCAACATCATTTGAGATAATTGAATTTACACCATCATTATTTTCATCAAATGAGGTATGGTTAGATTTAAGTGATAGTAGTTCAATACAAACCAGAGATGATAGTGGAACAGATTATATCACAACAATTGAAAATAAGGCAGCAAATAATTATATGACTGGATTTACCAATTCAGTTGCTGCTCAACAATGGGTATATGAACCATCAGGTTATTATACCGCATCCACAAGAAATGTGGGTAAATCAGACATAAATAGAATATCTTATATATCAAATGCAAATTGGACGGGTTATACCAAAGAAATGTATACGATACATAGAATAGAAACGCAAACTGGTTCATCTGTATTACCTCTTGTTGGTCGTAGAAATGGAACTGAAAGATTTGGGCTTGGTCGTAGAAGAAGTGATAATAGTCCAGGCATTCAAATATACGCATCGGTTCCGGCGAGTAATTATGTTACTTTATATCAAACAAATTATGGACTTCCAGGTAGTGAGGTTGGAGCATATAATCAAGTTGAGTTTATGCATCTAGCGTTTGATGGAACAGATACTGCTGTATGGTATGATACTTTAAGTGGTAATACAAGTGGTGTGTCTGCAAATCTTGAATATAACTTTACAGGATATACTGGTTCATATAATCAATTTAATACAAAAGTTGCCAATACGAACCCCGATAATACTGAACCTTGTGAGGTGTATTATGGATTAGATGGTGAGATATGGGAGGTTGTTATATTTGATGAATTATTAACGGAAGAACAACGATTACAAATAAACAGATATTTCTATCATAAATGGGATTTAGCTAATTATGCTGAAATGGGTGTTCCATATTCAATACCATTAGTAGATAAAGGAAATTAAGATATGAATACAAAATTAGAAGATATTGCTTGGTTTAAATACGATACAGAAAACGAAGCAAATGAATTGGTGGATAAAGTAAATCTTTGTAAAGGTTGGCCTAGTGGTGTAACTAAAACTTGGGCAATTCCATTTTGTCTTCAAGATGATTATAGTCCAAATGAAACAACGAGAAATTGGTTTGTGATATGTAGAGATGAAATTAGAAATTGTTTTACAGAAGAAGAATGGGAACAAAAAATAACATCATTACCTGATGGTTGGGTTAAATGTGGAACACCAGAACCCCCATCACCAACTGGAACAACTGAAAACTAATTAAGATATGATTACAAGAATTAAAAGTGATAATTTTAACGGAGAGGTTGTAAATATAACATTTACTCCCGATACAGGTGGCACCATCAATATAACTGGTGTGACAATACCTTATGATTATGTAAGTGATTATCCATATGGAGATTATTCAATTTTCATTCCATCTGCAAGTAAAAGTTGTCCTTTAAATGTGCCAAATCCTGTTGCAACACCAACACCTACTATTACACCTACATCTACTATTACCCCTACACCAAGTTCATCTATTACTCCTACACCATCTATAACTCCAACACCTAGTCCAAGTTCATCACCTACATTTATTGCATCTGTTAGTATTGATCCAACTGGTACAACCAAATATAACTTTATTTCATTAACTGGTTCAACAAATATTTCATCACCTACTTATATATGGACTATATCTGACTTCTATGATTATTCAGGTAATAGTATTACATCATATACAGGTCAAACAACCCCTGTAGGTGAATTTAGGAAAACTGGAACGACTTTAGTTAATTTAACGGTTACTGGTCTTGACCCATCAAGTAATCCTGTTACTGGGTCTTCTACGACCTTTGAGGTTATTGTACCAACGACATATAGAATGTTTTTACAACAAGTCGGGGGAACTAATTTATATTACACAGATGATATGATTACATATTCATCAACTACCCTTCCAGCAACAACCAATAGTCCAGTTATTGGTAGTGTTGTTTATTCACCACCGTTAGACCTATATGTTATTAGTGCGGAAGATAGAGCATTTTATTCTTATGATAATATAACTTGGACTGCAAGCACATATCCAGCGAGTATAAGGACAACTAAAATGTTATGGATACCAGAATTACAAAAATTTGCAGCACCAGGTGAGAGAAATCCAGGATTTGTGATGTCTTCTGATGGTATAACTTGGACTAATACTGGTGCGCCTTGGGGTGATATTGGAACTCAAACTTTTGCATGGGATGATGTAAATAATGCATTTTTTCTTACTAATTCAGCTGGTAATGTCTATAAATCAAGTGATGGTGCAACTTGGTCTTTAATTTATTCAGCAGGTATAACGAGATATTCGGGTGTATTTGCTTATGAAGGAAGAATTAGTTTAATTGATACACTTAATCAAACAATAGAATATTCAGATGACGCTGGTTTAACTTGGTCGGCGGGAACATATAATACACTTTATCCATCTGGTTTTGTTACATTTGGTTCAGTAATAACATCAACTGGTCGTAGAATTACAGCAGGTAATGCAAGTGGTGGATGGGGTTATTCAGACGATGGAATAACATTTAATGAAGTCACAACTCCAACTGGTCTGACTGATAATGCTATTGGTTCAACATATAACGAAACCGAAGATTTAATTATATTTTCATCTAATATGCCGTTGTTTGTATCATCAGATAATGGTTTAACATATACAACACAAGCAAGACCAGCATCACTTGATTTTAGAATAACTGGAATAAGATATAACATAACATAATAAGATATGATAGACATAGTATTAAACCCCTTTGATTTGGTATATGACGCAGGTGTCATTACCCGTGTGGAAAAAGATGGATTACTTAATGTAATCAAGATAATAAACCAAGATGGAATTACTTGGTATGTTGAGACCCCTGACCGAGATGAATGGAATATTCTGCAAGTGGAAAATCTACCAGAAGATTGGAAACAACTAGAATATTATTATATAAATGGGGAGTGGATTGAGGTTTTACCACCCCCATCACCATCTGGCACAACTGAAAATTATGTTGGAAGTTAAAGATTTAAATATTGAAATATGCTCGGTCAATTACCAAACTCCTGAATATATTGAGAGGTTGGTATCATCCGTTCGCAATGTCAATAAGAATATTGATATACGAATAATTGATGGTTCAACACCAAAGTTTGTTGAGGAAAATTGTTATTTGAATGATATAAAAGACAAATACAATTTTAAATTGGAGAGAATGGGGTATAACATTCATCACGGGCCTGGAATGGATTATTGTCTTAACAATACAGACAAGGAGTGGATAATGTTTTTGGATAGTGATGCTGAGGTATTAAACTACCCATATCATTTGGAGATTGAGGGTTATTTTATTGGTGGTAGAGAGATTGTTGATGCAAATGGTATAAATAGACCTGTAGGTTATTTATATTGTCATCCAAGATTTTTAATTGTGAATGTTGAAAAGTATAAAGAGTTCAGACCATTCAAAAAACACGGAGCCCCTTGTATTGATACTTGGATTGATGTAAATAAAACCGATTTAAACCTATTTCAATTCTATGATGTTAATAATTATTTTACATCTAAAGGAAGGGGAACGGTCAATAAATACGGATACAATTTATAAAATGTTGGAAAGTGATAAGAATTATGAGATTGATGGAAGGATATACAAAGGATATAAAATCAAACAATCCATCTTTGACTTGGAAACAGACCTTATCGGAATGCTTGTTTTATATTTTGGTGATAATGGAGTTGTTGATTTTATAAAGACCCATTGGTTCAAAGCCGAAATCGATAATGATTTAAACGATTTAATTAACAGAACACATAATTTGCATACAAAATGGGAGATATAAAATATTCATCTTTAAAGGTTAGAGAAAGGGGAAAGACACAATTTTATTATGATGATAAAAAGGTGCCAGGTATATTTGCTGGTGAAATCCCCCCATATAATAAATTCACTTTTAATTTATCAAATCTGCAATATCCATTTCTTAATGGTCAATGGGTTTTAGGAGATGGTAGTTTATGGTATGATGATACATTGGTTATTCAATCTGGTTCATTACCATCAGGTGAAAATGCGACTTATTGGAAACGAGATAATTTGGATTTTTATTTAATTTATTATGTGGCAACAAATCAATGGGAAATATTTTCAGGTATAACTCCTCAAGCAGGGTTGCAATTAACCACAGGTGATACTGTTAATGAAGATTTTAATATTTTTCAATCACAAAATGTTGTTAACAATAAGGTATATCCTTTATGCGGACTTAATAATGGGGCAACATCAGGATTTAATATAATCATAGAATATCAAAATGCTCCCTTGTTATGTGATAATCCTTGTCAATTTGTATTGGATTTTCCTGATGCTCCTATATTCTCTGGTGTATATACCAAATTAGATGATGATGCAATGTTTACAAATCAAATTCTGTGTACTGGTAATACTACATTTTGGTATAGAAGTTTTATTAGAGAAAGTGATGGATATAATAGAAATATTTTTATTGCAAAAACATCAGGAGGTAATTTTAGACAACTTGTATTTGTAGATGAAAATACAAATATAGAATGTGGTTATGTTCCTTCAGGAACGTCATTATTTAGTTTATATTTACAAGATGGTGAAACTGTTAATGGTTCATTATATCCTAAAGAAGGTACTGATTTAGTTGTAGTTAATGGTTTTGAGACATACTCATTAACCTTTCAAAATTGTGTCTATATACCCTAAATATTTATAGATGATGTTATACCTATCAGCAAATAGCACAAACGTAATTTACACCTCTGTATCGGTTCATAAGACCTTGTCTAATCCAACATATCTTATGTCCCTTACTCATCAACAGACGGGGAAGAAATGGTCGTTTATACCTCAAAATATAACCCCTCAAAGCGGAACTCCTTATAACCAAAGATATGATTTATTTCAATTTAATATTGGTGAATCAGGAGTTAATTTGACTGGTGGAACAAATGCTTGGTATTGGCAAACCCCACCAGCAATTATTTATAATGATTCAAGATATTCTGGTACAGGTTTAACTTATTTGCAAATGCAATCATCAGTACCAAATATATTTGGACTTATTATTTTTATGGTTGATTTTGATAATGCAAATGAACAGATAACAGGTGGCACAATAACTTTAAATGGAACTTCATTAAGCAATGTGCAAGCTAGTGTGGGGTCTATTACACCACTTGGTAATGTATGGAATTTAAATGGAGTTATATCAACCGTTAATGGACTTTATGATAAAAATGGGAAATTGGAAGTATCGGCTCAAACTAATTCAGGGAATACCTATACTGGAACTTATTACATTAATTCGATGTCTGATATTAACACTTTAAAGCCTTGGGAATATTATGGGTTTAGTAGTGCCCCTCAAAATAAAAGTTTAACCACAACTCATTTGCAGACCCCTACGGTTAATATCGATGAGATTGGTGAGTTTAGATATACTATAAGGGAACAGGTTAACCCAGTCAATTTAAATACACAATACACTACAGAAATATTAGAAAATGGATTAGCTTATGTGTATCAAGCATTTGATGATATTTATTATGATAAGGGTGGAGATTATGTGGTATATAATCCTTCAAAGGTTCAAACAAACCATATTCTTCAAGAAAATGGCTCTCACATATTAACAGAAAATAATGAATTATTAACACAAGAATAATGGCAGATAAAAAAATTTCAGAATTAACACAATTAACGGCAAGGACACAAGATGATGTTATTGCGATTGTTGATGGTGGTGCAACAAAAAAGATAAGGGTTGAAGATTTTATGGCTGAACCTGTGATTGATGCAGGTCAGGTATCAGGTTCGATAAGTGTTGATTTATCACAAGGACATTGGTATAAGTTTGAATTAACGAGTAATGTATCCGTAACCTTATCGAATGAAAGAGAAGGGGCAACATATTTATTTTGGGTATATTCAAATGGAAATTATGCTGTCAATGCAATAACTTTATCATCAGGTGGTGATGTATATTCCGTTGGTGGTAATTTACCAAATCCAGCAAATAATGCATGGAATTTATATCACGGGTATGTAATAAACGGAGGTATGGTTCTTACCGAGATTGGAAACTTTTCAGCAATATAATAGAATATGAACTTTGAAGCATTTAATATCAATAGTATTGAAATAAAACCTAACAGAGAGGTTAAGAATAAAAGATATGATTATATATGGTGGGGTGAGGATAATTTATATCCACAATATTTGCTTGAATTAAAGGAGAATTCCCCCATTCATTCTGTTGCTGCCGATTCAACTGTTACTATGTGTTATGGTAAGGGTGTTGATATTGAAGGTCTTGGTAATGTGTTAATAAATAAAACTGAAACAATATCTCAATTATATCACAAATTATTATATGATTTTTATCTATTTGGTGGATATGCTCTTGAGGTAATATGGAATAGGGAAAGAACAGCCATTGCATCTTTATATCATCTACCATTTCAAAATGTTAGGGTGGGTCATCTTGATGTTGATGCAAGTCAATCTGATAATTATTATTATTGTAATGACTGGTCAAATTGGAGAAAAGAACCCATCATCACTTATGGTGGTGTAGATAGTGAAAATAAGGAGCAGAGACAGCTTTATTATTATAAAAGGTATGTCCCTTCAGTTAATACGGTTTATCCCGTTGTGCCTTATCAGAGTGGTATTCCTGCAATTGTTTTGGAAGGGGAGATATTCGACTGGCATAAATCAGCCATCAATAGTAATTTAACACCAAACTTATTCGTTCAATTATTTGGCAATCCAACAGAAAATGAAAGGGATAGGGTAAAGAAAGAATTGGTTGCAGCATATTCAGGTAAGGATGGTCAGAAGTTAATGTTAGGTTTTGCTGCATCTCCTGAAGAAGCGGCACAGATTACCCCGATTAATTCAACGGTGGGTGATTCTTATTATATTGATGTATTGAGTTATGCTTCACAATCGGTTCTTACTTCTTGGCAAATATCATCCCCTTTGATATTGGGTATTCATTCATTTAGTTCGAATCCATTTAGTCAGAATGCTGAGGAATTAAGAATTGCCACTAATCATTGGTTGGAGTATATTTTAAAGCCAAAATTGGATGACCTTAACGAAAGTTTAAATGTGATATTATCATTTAAGTACAATCAACCTGTGGAGATTATAAACAATTTTAAACAATTTGAATTATAATGGTATTCATTGTAACAGAGCAATTGGTATTAGACCGAACAACATTAGATAAAAATCTATTAAGTGCAAATTTAAAACCGGCAATCATATTGGCACAGAAGGTGGAGATGACCACCATTTGTGGTGATAAGTTGGTTGAAAAGATTTATAATGATATTACAGCCTCATCACTAACTGGAAACTATAAGAAGTTGGTTGATGACTATTTGACAGATGTTGTGATATATGCAACCCTTTATCATGCTGCAACCAGTATGTTAAGCAAATTTACAAACAGGGGATTACAACAAGAGAATACGGAAAACTCAAGTCATTCAGACATTTCTGTTTATAGAGAATTAAAAAGTGATGCAAAAAATCAAATGGAATATTTCTCTCAAAGGGCGAATAAGTGGTTGTATTTCAATAGGTCATTATTCCCCGAATATGAGTTCTGCGCATCTGATGGGACACAACCTGCAAATAGCAATAACAAGTTATTTGGAGGATTAGTTATTTAACATTTTTATAAGTAATACCAAAAGCACAATTTCTAATTGAATTAGGACTAACATTAAATTTTTTTGACAATTCTAATGTGTTTGAATTATATTGATTAGAACCTTTTTTAAAATATTTTCTAATATATCTAACATCATTATCACTTAATTTTGCACTACCATTTTTATAATTCATAGTTTTACCTTTATTCCACGATGATTTACCTTTCTTTTTTTCACTTAATATTTTTTTAGTTTCTTCTGAATGTTTTTTACCTTTAAAAGGATTATTTTTTAACATTCTTTCTCTCATTTTTTGAATCTGTTCATCAGACATAATATGATTATTTTTACCTTTACCACCATCCGTCATATTAACAAGAGTGCCAAGACCTAAATCTTTACGACCATAAAAAGATATAAGTTTCTTTTCTAATTCATAAGTTTCTTTTGATTTTAAATTATCTTTATAAATTTCAATCAAATATCCGTGTTCTTCAACTTCTTTATGCCATTCCTGACTTCT
>Ga0070753_1001780_pt1 | contig 11909 bp, 16 predicted proteins | sample VirMetDEL_Aug_31_FD_77441 | JGI IMG/M metagenome (GOLD analysis project Ga0070753, IMG submission 77441) | Aqueous microbial communities from the Delaware River and Bay under freshwater to marine salinity gradient to study organic matter... | ecosystem: Environmental > Aquatic > Marine > Coastal... | reverse complement strand
CGCGTGTCTAATTGCCACGAATCAATAGCGCTTCATCCAGGGGCTAGATATGAGATAGTCGCGGCAACATGAGATGGACGCCGCGGTAAAACCGCGGATTTGCTATACATTGATGAGTTACGTGAGATAGATGAAGATTCATGGACAGCTGCTAAACCTATTACTAGGGCAAGGCCAAATAGTCAGATATTTATGACTAGCAACGCTGGTGATATGTATTCCACAGTACTCAACAATATGCGCAGTATGTGCTTGTCATATCCACCTGCCACTATGGGATTTTGGGAATATAGTGCTGACGATTTTAGCAAGATTACAGATCGTAACGCCTGGTATCAGGCTAACCCGGCATTGGGCTATTTAATTGATGAAGCAACCATTGAAGAAGCCATAGCTACATCTAGCGTTGAAGCAAGCAGAACCGAAACGCTTTGTCAATGGGTAAGCGCGCTTAAATCGCCTTGGCCTTATCGCGCATTTGAGGATTTAGGCTTTGCTGAGCTTAAACTAGAGCCAGGCAGGCTGACTATATTTGGCATGGACATATCGGTTAACAAGAAGATGGCAAGCCTAGTTGCTGGGCAGATTATGGATGATGGCAAGGTTGGCGTAGGCGTTATAGCTCAATTTGAAAGCCAAGTAGCCATAGATGAACTTAAAATGGCTATTGAAGTCAATGATTGGGCTAAGCAATACAAACCAAGAATGATTTGCTTTGATAAGTACGCCACCATGAGCGTTGCTGAGCGATTAAGCCAATCAGGCCATAAGATTCAAGATATGTCTGGAACTGTGTTCTATCAAGCTTGCTCTGATCTATATGACAGCATAGTTAATTCTAGGATTCTACATGCTGGGCAACAATCGCTAGTTGATAGCATGAATAACTGCGCGGCTAAGGAATCGGATGCCGGGTGGCGTATCGTGCGCCGTAAGTCGGCTGGGGATGTGTCAGCTGCCATCTCATTAGCCATGGTTGTACATCAATTGCTAAAGCCACAAAGCAAACCGCAAATCTATGTCTAAAATGCTAGATATGTCCGTTTTGTGTGCTATCATTAAACGATGGGTCTATTAGATCGTTTTCGCCCTGCAAAAATAGAGGCGCAACTCGCACCGCCGTTAATGACGGATTCTTTTAACTATTTTCTTCCATTAGCATTTAATCCAGTAGGCAGAGAAGAAGCTATCAGCGTACCTTCAGTTGCTAGGTGCAGAAACCTTATTGCCGGAACAATCGCAACCTTCCCACTTTGCTTATACAAAAAAAGCACAGGCGAAAAATTAGGCAAGCCATTATGGCTAGAGCAACCAGCGACAGCGCAACCAATATCTGTAACATTAGCGTGGACAGTAGATTCACTATTATTTTTTGGCGTTGCATATTGGCGCGTAACTGAAACTTATTTTGATGATGGCAGACCAGCAAGATTTGAATGGATTGCACCAGGTCGCGTTTCATTTGATAGCGATCCTGTTACACAATACATAACACGCTATTACATTGATGGCAAAGAAGTTCCAATGTCGGGTCTTGGCTCTTTGATTACATTCCAAGGATTAGATGAAGGCGTATTGGCGCGTGGCGCAAGAACATTAAGAGCTGCAATTGATTTAGATAAGTCAACAAGCGTTGCAACTGCAACGCCAATGCCTTCAGGTGTTATTAAAAATACCGGAGCAGATTTAAGCAAAGAAGAAGTTGATGCCATATTGGCAGCATGGAAGTCGGCACGATCACAGCGCGCAACAGCCTATCTGACTAGCACTTTAGATTACGTGCCGACTAGTTTTAGTCCTAAAGACATGGGCTATGTTGATCTAATACAAAACATGAGTACGCAAGTAGCACGTTTGATGAATGTGCCTGCATATTACATTAGCGCAGATATGAATAACAGCATGACGTATGCCAACGTTCAAGATGAGCGCCGTCAGTTCGTTTCTCTATCTTTAGCGCCCTACTTGCATGCCATTGAAGGCCGACTAAGCATGAATGACATTACAGCATCAACTAACATTGTTAAGTTTGATGTAGAGGATGCTTTCTTAGCAGTAAATGCTGTTGAACGCTTAACTGTAATTGAGAAAATGCTTTCACTCGGTTTAATTACAGTAGAACAAGCCATGGAAATGGAAAACCTATCACCGAATGGAAATGAAAATGCACCTAACGTTTACTAGCGATTTAGAATGCTCAATAAGTGAGCGCACCATCTCTGGCAAAATTGTGCCGTTTGATGGTGAGATTGGACAGACATCTGCTGGCAAAGTTGTATTTGAAAAAGGATCAATTGAGATTCCTGAAAGCCCTAAGCCGAAGCTCCTATTAGAACATGATGCAAAAAAGCCTATTGGAAGAATGGTGTCTTATCGTGAAGATGAAGATGGCATGTATGCAACATTTAAAATTAGCAACACGACACGCGGAACAGATGCACTAATTGAAGCATCTGAGCAACTACGTAGCGGCCTATCAGTTGGCGTTGAAGTTATTGATGGCAAACGTGATGGTGGCGTGTATCGTGTTTTATCAAGCAAAATGATGGAAACAAGTCTTGTTCAAGCTGCTGCGTTTAAGAGCGCGGAAGTTTTGAGCGTTGCTGCATCTGAAGATGATGCTGCAAAAGAAACAACAACCCAAAACGAAAGCGAGGCCGTTGTGGAAGACACAACAAACGCCGTAGCCGTTGCGCCTGAGGTTGAAGCCCCTGCGGTGGAAGCTTCGCGCCCAACAGTTACAGCACCAATTTATGCCAAGCCACGTTTAGAGTTCACCAAGGCTAAGTACCTTGAAAATACTCTACGTGCAAAGTTCCTTGGCGATGACGATGCAGCAATGTATGTCCGAGCTGCCGACAACGAAACAACTACTGCTCCTGGCATGGTTCCAACACGCCAACTAACAGAGATTATTAACCCACTATCAAATGCAGACCGCCCAATGATTGATTCAATCAGCCGCGGAACCCTACCTGATGCTGGACTTGTTTTCCAGATTCCTAAGGTAACTGCTGTACCAACAGTAGATCAGATTGATGAGAATCAAGCAATTGCAGATTCACAACTAACTGCATCTTTTATCAACGTTGATGTAAAGCCATTCAAAGGCCGCGCAATCACAACTGTTGAACTAATTGATCGTTCAAGCCCAGCATTCTTTGATGAGCTCGTACGCCAGATGGAGTTTGCTTATGCAAAGGAAACCGACTACTACGTAACTTCTGAAGTTGCAAACGATGGCGTTCTAAACGCAGATGCAACAACTGAAGATAAGACAGGTCTATTGACTTACATTGCAAACGCCGCTGGTGCAATCTATAAGGGAACACTTGGCTTTGCTCGCAACATTGTAGTATCACCTGAGCAATGGTCAAAGATTATGTCCTATGAAGATGGTGGCCGCCCAATTTACATTGCATCAAATCCACAAAACAATGGTGGAGTTCTTTCACCAGATTCAGTTTCAGGAACAGTTGCAGGGTTAACCCTTCGTGTCAACCGCCAAATTTCTGGAACTGGTGCAACCGGTCTAGGCGATTACTCAATGGTAGTTGTCAACCCAGATTCATATCAATGGTTTGAATCACCACGCTTTCAGCTTCGCACAAACGTAAACAGCGATGGAACAATCGACTTGCTGTACTACGGATATGGTGCATTAGCTACCAAGGTTGGCGCTGGTGCAAACTGGTTCAACAAGTCCTGATCTAACTAACTAGATCGTAGAGTTACCCCGGCGCACAGCCCTTGCGCCGGGGCTAACATTAGAAAGGAAAGACAATGCCTGCAACATACGTAACTGAAGCGGAACTGCGTTCTGCCCTTGGCATTGGTGCTTTATACAGCTCAGCAGTAGTGGAAGAATGCTGCCAAGCAGCTGAGAACATTGTAAAAAACAAGCTATGGTTTAATGACCAATCTGTTGTAGCCCTAGAAGGATTTGGCACATACGGCAAGATTTTCTTACCTAGCACAGATAAGCAATTTTACGTAGGCCAAACAGTAACAGTAGAAGACGTGCGCCAGCATTTTAATGGCAATAAGACGTTAACCGCTGTAAATGGCCACTCACTAACTTTTGATTTAAATCAATCTGTAACAGAGCCTTATCATCAAGTAGTGCCTTATGGTCGCGTTTACGCTGCTACTAACATTGATTACGAAACATTACCTGAAGTAAACCTAGCATCTCTAATGATTGCTGTTGACATTTGGCAGGCTCGCCAAGCTTCAAACGCTGGTGGTATTTCACCAGACTTTCAACCTTCGCCGTATCGCATGGGCAATACCTTAATGGCACGTGTTCGCGGTTTACTTGCGGATCACTTAGCACCGGGCGGTCAAGTAGGATAATGTCAGCAATCTCTACCCTACGTGGAACAATCGCAACCGCGCTAGCTGATAATGCGGCGTGGCAGGTGTTTTCCTTCCCACCTGCCACCCCGCTTGCTAACAGCATTGTGGTACAACCTGGTGATCCATACATTGAGCCAAGTAACGACCATTACAAAGCAATCAAGCCTAAGGTTAACTTTAAGCTAATAGTGCTAACTCCTATGTTTGATAACCAAGGCAACTTAATTAACATTGAAGATTATTACCTGAATATAGTAAATAAGCTGGAAGCATCATCAATTGCCTATACAATTGGAACTTTCAGCGCCCCAGCGGTCTTAACCGGAACAGCAGGCGATTTGTTGTCCGGTGAAGTATCAATCAGCGTTCTATCCGATTGGAGTTAATATGGCTGATAATGACAAAGAGCGTGAGGCTTTCTTGATCAAGATTGGTCAGGTTACCCCTACCGCACAAAAGAAAGAACCAAAACCAACAAAGAAAGATGAGGAGTAATCGTGGCGATTACGCTTAATAACAAGGTCGGATTGAAAATCAACGCGATTGACCTTTCCGATCACGTAACATCGGTAACACTAAACCAAACCGCAGATGAGCTCGAAGTAACAGCCATGGGAGATGCTGCACACAAGTTTGTAAAAGGCTTGGAATCAGCAACCCTAACTGTGTCATTCCTAAATGACCAGGGAGCTGCTTCAGTTCTTGATACTTTATCAGATGCTTTTGGCACAACTGTTGCTTGGAAGCTTTTGCAAGATAAAGATGCAGCAGTAGCAGCTACTAACAAATTATTTACAGGTGATATTTTAATCAACAACCTAACTCCAATCAACGGCGCGGTTGGCGATATGTCCACACAGGATATTACATTTACTGTAAACTCAGTTGTAACAGTAGCCGACACAGGCACGTTCTAATTTAACAAAGGGGCAAAAATGGCAAGTCTTAAAGTTGTAAGGGCAGATGGCACGGAAAGTATCCATGAGATAACACCTGCTGTTGAATATGCTTTTGAGCAATACGCTAAAAAAGGCTTTTACAAAGCTTTCAGAGAAGATCAAAAGCAAACGGACATCTATTGGCTTGCATGGGAATGTCTGCGCAGAGCAGATGCTCCAGAAGTTTATCCATTTGGGGATAAGTTTCTAGGTACTTTGAAGGCTGTTGAAGTTCTTGGTGATGATTCCCCAAATGGCTAACGCGTGATTCCTATACGTACAGAATAGCCCAGCTATCTGTACATACAGGAATTGCGCCTAGTGAGTTTGTTAATATGGATAGAAGTATGCTAAACGCTATTCATGAAGTAATAAAGAAACAAGCGGAAGACAGGAAGCATGCCAGTAGTCGTAGAGGGAATCGTAGGTCTTAGAAAAGCCCTGCGTAATTATGCTCCGGACTTGCAGAAACAAATGGACACGGAAATACGTTTAGCGATGAAGGAAATAATTAAGGATGCACGTTCTAGAGTTCCTGACACCACAAGACTTTACAATTGGCAAGACACAGGCAAGGAAAGAAAATCTAGAATTGGCAGAGAGCGCGCTTTTCCTGCCTACAACCCGTCTTTAATTCGTAGGGGCATGACATATTCATTAGGTAAACAAAGAAGGAATAGAGCAGGCTTTGTTTCTCTTTTTACTCTATTTAACAAATCTGCTATTGGTGCAATTGTAGAAACTGCTGGTCGTGCTAACCCATACGGAAGTAGCCGTAGCCAATCAAACAACCCTGATGCAGGCCGTAACTTTAATATAACACTTAGCAATCAAGTAGGTGCTTTGAGAAGCTACAAAGGCAATAACGATCAAAAGACTAGGGGTAGATTGCTTTTTGCTGCCTATGCAGACAATCAAGGCAGGGCTTTGGATGCAATCATGAAATCTATTGATAAGGCTACGCAACAATTCAATGCGCGCTTACAAGCCGATAAAACAAAGGTGGCAGCATGAGTGATATTAAAGTCAATATAGTTGGAGAGTTCCAGAAAAAAGGCTTTGATGATGCTGACAAAGCCACAAAGAAACTTACCAAATCATTTCAAAAGCTTGGCGCAGCCTTAGGAGTAGCGTTAACTGCTAGGGCGTTTGTCAACTTTAGCAAGGCTAGTTTGCGCGCTTTTGTTGAAGAAGAACAGGCCGTCAAGCAACTCACAACATCTTTAGGCAACTTAGGATTTTCATACAACGTACCTGCAATTGAGCGTTTTCTAGAAGCTACTGAGCAGGCAACTTTAGTAACAAAGGATCAGTTACGCCCAGCCATTGTTGACTTAATAGGTGCGACAATGGATTCTGAATTGTCAATGCGACTACTTGGACAAGCCATAGACATATCTGTTGCAACTGGCACACAATTGACTTCAGTATCAAGGGCGTTAACCCGTGCGTTTAATGGTAACTATGCAAGTCTTGGAAAATTACAAACTAGGTTTACTACTTCAGAGTTAGAAGCTTTAGGGTTTGAAGCGGCAATAGCAGCTTTGAATGATGAGTTTAAAGGTGCGGCAGCAGCCAACTTAGACACTTACTCAGGCAAGTTAGCGCAGTTAGAAATAGCTGCCAACAAAGCAAGGGAAGAAGTTGGAGAAGGTTTAGTAAAGGCCATTGAGCAATTAGGCTCAGGTGATTACAATCAAGGCTTACAAGAACTAGTTGATGCTGGCACAGCCATAGGCGATGCTTTTGGCTACGCTGCTGGTGCTGTTAATACACTCAAAAGCGCCTACGACATAATTACTTTGCGTGGTGTACGTACCATCACGGAGAATCTATTGGGAAAAGGTCAACAAACACGCGGTGGCAGCATAACGCCTACCCAATTTGAATTAGCAAAAGCAAACGTTGAACGTACAAAAGATTTAGTTCTACAAAGAAAGATTTTGGCAGAGCGTAAAAAAGCTGCTGCTTTGACAGAAAAAGAAAGAAAGAATCAACTAGCACTTAACAAAGCCAAGGCTGTATTCGACATTGAAAAGATACAGATAGAAGCCGCTTTGCAAGGCAAGATAACTGAGGAAGAACGCACGCGCCTTCTTCTTATGAAAGCCATCTTAAATGAGGATACTGATACAGCCACAAAACTTGCAAACAAATTAGAGAAGTTGCAAGAACAAACAGTTGAACTTGCTCAATCTTTGACGAGCCTAAAGGCTGGCAATCCATTTTCTGAATGGGATGGCTATTTTGAAGCTGCTAAAAAGAACATAAACGATTTGTATCAAACGCTGACTAATCAGCAGAATACTTTGAATGCTTTAACAAGCGGTATAACTACAAGCAGAGCAACAGCAAACCAAAACGTATTAGCAGCCAAAACCGATAAAGCCGATGCCTACGCTGAAGCTGCAAGAAGATCAAGAATAGAAGCTGAAGCCTTACAAGAAGAAGCTAAGAGTAATGAAATACTAAAAGATGCAGCTGATATGCTTACAGAAAGCCTTGCAGCAGCAGATTTAGCGGCAGCCTTAGCCGGACTAGAACTAGCCAATGAGTATCTAAATCAATCTATTGAAGCTGCAACTGGTCAAGGTTTAGTTCCTGAAGTAAATGTCAACTTGACATTAGAAGGCACAGGAATCTTTGCTGAAGATTTGGCTGAAGTCATAACCGACATTCAGTACAATTATCAAAAGACAGGCAAGGGCTTACTTCTCAGCAGTAGGGCGATTTAATGCCAGCACCAACGCTGCGTGTCTTTGTTGACTTTGATAGTGATACCGCTTTTGAGATTAACCCTTTAATCTTAGGTAGTGCTACTGAAGGCATACTAGATACAAATACCCTTGGCTCAGGCACGTTGCCTGTTGAGATTACAGACCTAGTTACTAGAGTTTCTATCAGGCGTGGGCGCAATCGTTTAACATCCCAGTTTGAGGCTGGCACAGCCAATGTAACGCTTTATGATCAAACAGGTGATTGGAATCCGACTAACCCGGCCAGTATCTACTATCCAAACCTTGTTCCGCTCAGGCAAATAATTATCTATGCTACCTACAACACCCAAGATTATTTTCTATTTTCAGGATTTATCAACACATACGACACAGGCTTCAGACAGGGCAACGATGAACTAAGCACAGTTACGTTGCGTTGCGTAGATGGCTTTAAGTTGCTTGCAGGCTCAGGCATAACAACTGTTACAGGCTCAGGCGTACAAACTTCAGGTGCTAGGGTAAATGCCATCCTAGATGAGATTGAATGGCCTTTAAGTTTGCGTAACGTGGACACAGGAGATTCAACCCTTCAAGCCGACCCAGGCACAGACAGGGATGCCCTTCAGGCGCTGTTTAACGTGGAACAGAGCGAGTTTGGCGGTATCTTCCTAGATGCCAATGGCAAGGTTAATTTTGTAAGCCGTAATGCCCTTATAGCCACACCAGCGTTTCCGGTCTATGAGTTTAGCGATCAAGGCACAGACATTTCCTATACTAATGCCATAGTGGCTTTTGATGATACAAACCTAATAAATGACGTAACTATCACACGCCTTGGTGGCACAGCTCAAAATGTGTTTGACCAGCCTTCCATTGACAAGTTCTTCTTGCATTCAGGCCAGCGCTCAGGCATATTGGTACAGACCGATGCTGAAGCTTTAAGCCAAGCACAAGGCATCCTTGCTACACGCAAAGACCCTGAAGTACGCATAGATAGCATTCAGCTGAATCTCTATGATGATACAAACCCCAATAAGCCATTGGCAGGGGTAGACATAGAATTGCTTGATGGTGTAACAGTTACTAAGACCACCCCAGGTTCTAGCAGCGTGGTGCAATCAAGCCTAGTAAATGCTATCCATCACGACATTACCAAGTCATCATGGATGACTACCCTATACACAACCGAACCACTATTAGCAGGCTTTATCCTAGATTCCGATGTATCGGGTATACTAGGTGAAGACGTGCTGAGCTACTAAGGAGAACAAATGGCAGGCGCAGGATATAAGTTATTCGCCACAGGCGATGTGCTAACGGCAGCTCAGGTTAACACCTATCTAAACGAGCAGACAGTTATGGTGTTTGCCGATTCAGCAGCTAGAACCAGCGCACTTAGCGGTGTGCTTGCTGAAGGCATGATGTCTTATCTACAAGACACTAACGCCGTTGAAGTCTATGATGGCTCATCCTGGGTATCTGTTGGATCAACAGGTGATATAACTGGCATTACAACTGGCACGGATTCAGGTTTATCAGGTGGCGTTACAAGCGGTACAGCAACCCTAAGATTAAAGCTAGAGTTTGATGCAGAAACAGGAACAACTTACACACTTGTAGCAGGCAACCTAAACCAGTTAGTCACACTTAATAACGCAAGCCCAATTACTTTAACTGTACCGCCGAGCGTATTTAGCGCAGGTGATGTAATAAACATAGCGCAGATAGGCGCAGGCCAAGTAACCTTAGCGCAAGGCGCAGGCGTAACAATAACTAGCACAGGTGCAACAGCTAGCGCACCTAAACTACGCGCACAATACAGCGCGGCTTCTATTATCTGCACAGCATCTAATACGTTTTTAGTTGTTGGAGATATTGCCTAATGAGTTTAATTGGGATTATTGCTTCACAGAATTATCCGCGAACCCTTGCAGTTGATTTAGTAATAGTTGCTGGCGGTGCAGGCGGTGGTAGGACAAATGGTGGTGGCGGTGGTGCTGGGGGATTGAAAGCATTTGTAAGCGAGCCTTTAACCCCAGGAAATACTTATTCTGTAACTGTTGGCGGCGGTGGCGCTGGTTCAACTTCATATAGTTTAAATGGCACTAGCGGTGTTAATTCTATTTTTGGCTCATTAACACAGGCAGTAGGTGGCGGCGGTGGCGGCGCTGGTGACCAGATAACAAATCCAAGTACTGGTGGATCAGGCGGCGGTGGCGGCGCAGCTGGCGGTAGTTTTTCTACTAATGGTGCTGCTGGAACAAGTGGTCAAGGTAATGCTGGGGGTAATGGTGATGGTAATAATCAAGCAGCTGGCGGTGGCGGTGGTGCTGGCGCAGTAGGGGCTAATGGTGCATATGGTGCAGCTGGTAACGGCGGCGTAGGTTCATCAACTTATTCTGCTTGGGGCTCTGCAACTGGTACAGGCGAAAACTCTGGTGGAACTTATTATTATGCAGGCGGCGGAGGTGGTGGAAGTAATTCCAATGCAAGTGGTTCTCCTACTGCCGGTAGTGGTGGTCTAGGCGGCGGTGCAGCAGGAAAAGCACAAGCAAGTGCAGGCGTTCCAACTGCGGCTACTGCTAATACTGGTGGCGGTGGCGGTGGCTCTGGTGGAAATGGTGATTTATCAAATGGTGGAGCAGGCGGCTCAGGAATTGTGTTAATGAGAGTTACAGGCACTTATACGGCTACTGCGACTACTGGATCTCCTACCAGAACTGTTAGCGGCGGCTACACTTATTATCATTGGACAGGAAACGGGAGCATAACAATATAATGGCTCACTTTGCGAAATTAGATAATGACAATAAAGTGTTAGAAGTTAATGTAGTCAATAACGCAACGCTTGACCCTGTAAACGAAGAAGCATCTGGTATTGCTTTTCTTACTGAGTGGTCAGGTGGCTATACAAATTGGAAACAAACCTCCTACAACAATAATTTCAGAAAGCAATACGCTGGAATTGGCTTTACCTATGATGCCGTTAATGATGTATTTATAGCGCCACAGCCTTACCCATCTTGGTCGCTAGATGAAAACTTTGATTGGCAACCACCAACACCGATGCCCACAGAGGGCTTTTGGCTTTGGGATGAAGATAGCCTAAGTTGGCTAGAACAATCTTTATAGATAATGCCTAAACTATGCAAAGCTGGTCAGCAATTACGCGAGCAGATAGATGATGCGTTCCCCGATAGAAGTAGAACTTCACCAGAGGGGTGGCTCGGTGATCAACGTCATGCAGCGCGTAAGTCCGATCACAATCCAACTGCTGAAGGCATTGTACGTGCCATTGACATTAACGCTAATCTGCAAACCAACCCAGCCGAAGCATTTGATTTGGCGGATCAGTTACGGCTACTTGCCAGAACTGATAAGAGAATCAGCTACATTATCTTCAACAGCAAAATTGCCAGTTGGAAGAAGAACTACAAGTGGAGAAAATACACAGGCATAAATCCACATAAGACACATATACACATCAGCTTTACTGCTAAGGGCGATAGAGATGGCAGTATGTTTGAAATCCCCATATTGACAGGAGAGCCCTTAAATGGAACAAGCAAAACAAGTAAGCGCAAGTTGGGCGAGAAGCTTCTTGGCCGCCGGAATAGCAACCTATTTGGCAGTAGGTTGGGATGCACCTGCAATTGTAAATGCAGCGTTAGTAGCAAGCCTTCCAGTTTTATTGAGATGGCTTAACCCTAACGATACGGCATTTGGTCGGCGTTGAGCCCGGCTGAATGGGCAGGCTTTGTCGCTGCCATCCTTTCTTGTTGTGCCTTAATTGTCGGTGGGCTTAGGTACATTATTAGACATGAAGTGCCATCAATACTTGAGGCATCAAATATCGTGTCGCGCATAGATAAACTTGAATCAATGGTCTTAGAAT
>Ga0070753_1001774_pt1 | contig 11919 bp, 21 predicted proteins | sample VirMetDEL_Aug_31_FD_77441 | JGI IMG/M metagenome (GOLD analysis project Ga0070753, IMG submission 77441) | Aqueous microbial communities from the Delaware River and Bay under freshwater to marine salinity gradient to study organic matter... | ecosystem: Environmental > Aquatic > Marine > Coastal... | reverse complement strand
GATTTTTCTAGGGCTGCTAACATCGCCTTTTTTAGTGTAACATTTTGCTTATTTGCCATAGGTCAAAATTAGGCAAAAAAAAAGGGGCTTTCAAAACCCCTTAAAAATTTACTTTAATTAGTAAGAATTATGTATTCGTTCAGACTGTTCGTCAAGCCATTCGAAGTACAAGTCAATATCATCAAATTCTAGTTCCTCGCAAGTTATAGGGTGAAAGGCAAAAACAACAACATCGTTTTCTTCTGTTCTACCCTCGAATATAGCTATTGAATATCCGCCGTCATAAGCAATATAAACGTAACCACTTCTTGAGTTATAACCAACCTCCATAATATCATCTTGGTAAGTTCCAAATAATTGAGCGTAATCATAAAGGCTTACTAAAGACCTTAACTGGTTTGGGGTAAATTCTTCTACTCTTTTAATGAAATCCATAATAAATTGTTTTTAGTTTTAGTTATTATTTACGTTTTGCGCAAAGTGGGTATAAACGAGTGTAATAGTGTGTACCCTTCTTAATACGCTTTTTATTAGAAAATACAATATCTTCTTCTGCTACTGCATCTATTCTACCATAGTACCCTACTTCTTCTCTGTCAGGTTCAGAAATATTGATTGAGCCAACGTATTTATTGTCAACCATATACTCAACAAAGTAACCGATATTTTTAAAAGCATTTCTCATTTTAGTTGTTTTTAGATACAGCTAAAATAAAAATTTTTTTTTAATTACAAAAATTAAATTCCTACAAATGCTTTTAATGGGTAGAAAATTAATGAATTACGATAACCACCTTCAACCGTTGGTAATATTGGTGTTACCCCGTGTACATTTCGCCAAGCTGGGTAAACTAACATAGAGTTATCTGCTTGTTCAAAAGTTGCTCCGTAATCAGGAACGTTTAAGCTACCTCCTTTTGAATTATTACGTTTGGTAAGTATTACGTTTACCGCTCCTTCAATGTTTCCTGTATCACGATGAAAAGGTGCAGCTATGTTAAAGTTTGAAATACTGGAGGTAAAAAGGTTTCCAAAACGCCATTTTTTTGGCACTTCTTGAAACAATCTTTCTTGTTGTTCGTATATGTTTGGTGCTATTTCTTTTATAATCTTTTCGCTTTCAAGGGCGGTCGCCAACATTACCTTAATAAATGTTGCTGCTTTTTTGTTTTTGTGTACTGATGAAATAGTAGGGTAAGGTCTGCGCATCATTGGTCTTGGTGCTACGGAACCTAAAATCGTAGAGTATTGTTCTACAAGGTTTTCTTCCCCTCGCTTACCATACTTCTCGTAACCGTCCATAACGGCTGCTGAACGAGTCATTAAGGACTTAGGAACGTTGTCGCTACGAAACTCTTTATTTGCTAAAGCCAAAAGGGCAGTTAATTTTTCGCTATACTTTGATAAATTTGAAATATAAAATCCGATTATTTCGCCTTCCGATTCTAATAAACAATCTTCGGTTACCGTAGGTGTTTTGTAATCACATTGGTCGCCTATTTTTACGTTGTGCTGTTTCTGTTCTAATTTTATTGTTTTCATACAACCTTTTTGTTTAGTGACAAAGCATAACCTTTTATGTCAATTTTTGCGTCTATTCTGTTCTTTTTGTTTACCAATTTAGCGTATGGGTGCCAAGACTTTACTATATTTTTTGCCCATTCTATATCTTTTTTGTTTTGATAAAGTTCTTGCAACCCACCTTTATTACTTCCAACGTTAGGGCAAGAAAACCAAAAATGATTGAACCGTAACACACCATTTCCTTTGGTTATTGTTTGTAACTGAAAATCCCTATCTTCTTTTGTGTTATCGTTGTATTTCCAATCGATTTTAGAAACATTCATAAGAACGCAAACCTCTGCGAATTTACGATTTATTGAATATGCGTTTTTTTCATGCCAAGCATGTTGAACATAATTAATCCCTACGAGTTCAAAAGGTAATTTTTCCGCATACTTTAAAACATCGAACCAAATAGAAGCATCTTTTCTTTTAGTTTTACCATCATAAACGCCAAAAGAATCAACGTCATCATCGCTAAAAATTACCCATTCGTAATTATTTTTTTTAGCATAATTCAACATATAATTACGAACAAAAGTTATCCCTTTATTGTTTTCACCAATGTTAATTTTATTTGGAACGTTGTATTTATCAAACTCTTGTGGCTCTAAAAAATGTATCGTTTTTATCCCACAATCTTCAAACAGTTTGTATGTTTTGGTTTGATACCTTCCTTTGCTGGGGATAAAACATATCATAACTTATCTAACACCTCTTTTAAATGCATATAAACTAAACCGCCTATATAAACATCTTTTTTGCGTAACTCTGATATAATTTCTTTTGCTGGTTCGTAATCTTCTGATTCAAACTCAATCTGTATAGCGGTTTTTACATTGCTTTCCATATCCGATACTTTGTCGTCTAGGTCACCTAGGTCGTCAAGTATTGAATAATCAACATCTTCTTCGGGCTGCCATACATCTAAACCCCATTCGCCTAATTGTTGAGCGTTCCAATCGTTTCCTAAAAGCGACCAATCCCACTCACCAAAACTTGCATTGTCTTTGATAATAAATTCACGCTTTTGTTGTTCTGTCCACCCTTGGGCAACGTCAATCCAAACTTCAAAAATACCTGCTGCTTTTGCTGCTTCTAGTCGCATGTTACCCCCCAATACAACCATATCTTCATCAACTACTATTGGTCGCTTTTCTAGCATTTCAGGAAATTCTTTTAAGCTTTTAACTAATTTTTTAAACTTACTATCCTTGATATACCTAGGGTTAGTTTCGTTTGGCTTTAAAGTCGCCACATTTACTTGCTGTTTCATATTTAATCGAATTTTAACTTTTCTATTTTCCACGCATCGCCTAAGGCATTTAGCGCATCTTTTAGGTTTACATTCTTTACTACCCATTCGCCCTTATAATAGGCTTCATAAACTGTACAGTACTCTGCTGGTATATCAACGCTATCGTCAAAAAATTCGTGCGTACAATAAAGCACAATACTTTTCTTTGTACCCCAGTTATCGCATACCCTTTCCAATAACAAGCGTTGCCCTTTTGGTATTCTTGCCCCTTGGCGTTTTACCTCAATTAGTATTAACGCCTCGTTATCAAACTCCAGCACGGCATCTATATCGCTAGGGTGTATTGCTCCGTTCTGCAAACCTGTAAAGTCTAGCCCTTGTTTAGCTTGGTTACTATTTCTTATTAAACTAATCCTGTGGTGTAACATACCAGCCTATTTCTACACCAAATAAAAAGCCGAAAAGCTGAACGGCTCGGTAATCTTCGGGTTCATCGAAAGCCTCAATAGTACCACTAACATATTGGAAGCCAACAGTAATACCATAAATCGGAAAGGTTTTAATTTCAAAGTACATTTAAAATAATTTTGCATAAAAATAGTGTTTATTGTTATTGGTTAAAAGGGTACGTCATCAGTTTTTTTTGTAGGAAACTGTGTACCGCTAAAAGTGCCTGTGGTTATTTCCTTATAAATACCGCCATTTTTAAAGTCGGGAGCAATCTTAAAACTACCCAGCTGACCGTTTTCCTTACGCTTTACTTTTTCTACGTATATCTCAACCTCATCGCTACTAAAGCTGGTACGCTGTCCAACGTGTCGGTAACATATTAGACCGTTATACGCCTTGTTATAAAAATCACTAGAGCCACTAATATCATATAGGTTAGGTTTTCTAAACGCCCCGTTAATGTTTTCTAGCTTACGTGGGTGGGCTACTAAAAACAGGTGCGTATTGGTTTGTTGGCAAAATTGCGTTATTTCGGAGAGCATTACCCCCACGTAACTATGGTCTTTTTGTGCCGAGTGGTCAAGCATGTTCCAAGGGTCAATAACCAGTATGTTTACGCCCTTTTGAAACACCAACTGCCTAAAGTGGTCTAATATGCTTTTAAGGGTTAGGTTTTCAAGGTCAATCTTAACCCAGTAAAAATGCTCCTGTATAAAGGCCTTTGTTTTATCTAGCTGTTCGTTATTACAATTACGCTCGTTTAGCTTGTTGGCTATACGCTTAATATGCCCTTCGTATGGGAAACTTTCGGGGGCAAACATTGCAGAACGGAAACCGTACCTAACGGCAAAGTTTACGCAAAGCTGGTCAATAACATCTGACTTACCACTATTGGGAATACCTGTTACAACTGTCCACTCGCCAAAGGCTATTTTAAAATAGTCATCGCTTTCGCCTAGGTGTAAGCTGTAATTAGTAATACCGTTTTCATTGTAGTTTAAAACGTTATCCCAAATATCTGAAACGTTTAGTACGCCTTCTAGCGGAAATGTTTTAGGGTTATTTATTAGTTCACGCAAAGCTGCATTGCCCTCGGCTATTAAAACCTCGTTGGCATCTTTGTACTGCCCAAAATCAACGTATTTGCAACGGTAAGTTCCTAACCTACGGGCTAACTCTTTACGAAGTTCAAGTCCCGCTTTGTCGTTATCCGTGCAAAGTATTATTTCTGTTTTATCCTCAAAATACTTCCAGCAGTTGTCAAGATATTCCAAACGCTGGTTACCTTTACTTGCGCCATTAGGTACACTACAAACGCTGTATATACCAGCTTCGTGTAAGCTTAAAGCGTCCATTTCACCCTCAACAATATAAACCCGTTCTAGGGCTTCTATGTTGTCTAGCCCGTAAAATATCAGTTCAGCACCGCTAACCATTTTAAAGTTTTTAGCTGCATCACGGTACTTAACGTTTATTAGTTCGCCCTTACGGTAGTAATTAAAGTTTATCGTGTTACGCTTGGCTTGTACCTGTGGCATATACTCAACACTTTCACCTACCTTCCAATGGGCTAAAGTTGCTTTACCTATACCACGGGTGTTAAACCAATCTATTATTTTTTCCGAAAGCTTTACCTCAACGGTAGGTGGCTTTATGTATTCCTTTTTTTCCTTAAACAATACCGAGCCACCCCAACCGCAGTTGTGGCAATTATAAACCCCCTTGTCAATATTTACGCTTAAAGGTTTATCGGATTTGTTTTTTCGGGTTTGGCTACATTGTGGGCATTTCGTTTTTAGTTCACCGTTATTGCGGTTGCCTAGCTGTATGCCAAGTTCTAGTAGTTCGTTTACGTACATAGCTTAAAAAGCCCCTTGCGGGGCTGTTGTTATTTTACTCTCTCGTTCCAATTAAATTCCTCGTGAACTGATTGTCCATCTTCTAAGTTCGCTAAAATGTGTTCCAGCTTTTCAAAATCATCACCAAACATTGCTTGTTGAAATTCAATGTTTAAAAGGGTTAAACGGAGGCGGTCTAAATTTGAAATCATAACGATTAGTTTTAAAGTTACAGCTAAATTAAAAAATATTTTAAATTACAAGCCATTATTCAAGAAAATTTTTGATTGTTTCTATATCAGCTTTGCTATAACCGTTGTGTTGAGTAAGTAAAAACTCGTTTATTGTTTTCCCGTAATTGTTGGTTACTTGTACTTCTTTTCTTCCATCGGGCGTTGTTATTATTTTCCAATCGCCCTTAATCCTTTGCATTGGTTCGGGCATTTGGTTTTTGTTTTTGCTCCTGTACTTTGCTAAAATTTTATCTAGTTTCCTTTCCCCGTTTTTTGAAACTAAAAGTGGCGGTAAACTTAAAACGTTACTTTGCCAAAAACTATCTTGCCTAGCCCACTTGATTGCTAAATAAGCTTCTTTTAGTTCGTAATGCTTTTCAATAAACGCAAGTGACTTTAACCACTTTTGTTTTTTCGCCTTGGTGTTAGGTGTGGTTTTTAAATCAGAAAACAACCCAATAAAATACTCTAAAGCTTTTTCGACTTCGGGCGAAAAATGCACCGTTTGATTTTTAGTTGGTAGAGTATTATTATTTAATATATTATCTAGAGTATGAGTATTATATATATATATATTATTCTTTAAACTTTTCTTTGGGGGGGTATTTAAGTTTTCTTTGGGGGGTGGCAAAGAAATGTTAATGACCCTTTCTTCAACTTCTTTGCTATCTTTTTTGTACTTCAAACAGGTTTTTATGTAGCCTTCTTTTTCTAGTTGGCGAACCCATTTTGAAACACTAACCGTGCTTACTTGATATAATTCTGCGAAGTATCTGTTTGTTGGATTGCAGTTTCCTTTTTCGTCTGCTAATGCTGTTATTTCCCCGTAAAGCAATTTAGCGTTGGCTGTAAGAGCCGAATTATACCTTACCTCCGCAGGTATAACTGCGTAGTAATTTTTCTTCATTATCGTTTGCTGTTTTTAGTATATTAGTTCGTCAATGCGTTCTGTAAATTCCTTTAGCTCGTTAAAATATAAAAGGAATTGTTCTAACATTATATCATTTTCCCCATAAGCTTTAAATAATATTTCAATTAGTAACTCGTATTCCACATCAGTTAGCTGCCCCATATAGTAGTAGTTGTGAACTACCTGTAACCGTTTCGGAGTACGCTTAACTTTTTGATTTACCTCATCGTAATAAATAAAATATTTTTGAATCACGAAAGGGCGTTTTTAAAGTATTGGTCAATCACCAATTTACAATCGTCAAAGTTATTTAACCATATAGCGTACCAGTTGCACATTTTAAGGCTGTTTAACCAACTTTTTTGATTTTGGGTAGGTTTGTTGTACCCCGTCTTTAATTCTATCGCTAAACCGCTGTATTTAGCGTTAGGCGTAAAAATCAAAATATCAGGAACGCCACTACTTACCATCAAGTATTTCATTTTATACCTTTCGAACTTGCTTCGTTTACCCTCATTCATTGGGTGTGTCATCACAATATTTGGGTAAGCGGTATATACATATTCCATTACGGCACGTTGTAGCTTATCTTCTTTTCCTAAAAATTTGTAGTACGGGTTTGGTTTCGGCATACCACAAAACTAATCGAAATTTATTTTGCTTTCAATTTCTGCAGTTAAATTAAAATTTTTAGGTTTTATGTACTTAATGTTAAACTCGTTTAAAATCTTCAACGCCATTTCAAAATCCTCGTTGTCAAAAATTAAAGCGTTGGTTTTAGTATTATGGTATTCCTTATTAGTTATTATTGGCTCGAAGCTTCTAGCTATAACCGAAACCGTGTTGGGGCTTATACCGTACTTCCTACCTATTTCGTGGTGGCTTAAAACGCTTTTGTAAAAATCCTTTGCTACTGATAACTTTTGTTCCTTGGTTAGTCTTTTTCCGCTCATATTGTTATTACTCCTTTTCTCCTAGTTTCTTCACCCCTATACCCAAGGGCAATACCAGTTTCCAAGTAAAATTTCCATTCTGCTAATGCTTGTTTATACGCTGCTCTACCTCGCTCAATATGTTCTTCGCTTAAATCGTAGCAAATTACGCTGTACGGATAGTTGGTTTCACAGGCAATAAAAATAAAGTTTTCTGCTGGTAAACCTAATGCATCAGAATAAAAAGCAGCCTGTAAGTGATAACCCCATTTGTAAATATCTCGCCTAAAGGCTTCTTTGGTGTTTTCTTGACAAGTCTTTGGGTCGCTAATAAAACCAGCTACACGGTTTATACAGTCAGGGCGTACCCTTACTTCTACACCCTCAAAGGTTAGGTAGTGGCTTAGTTCTATTTCGCCTTCTGTATAGTTCTTTGCTTCTTGATTTTTCTTAAAGTTTTCTAGTATGCCCATAACCTTATCATAGCTATCGGCATCGAGCAGTTGTTTGTTTTCTGCTTCTGCTTTGGCTAGGAACTCTGCCTTTTGTTCTTTACCTGCTTTTGTACGCCCGTCAAACTTTGGCATAACGATATAGTCTTTGTAAAAATTATTTGGCTCTAGCAGGGCTGTGTGTACTGCCGTACCCAAACTCAAGCTATCGCTTTCGTATGGCTTTTGGTTTAGGTAATGCCAAACGCTTTTTTTCCAAATGTATTTTAGCCCACTTGCGCTAATAGCTTTACTGCTGTGGTACTGTTCGTTGCTTTCTACTTTAGTTATCATTTGCTTAAAAAATTAATAAGGCGGTCACGCCACGTTAAACGTACTTGGTTAATATCTGCTGGTGTTACCACCTCAACAATTTGCTTTCCCCTGTGGTGGCGAATGTAAGTTATTACGCCACTATCTAAAACGGTAAATTTATTTTTGTTCTGCATAGTTAAAAGTTTAAGCCCCCGAAGGGGCTTTGTTTCCTATAAATTTATTTTTTCAATTTTACGAACTGCCCAGTCTGACCAGTCAACACTTTTAAGACCGTTTACCTTTTGTCTTAGGAAAAATCCGCCTAATACTTGCTTGGCAAATTCTGTGTTAGCGAAAAACATTCTAATTGCTCTTTCTGATTCCTTGTCTAAAGCTACTGGGCGTAATGAAGTTAAGTCATCATTACCTTCAACAACAAAGTCAACGCTAAATCTAATTGCCTCGTGTCCACTTACTTCGTCAAAGCAAAGTACCCAATTTCTAAATTCACCTCTTACTGTGTGAGTGTCTAGTTCTAAATTCTTAAATTCTAAAAAAGTTGTCATAATGTTTTGTTTTTAATTATACAGCTAAATTAAAAAATATTTTTAATTCTACAAACAAAATCAAAAAAAATTTTAAAAAAAAAGCTACCCGTAGTGGATAGCTTACTTTGTTTGCTGGTTTAAATACTAGTTAAAACGGCAAGTCCTCATCGTCTGCTGGTGCAGCTGGTGGGGCAATAGCATCTTCGCCTTGCACGGTTTCAATACGCCAACCCTGTATGGTGTTAAAGTATTTTACCTCGCCCGTGTTTTGGTTAGCCCACTCACGCCCACGTAAGTTAATACCAACCTTAACCGTTGTACCCAAGTTATACCCGTTTAGTACATCGCACTTATCTTGCACGAACTCAACCAATATATCCTGTGGGTATTGCTCCTGTGTTGTTACAACTAATTCACGCTTACGGAAACCGTTGCTACCGTATTCTTTTGTTTCGCCAATTAGTTTAATCGTTCCTTGAATTTCCATTTGTTTCTGTTTTTGAATTTAAAAGCTTAATTATTTCGTTTACTTGTTTAGGCGTTCCCTTAATGCGAATACTAGCGTTGCCTTTAACGCTGTACTTTACGTGTACTATTTGCTCCGCAGTAGTTGTGGTCATAGCTTAAATATTTTACGTATTTCAGCTGCGTATTCTTTTTTCATTCTAAAGTTTGCCATTACTTTTTCAGCTTGTGCTTTAGAACCTTGTAGCGTAGCGTGTAACTGCTGCTCGGTTAGCCAAGGGCGTTTATCTTCTTTTTGATTTTGTACTGCGTTGCTAACTTCCTGCGCACTTGCAATAGCCGTATCAATACCAATACCTAAGTAACCTAAAGCCCTACCTAGTGCGCTGGTAAAACCGTTTTCCAAAAAGCTAGTTTTGTTAATGTAGCTGCTATCTCGATATTCTTGTGCGTGGGCTTCTGCCATTACGTGTCCGTTAGCGTTACAAATAACAACCTTAAAAATACCTTCCTTGTCGTTTAGTTCGTAAATTTCCTCGTAAATAGCCCAATTATTAAATTGTTCATCAGCTCTAAAAAATTTAAGCCGTTCGTTTACCGTTACGTACTCACTTCCCTTAATGTTTACTGTTTTCATAATTTGTTTTTAAACGTTAATAATAAAACCTAACTGCCGTAGCTTTTCAACTTCGCCAATAGTTAGGTGTCTTGGTTCATCTAGTTTCTTTTTCAGCGTAGGCATTGTAATACCCATTTCATCTGCCAATTCCCGTTTGAGCATTTTACGCTCTTTAAGCTGTGTTTTTATATCCATAGTTTACTGTTTTGTACAGCAAAAATAAAAAAAACTTTTTGATTTTACACCAATTTTAAAAAATAAATTTAAAAACCCCCAACAAGTACAAAGACGTTGAAGGGGGTTCCAGCAAACAAAGGGGAGCGTTTTAGCTTACGTAATTGTAACTGTTACGTTGGCGTTTGTGGATTGGTTTGTTTCGTGAAATTCTAACTCGTATAGGTTAGACTTTGCGCTGTATTTCATACGGTCAATAATACCAGCCTCATCGGTTGTATATCCCGTAAACCCTAAATCTATTTTATGATAGGGGTAAATAATTTCATCGTTATCAACGGGCGTACAAGTAACCGTATAGCGTTTAATATGCGTACGGTTATCGTTTAGTATTTGTTTACTAATAACCTCGTTAAGCTGCGCTAAATAATTAGGCACTATGCTAGTACCAATTTTTACTTGCGCCCCTAGTATATAACCAATAGGGTAAAATGAATCAAACTCGTAGTTTAGTTTTTTAGTACGCCTAGTTGAACTAGTTAATTTAGCAACCGTTTTTATAGGCTGGTAAAAATCTAATACGCTACGTCTGCTAATAAATACTTGGTCAAAGTGAAATACAACGTTGCTTATGCTGCCCAGTTTAGGCTGCCATAATATAACACGATAACGTGCGTATGGCTGCGTTCCCGTATCGTTTACGTTAGCAATAATATCTACCCATTGTTCAGCTGGTGCAGTCGATTCGTTATAAGCTAATTTTGTAGCCTCGCTTTCGTTGGTGTACCCAACCCAAGTTGAACCGTTGTAATATGAACGTGCTAAGCCACCACCGTTGGTTGTACTTGCCGTTTCCCTTAATAGCGAATAGTATATTGTTACGTTATAATCTTCTTGACCCGTTAGTGTTAGTTTAAAACTAGCATGAAAGTACATTGTATCGGGTTGGTTGTTTTGAAAATCACCTTGATAACCCGTGTCCATTATTTTTTGAGTAGGCGTACCACTTGTAATAATATTAGTGGTTTTAATAGAATAATTACCCACCTTAACCGCACGTTCTGTTGTGTTTGTAAAGTCGTCTGAATAATCAGTATCGTTAAATAAAATACCGTTTACCTTAGTTTCAAAGCTAGGGTACGGGCTTAAATTATTTACATCAGCTATAACGTGGTTTATATCAAACTGCGTAGCGTAAGGGTAATTACCTATTGTTACATTTACTACATCGTAGGGTGTATCGTAACGTACTCGAAGGTCATTATTTATTGGCGTTAGGTTGGTTGGTATTGTTTTAACTACGTTTTCACTAGCCGTACTACTATATACTCCGCTAGTGTCGTAAGTATCAAAAGAAGCCGTGTCATCGTACGAACAATTATTTATTACGTACCATTTACTGTCAGCCCAAAATAAGCGTGAATTAAATGCCTTTAAAGTATTTTCTATAAACCCGTAAGCTGTGTCCTCAATAAACGACATACCGCTACTAAAAGGTGAAACCCATTGCAGGTCGTGCATTTTTGTAAAGCTGGTAGTAACGCCAAACTTATAAGGCTTTAGTTCAAATTTGTTACTAACCTTAAACGTATGGTTATAAGGCAAAAACCCTAATACGTTATCTAAAAATTGTATTACTGTTGGTTTACTATCTATAACCGCACTACCATCAATAGGCGTAACGTTTTTAAGCGTACCCAGCATATCGGTAGCTATAAGCCTGTAAACCGTTGGCGTACTGCTTATACCTTGCTCAAACGTAGCGTTATTAATATACCCTTCCCAGTAAGGTACAAGCGTACCGCTTTCGTTCTCTAAGCTGTAAATAACCTTGTAAGCCGAAGCCGAAGTACTGCTTAAAATGTCTGCTACATCAATTTGTTTTGTTGCATCGCTGTAAAAACTCATCTCGCAGCGTGAACCCATAATATTATTGTAAATATCATCGGTGTTATCCCATATAACTACAACGGGTTCTTCTGTTCCAATTATATTATTATCGCTAGTGGTTATAGTCGCAGTATGCCCATCTTTATAAATTGATAGCCTGTGTTTTCTGTCGCCTATGTTACTAGCAAAGTTTAGATTATAAATTAAACCGTAAGCCATTATACAAAGTTATCCCGTTGTTTATTTGCTCGTTCTAACGCCACTACTAAGTCTTGCCAAACTAGCCTAAACTG
>Ga0070753_1001771_pt1 | contig 11940 bp, 3 predicted proteins | sample VirMetDEL_Aug_31_FD_77441 | JGI IMG/M metagenome (GOLD analysis project Ga0070753, IMG submission 77441) | Aqueous microbial communities from the Delaware River and Bay under freshwater to marine salinity gradient to study organic matter... | ecosystem: Environmental > Aquatic > Marine > Coastal ... | reverse complement strand
TCACGCTGCCCGCGTTCCTGAGCCCAGACACGGTCTTCGAGTTCCAGGATCTCGTGCGCTTGCGCGTCGTCCTCGACACTGACTACAAGTTTCGCGCATCGTTCTCTGCCGATTCTGCGCAAGTCACTGCGCCGGTCGCCCTGGTCGCCGGGCAGAGCTACAACATCTGCGTCGCGCGTGATGCTGGCCTCGCCTACATCAACATCGACGGCACAGACTACAGCACCACCGCACCGTTCCCGGCGGTCTACGCCTACGACAAGACGATCGGCATCGTCATCGGCGACTGCGTTGCGCAGGAGTTCAGCGAGCCATTCGGCGGCAAGCTGGAGCGGATCGCGCTGCACAACAACGAGAACCGCACGTTCCAGCCCAAGGACACGGCGGTCTTCTACTACGACATCGACTCGCTCGACGGCGACCTCGTGATCGACCAGGGCAACCGCGCCCTGAACAGCTACGCCGGAAAGCGGATCAACAACCGAGCGCCCGCCTACAGCGAGGGCGGCTTCGAGGGCGGCGCTTACGTCGCAGCCACGGGCGGGCTGACCGCCACAGCGTCTAGCCCATCGCCCGGCTACATCGGCCAGCTGAGCAAGGCACTGACCAAAGATGCAGTTGTTCAACGTCGCGGGGACATCGCGTTCCTTTCGTCGAATGGCTACAGCTACGTCATCGACGACCAAGCGCAGACCTTTCGGGCGCTGGGCATTCCACGTCCGACAACCAAGGTCTCGGCCCGACCCCAAGGCGTCGGTGCCATCGACGGCTTCGTGCGCTACGCCTACCGCTACATCACGACGGACGGCACGGTAGGCCCTGCGTTCGAGATCGACCCGATCGACGCCACTGGCGGCGTCAACGTGTTCCTCGGCGCTGACGGCTTCAGTGGCAGCAGCGACCCCATCTTCGGCCTGTCCTACGGCGAGGCTGAGTCAGGCGGCAGCGAGCGGTTCGTGATCCGCGACCGCAACGCGTCGAACACTCGCCTGCTCAACAAGCCGCTGCCTGACGGCATCACCGCTGAGACTGCGTTCCGCATCCCAAGCTACCGACGCGGCGGCTCCGAGTCTGTGCTGTCGCAGGGCGTCACGCACGAAACGCTCCCGTTCGCCTGCTTGAACGGCGACAAGCAGTTCCCCTACTGGGCGCAGCGCAGCGGCGAAGCCACGATCCAGTTCACCTTCCGCCCAACCACGATCCCCGCTGCAAGCTACACCGCGTATTGCTTGTTCAGCATCTCGAACCTTGACCAGCACTACAGGCGCGGCAACTCAAACAAGTATAGAGCCAACCACCTGACGGTGATGTTGCAGAACCTACCGGCTTCGAGCGGAGGTTTAGCCGCAGGAACTTACCTGACCGTCTCAACTCAAACAGCAAACCGCGATGAAGCAGCACGCCTTGTGCAGTGCAACATCACCGCCGGTCACGACTACAGCCTCTTCGTCTCACGCACCGGCACGCAGCAGCGTGACCTTGTGCTGCACATCTACGACCACACAGCTGACACTTGGGCGCTGTGGTCAAACCCAACTTGGTCAGAGATCCGACTGACCAACGCGTTTGAGGCTGACTACTACCAGTCAGTCAACCTCAACGCTTGCCTGCTCTGGGGGGCTAACCGGCTTGAGGGCAGGTTGGACGGAAGAGTCCGGCACCTGACCGGCTACGACCCGTTGCTTGGACTTACGTTTACTCGCGACGAGATTCAGCCGTTCCAGCCCGGCTGGATCATGTATCACGGTCGAGCCTGGAGCGCGGCCAAGAGTTTCCAGCAGATCAGCGCGAGGGCTCTCGACCGCTACGGCGCGCTGACCGGCCCCCTTGCGCGTGATCTTGAGATCGACACGGCGTGCTGCTCCGACTCGTCGGACTCCTCACCGGCCGGCGGCTTCGACCGGCACAACGACCTGCGCTGCAAGTTCTACGCACCGACGGCAGACACCACGGAGACCGATGTCACAACGATCCTGTCGAGCGACATCGCGCAGACGCTGATCTTCTCCTACGGCGCAGACAACGCAGCCACGTCGACGGACGACATCCCGATCTGGGCCGCATACAGCACACGCAACCGTGGCTCGCTCGTCGTCGGCGTCGGGCAGAAGACAGTGTTTGAGCTGGCCGAGTCCAAGTGGCACGCAGGCTCCAACGTCAGACTCTTCTCCGAGTTTGCCAACACGATCGACGTCACCGAGTGGACGTGGCTCACGTTCTATATCACACACAGCGCACGAGCGTCTGGCTCGTCGATCATCGACGCCAACCTGCGCCTGCTCTACATCGACGGCAACGGCGGCGAGTGGAGCGAGATCTACGACGCTGACCCTGACGTTGGTGGCATCGCAGCCAACAGCGGCGCAGGCAACGAGCAGTATGCGCTTGTCCACCTGGGTGGTCCGTCGGGGATCACGCCGGTCGAGGACGTGGAGTTCGCCGAGTTCCGCATGTGGGACGGCGAGCGCTACGTGTCTTCCGGCGTCACCACCAGCGGCGGCTCCAAGGTCTTTGGCCCCTACATCTCGTCGCGCATCCCGCCAAACGAATGGGATGAGATGTGGTTCTACGCACGCTTCGCGCCCGACGACGTGAACGACATCACGTCGCAGTCAACGATGGACCAGTATGGCCTGTTCGTTGACCCAACCACAAGCACCACACAGAAGACCAGCGACTCGATCAACATCCTGAACGGCGCTGAGGTCAAGACGGGCTCGGTCAGTGGCAGCAGCGGTGAGACGATCTTCGTCCCGTTCCCGACGCCACCGCTAAGCTCCATTCGCGGCATCCAGATCTTCCGCACCCAGGTCACGCCGGTCGCCGAGACCTTCCCGAACGGCGAGCCAAACCCGAATGCGTCGATCGACGCGTTCCGCGCCTGCCGCGCAGCCCCGCTCTACTACTTGAGCGAGATCCCCACGGGCACGGACTTCTACTACGACTTCGCGTCCGACGCGTTCCTCGGCTTCCAGCTCGACCTGGGCGAAGGCGTGCTGCCGCGCAACATCGGCGGCGTCTGCGAGTGGTTCGGCTACCTTGCACTGTGGAGCCGCGACCGCACCCGCCTCTACTTCGCCGACACCAAGGACTCGTGGGAGAGCTTCCCCCAGTCCAAGATCTACGACATCCCGCTGCGCGACACGTCAGGCCCGATCACCGCAGCAGCCGAGATTGGTGCGCGCGACGACCGCTTCAGTCGCCTGCTTGTCCTCGGCAAGTCTTGGGGCGTCTTCGTCGGCGGCACGCCCGACAACCCGCTGAGCAACTCGATCGGCAGTGGTGTGGGCGCGTGGTCTTCGCGCTGCCTCGCGGTGCAGAAGGCGATGGCCTTCGCCTACAACGGCACCCTCTGGGCGATCAGCGGCGACGGAGCAGTTGAGGACATCGGACTCGCGGTCATCGACCTGCTGCCCCCACCCGAGCACACGCGGCTCTCGGTGTCAGCGGTGCTGAGTTCGCTGTTCGTGATCAACGAGCAGACCGGGCTGGTGCTTCGCTACCACTTCGCACGCCGCGAGTGGTTCGTCGAGGACCGCGATGCGCTGAGCGTCACCGACATCAACGGCGTGGACTACTGGGTGCAGACCAGCGGCTACCTCGTCCACGGGAGCAGCTCGGTCTACGCCGACGATGTCAACGCCGACACTGCCCAGTCTTACCCGATCGTCAGCTTCAGCGGCGCTAACGACTTCACCGTGGCGGACGCGACCGGCATCTCCGTCGGCCAGCGCGTGACCATCGCAGCCAACCAGGACCCGCGTGTCCGGGTCACGGTCAGAGTCCAGTCGGTGCTCGGGAATACGGTCACGGTGGACAGTATCAATCTGCCCACGAGCGGGATTGGACCCACCGCAAGCCCGGGTGGAAGCGCTACAATCTTCTACAACTACACTGCCTACGTTGGCGTCGGCTACTGGGGCACGATGCTCGACTCTGGCCAGTTCGTGAACCGAGGAACGGTTAGCCATGCTGATTTGGGAATTGTCTCGGGAACCCGATGGCACGGAATGTCTGCAAGTGCGGATTTCGCCGGAGACCCCGCCGACCGCAGCGCTTTCGACAATCCTGAATCTTACCCGACTCTATTTGATGGAGGGGTTGGAGGCGTTGGAGGACCTTCTTCCAGATGGGGACTCGGAGACGCCCAACGACTCAACCGATTGGTTATCTGGACGTATGAGCCAGCGCCCGTGGGACTATCCGAACTCGAACTGAACTACACTCCGTGAAGAACGCGCTCGACAAGCGGACTTATGTAACGGCAGCACTTCAACTCGAAGAGATGATGGTCGCCGTCGGCGGCAAGCAGGGCAAGGACTCCGAGGAGGACTGCCCGGTCAACCACAGCTTCGGCGACGGCTGCTACATCCGCGAATGGAACAGCCCAGCTGGGATGCTTGTCGTCTCGAAGATCCACAAGGTCGCCCACCCCTACTTTGTGTTGGAGGGTGATGTCTCCGTCATCACGGAGAGTGGCGTCGAGCGCATCAAAGCGCCGCATTACGGCATCACGCCGCGCGGCACAAAGCGTGTGCTTTACACGCACGCACCCACCGTTTGGGTGACCGTGCATGTGACCGAAAGCACTGACGTGGATGAGATCGAGAAGCAGATCATCTGCACCGACATCAACGACATGTGCCTTGACGACATCAAGATCGAGGAGCTTGAAGCATGAGTTGGGTTGGAACTGCGGTAGTCACGTCGATGGCTGCTGGTGCTGGAAGCATCCTGTCGAACGCATCGAACGCTCGCCGAATGGCGGGGCGAGCTGAGCGTATCGGCGCGGAGCAAGCGCAGCAGATGCGTGACCGTATGGATGTCTCCACGCAAGCGACGCAGCGAGAGATCGAAGCGTTGCGAACGCTGCGCGCCGCAGACATCCCGGCCTTCCAGCAGGCAGCTGAGCAAGCCATGTATATGGCCCAGCGCGGCTACGAGAAGCAGCAGCGCGCCCGCACACTCGCGGCCATGCCTTCGTCTGTGCAGCAGAACCTGTTCGGGCAGATGTTCAACCAATACATCTCGTCGCAGAACGCACGCTTCCAGAACTACGCTGCGTTGACGCAGCAGATCATGCAGGCCACTGAGCGGCAGCAGCAGATGGCACTCAACATCGAGTCAGCAGCTGGCCAATACGAATACCAGGGCCGCATGGCTGGGCTGCAATACCGTGATGAGGCGGGCAAGGCGCTGGGCGGCATCCTCGCGGCTGTCGGCTCCGCAGCTGGCCAGTTTGCCAAGGCAGAAATGGCGCAGGGTGCAGGGTCTGCCGCTGAGCCTGCCGCTGCGGGAGCTGAGGCCCCAACCACCGGCTTCGATCAGGGGTTCAACGAGATGTTCCCCCAGATTGACTTCGGCAACATCACCTACTGACCATGAACTACGCTTCACTCTTCGCCGAGATCGGCACTGCACTGAGCGCGTATGGCGCTGGCGGTGCGCAGGGTCTGCTTGCCTACCAGGAACGTGGCGGTCGTCTGCTCCAGCAGCAGATGGACCAAGACTTCAAGCGTGAGACGCAAGAGCGCGACATCGCAGCAAGGACGCGCGAGGCCGAGATCCAGCGCGCATTCACGCGCGAGATGGAGATGGTCCGGCTTGCCTCCGAGCAGGAAGCCGCACGCACGCAGCGTGAGTCGAGCGAGCGGTTGGCGTTCGCTGGCATCGCGTCGCAAGAGCGCATCGCGCAAGGGCGCGAAGCAGGGGAGACTGCGCGTCAGGAGCGCGGCCTCAAGGCAGCTGCCGAGCAGGCTGAGCTGGCTTCCTTGCGCGATCTGGAGAAGCTGCGGGAGACGGTCAGGCTCGAAACAGAGCGTGCCCTGACGTTAGCCAAGCAGGGTAACACCGCTGAGCTTGAGCGGATGGCCGTTGAGCAGGGCTACAAGCTCGAACAACTAGAGGCCATGACGGCAGCGGATCTCACGAAGCTCCGCTACGAGACGCAAGCTCAGAAGCAGCTGATCAGAGCCAAGGCGATTGAGGACCGCCTTACTCAAAAGGAAGGTGCTCAGCTCGTTGAGCGGAGGGCCGGGGATCAGGCGTTCAACACCATCATCAACAGAGCCGATGACGAGCCCGAGTTCGGGTCTGCTCTCGACGAGGCAGCGGCGCGAAGCGGGATGTCCCGCGAAGAGTTTGTCGACGCACGTATCGCCGACCAAGGTGGGGCGGCAACTCTAACGGCAGTTGACAGCATCTACGAAGAGTTCAGGAACGATCGAGGCACACTCAACGAGATCTACGGCCCGAACTACTCAGTTGCGCCGGGCCTTGATACGCGGACTAGCGCGCTCCAAGCGCGTCGACGCGGCGCTACGTTCAGCTCCGAGATCGCCAACATTCAGGCCGACATCGCCAACGTCGACGCGCGGGTGAAGGGCCTCGCTGACCTCGGGCAGACGAGTTCAGCGAAGGAAGTCGAGCTGTCCGCGGAGAGCATTGCCGGTGCAGTCACTCAGATCGAAGCCGAGATCGCCCAACTTGCGACCGAAGGCGGGTATCCAGACATGCTGCTGCCTGGGAGCAACGGCTCCACTCAGGTAGATCTGCTGCGCAAGCAGCTGGCTGATTACAAGAACCGAACCAGCCAAGCGCTGTCCAACTCCAGAGCGCTGCTCGCTGCACGCATCGACTTCACCAACCTGGGCGAGAGCGTGATCGGTAGGCCGACGATGGGCGGCAAGCCGGGCGAGGAAGCACAGCATCAGATGTCGGTGAAGGAGGCGTTGGACACAACGCAGGGCAAGGAGTTGTCGGAGTTGATGCTGCAACTCCAGTCGGTCACTCCTGACCAGATGGAGTTCATCGACGATCCGAAGATCCGCGAGCTGATCGAGTCGGCACTCAACTACGAGCCCGATCTGCCACTTGGCTACTCGACCACGCCGGACATGGGCAGCGCTTGGTCTCTGCCGCAGCTGCTGGACACCTACAGGAATGGCCTGCTGTCGAACCGCCCCGACGAGTTCATGCGGGGCGACAAGGCCAAGTCGATGATCGAAAGCGTTGCGGCAAGCAAGGACACGTTGCGGCAAGCCATCGGCGTCGCGCAACAGAACCGCGCTGCGATCGAAGCGTTCGATCAGAACTACAACTCAGTCCAGCAGGACGCGCTGTTCCCCGACCTGACCTTCGACAACAAGCGCAAGCTGGAACTTACCCAGGCATACGGCACCGACTACCAGGGCCAGAAGAAGATGGACAAGCCCGCATGGGCTCGATACATCGCCGACGGTGGTTCGGAGGAGATCCTGCGCTCGATACCTGACTACGCAGGTTTTGACCTGGACGACGAGTTGGACACCTACGCGGACAACATCGCGCAGTTCTTCGGCTATGACAGAGGTGTCGTCACCGCGCTGAACAACACCAAGAGTCGCATCTTGGCGGACAGCGGCACGTTCGTTTACCGCAACAACGGCGCTGCTGCACTGAGCCCCGTCGACATGTCATCGCCTTCTGCGATGCGCGGCTTGATCGGGACCAGCGAAGCTCCAGCTACAGTCAACTCAACTGTCCCCAAGTATAGCGAGATGCGCTCCAACATGGCCAAGTCGGTCGCGAGCGCCCTGTTCAACGGCGGTGACGCGGTGCCCTACGTGCTTGCCGCACCGACCGAGATGGGACCTGAAGTCATGCAGCAAATGACAGGGGTCTCCCAGGGGTTTTGGGGTGTCAACACATCTAGCAATGTTGCGGTCCCCCTGACCTCCATGACCACTGTCATGGGTGGCCCTGTGTTCACCCCAGAAGAAGCGCTGCGATCCACCAAAGACGGCAGCTTCACGCTTTACGATGTGGCTCTCTCGTTCGAGAGCGCAGGTCTGGCTGTCCAAGGTGACCGACTGCGTGAGTTCGGCGGCAACCTGAACTACCAAGCCAAGTCTCTTCCGATTGTTCCCTACGGACTCGGGACGGATGAGGCGCTGCGCGCTATTGGAGCTGACCCGCAAACGCTCCGCAGTCCGACAACAACCCAGATCGGCACGGGTGGTCCAGGCACAGCCCCACGCTACTCTACCGAGCCGGGCATGGCTGGCGTTTACGGCGGGCCTGAAGGGCCAGAGCAGTATAGGTATGGCCCGACGACCCCTGGTCGCGTCGCCACCACTGTCGGTCGGTCGTTCCGAAGCCTGCGCGATCCAGGTGCTCTGGAGGCGGTAACCCGCGCAACGCTGCTCGACCGCTACTTGCGGGTTGACGTTCAGAAAGCGCTGTCGGATGGCAGTATCGGCGAGGCCCAAGCTCAGTTCTTGAAGGGCATTCAGGACCAAGTGCGTGGCATGAAGTCCGACCAGCTCATCGAGTTCGTCCGTGGTGGCGCAGCCTTCACGATGGCGGACATGCTGTCCAAGCAAACGATGCAGCCGCAGGTCTACGACCCAATCAACAACTCGCTTTGGTCAACCTACGTTGCCTCGGCAAATCCTGACGGTGCTCAACGGGCGATCAACACCGACATCAACACGCTGCGCAACATGCAGCCGGGCACCTCAATCAGCATCAACGAGCGCGGTGAGGTTTCGACGCACATCACCGATCGAGCATTGCTTGATCAACAGCTGAAGCGGCTTGAGGGTGCGCAAGTCGAGGTAGAGAACTGGTCAAAGACGGCTGCCATCGCAGGCGATACTGCGCAGGCTGTCTACGGCAACCTTGCTCGAACCATCAGCCTTGGCTGGAAGCCTGGAACAACCGAACTCGGCGACATCACGGCACCGGTTGACTATGTGCAGGCGCTCGCCATGCGCGTTGGCCAGTATGAATCGCAGACGGCAACCGAGCAGGTGCTGCCGCCGGAGATGCGCCCTGACCCGGGCAGGTATCGCCAGGACATGAACGACTTGGCCAAGGCGGTCAACAGGGAGGACGTTGACCAGACGCTTGCGATGCTCAACGCGCTTGCAAAGAACGCCAGCAAGGAAGATTTGATCCTGCGACGCCGAGACGCTGACCCAGCTATGTTCGACCGGACCTTTGACGCTGCTTGGGATACGATGTCCCAAGAGTTCAAGGACATCTACAAGGTCGTGCGGACATCGAACGATGTGCTCAAGCAATCCAACCGAGGGCCTGAGTTCTTGCACAAACAGCTGCGCGTTGAGGTGCCTCTTGAGGTGTTCCAGAAGGCCAACCCAGTCGAGCAGACCATCTACCTTTGGTCCGCGCTCGTAGCTAAGCGATCCGCTGTGCGAGGTCAGTGATGAGCCAACCGCTGCAAGCAACCTGGATCGACAACTTCTTCAACTCGACGTTCTCGCTGCCGCAGCAGTTGATCTGGCGCATCTGGCGCGCAGCGAAGGACGACAAGATTGACCTGTTCTCGGAGAAGGGACTGCTTGACCCAGCCCTTCTCCCCGGCGTCGGCATGTTCTTCGACCACAAGAACGATGTCATGGCCGACTGGGCAGCGGAGAACATCGGGTTCGCCGAGAAGGGTAAGAGCGGCTTCGGATCGCAGCTGGCAGCAGCTGTGTTGCTTGACCCACTGTCGTTCTTGACCAGCGGAGCGACAGCCACAGCACGTCTCGGTAAGGCAGCAGTAGCTGCCAAGCGGTTGCCCTCGTTCCGCGAGGCCATGCTTGAGGCAGCAGGCAAAGCCAACGTGACTGTCGATGACTACGTGCGGTCGCTAGACCACGGCGGCTACAACAAGTTGATCGACGACGCGTTGTTGAAGGCCACCGATGCGCGCGAGATCAGGCAGCTAGAGAAGACCAAGGGCCTCTACAACAAGCACCTGACCACTGCCACTGACGAGGCAAAGGCGCTCAACCTCGACGTGCCGACGTTGTCGCACGCGATGGAGAGCACGGACAAGCGCCGCATTGCGATTGGTCTGCCGGTGCTCATGCTGTCCGGTGCCAAGATCAACGTCGGCCAGTCCTCCAGCTGGTGGGACCTGTTCAAGTCCACGGTCAGCGCGGGCGGCGTCGCACTCCAGAAGTCCGTCATCACGCAGTATCTAGGCAAGACGCCTGTGCTTGGTGCCGGTCTGCGTGGCGTCAACAGCGTCTACCGCCACGGCATGTTTGGCCTCAAGCACGGCCAAGACGCTCGTGTGCTGCTGCCCGCCGCTACACGCAGCGTGTCAGTGGACGACACCAAGGCGCTGATGCCTTACCTCCAACCGGAGGGCGGGCGCGACCTCGGCAGGCGCTACAACAGGCTGCTCGCCAAGAACCCACGTCTCCTGGACGATGTCCTGGATACGTTCACCGACTACACGAAGGGCGCAAACGCGCTTCACCGTGACGAGGCGTTCGTCAAGGCACTCAAGGAACACGGCGTGCTGGCTAAGAACAGCAGCGACGACGCGTCCGCAGTTTGGGGCCGACTGACTGGCGTCAACGCAGAGGACGGGGTCTTCCCCATCCTGCCCCCGAGCATGGGTTCGGCGCGGCAAGTCATCAAAGACACGTTCAGCAACTTCATCGCGAAGCACTTCGCAGCCACGAAGATGCTGAACGACTCGAACAACTACCTTGTGCCGCAGCTCAGCGGTGTGGGCAAGGAGTTGCAGAAGCTGGAGAAGTCCGCGGACAACCTGCCCGGTTTCTTTGCGTCGTTCTCCAAGGCAGCGTTCAGCTCCGGCGAGAAGCTGCGCGCGGGCATCAACAAGATCTTCAAGACGGGCGAGTCCACTGCCTTCTTCAAGACAGAATACGACCGCTTCTTGGCCGAGGTCGCTCGCGAGAACGACTTCGTCGAGACGATGTCACACTACATGTATCGGAAGCTCGTCAAGGCTTCCAAGACACAGCAAGACTACAGCCTTGAGGAGATGTCGGATGTCATCAAGCGCATCGTGCAGCTGGATTTCCTGCCCGATGAGCTGGCCTCCACATTCGCGGCGTTCAAGGTCAACCCATCCAACCCGCAGAAGCTGATCGACTCGCTGACGAACGGCCTCGACCGCCACTTCAGAAGCATCGTCGCACTTGAGCAGGGCATCTCGACGGCTGGTGTCCAGAACTCGGCTGTCCGGCAGAAGCTGCTCGACTTCTTCGACGAGGATGTGTTCTCGTTCTACGATCGTTCGGTCGGCGGTGTCAGCAAGGACCGTCTGAAGAAGATCGTGTTCGGCTTCGGGTCAACGTCCGAAGTCAAGACGACCCAGCGCATCGTCTACAGCGACCGCGACAAGGTTCGACTCCGCCGCAAATACAACAAGCACGTCATGTCGGGCGGCCACAAGTCTTTGGCCAAGCACGCCGGTCGTCGCACAGGTGAGCTGACTGACACCGAGATCGACGCTGCACTTGACGAACTGAGCAAGGCGACCAGCCGCAAGGTCACCGACGCTGAAGTGCTGCGGCAGCTCAGTGACGCAGATGCGATGCCTAACCTGCACGCATACGCGCAGAGTAAGGGTGTCCTCATCCCTGATCTGATGCGTGCCATGCGCAACAAGCGCACGGGTGCACGCATGACTGCACTTCAGCAGATCAAGCCATGGGACAAGACCAAGAAGTCTTGGTCCACCGGAACTGCGCAGAGCGAGCTGGGCCGTTGGCGTCTTCAGATCGTCAACGATCTCGACAAGGACGGCAACGCCATCATGCGTGTTGCCATGGACAGTGGCGACGAGGCAGTCGACCTCGCACTCGGCAACGCAGGTTGGACGCGACTGCCTGACCTGATGGCCGACGTTCGGGCTGCGCTCCAGAAGAACGGGAACGCACACCTTGAGCGCCACCTTGGGCTCAGCAACAAGGTCAAGGCATCCCGCGCCTACGAGGCCAAGCTGGCTAGGTTCTCCATCGAGGACCTGAACGAAGCTCGGCGAGCAGCGTTGCGCGACGGCATGTCTGAGGACCGCCTACTTGGGCGCGAGCTGATCGAGGATCAGACACTGATCGACGCAGCCAGTGCAGGTGACATGCACTACTTGAGGCAGCTGCGCGCACGTCGAGCACTCGGTAAGCAGCACCG
>Ga0070753_1001764_pt1 | contig 11957 bp, 13 predicted proteins | sample VirMetDEL_Aug_31_FD_77441 | JGI IMG/M metagenome (GOLD analysis project Ga0070753, IMG submission 77441) | Aqueous microbial communities from the Delaware River and Bay under freshwater to marine salinity gradient to study organic matter... | ecosystem: Environmental > Aquatic > Marine > Coastal... | reverse complement strand
ATGTGTTTATGTACTGATGCCTCAAAAGTTATCATATGTATATGCCATGATGGTAATACAATCAACAAGGATAGATTTCGAGATGCTGATATTGGTGAAGTTGTATTAGGTGGTATCTTAAAAAAAATAGTTTCAAATATATTACAAAAATAAAAATATTTAAAAAAAAAATCTTATAATATATTAAATAATGGATAAAAATCTTGAACAAAAGATCATTGACAATCGGAAAGCTTTGAAGAAGGAAATTAAACCTTCTACAATTAAGATGTATATAGCAAATATAAAAAAACTTTCAAAGATAATGAACGATGGAGAAGTAAAAGGAGGTATTGATTGGTTAAAAAGTCTTTCTAAAGTAAAAGAAAATCTAATGAAAAAAAAAGACAATGGTAAGGAGCTACATTATTCTACTGTAAGAAATTATATTAATTCTGCAATCATGTATTTGTATGCTATGAATGATGAAGGAAATACAGATGATTTAATACAAGGATATTCTGATTATCGAGATGAACTAAATAAAAAATATGAAGAAGAAACAGCAACTGGTACATGGTCTGAAAAGCAAGGAAAAAATGTTATTACAATGGAAGAACTACATAAGGTAATTTCTGATATTGGACAAGAATTAAAAGATATGAAAATAAAAAATTTGGAGAGATTGAATACAAGACAAAGGTCTCTTTTACAAGTCTATATGATTTTAAATGTGCATAGTGTTGCCCCCATGAGGAATGATTTGGCTTCAGTCAAGATCACAAAAAAAAGAAATTTTAATAAATTATCTGATGAAGAAAAAAAAGAAACTAATTACCTTGTATTGGAAAAAAATAATATGTTTTTCTGTTTGAACGATTACAAAACATCGAGAAAATATTCTGAGAAGTGTATTGAACTCAGTCCAGAATTAAAAAAGGTAATGAGATTTTATTTGAAGTACATTGGAGCATCTGAATATCTTCTTACAAGAAATGATGGAGAGCCTCTGACTCGTAATGCTATTAGTCAAGTATTAATAAAAACTTTTAAGAAAAGATTAGGTAAGAGTGTGTCTACTAATCTTATAAGAAAAATATATTTGTCACATAAGTATAGTAATGTAAAAGAAGAATTAGAAAAAGATGCAAACCTCATGATGCATTCTACACATACAGCTATGGGTAAGTATATTAAGAAGGAGAAGGCAGAGGAAAAAAATGATGAGGAAGAACAGGCTTAGTATTTATATTTGGAACATTTTTATTTACAACTTCAATATTTTTTTCTCTAAAAGCCATTATCCATTCAGTCTCTCTGTGTTCTAATTCTCTTTTACTAGAACATTTAAAATTTTCTAAAATACCTTTTTCATATTCATCTTGAATTAAAATATCGAATGAACTTCTGTAGTTTCTAGGTATTTTATTTCCTCTTTTTCCTTCCCATGCTCTTAAATCGTATAAATGATCACACATTCTTTTTTTGAATGAAGCTGTTGTACTTCCAACGTAAATACGATTATTCTTTCTATCAAATAAATAATAGATTTTGCTTTTATGGTATTTGTTTTTTATTTCAAAGGGTTCATTGTCAATTTCAGGGATATACGGATCGGCACTCATTTTATATATACTTAGAAATTATTTTTAAATATTAAACTTAAAATATTTATTTTTTAGTCAAACGACACAATTACTTTTTCTTTCTTTACAGTAAGCATAGAAAACACTTTTTTGGATGTTAATTGTTTTATTTCCAAATCTTTTTGAATTTTTTTTGAGATAACAGGAATGATAATTTCTTTACTATGAGGATTTTTATTTAGCAATTGACACATTCTTCTTACAGAAGGTATATCTCCAAACTGAGATAACCTTCTAGCTTCTGTATAGATTTCATCTATTGTATTAAAATAAGATAATTCAGTACAATATCCTACTTTGCAATATTGTATGATTAATTTTGATATTTTCATAATTTCATTTTTATCTTTAACAGAAAGAATTTTTTTTTGATTCGGTTTAATTAAATATTCTTTTAATTCATGTAAATTCTGTATACCATAATAATCATTATCAGGTTCAATAAAATCTATTTCATCATACAATACATGAAATAATTTTTCAGATAAAATTTTTTTATTGTAATCCTCAGCATCTTCAATTGGTAACTTAAATAATTTTATGATATCAACGAGCTCGCGTCGACTGTGGCTTTTATGAAACATTTTATAATATTTATAATATTTTTTTTATATAATTCTAACATATAAAGAATGGCTAAACTTACATCTGCTCAGATCCGTAAAATAATTAAAGCACATAACATAGAAACAATAGTAAAGATTCCTGCTGGACTAAAACAAGCAGAATTAGAAAAATTTGTAGAATCTCAGGGATTTAAAATAAATCATAATGAAAAATCTATTAGTAAGGGAGGTAAGACTATTACCTTAGAACAGGCAGAAAAGGTCACAGCACCAAAGCAAAAGACAGCATTACAGAAGCAGAAGGCAGAAGAGAAAAAACAAGAAAAGGCAGTAGCACAGAAAAAGAAAGAAAGAGAAATAAAAAAGGAAGCTGTAAAGAAGGCAACAAAGGATCTTGTACCTAAAACAAAAATTCCAGAAAAGGTAGGTTCAAAGCCTGTTCCTAAGAAGGAAGAAGTAAAGAAGGAAGAACCTAAGAAGCCTCCTAGAATTATTGAGAAAGGTGGTAAAAAATTTGTTCAATTAACAGAAAAAGAAAAAAAAGTTCAGAAAAAAATGTTAGAAGAAAAGAAGAAGAAGGAAGCAGAAGCACGTAAACCTAAAAGAAAAGTATTAGGAGAAACACAGAAACCAGGAGGGTCGGCTGTAGTTCAACCAGGTAAACCTGAGGGTCTAGAAATACAAAAAAAGAAAAAGATAATAAAAAAAAAACCTAAACCTGAGCCAAAGGCAGAAGAACCAAAAAAACCAGAATGGCTAATAGAATTAGAAAAAGAAAGAGCAGAAGCAGAACAAAAACAAAAGGCAGAATTATTGAATCAGTACAAAAACAGATGGGAAAAAAATTTTAAAAATCAGTATCAGTGGACAGAAGAACAAATAAAAAGAATAGAAGAAATTCTTTTTAATAAGAATGGTATTAAGTCAACTGGTGCCGAGAATGTAGAAGATGGATTTAAATTATTTTTCTCTGTAGATGGTAAGTCAGAGAGTAGTGCTACATTTAAATTTCCAAAATTTAGTACTGGAAAAAAAGATCAATCAATGATGATTGGATACAAAGAAAAAAAAGGAAAAAACTAAAGGGAACGGATGAAGCCCCAAAGAAACCCAAAGGCAAAACTCTTGAAGAAAAAAAAGCAGCAAGTGTAGAAAGAAAAAAAATAGGAGAGATACGTCAAGGTATTAATAGAATAAGAGATGTAAAATATTTACGAGAAATAATTGAAGAATGGAATAATACTGAAAGAGGTAAAGCACGAATAAAGCCAGGGAGACGAAAACCTATAAGTTCTGATGAAGGTATAATGAAACTCAAAGAAAAAATTATGTCTTATGAAATGTACAAAGATGTAGATATTAAAATTCCTCCAAAGGTAGAAAAGAAAACAGAAGAACAAAAAGCACAAGAGAAAAAAGAAAAATCTGAAAAAGCAAAAGCTGAAAGAGCATTTGATAAAAAATATACTTCAATCATTAATGCATTGAATAAAGGATTTGTTACAGTAAGAGATAAAATAATAAAAAAAGAATTTGATACATTTATTAAAGCAAGTAAAGCATTCAGAAAAATATTCAAAGATGCTATGAGTGATTGGGAAGAAAAAGAAGGAGAAAGATTGGATGATGAAGATTTTGAGTTTGATGAAGATGATGAAGAAAAATTAACAAATATGTATTTTAAACCATTGCTAGAAAAACTTGAAACAATATTTAACAAATAATTATTTCTTTTTTTGAAATACCATGTATCCATTTAGATATCCATTTAGATCTCCATCTTCAATATTATTATCAATTATTTTTAATCTCATAAGTGCTGTAAGACAACATAAAAAATTTATATGATCACTTCTGAATATAGGTTGATTATTTTTTTTTCTATTGTACATCATGTTACAGAATTGTAAATACATTTTTATTTGAGATTTTATATTTATACCTTTTGATTTATAAATTAATTCTTCACCTTGATTCAAATAAGCTTGAACTGTTTTTTTTTCTGTTAATGGGAATGAACTGATGAGCAATCCTTTAAAATAAAAACAAATTGTACCTTTCGATCCATAGAATAACATTTTTTTTATTAATAATCTAATAAAATGACTTATTTTACCTTTAAATAGTCATAATATGTAATAAAAAACCGATATTATGCCTAAAAGTATGTGAATTCCGGCGCTTGGATACATAAAATTTAAATTTTATGTCAAAAAGTATGTAAATACCGGCGCTTGGAGGCATATTTTTGGTTTAAATTGGTATTATAATCGTATATTATGACTATATATAGGGTATAGGGTCATTTATTCGGTTTAAAACTATATAAGGATAAGGCACGTATATATAGTATATAATACAATCAACATGAAGACAACTCAGAACACTCCACGTCTTCCATTCGAGCTAATCTCTGTAATCCTACAGGAGAGAAAAAATATCAAGAAGCTTGAAAGGGAGTTGGAAGAATCTAAAAAAAAATATAATGCCTTTGTAAGAAACTTTGATATAGGTACAAGATACTATATCATTGAAGAATTATTTGAAGATGAAGATACAGTCAATCATTACTTTGGTGCTGAGATTACTGAAAAATATAAAAATATTCCTAAAAGCATAGATGCTATTATGGATCTTATGAATCAAGAAAAAATTTCTCTTACAGAATGTCTATGTGGTGATGCTTACAATGATATGAACTGGTGGTGTGAGGCAGCATCTGAAGGACATCTAGGCTAATGATAAAAATCCTTGTTAGATATATAAAGAAATAATTATATCTATATATAGATATATTATGCCTTATAAAGATCCAGAAAAAGAAAAACAACATCAAAAAGAGTATCGTGAAAAGAATAAACAAAAAAGAAAAGAGTATATGTATAAATATCATAGAGGTCTTATAGATGTAAGAACTGAAACAAAAAAAGAAAGTTGTCCTGATATTAGACTTAAAGCACAAAGAATTTCACAATGGAAACGTAGAGGTATTATATTCCACGATTATAATTTCCTTTATGAATTATACACAGAAACAACTAATTGTAATTTATGTAATGTTAAATTATCCGAAAATAATGATATTAATCAAAAATGCTTAGATCATAATCACGATATAATTGATGATGAAAATGTTAGATATATATGTTGTAGGAAGTGTAATGGTATTTTACATTAAAGATAATAGACCATTTTCATCGGTCTCAATATAATATTCTTCCTCTGATTCTGCACTACCTTCAGAATCAGAATAATATTCTTTTCTAAATACTCGTCTTGGTGGTTTATAATTCTCATCAAGCATCTCTTCAAAATGGATTCTTAATTTTGTAATTAAGTCTCTTTCATCTAATTCAGATAATATTTTTATTATCTTATTCACATCTACTGCTTTAAGTTCTTCCATTCTTTTATAGTTGAAAATATTTTTATTTTTAGTAAATCACAAAAACTAATTTTTTTTATTTCTTCAACAATATCGATTTCCAAAACAATATTCTTCATTTATATTATTTTTTATTTTATTTTTTTGAAAATAATTGTTGTAATAAATTTACAGGATATGATCGGTTTTTCTGAATCTTGTATATTACAGCTGAACTATCATCCAGCCTACTATATGTTCCGTCTGGATCTGTAATACTTGTTCTTATACTTGTTATAACTTTTGGCTTTGTTACTGTAAACATTACAGAACTTTCATCTCCGTAAAAATAATCTCCTGAATTATAATTTTTTTGAATCACTGCCATTGTAGGTAATCTCTGCCCACTATCAGCAGATCCAAAATATGCTGATGTATCATCTATAATATCACTACGTATTGAAAAAAATGGATTTAACATTGATTTTGGTACATTCGTTCCTGTTATTGATAAACTTTCAGTATCTACAGAAATAGGTGTTGTATATTGATAATATAAATGTCCTCCCTCTTGATGATCATGTAATGTAAGAGATGTTATAATATTAGGATGATACATTATAGCTCCAAAAATATTCTGATTATAAATTAATGTATCTTGGGCTTTTATGTCTCCCTGTGTTGTTACTTTATTTAATTTTTTTATGTTAAAAGTATTCACTCTCTGCTGTAAAGTATTATCAGATGTGATTGGTGCTTGAATACTTTCATAGGCAAATCCTAAAATTCCCATTAATGATTTATCCCATAATTTTTCTGAAATACCAAATTTCTCTATAGCTATACCACTATGACAATCCATAATTGAAAAAGGATAAATATTTCTATTTGGTAAATCTACTATAACGTCTGTCTGGTCTGAAGCCGATTTATTTGTAGCATCTACTTTAACTGTTGTTCGTTGTGGATATGGTCCCATACCAGGAGCAAAATTTTGTCTTCTTAATCTTTTATTTATTTTATAAACTAAACTAGTTCCAGGAACTACAGGATTATTTGTAGTATCGTCTCCAGCACCTCCATTATTACCCAAATACTCTGGAGTATAAAAATCTGAAAAAGCAAATCTATCCTTTACAGAATCATAATTTAATTTAGGATTTGAAGAACCCAAATAAACTTGATTGATTACTTCATTAATTCCAATAACTTCATTAATACTAGTTGTGCCTCCAGTAGCTGTCATTTGTTTTATATTTGTAGAAATATTATCTGCTATATCAATATTGTCAGATGGTGTATACAATCCTAAAGCAGCATTACCGTATGCCGTAAAATGTGGATCATATCCTATATGTCTTCGATATTTATCCAAATTATAAGAGGCATTTCCTACTGCCTCTTGCCCTCCTATAAAAAATCCTGAAGCATTATAAAATCCACTTGGAACTTCTCCCAATCCCTGACACGTTACCATTATATTTCCATCTTCATCTTTTAAAAATATTCCATAACTTAATCTTTGTGATACTTCATCAAAAAAAGGATTTGTAAAAAATTCATTTTCTTGTTCTTTTATGTATGTTACAAAAATAGGCTCGGATGGTGTATTAGATGCTATTGCTATTGCTAGATTTGCTGGTGTTTGATGATATTGATCACTCCCAAATTCTTTTCTATTTGAACATAATGTTTTTGATGCTGATTCGTAAGATTGAAGCATATCTATATGTAAAAATCTTGAATTATCACTTGTCAAAGCAGGTAGTACATCTACTATTGTAAAAGTAATATTTGTTCCTACAGGAATAGTATGAGTAACAGTTCCTCCCCAAAATACTTCATAGACTGAAAAAAGTTCATCAACTGTAATATCTGTTACAGTTACTGTTCCACTTGGATTTATTGAAGCACTTGTAAATGTTATAGTTCTTTCTAAAAATGCTGGATTGAATTCTAATATTTCAGATGGTGTTGTATATCCAAAAACTAAACTATTCGAATTCGGCATTATATTTATAGCAACTGGAACTGTTAATGTTGTTGTAATAGTTCTAGTATGATACAATCCACTAGCATTACGAAAATCCCAAAATTCAGGATACAATTCCTGTGTTTTAATCCATCTAGATAATTTTTCACAATTTTCTTGTGTATATGAGGCATTAATACTTAATCTTACATTATCTGCTCCAGTAATTGAATCATTGTTTATTTTTGTTATATGATTATAAAATTGTCCTCTATAAAAACTTCCATTCCCCCAATCATTTCTTCCAGATTCTACAAATTCAGGTCTCTTAAATGATACATTTAATAAACAATTCAACCAATCTAAAAGTTCTTGTGTAACTATATCTTTTCCTGCTACATCATAATTAAAATCTCTTACATATATAGTAAAATTATCATTGCTAAAATTTGAATTAGCACAATTAAAAGGTTTATATGTATCCGTCTGATATACCCCTGCTATTATTCCTTGATTATCATAAGAATGTAATTCTGATGGATTATCGTCCCAATAATAATATTTATCTAAACTAGAAGCATTCTGTAAAGAATTCGTAAAGGTCTCAGCTATAAAATCTGCCGACCGTCTGCCCTCTGGAATCTCTATTGTTTTTAGTTCTCTGTATGGGTTATAAATACTTACAGCAGGATCTATTAAACCATTAGCATTTGTATAATATTGTACATCTTCTTTTTTTGCTAATGTATTATTAAAAATAGTTTTTCCTTGCCTTGTAAAAACTGTAAACTTTGTTCCATCTTGTCTTATTTTTAATATTTCTCTATTTGTATACCAGGTATCTGTCCATACAGCAGAAGCATTTCGGTCTCTTCCATAATCTGATTCAACTATTCTACCATTTCTTGGCTGAAATTTTGTAGACCCAGATGAAGCATTATCATTATCAGTCCAAGCTGATGTATCTTGATAACAATCAAAACATCTAGGAAGAGAAAAACAATTTTCTCCATTTGCTGCTTTATAATATTGTATTGTCAAATGAACATTATTATCTTTTAAATCTCTAGATTCAGGAACTGTTTCATAAGTTATAGAATCATATCTATTTAGTACATACTGATATCCATTCTCTTTATAATAATTATCTATCGAATATGGAGTTCCTTTTGTTATTTTTTCTATAGTTACTGTATCTAAAAAATTTCCTTTTAATTCTATTGTATCATTACCTGCACCCCTCTCTGATACAATAACACTATGTACATTAATTGTATCCCCTACATCTAATTGAATACCACTATCCAATTTATTTGTAAATACAGCATTATTTTCATTATTTCCAGATAAATATTCTACGGATGATCTCCGACTACATTCTAATAATTTCACATCAACATAAGATTCTGTTTGAGGTTGATTAGACATTTATATAATATAGATAAAAGAAAAAAGTAAATTATTTTATTTAACTAAATCCAACAGTAATGAAACCATCACGAAGTTCGGCAACCTTTTCTACTTCAATCCAAGTTCTCTGAGTGTAGGTCTGCCCACCAGCAAGAGCTGGAAGAGAATCTACCTTTGTTGTAAGTTCAAGACCTCTGGAATTTACACGACCCACAGGGAGCTTATATGCCTGATAAAAGAAATTTCCTAGGAGACCAGTAGAAGCATTCTGAGCTCTACCATGGAATGTATCAGGTGTAATGCTGTCCCCTTCAGCAGAATATTCTGCACGAGTAACAAATGGAAAAGATTTTTGGGCTCTCGTAGTCTTATCAAATAATACAGCAGGATTACTTAAATCAATTGGAAATACAAAAAAATCATTCATTCTAATATTTGTAGTCAATGTACCATTCTTTCTTAGAGCAAGAGAAGCATTTGTATAATCCCTAGCAGGAGCAACAGCAGAATATTTATTTAGAATATATCCATCATCTCTATTATCATCAAAAATACCAGTAATAATTTTTGTTACAATACGTCCAGCACCTCCAAGATTTCTTACAGAATTCTTAGCAGCTTCCACAGATAGAGAAGTCTTTGTAAGTCTGTAATCATTGTATACAAACTGGGTGGGGGTCTTCATAAATTGTTCTAGTCTTTGAGCCATAGCAGCACCATCATAGAAAATGTAATCTGCTACAAGTTTAACTTCTGAAGTATCAATAGAAAACTGAGTTCCAGATGAAGCATTAACATCTACAGAACAACGTCCAGTGGAGCTTACAGGCTCAAATACTAAATCAATCATAACTTCTTGCTTCATTGCAAAAAGTGGAAGATTTTTACCCTTTAGAAAATTAAATAGTTCTCCAAGGGTTACAGAGAATACAGGAGAATTATTTATATCCGTAAAAGTTCTGTTTTTAATATCTCCAGTTGCAGTATTAAGTTCAACACCAGCATCCAAACCATAATTATTTGCCGAAATAGAACTCTGAGACCCTGCTGAATTCGTGTAGATAAATTCATGACACATCTGCCGTCCACTCATAACAGATTCACGATCCTTGTTCATCTCATTCGATAAAAACATAGATTCATAACTCTTTTTAAAATTGTAGTCATCTACCTCATCTACGGTAACACCACCAATACGGAGAGTACAACGACGAATCAGAGAATGAACTCCAATACCGATTGGGAAGAATGCTCCAGAAGCAACAGAAGCATTTGTCTTTACAGCAAGAGTAATTCTTGAACCATCATGAAGATAGCCCTTGTTACTTAAAACAAATCTACAGGTATTGTCATTACAAATAATAGGATCTAGTACATCAGACGTCACAGACATAGCCATATTTGATTGAATTTCTCCAACCTTAATAAGATCTGGAATATTTCCTTCATCCATACGAGGGGGTGTAATAGCAAGAGTTTCTTGAATATCCGTCATATTTTTTATAATATGATTTACATAAAAAAAATAATAAAAAAAAAATTTAAAAGTTGAATTAGCCTACGCGATGATCTGGATGCCCTGAGGTGAATATAGTAGAGTCTGCCGAGAATGAACAAACAAGAAAAGAGCATTAGGAGAATCTGAATCAAGACCGAGTTCCATCTGTATACCAAAAGGAGTTGTTGAAAAATCTTCACCTACACCAGTTCCAATAGTGTCGAAGGGCACGCCGATGGCTTCCATCACCCCTCCATTTGCTGTAAGTGGGGTTACAGCTCCAGTGTAAAGTCTGTTTGTATTTATTGAAGATATTTGACATCTCTTGCTTCCAGGCTTAATACTATCAATAGCAAAAGTAACTACCTGAGGATCTACAACAGTTGATGAAGCACTATCTTTAACATTTGTATCTAGATTAAAGTTAAAAGGCATACGACGACCTGCCTTGGTTACAATAATAGATTTAATTGGTGCCTGAGATCCATCCGAATTGAGAGGAGTTGTAGTAGCATACGAATTGTAAGCAAGATTATTTAGATATTTTGAAGGACACATATTCATAAAAACTCCAAGAGTTCTTGTAGTACCTAGATTGAAATTAACAACAGCATTAGCAGAATTAATTACATTGAAATAGGATGAAATAGCATTGTAGGTAATTTGGCCAGTTGAAGGCATCTGTTGCTGAGGAACCATTAATTCACAATGTAGACGGAGATTTGAAAGTTCATAATAAGCATCAGTTAAACCAGTAGTATTTCCACTAACAGAATACAAAGCCTGAGCATCTGGTGCTAATGTTAGAGAAATTTCTACACCCCCAAGTGCATCTCCTGAAAGGGGAAGTAGATTTCCTGAACTTAGAACCCCTGTAGGCAAGTTTACACAAAAGTGAGATCCGTGCTGAGTAGGAGGAAAATCTACCAATTCTCTTTTCTGTGCTTCAAAATTAGGAAGAGAAAGACTTAAAGAATTTGAATGGGTCATTTTATCCTCACGAGAATCTACATAAGGGGTATAACTACTCATGAAACGTCCATAATGATTAATAGATTCAATTACCTGACGAGTCCTCTGAGATGTAATAGTTACTTTATCAATAATTGAATAAAGGGCAATCTTTTCATCAATAGCAAGCTGATCTGCTGTAGTTGGCTTGGTCTTAGCAGAATCCTTGTAGAATGTAATATCTCCACTAATTCTTACACTTCCAGCATCTAGAAGATGAGGCTGTGTACCAATTAGAAAAGATACAATAGGATTTCCTTGCTTGTGGGAGATTTTCTGGGTAGAATTAATGTTGCTTGGTTGCACCTCGTTAAAGATAATACTCATTTTTATAATACTTAATATATATTATTTTAGATGAGATTATTTTAAAAAATTTTAAAAAAAGAGATTAGTATCAATTCTTAAAAGACAATTATTATATGATCTTAATTGACCTCCCCAACTGTCTTGATATTTTCGTAAATCTTTAATCCATTGTCTTTTTTCTTGAACTTTTTCTTCTACACTT
>Ga0070753_1001761_pt1 | contig 11968 bp, 20 predicted proteins | sample VirMetDEL_Aug_31_FD_77441 | JGI IMG/M metagenome (GOLD analysis project Ga0070753, IMG submission 77441) | Aqueous microbial communities from the Delaware River and Bay under freshwater to marine salinity gradient to study organic matter... | ecosystem: Environmental > Aquatic > Marine > Coastal... | reverse complement strand
GACGACTGTAGACGCAGCTTGTTCTTGCCCTGCGTCATGCGATAGAACAGGTCTGATATCTCTTCCGGCTTGTAGTTGGACGCTTCGTCCAGCCCCATCATTATATTCTTGTGACCCATGTACCACTGCACCAGCGCGTTCTCCGTAGAGCCTTTCTTAGCGCCGGACAATGTGAGGTCGTAGGGCTCCCCGAACAAACTCGCCCCTGCATACAGCGCGCCAGACTTAGCCGCACCGGTAGCGCCGACCATCCCTACCACCACCCCCTTCATCGGTGTCAGATGCAGCAGGGGAGAGCCGAAGCCGCACAGCAGCGCGAAGGCGTGCATCTCATAGCCCGGGCGGTTCAGCTTGTTAGCCGCCTCAGTCCACTCACTCAGAGAACCTTTAGGCGTCATCAGCTTGGCAATCGAGGACACCATCGGAGACGCAGCGGTTTTCACCGTCGTGCCGTCAGCGCGGTATTCCTGCGCCCCGACTACGAACCCTTTGTAGTCGTCCGTCCATCCCATCTGCATCCGTGTCTGATCAGCGCGCTTTATGCTCTGCATATACGTAGCCCACTTCTTGAGGTATCCGGCGACCAACTGTTCCATCCCGTTGTTTATAACTACTCCAGCCCTGCCGACTGTCTGCTTGTACTCGTTGACGTTGATGTCCATCATCGACAAGGCAAAGGTTCTCGACCCGTCATGCGGCATGTCGTACCGGAAAACAATCGTCTCTCCATCCTGACCGCCATACATCCGCTTTATGGGATACAGGTTGTACTGGAGAATCTGAATCTCGGTCTGCGGCACCCAGTTGCCATCTTTGTCTTTCTTCGCCGGTGGCTTGTACCAGACACCGCCGTTAGGTCCACGCATGTAGGGCTGTATCTCGTCCGGGTACGTCGTGTACCGAATCTCCCCATCATCGTCATCTTCGCTGGGCTCGACCTCATCTTCACTTTCTTCCAAGGACTTGAGGCGCTTGGCGAGGACTATCGGACTGGTAATCTTGCCCTTGTATGGGCAGGTGTCGCAGCGTGCTTCTTCACCAAATTCTTCAATCGTGCTGCACTTGTATGGCTGAGGGCCTTTGTCGCCCACCGTGCGCTCCGCCTTCTCAGCGGTTGTCTCTGGCGAATAGTCCGGGTGCGGTGACGACATAATGTGGATGGCTTCTTCCCAGTCCACGCACGCCCTCGCGATGGACAAGCCAGCGCGCCACATAGGCTCCGACAGTTCTGCAGCATGGCGCAGCATGTAGTCGATCTGAGCGCAGCCGCCTTCGTTATCCAGACTCCTCTGCGCCAACACCGCGAACACGGACTCGAAGTTGGGGTCGATCCGCGCTACGCCACCCGTGTCTTCATCAAGCCCCTTCTCCACGTTAGCGAAGATGGCTGCCATGCCTGACAGTTCTTCTTCCTCGGGCTCTTCTCCGAGGAACTCCTTGAACGCGTCGAAGCTGTACTCGTAGAAGTTATCAGTGATAAAAGCACTGGGCGTAGGTGGCGTGGTCTTGAAGTTCCGTGTCTCTGGGCAGCGAAGAATGCGCGCCCTGTCTGCTGGAACCGCAGGGTCGATCAGCAGATGCTTCATGCAGAACGCCTTGAACTTCTCGGCGTAAATCCTCCACGTCGTGGATGGAATTTCTTCGTCAAAGAGCCAGTACGCATGTACGCCCGTGCCGGAGTCCGTTACCACCGGAGGCGGCAGCCCCTGCTCTTCTACGAAATTCCCCAAAGCGATCATCGCATCGCGCTTAGTGGGGTACTTCTTCTTCCTATCCGCCCCTACGTCGAGGTCGAGGAAGAATGACTTGGCGAAGACCGCGTTCGATGCTTTGCGGCTGTAACCGTCGAACGTGTTGAGTGCTACGAATACATTGAACTCTCCTTTGTCGAATGCCTCTATCAGATCCATGACCCCATCCAAAGAGTCCGTAAATCTGTTGAGGATTCTTTTGTCCTTTATGCCCGTTACGCAGTAAGTACCGTGCCTTGGCAGCGCTTTCTCGTAGAATTCTTTTTTCATGACCGCAGAGATAAAAAAGGCGGGAAACTCCCGCCTTGAATTACGTTCCCGCCGCGCTTAGTCAGTGATACCAAGCATGTCCTTGATATACGTCTTAGCCTCTGCGACGGTCCTAGCAGGCAGGATTCCGTCCGCTAAATCACGCTCAACCAAGCCAATGAAAGCCTGTACGGTCGGGCGCGTCTTAGCGCGAATCTGCCTGCCACGGAACCAATGAAAGACGGTCAGTCTGGTCGTCTCCAGCGCCATGGCTACATACGCAGCGGGAAGTCTTGCAGTCACACAAACGCGAGCAAGTTCCCGACCCAAGTCATCGCCTTGCGCTGCGCTCAGATCCCGCAAAAATTTCTCTCCGTATGGCCGTGGCATGACTTACCCCTTCTTAGACCACTTAGCGATGATGTCCGGCACATCGCCAGTCGCTGCGGCTTCTCGCTTAACTTCGCGCTTTACGGGCTCCGGCGCGTCGTCGCCTTCTTCTACAGCGGCCTCTGCGGGGGCCTCATCCGGCGCATCCACCATCACACGTGCGGGCTGAGCGGGCGCGCTGCCTTCATCCATCTGGTAGACGGTGAGCTTGATCGCGTTCTCCGCCGACGAGGATTGTCCCTGCTCCTTGATCGTGTCGATATCATCCTGCTCCACCGCTGCCACAGCAGAGAACAGAATGCGCGGCACCGGGCTCTTGGTGTCGAACGACATCTTCGTTACTACCCGCCCCGCGCTGATCGAGTTGGCTGCGAGGAACTGGACGTACGGGCGGAAGGGATACTTGCCATTCTCCGACTCGCCAAAACAACTCTTAGCCGGAATCACCAGCTGCATCACGTCGCCGCTAGGATCGGTCGGCAGGACCACCGCCGTGCGCCACTGCAGACGGCACGCCGTGCCCATACCACCTTGTCCCGAACCTTTGACGCTTTGCGGGCAGCGGTCGCAGGAGGGTGCTTGCGGCTTCTTGACCTCCGGATCAGGGGTCTTGCTGTTTGTGCTCCAGCAGGCGGGAGAGATCTTGCCGCCTTCCTGATAGCCCTGTGAGTAGTAGGTGCGCGAAGGGTCGTGTGCCATGCGGACGAAGATCACGTTCATACTACGGTCTTCGATAGCCGCGACTTCCTTGCCGCCCACAATCTTGCGGAACACGCCACCCTTGATAGAGATGCGCTTGCTGTTACCGCCACCACCGCCAGCGACCGCGCGGGTATCTTCATCAACACCGCCGCCGATTTCAGCCAGACGGTTTTTAATCGAGAGAATCAGGTCATTACTCATTTCCACTGCTCCTTGGTTTAGCTTGCCTTACGAACACTGATGCCATACTCGCGCATGACATTCACACCGGGCGGCAGCCCGTCGCCTTCGTGATCGGCGAGGAATTGCTTGAAGTTGCCTTGGTGAATTCTGCGCTCCAATAACTCGACTGCGTTGTGCTCCAGAACGAACTTCCTGAAGTTGTCCCAGTCGTTACAGAAGAACCGTTCGTTCACCTTGCGAATAACCGTACCATACTGAGTCTTGATACTGTTGGCGTTCACGTCGTTGCAGACTTCCAGCATCATCGCCTCGATCTGCGCAAGATCGCCCTTCAACTCTGAGTCTGCTACTTCGTACTCCCGCAATAAGCGTTCCCGCTCACCACGGACATTCAGATACGCCTCGACCAACTGCTCTACGTTTACACTCATAGTTTGTCTTCCTCTAACTCCTGCTTGTACAGGTCTACCAACTTCATGTGACTGTCTATCTTGCCTTGCAGCATGGAGTACACCCGCCGCTCAGCTTCACTGCCCTGCAGATGCACTACTGTCATCTTGTGGGACTGCCCTACTCGGTCAATTCGCGCTACGCACTGCATGTACGTTTCGACTGAAACTACTGGACTCCAAAACACTATCGTATCTGCTGCCGTCAGAGTCACACCGTGAGATGCGGACTGAGGCTGAACTATCAAAACTCTTGGGGTGTCCTGCGTCTGGAACTGCCGAATGATCTCGGCGCGTTTACCTGCACTGACGTCCCCCCTGATGATCGCCGTACTGTACCCTTCCTTGTTGAGGTACTCTGAAACTATGTCGATAGTATGCACATAGGGTACGAATACTACAACTTTACGAATCGTCTCTTCAAGCACTTCTTTCAGCGCGTTCAGTCGCGGCGAGATGTCGAACTCCAGCACGTTGTGCTCGTCCGTGTAGACCGCACCCCCAGACAACTGCAGTAGCTTGTTCATAGCCACCGCTGCATTTACTGCACTTATCTGTTCGCCCGCTGCTTCGATCTGCAGCTGGTTCTTCAGCGTCTTGTAGTACCTTGCTACCTGATCGCTGAGCGGCACCATGCGGGTCTGGTACGTCACCGGAGGCAGGTCTAGGCACTCCGCTTTCGTGAACCGGATCGCAGGTTGCAGGGCAGAGAACACGTCTGACTTGGCGGACGGCTTTGGCTCCCACCGGAAGCGCGAGTACTGCACCATCACCTTGTCCCGCCACGCCGTGTAGAACTTTGGCACACGATACGGGGACACGAATTTAGCCAGCCCGTACGCATCCAACGGGCTCTGACTGGCTGGCGTGCCGGTCATCATCCACATCCATGTGGTAGGCATCAGTAATCTGGCCAGCGTCTTCCATCTTTTTGTCGTAGGCGTTTTATAGGCGTTAGCTTCGTCAACGATGATGAGATCGAACTCCGCTTTCTCGATAGCCTCGCGAACCGTGGCTACGCCGTCGAAGTTGATGACGACAAACTCATACTCACCGTTGATGATCTTCTCGCGCCGATCCTTGGTGCCGTAGGCGACAGCCGCCGAGCGGTGCATCGCCGTCTTGAAGATATCCGCTTGCCAAGCCGAGTACATGATCGACAGTGGGCAGATGATCAGCGCGCGGCGGATGACGCCCTGCGACATCAGGTAGTCAGCCGCCCAAATCGCCGCGCTAGTCTTACCCGTGCCTGCCTCGTTGAAGCAGAACGCACGCTTGCGCAGGCTCAGAAAACTCGCTGTACTCTTCTGGTGGTCGAATGGCTTGTAGATCCCGGGCCAGCTGTAGTCACGCAGCATGGGGGAGGGCGGGTCGGCAACAGGGACGTCCGGTTTAAGGAAGTCTAGGATCGTGGACAGGGTTTCTGTCTCCTCCTGCCCCCAGTAAATCAGCACGTCCTTGCTGTTCCGATTCTCTGCTAGGCACTCTGCCTTTTTTATGAATCTCAAAACATTCTGCGCAGTAGCACTGGGCAGCGTCATCTGCAGCGCTGCATCGTTTACGACTTTCATAACTGAATTTACTCACTTGGGTTCTACTTCATAGCGCCGTTGGACTTGCGCTTGAAGGATCGGTTCTTACTAGGCGGCTCCAGCCGCACACCATCCTTGTTCGAGCCGCCTTTGCTCAGCGCCTTGACGTGCGCGACATCCTTACCGGTCCTGTCCACGCCTTCCTTGTCCAGCTTGCGCCGAGCCCGCTGCCGCTCCATGCGGTTCTCGTGCTCACCCCTCTCCAGCTGCTGCTGATACTCCTTCTTGTACGGGCGCTTCTTCTTCACGTACGGCATCTTCGGGCTCCTCCGGGAATTCGGTCTTGAGGTCACACAGGTAGACAAAAATTATGCCGTCATGCCCCGCCATGTTGACGGAGAACGACGCTACCTCACCACTCAGAACTAAGTCTCTCACTTTGTCCAGCGCCACGAGAGCGTCGCGCATGTTTTTACTGATCATCGTCTACTCCTGTGATACTCACATACTGTTACCGGACACCAGCCGCAAAGCGGTGTCGGGTTGGGCGGCCAATGGCCGTTTTCTTGGGAATAACGCAGCCGGTCCAGATCCGGCATGAACGTCTGCCACATCTTCTCCGAGTCGTCTCGGTGATACTCTTCATTCACGAAAGAGTTATGCGCTACAAACAGCAGCCCTGCCTTTGCTGACTGCAACTCCGGCAGATGGGCGAATGCCATAAGCGACATCAGTTTCAACTGCTTGGTATCCGGGTACTTCGCGCTGCCAGTCTTGTAGTCCACGATGTAGGCGGTATCGCCTTGCACCACCATGAAGTCCACGATCCCTCTCACCCAGTAATCTTTACTGTTGAAATCGCATGGCTCACGGTCTTGGTTGAGCGCCATCTTGTATTCCAGATAGCGCGTCCCGTCGATGGCTAGCAGTGAGTCCGCCATGGGCTTGAACCGCTGATAAAAGAACGGCAGCTCAGTCCCATCCCGCGCGTAGTCCTCCAGCGCCTTGTGTACGTCCGTGCCGTACTGCATCTGCTGCGTCACCGCCTTGGTGTAGTTCTGGAGAACCTTCACCTCGTTGTACTGACGCGGGCAGTTGACGTAATCCTTCAAGCCGCTGAACGACCACTTGATACCCATCACTCGATATCCTGTTCCTCTTTCCGATTTATATAGTCTACCAATTCCCGATGGAGTTCGTTGATCTTGTCTAGGCTATATTTCATGTTCCTCAGACTGATCCGTGCGCTTCTGCGTCCGCTCACAAACCGCAGATCCTGCTTGATCAGCGAGTTCGTCTCGCTGTACAGATCGAACACAGCCATACGCAAGACCACGGAGTCAGCTCTAGCCTCATTCAAATCATCACCCATCTGTACAACCCCCATCCCAGAATCGTAGCGCCCAGCACCATCCATCCGAATATGATGTAGAGGACCATCTCCTCATACTTGGCGCGCTTTCGTTCGTAATATTCCTTATCGTCTAGCTTCACCATGACCCCCTTTTGAACCACTCAGTCGCGTCTTGTTCAGTGTCGAAAATCTCACCCTGCTGTCGGTACATGTCTTCGCACGACCCACACACAACCCGATGCGACACCGCCTTCTCGCCTCGGTTATCGAAGGCTTTAGTCATGACGGGGTACGCTCGGTCCAGCGAGTCTACCTTATGCCCGCAGGTCAGGATGATGTTCATCCCGTCTCTCCAATCTGCCCATCTACGATCTGCTCAATGGTCTCCACAACTCTAATCTGCTCATTTATGATCTGCTCAAGGATCTCTGCAACGCACGCCTTGCGCTCTTGCTTGGCAACCGCTCTGGCAAACAGCTCGATATCAGACAGATATGCGTACTTAGATATCTGATAGCCGCCGTCTACTTTCTGCAGTAACCCTGCCTCAAGCGCTAGTTCGATTAACTTTTGTCTGTCCATTGACGCGCCTTTGATGAAGTAATCTGTATAGGCTGAGAGAACGATTCGCACATATCTAAGACAGTCCTGATACTTTCATCTGATCTAACAGGATCAAGACTAGTCTCGCCGTGGCGCTGTCGAATCATTCTAATGATTCGATAAGCAAAACTAATTTGTGCGTGAAATTGTTTTCCCTCTGGATATCTCCCTGCTTGTTCTTCTAATACTTTTACACACGCCTCACGTTCTGCGGCAGCAACTAACTGGCAGATGGTCCGTAAAAGATCCCGCTCTATTACTTTCATTCCCCGCGACCTCTGAATCGGATCGTGAATGAACGCGGCTTGCCTTTCGTGAACTTGCGACTGATTTCATTGGAGTAAGCAGATTCTTCCAGCTCCACCGATGTCGCCGTCATGGCAAAGAACCACGTACCAGACAGTCCGCTGATCGTATGCTCTCGGGCATCCGGCGTGATCGTCACTTGCTGCGTGTAATTGCCCGGCTCCTGTCCGTAATACAATGTGTACGACAGGATCTCGGTCGCAGGATCAAGTGCCATGCCATCCACATAGAATTCAGGCGGCGTCCACTCAAGGATCTCCGTCGCCGCATAAGCGGCTGAAGATAACACCATCAAACCCAACGCTATAACTTTTTTCATTCCTGTTCTCCTCGTGCGCGGATGGCGAGCGCGTTACCGGCTAGAACGTCACGCATTGCGGAGTTTGTACCGCAGACTTCTGCGTTGCGATCTAGGATTGATGCACACGCCTCCCGCTCCGCTGCGGCAACAAGGGCGGCGAATCTTCTGCACCACACATCAAACGGCGTCCTTACAATCGGGCCAGCCTCTTCCACCATCTCGATAATTTCTTCTCTGGTCATTCCACATGCCTCCATGACTGTCGAGTCACAACAGACTCGATTGCTCTTTTACTCACGTCAAATTTCCGCGCCAACACTCTGTAACTCAACTCAGGATGAAGCTGGCGGATCAGGCGCACGTCGTCGGCGGTGAGGCGTGCGCGTCCATTCAGGCTTCCAAAGCAAGCCATTGCCTAGTCCACCGATATCCGTTGATCCCCTGTGCTTTGCTTAGACGTTTTTTAGCCCACAGTTCCATCAGCCAGCCTTCAGGCGACCGATCCCTAGCGGGCGGGTTTTCCACTTTCGCCTTCTCGATCCGTTCAACGAACCGGATCTTTTTCGCGGCATCTTTGAGCCCACGTCGCTTGATCCAGTTCAGAACCGTATGCCGAGTAACTCCGAACTCCGCCGCAATCTCGGCGGTGTCCATGGTCTCCAACATGCTCAGGAACTTCTCATCGCCCGGATACTTCTTGTTGGCTGGCACAAACTTTTTAGTGCCCTTGTTCCGCTTCGATGCCATGGCAACTTCCCAACTAATCGGGATCTTGCTGTCTTCCTTTCCTTCCACGTACCTCATCTCAGCACCTGCCGTATGACTCAGAAAACTTCAGTTCACATGCGACCGGCAATCCTTTCGCCCATGCCGGTGGCGTAGACATACACAACTCCACGTACTCTTTAGCGGCACTCAGCTCCGTCTCAGGTACCACCAGAACCGCCGCGTCATGTACGGTCAGCGCTACGCGATACTGCTTGGAGATCCACCGCATCTGCTCACCGACGATGATCCGAGCCAACGCCTGCACGACGTTCTCCACCATCGTACCGCCCCAGATATTCACTGGGCCTTTGCGGGAGGAATAGACGTGCCCACGACCGTCAGCGCGGAGATCCTTGTATCGGATATACATGCCATTCGGCAGTTTCAAACCCTCATCACAGACGATCACGCACTTATGCTTGCCGAGGTAATACGGTTTACCTACGCCTGCGCAGAGGTCGCGCAGCGTCTGATCACACTCTCTCCACAAGTCCACGATGCGGTAGTTGCTATCCCTGTAGAGCCTGACAATGCGCTCAGACTCTTCTAGCTCGATGTCCGCACCGGGCGGTTGCGTTGCCAACGTATGCCGCAGCTTGGCTGCTCCGGTGCCGTACCCGAGACCGAGAACGCATGTCTTGCCCACGAAGCGCTCAGTCGGGAACTCCTTGCTCACCTCAAAGCCATAAACTTTAGAAGCGAAGATGGAGTACACGTCCTCCCCTCGTGCGAACTGATCCACCACGTCGTCCTGTCCAGACAGCCATGCCAGCACGCGCGCTTCAATCTGCGAAGAGTCGCAGTTGATCACCACGCTGCCGAGCGGTGCGATGATCGCGTTCTTCAGTGCCTTCTTTGCCTTGTCTCTCGACGGCAGGTTCTGAAGATTCACCGCGTCCATCCCAGACCAGCGCCCTGTGTGCGCGCCGTAGTACTTGAGCGGGACGGGGAGGCTGCCTTTATTGCGCTTGCCGACGTTGATGAATCTTTCTACCCGACTCTCTTCGAGAGTGCTCTTAGTTCCCAGACGCACCGCGCACAGTTGCCGGATAAACGGATCTTCATGCTCCTGTAAGGCAATGAACTCCTCATCAGTCTTGGCGAATGCGTAGGTCTCCTTACCCGTGGTAGAACTGATCTTCATGGGCGGTTTTACGTGGAACGTCCGCAGTACTTCTGCGAACTTCGGGTTGCTCGCCAATATCTTCCTTACGCCTTCTTCATTCGTACCCAGCTCGTCAGTCAGTTGCGTCAGCAGGTCATGCTTCTCCTGCTGAATCGCCTCTAACCTGTCCACCATCAGCGCGTCGTCCAGTTGGAGCTGGGGCTCGGTGAACATGCGCAGCGTCATGTCTATAAGATCTAGCTCAGATTCAGGGAACCCTGCGGCCAGCTTGTGGAAAAGTTTGTATGTCAGCTCCACGTCGTTGATACAGTATTCCCCATACTTCGCCAGATCCTCCGGGCTGAAGTCCTCCAGCCGCTTGCCGAACGCATTCACCACCTCAGTGCCCTTCTCGCCGAGTGCATAGCGCTCAGCCAGCGCAGCGAGAGAGCCGCCTGCCTCCACTCCATGGATGGCACGTGCCATAGACAATGTGTCGAACAAGTACGCGGGCTTGATGCCATAGCGCCATGTCAGGATCGCTCCGTCGAACAGCGTGTTGTGGCACAGGACAGCCGACGACGCCCAGTCGATAGCCCGCAGCGCCTTGCCCGCATCCTCACCCGCGTGCCATGTAGTCACGCCATCATCGACCTTGATGCCCACGCCAATGACTTGGAACAGCGGGTCGTTGATGTACTCCTCGGTCGTCTGCTTCTTGAACCCAATGTGGCTTGAGTAGAATGTTTCAAAATCAACGGTCACTAGCGGCACGTTCAGCCTCCTTAATCTCCTCCGCCGCACGGCGGATTTGATTCACGGTATTCATCATCGCCCGCTGCATTCCGAACGCGCTCAGTTTCGCCCCGTCAGTCGGACAGATCCCGACGAGGCGGTTCCCCAGCTTCAGCTTGATATGCGCCCCGCCTATGGTCGCAGTCCACGGTAATCCCGTGGCGTCCATCGCTTCGCGTATGTCTTTATGTAAGCGGTTCCTAGCGTCCATCACTGCTGCTCGTACGTATCTACCGCGCCGTACTGCGCGCCTTGCCACGCCGCCCACAACATGCGGGTGACACCATCTGCATAGCCACCGTCAGAACTTTTCTGCCAGTTGAAGAACAGCGAACAGAAAGACGGAAACGCCTTGCCCACGTGCTCCTCGTAGAATTGTTCCATGCGTTCTTGCTCTGTCACTTCGCAGCCTCCAGCGCCATGATCTCGCGAGACAGATACCACTGCGCCTTGCGCAGATCCTCCAGCTGCTTCCCCTTGTGGGATGCGCGAGACACGTACTTCACGACGTTAGCCAGCCGGAAGTTGAGGTTCTTCGCCTCGATAAAGTCGATGGTCTCGATCCCACCTGCGGTGTAGTGCGGCGGATGGTTCACGGCTTCTGTTTGCTTGCCAACACTTTCTGTTTTCTTCGCAACACTTTGCGCGTCGAGTTTAGCGCGCAGTTTGACCACGGCGGGCGGTAGTTCGCCGTCGAGCGGGAGCGACAGCTGTTCCTCGGTAGACTCTGATGCCAGTTCTTTGCCCTTCATCGCGTACTTGATGCTGTACACATACTGATAGGTAGTTCCGAACTCGCGCGCAATCTCACTTGTAGTCATCTGCCCCGCGTTGATGGCAGCCACGATCTTCGCTCGCTTTGCATTGTTCTTACGCATGGTCTATCTCACCTAGTAAAGTTGTTACTGAATCAATGTTGTCTTCGTTGACTACTATTGCCCGACCACCCGCAGCGCGGATCTTCTGCAAGTTGCTCTCTTGCAGAGCCGTTGTTGTGTTGCGACCGGCTTTGCACTCTATACCAAAAAAATAACCTTTAAAACAACAAATGATGTCCGGCACACCGGATGCGCCATACCCGCCAGTGGCGGGCATGACATAGTAAACACCGTGCTGCTTTAGAATTTTTTTAACCTTGTCTTTGACCTTTGCCTCGGGCGTCACGGCGTTGACTCCATCTCAATAGAACCGTCGAACATCATATATACGCGACCGCCAAGCTCTTGAGCCGTAAACCAATCAGTGTCAAAAGCAGCGCCCAGTCTTGGCTGCACCCTGTCTAGAACCGGAAGCAGCGGGTATATCAGATCCTTGTCCGGGGATATCAAACCAAAGTCCTCGTACGACCTAGACAAAATACTCGCACGGTGGGACCACACTCGCTCGTCTGGCTCAGCCCGATTGATTTGCAGGAACGTCAACTGATCCACGATCTCCGCACGCCACTGCTCAGGCATGTCCGCCAGCTTCCGGTAGTACG
>Ga0070753_1001759_pt1 | contig 11970 bp, 13 predicted proteins | sample VirMetDEL_Aug_31_FD_77441 | JGI IMG/M metagenome (GOLD analysis project Ga0070753, IMG submission 77441) | Aqueous microbial communities from the Delaware River and Bay under freshwater to marine salinity gradient to study organic matter... | ecosystem: Environmental > Aquatic > Marine > Coastal... | reverse complement strand
TTCAGAACCATTCAAATAAATTTTGATTCTATTAGCGGCTGTTGCATTGGTAGTATCCAATGATACAACAATGTGATACCAAGCAGAAGAATCTCGAAAAACTTGAGTTGTTATGCGCCAATTCGTCGCATAGCCGGAAAGAGTTAAAGTATCAGCGGCAAGAAAACGGATTTCTGTGTAGCCGGAATCTGTATTACTGTTATACGCGGAAAATAACGTCTGCAATACGCCCAGTGACCCCCGCTTAACCCAACCACTCCAAGTCCAAGTCTTGCGGTTGCCAGCAGACGAAGGTGTCCGACTCAAATAAGCAGACGCACTAGACCGAAAGCGCAAGCTGCGGTCAATGGTGTAGCCCGATGGGGCACTCAGCATTAAGCCAGCGTTTACAACACTCATGCGACCGCCGCCAAGATAGTGCCAACAACCACGCTACCGCTTGCACGAATGTAATACGGCAACACATCAACCGCGTTTGCCGCCGTGCTTAGTGTCGGCGCAGCACCGCCAATAAACTCAAAGTCACCCGACCATGCGCCCGTGCGACTGCCTGTGCCGTCTTGGATGATGACAATATGACCGCTTTGCCCAGCCGTCATGTTTGACGCCGAGAATGAGGCATTGCCCGTCAGGGTGATTACAAAGTTGTTGCTATCGGCAAAGTTAATGGTAGGCGTTGCCGAGTAGGTAACCGTCGTGACCTCGCCACGCTGACCAGCCGTAAAGGTTTGTGCGCCACTCAAGGTTGCCGCATTTGCAATCGTCAGCGAACCGATAGCCGTCAAGGTATCGGCGGTTTGGTCTAGGGTCGCAAGGCTTATCCAAGCATCGTCATCCTCGTTACGCATCTTGAGGATGTTGTTTGCCGAGTCATACCAAAGTTGGTTTGCGTATGTCGTGCTGGGCGCGGTGTCCCCTGAACTTAGCGAACCCAATGCTTGCAGGGCATCGTTTAGGTCACTACGAAATGCTGGGAAACCTTGGTTTGCGATGGATAGGTCGTGTTGACTCATGTGTGCTTCCTTTATGCAGCCAGTTCGCCGTAGCCTTTGGCAACGTAATCAAACGTCCGACTTACGGGTGAACCGCCTGAATCTTTGAACGTAATTGTAAATCCTGATGCCGACTTTGCGGTAATCTCGTAGAAGTCTCCCTGCGCCAAGTTCTGCGCGGCAATGCCAATAGCAGGGGTCGCTTTAAAGGCAGGGGAAAACGTAACACCATAAGACCCAGCGCCTGAAGTCAAATCATCGCCGCTGGCTACCCGGTCAGGCATATCAACCGATACCGACAGGTTAGATATCGACGGGCTAGATTCGTCCGAGGTCGTGGTTAGCACCGCCTTGAAACGTAGCCCTCGGGCTTTGTAGTCTCCCACGAAAAACTTGCGGTATGCAGTCCAAGTCGGTTCAGCAGCGTTGGGGTCATCCTCTGTGGTGCTGATGTAGAACTGCACATTACAGTCGCCGTAGGTATTCGGGTCGCCATCGAATAGACCCTCGCGGTCATCAAAATTACCCGCTACATCGTCAAACAGATTGACGTAATCAATGCGACCGACGTTAGCGTTTATGGTCACGCGCGAGGTATAGACCGCGCCCAAATCAACCACATTTGCAAAGGTGTATGTGCCCTCGGTCGAGGTCTTGCCGCCACCACCATCAAAGTCGCCGTCAGCATCGTCAAATAGCCCTGTGGCGCTATCAAAGTCAATCGAGGTATCAAGTACCAACAAGCCCTCATCCGTAACGTGACACTCGGTTTTAGCGCCCGTGAACGACGGCGATTCCGTGACCGTCTCGATAGCGTTCAGGTCTTTAATCGACTCGATGATTGCCACAATCGAGGTGGCATTGATGGATTCGTTGCCGAGTTTGTCAATTGCCTTAATAAAGTATGTGCCCGTCATCGCAGGGGCAATGGCAAACACGCCCGGTCGTGGCACTTTGGCAATCAGGTCAACCGCATTGGAATAGGTCGCGCCAACAGTCTCCCTTGCGTGGCGTATTCTGTAATGCGATAAGTCAAGGTCGGTGACAGGCGTCCAAGTCAGGTAGGCTTGCGTCTCGACGATATTGATTGAGAAATCGCTAACGTCTTGCGGCGGCGCAGTCTTGCCGACGACCTCATGGTTGGTGGTAGTCCAAGCAGACCGCACACCCAGCGCATTGATGGTACGCGCCCGGACGTTATACACCGCACCGTCAATCACGTTGGGCAATTCAAAGATAGTGCCCGTGGCTTGCCCAAGGTTGCGATACTCTGTCTCGGTGGATTGTTTCGCCTGTACCTCGTAGCGGTCTTGGAACCCATGTTCGCCGCTAACCGTAACCACCAGTTTTGTAATGATGGTTTCGCTATTGATTTCCAAGACGTCAATTGCCGATACACCCGGCGCGATAACGTTTAGCGGGTCAGGCAGATTGGTATTAGGCGATGGGTCGTATGCTTGTTCTTCTGATGTATTCCAATCGAAAACGTCTGTCGATATTTCTCGCAATCCAACGTCTACGCCCAATACCTCATCAAACGATAATTGCGAACTAACCACTTCAAATGGCTTGTTTGACCATCCCATGCGGGTATTGTTGATGTAAACAATATCACCGACATTAGCCTTTAATCCAACCAACTTCATTGGCATGGTCAAGGTAATCTGCTGGCGCGACCGCAGCAAGTCTATCTTGGCAATACGCTGTGCCATCGACGCCGAGGTAGTAAACGGCAATTCAATGTTCTTAAAGGTCTGTTCGTTGTTGTCTTGCGCTACAAATAATGCTGACGTAATGGGTGGGAAATCAGTAACAATGTAATTTTCGTCAGGGCTTAAAAACACACCCTTGACCGCATTGAATGATTCGCGTCGGCTAATCAAGGTCTGCACCCGGAAACCACCGCGCAAGTCATTCTCATCGAATGTAAGGGTCGGTGTCGTATATGCCCCAGCCAATATGCGCCAAGTGCCATTCGCCCACACTATCTTGCCAGCCATCGAGTTAGCCAACTGGTTCAAGATATCCTCGGGGCGAACCGATGTTTCAAAGACGCCATGCACCTCATACCGATTTTCAGTAGTTCCACCCGCCACGTTTACATCCTCATCGCAGACGTTAGCGGCAGCAATCAAAGCGGTTTCGTTTATCCCGGTGGCGTAGGTTTCTTTTAGACCGTATGAGGTATTCGTTAAGTAATCAGAAATGCACAGGGCTGGGTTAGCCGACCAAACAGTAGTATCGGTGCGTGGGTCATATACCTTCTTACCGCGCACTAAACAACTAAAGTTTGGCACGCCTTGCGGGAATTTGTCTTGGTCGTATTTCAGGCGCATATACACCGCAGCACATCCGCTCATACGGTGGTTAGTTGTCCATAGACCAGCAGATTCGCTTACCAAGTCATCAAAGGCGGTTTGGTCATCCGTGCCTAGTTTGTACTGGATGCGCGCAACACCGGAATAATTCGATGATGTTACGTTGCCACTACCATCTAGCGTTACTTCTTGGTCGTTCAAATAGAACTTCTCAATAGCATCTATCTCATGACCAGTAAGGGCAATCACCATGTGTAGATATTGGTTGTTGCCAGTTGATTCAATGTATACGATATTCCCGCCAATGCGGGTTCGCCCATACACTACCTTGCGCGACGCAATAGGCTGGCGAGTCGTGACCTTGTTATCTCTAGTGACTATGCTTGGCGCGGTAGGCGATTTGGTTAGCGCAGAAGAAACCGCACCCAAAACAAGACTTGTAACAAACTGACGCGCAAAAAAAGCGCCAGCGGTTGCCGCTGTCAGTCCACCAAGCGCAGCAGGTAGAAAAAACCCCACACCAGTAGCAACTGCTGCAATGGTGAAGGCAGCGGTTAATAGTTTTTTACCTTTCTTGCCCATCAGACGCCCCAAGCCTTTATGCCATCAGACAAAGGCATATATACAACACCATCGTCATTGACTGTGGCAATTTTATCGCCAAGACATACGCCAAGGGATAACCCATCGTCTGAAATATCATGCAAGACTACATCGCCACGCTTGGCTAATTTGATACTCTTAGGGTCGCCCAAACACTCTGTGGCGATACCCTCAACCCCGCCATATTTGGCTAGGCGTTTCATTGCACCCACGCGCGTCTTGTAGCCGCGATACTTTTTGCCGTGGTCTACGCAAGTAATTGCCTCGACGCAGCGAACGGCAAACATACAACAATCATTCGTGCCCCATGTAAATGGTTCGTTGGCGGTGATGATTGCGTCTAATCGTTTTTCCCATCCATCAATTCTCATCCACGCCCCCATGTAATCTCTTTTTCTTGCATGGCAGGTACAAACTCAAAGCCAACATCGCTGGGGTATAGACGTAATTGTTCCTCGTTGGTGTAGCGTGTTTCTCTTGGGCGTTGCAGGTCAATTAAGCGCGATTCGTAAGTAATAGAAATTGTGCTGGTTTCGCCAGCCTCCTCAATAGATGGCACATCTAAACGACCCTCAAAAGCCAAGATAGGGTCAACAATCACCGCATCACTTGCGTCTAAGAATCCAATATAGATTCGACCCAATCGACCTTGCCCAACTTCATTTAACACTAGCGAAATCAACTCAGACGGTATCCCGGTTAGGCTTACCGAGATGCCATTGGCTTGCACCTCGTCATTTTCTGTAATGGGAGATACCGCAGCAAGATGCCCTGCACCTAGCCACGTTTGACCATTCCACGACAGGTCACCATATCCTGACCACATCCTAGTTGTGCCGCTAGAAAAGTTACCCTCAAACAATAGAAACGGCTTAACCTCAGTCGCTGATATTGCGGCTTCTACTCCAGCGGTAAGGTCGCGTGCCATTAGAGTGCCTCTATACAGGCAAAGGTAATGCCGTAAACGCTGGCTTCATCAATCGAGTATTCCATTTGATTTGATGCCAAGCGCCATATTCCCTTGGGGCTGGATACTGTAATCGCAGCGTCATCGTCAGGGCTAGTGCGTATGCGCGGGAAAAGTTCAAGCGTTGCATTACCTGACCCATCCGAATTAACGTCATCCAAGACCTTGTGCAGGGTCGTGCTAGACCCCGTGCCTAACTGTATCCAATCGCCAGCCTTGAGGATGCCCGTGGTGCTTACCGTCCAACCATCGGTTACCAAAGACGAACCCGTTTGACCAGCGCCATTGACCAAAGGCGTCCCAGTACCCACGCCTCTCGGGGATGTATTGGCAGGGTCGCCCAGCAGGAATGTTCCATAACGCCCTTTCATCTTTAGCAAGAAAGCCGATACCTGTTCGGCAGTCGCACGCTTCATAGGCGGCAAGGTAACCTCGGCTTCCCACCATTCGCCTTGATGTTTGTACACCTGTTGCTGGGCAGTAAACGGCGAGGCAGATACGCCGACAATGGTGTTGCCGCGAATAGTCATAGCGCGTATGCCAACGTCGGGGAAAGTTACTGGATAAGTGATTGCCATGATTACCTCAAAGCCGCAGCATAAGACCCGCCACGCAACTTGGCATCAGCCACCGCAGACTTGGCAGCATTGGCGATTTGCGGCATCAGGGTCATTATCTCGGCACGCACGGTTTGCTGCACGCCTGTGGTTACGTTGATGTTTTGCACGACGGTTACGCCGCCAGCAGCCATTTTGTTGTTGGGTACGATTGTCCCAGTTTGACCCGGCACAAACAACTCTGCGCCTTGTTCGCCGACCATGTAAGGCTGACCAGCGGTTACGCTACCGCCCATCGCACGGGCTGGGAATGGCATTTGCGAACCGGGGAATATAGAACCCAAGGCAGTATCCAATACGCCCGATAGCGGTTCGACAATCGCCTTGCGAATTTGGATTTTGATAAGGTCAGCAATGATAGACCGCGCCATATCTGCAAACGCATCCTTGGCAGACTTCGTGCCCATAATCACGGCGGTCAAGTTGTCCTCTAGGCTTTGCAAACCACGCACCGCCATCGACTGCATTTCCTCTGATACCGTGCGAATGGCTTGCTGGTATTCGTATAGCGCATTAACTTGCACGCGGGTTTCTTCGCCGAATGAAACAACAGTTGTAACGGTTCCACTCATCGTACCTTTGAACGTCTCAAGTTCTTTGCCAACTTTCTTAATAGGTTCTACTTGCTTACCTGCGGATTTTGCAGCGTCATTTTGGAACGCAATATATTTCTTGAATGACTCAATCTGCTTAACCAGTTGGGCTTCTTCGGTTTGTAAATTGTTTAATCTGTCTTGCTGCCCAAAATCATCAATGTCGCCAATTTCATACAACTCTTTGCGAACTGCTTTAAGTTTTTCTTCTAACACAGACAATTGTTGTTGAACGTCATTATCTCCAAAGGCAAACTTAATCGCCTTGGCAAATCCTAAACCTGCTTTAGTAGCCTCCGATAAACGGCTAATCAAGTCGGTTAATGCGCGAGTAATGTCAACAATGACATTGTTAAGACCTGCTTTTCCAAGGGTGACTGCCAAATCATCTACTGCGTCACCAAAGTTAGAAAACGCACCACTCAGCGTTTTAGATTGCCGTTCAATAGAACCAGCAAATTTGGTTTGACCTAGTTTCTCTAAGTAGGCAAGGATAGATTCCGAATCTTTGGTAATGGTTTGCGTGACACCGCCAAACGTCATCTTGACCTTATCGCCCTCGACGCTTGCCTTAATACCAAACTCTTTGAGTCGTTCAAACTCACCGACCGCAGCATCGGCAACCGCTTCAACGAATTGGTTCAGCGTCTTTCCAGTACCAGCGGCGATGTTGCCAAATGACTCAAAACTCTTAACCGTAGGATTGATGCCACGGGCAACCAAGATGTTGAAACCGCCCACCACTTCTTGCAGCGAGAATGGCGTCTTGGATGCGAATTGCCGCAGTATCTCAAACTGCTTATTAGCCGCCTCTTGCGACCCGGTAAATGTAACTAGGCTGGCTTGTAGTTGCTGGAATGAAGCATTGATGTCCACAATGCCTTTAATGGCAGCGCCACCAATAACACCAGCAATAGCCCCTTGAACGCTAAATACCGCAGACCGCAGCCCGCTAAGTGAACGTGATACGCTATTAAAGGCTGCTTTGGTTTGGTCAACCGCACCAATCTTAATCTGTACGTCTTTACCAGCCATCGCGTTCTCACTCTTTAGTTTCGGCGCGTAACTGGTAGAACGCAGCCCATTCGTTCAGTTCAGTAACGCTAATTTCCTCAATTTCCTCGATGGTTTTGTGTAGTCGGTCAGCCAAGGCAATGAGGTTCATCCTCATACTGTCCGACTTTAGTCGTTTCCCAACGACTCCACCGATTCAACCGTGCTAAACATCTCACCAGCAACACGGCTGACCAAAGTGATTGATTCGCGCATCAGAAAGGGTTTGTCCTCTAGGGTGAACAACTTCTCGCCCTCTTTGGATTCGGCTTTCATGATAATCAAATCAATCATGGCATCAACTGTCGGGTTGTTGAGAAAGCCGGGATATTTGCGTTGTAACTTGGATACGTCGGCTGCGGTCAGCATACCCACATAAACAATTAACGGCGCATCATCCTCGCCCCACTCAACAACCTCTATCTGCTTGCGATTCGCTTGCCGCTTCTCAGCGATGCGTTTACCTAGACTCATTAGACGGTCGTAGTGGTCAACGCACCAGTACCTTGCACGCTGATGCTGGACTCAACCAAACCATCATACGAACCAGTTACCGATTTGCTGGTCACGATAGCCGTGCCCGACAGATAGGTGTCGCCGCTGGTATCGCCTTCGGGATAAACCGCAAAGGTAATGCTGCTGCCAACAGTCATGGCGGCTTGACCATCGGTGTCAGTCTCATCCCACAGAACCGACAGGTCGCCAGTAAAGTTAGTGAGGCTTGGCAGATAAGTGCGTGCGCTATCGCCCATCGAGGTATCTTCGATGGTGTCAGCAGTTTCGGTGATGGTGAACGAACGAATCTCGGCAACGGCGTTAGCGCCGACCTTGACCGTTCCCTCTGAACCCTTATGTGTAGCCATTTGTGACTCTCCTTTTCAACAAGCAGATTTTACCGCGTTACACGGCAGTTTCAACATCATTTTCCACAGTCATGTACGTTACCCGGACTGTGAACCGACCAACCGAAAATGGCTTCTCGCCCTCGCCGCTAAAGTCGGCTTCAAAGTCAACCACCTCGGTATCTTTTGCATACCCACCGCGCGTAACGTCGGTAGCCAATGCTTCCTCGACTTCGACAGCGATGGTGTCTAGGGCGTCATCCGTGCCCTGCACATAAGCCTCAACCATAACGTCAAGCACCCGCATCTGCGTGCGTGGCATGGTCATGGTCTGCATTTCACTTGTTTCGGATTTGGTGTAGACGCAAAGCCCCGGCAACTTGCCTGTTTCCAATGGGTAGATGCGCGTCTTGTACACCCGGCTGGCGGTCGTGGTCAGACCCGTAACCGTGGTCACGATATTGTCGCGGATTAGTTTGCGAACGTGACTCATTGTTTCTCAAGCGCCACTAGGGTTATGCCTGTGCCATCGTCTTGCACGATGCGGCTGAGATAGGTTACACCGCCAACCACAAAGGTATCGCCCTCTGTGCAGTTCGGCACATCAGCCGTTCGCACCGTCAGGCGCGGTTGTTGTACGGCAAAGCCAACTTCGCCGCCAGCATCGACCTCGACATATTGGTTATCAAAGATGCCTGTAATGGTCGCTGCGCTGCCGTTTTGGACGGTGTAGGTAATAGACACCCCAAAGTCAGCAAGCATCGCTGCGCGGTCATCTGCGCTTTCTACCGCCATTTAGAACACCTTGCGCGGTCTGCCGCGACGAACTACCTTTTCCTCTGACACTTCCAAGCCAACCGAACGGTCAACCATCTTGGATTCGTCGTAGGGCTTAATTCTGCCGTATGCCATCAGTTCCCGTGCTTCGTCTGCACTCAGTTCAACCACATCGCCAATGGTCGCATTGCCGTGGCTGGTTCTAGTGTTTTTTGTGATTTCGTATTTCATAGGAAAAAGGGGAGAGATGTTGCCACCCCTCCCCTAGTTTGCTTACGCGCCGTCGTTGTTAAAGGCGAACGATACGGCGTGGCGAACCGCCACATCGACCGATTGCAGGGCAACAACGCGAACCGTACCCGCGCTAGAGGCGGTGTAGGGGTCAACGATGATGTCCAAGCCGCCGAACATACCAATCAACAGGTCGGCAAAGTTACCAAAGTACAAGTCACCAGCGGTCACTTGGTTGGAAACAATGGCGCGATACCCGTTCATCGTGCCGTCAGGGGCAACCACGAATTGACCCGAACCCGAGTCTTTGGTGGTGGTCTTCAGCGCACCGTACATCCCGGCTGGCAAGATGTAGGCGAGGTTACCACGCAGGGCATTGTCCTCGGCAACCGCAGTCTCCATAGCCACCACTTCAGCAAAAGTGGGGTTAGCAGCCGCAAAGTTGGTCGGGGTGTTGATGCCGCTGGTGTTCTTCACGCCAGTAGGTTGACCGCTAGAACCGCTACCAGCCAAAGCACCCAAGTCGATGGCAAGGGCAATCGAATCAGACAGGTCTTGGCGAACCAAAGCCTCGATATCGAGAGACGTTTGCATCATCATTAGGCGGCTGATGTCGGTGAACGCGCCCACAGTCTTGGGCGACATCGTGACCGAACCCGTGACCATTTCGCTTTCGCTAGTAGCCGTGCCTTCAGTAACCCAACCGCCAGCAGAGGCAGAGGTTTTCTTCGGGATTTTCACCGTGCCCGACAGACCCGTCAGCATGGTTGCCCCGGCTTGCATTACGCTAGAGGCGTTACGCAAAGCATCGATGAAGTCGCCGGGACGAAAGTTCTGCGCCACCAAGCCAGCATCGTCGCTGGTGTTGATGTCACGCTTGTTCCATTGGGCGAGGATTTCGCCGGGAACCATCACGCCTTGGGCGGCTTGACCATACTGGCGCTGGGCGGCTTCGGAACACTCAAGTTCAAAAGCGGCGGCACGCTGGGCATTGCGGTCGGTGGGGTTAGCCAAAGCATTGATAGCACGCAAAATGCTATAACGCTTGACTTCGGGCTTGGTCATGCCGATGTCGGCTTGAACCGGGGCGTCATATTGACGCGCTTGCTGGTCTTCGACCTGCACTTTGACTTCTTCCATTTTGATTTCCTTTTCGGGTGCGGCTTCAGCACGTTCGGCTTCCACCACGGTTTCGATTTGAGGCGTTTCGACCTCGATGGCTTCAGAGATGACCGCATCCATCGAACGACCCACGCCAACAGACGTATCGGCAGGTATCGAAACAATAGAGGCTTCCATCGGTCGCCAACTGACTGCACGGTAGGTGCGCCCATCTTTGTCTTTCGTCATCTTGTCGATGCGATAACCGATAGACACATTGCCGCGTATCCCGTCAGCGACATCACCATAAACCTCATTCGCCAGCGCGCCTTTTCCAAAGCGCACCGTCGCACGCAACCTGCGTGCCGAGCCATCGAGGTCTACGGATTCGATTACGCCAATTTGTTGCGTAGGGTCATGGTCTAGCAACAACGGCGCACGACCCGAGTTCAAGAAACTCAGGTCAATTGATTGGTTAGAGTGGTCAAGCACCTCTAGCCCGAACGACCGTTCCACGGGTTGTTCAGACGAAATCGCCATTTGCACACGGCGTTCATCGACCACTTGTGCGTCCATAGAATCGGCGCGATGCACCAATTCCACGGCGCGGCGTTCCTCGGTTTCCACCGCAACTTCCGCTTCGACCACTTCCTCGTCGCGGCTTGCTTCCACGACTTCCTCAGATACAGTCTCAGCGACTTCAGCAGCCACTTCAACAATTTCTTCGGTAATTTCTTGACGTTCGTCCATATCAGCCCTTTCGGTCGCTGGTTCAAATTCAAGTGCTTCGTAATCGTTTTCAGCCAACCAAGCCCTAGCCTCGTCAACTGTAAACAAATCCTTATCAAATCTAATCGCTTGTAATTCGGATGTATTGTCAATGATACCGTAAATGGCGTCAATCCCACGACCAAAGGCATCGTTCTCACGCGCAAAGCGTTCGTACTTGCTGGGGTCGCGTAGGCGTGCTGCGTGTTCGTTCGGATATGGTCTTAAATCCATATTCCGGTCAATCTTTGCAGCCTCTTTGTTTGCCCATGACTGACCAGCATCGCCGCCCCATAGCGCCCACGCGATGCGCCCATTGCTGGGGTATCCATCCTCGCCGGGTCGGAAACCCTCGGCTTCTTTGTCTACCTCATGGCGTGCAAAGTAACTCACCATGCGCTTGACAGTATCGTCAGACAAATTAGCGCCACGGGCAATATCACGCGCCCTTGCGATACCGACTTCAGTACCGCCGCGCCCGTACTCGCGCCGCCAATCTAAGCCGCGTTGCGCTTCTTCGCGCATTGCCTCATTCGGGGTTGGCATCGCTTAACTCGCTTACAGGTTTACCCGTCATAGGGTCGATTTTGCCAGCGCCATAGGCACTTTGCCCGCCGCCAAATGGCTGGAACGCTAGGCTAATGCCATACGACTCTGCCATCTGTTTCTCGGCTTCGATTTGGTCGAATGTTTCTTCAACGTCGCGCCCGTATTGGTTAGCAACGTCTTGCAAAGACAAAATGCCGTTTTGCAGACCAACCACGGCGGCTTGCATCTCGCGCTGCGGGTCAACCCATTGGAAGCCACGCGCCCGGAACACCGTAGCCTCGGCAAACTTGTCAAATCGCGTTGCCGGGATGTTGATAACGCCGTTCTCCATAATCTTGATTAAGAAGCGTTCAAATATCGGCTGCACGAAATGCTGAATTAGAAAGTCTTGCACAACTTTCCATTGGTCGCGGTCTTCTAGCGCGCCTTGACGAATTGACGAATAACTTACGCCCTCAAGGTCGCTGGCGAGGCTGGTGTAACTAACCCCCAAGCCTGACGCAATGCCGCGCAGCACGGCTTTTTCAAAGTCGGCAAACGCACTCGTTGGGTGCGTTGG
>Ga0070753_1001756_pt1 | contig 11983 bp, 17 predicted proteins | sample VirMetDEL_Aug_31_FD_77441 | JGI IMG/M metagenome (GOLD analysis project Ga0070753, IMG submission 77441) | Aqueous microbial communities from the Delaware River and Bay under freshwater to marine salinity gradient to study organic matter... | ecosystem: Environmental > Aquatic > Marine > Coastal... | reverse complement strand
TTTCACCAAATGGCGTGGAACCCACCCATGGCGTTTGGATCACCGGGCGGCGTTCATCAAAGCTCACAAACTCGTAAAGAAAATGCCGAATCATTACCAGGGTTCGTCGTCAGGCAACCAATTGACCAAATATTTTAAGCACAGATCAACCTGATTGATTTCAACCCACCTAGCCACCCCTAAATGAAGCTGATCCGGTGCATAACAATTTTTTAATTGTTCTAGAACCCACTCCAAATCTTTTACGCATTCCTCAATTCCTATTTCATACTCTTCCATTTTCTTTTGTTCCTCATCTGCCAGTGGATGAGGAATTATTTCGATAACCGAAGGAGCCCTCTTTATATTCATTTGGTCGAGTTCTAATTCCAATACCTCTACGTGCCGACGTAGGCTGGAAGCGTACATCCTGGAACATCCAGAAAAAACAATCTTAAGCCCATTCGATGAAAACACTCCACGATCAGCCGCTTCCAACCAGATTTTCAAAAGGGGGCGGGCCTTGCCAACCTGTTCTTTAAACATACTCCAAAGATCTAAAGGATAGTTGTAAGGTATTTTGAATCCGGAAATAATATTATCCAGGGCAATGTCCTGCTCCGTTGTTAGCTCCAGCCCTCTACCAAGCCATTCTTCGATCCCATCGACCACTTCCGAATCGAACCAAGATTTATCAGACGCCCATTCCTGAATTGCTTCCACTCGGTCGTTATTCATCTATACACTCATTTAGCAAACATTTAAGAAATGCAACTAATTTATCTAAACGGACTATCCTCGCCCATCCGATGCTTGATCTGCTTGATTAGATCGCGCTCCTTGGCTTTTAGTGCCCGCCTCATGCGCGATTCCAAGCCTTTCTGGCCGCTGGCGTAACTGACTGCATTGGTCATTTCGACTTTTAGCGAGTCGTCACTGATGGAGACCTTGGCGGAGCCGGGGCTGTTGTGGCGGGATATCCAGACGGGGGGATTCCAGCCGAATTTGCGGGCGGCTTCGTTCCAGCCAGCGGCCAGGCGGCCAACCTGATCCTTTTGGGATTTCAAATACCTGGTAAAATCGGTCTTCCAAACCTTGTGTTTCTTGCCGATGCCTTTCTTTACCCGGCCCCGGGGGTTCCTGTGCTGATTATGGATCGAGCTTAGATTGCTGTACTGGGCCTCGCTTTTCTTGACCGGAAAAAACAACCGGTTCAAATCGCTTTCTACCGATCCTTCACCGGCTTTTTGGGCGAGCTTCGTTGAGTGGTTGCCGCTGGCGTTGGTGTTTTTTCCTGGCTTGTGCGGCGGGGTCATTTGCACCACCTCTTTCACAAACAACTTGGCCTGCTGCTCCAGTATTTCCTGGTTGGTCTTTTTCGATTTCGCAAACCAAACAGAAAGCGCATGGTTAAAGCGCCGGGTATCAAACTCTATTTGCAAATCGTCGGACATCGCTCTCTCTTCGTTCCTGGTTCTCGGTTCTTCGTTCTTCGTTGCCGGGCATGTTAACGAAGCACGAAGAACTAAAAAACGAAGCACAGAGCCGAAGGCTCTAAAACTCATCCTCCGCGAAAATCTCCCGCAAACGTTCCTCGGAAATTACCGCACCAGAAACGGAACCATCAGCCGAATTAGAAGCACTCGCAAACGGGTCAACCGTCCAGTGGGTTAAACTGCCCAGCTCGATGCAATGCAGATAACCGATCGCCCGCGAAAACGGCAGATCATACAAACAATAGCGTTCGCTCCAGCCGTAAGTGCTGGCCAGGCTGGCGATTAACGAAAACACCCAGCCCGGCGTTACTCGTTTCCCGGCGGCGGGCTTTCGTCGCCTGGGATATCCTCGGCCGGTTTCTCGGCCAGGTCGTAATTGATCCGCTGTTGATTGCTAATGATCGCCGTCATGCGTTTGGCCAGCTCGATCATCATATCTCCGGTAAGACGGCTTTTAAACGTCAGCAACCCGCGCCGGAATTTTTTCCGATGGATCGCAGCCGCCGCCTCATTCTCAGCCTCGTCGATCTCGAAACATAGATCATTAATTTCCTCCAACGGAGCCCACTGGCAATAAGCCATCGCCACGATCATATCCGCCCACCCCTCATCGTCGTCATCATCCGGCAACTCCTCACCGATCCCCAACGATTCCAGGTGTAACTTCGTCGCCGCCGAAAACGGCCGAAACGTAAGATCTTCCAGGGTGAACTCCCCCTCGTAAAATGCGGCTCGGCTGGCTTTTTCACGCGTCATTCCTGGGATTCTAAACCGGCCGATACTCCCGCGCAAGCCGATCGATTGCAGTTTCGCGCTCCGTCTCGCTCAACTCCGCCGGTATCCAGTAGCGAGCCCGGCCCCGGTGAGCAATCACGTGTTTCGGAGCGTTTTTTACCGCATCACAAACAATCAAATGCTGGTCCGCTATGCGCTGCGCGGCGGCATGGTCGAGCCCGCCAACGTCTACCAGGGCCGTTTCCAGTATGATATGCGGCGGCGAGCTGGCCAGCTGGTGGCAAGTTTCGCCATAGGCGTTACACAGCGCCGCCCGATGGGCGAGTGCCTCGCAGGGCGGCGCTGTGCGGGTGCGGTTGAGAAAATAATCAGCAGCTTGCTTCGGCAGTAAATCAACCAGTTCGCCCCATTTGCGGGCGTGCGAGCCATCGAACAAAAAAACCCATTTGCGTTCGCCGGTTGCCAGGTCCACCGAATCTTCAAAATTGGTTTGTGTGGTCGCGAGTGGGTAACCGGCTTCGAGCAGTAGCGTTATTAAGATAAGGGATTTCGAGCGCAACGGCGAACCTGTCGCGCCAACCGGGTAAACTTTCCCCACATCCATTTTTACCGCTATTCGCTGAACTAACTAATTACGCTGCACTCGGCCAGTGTTGCCCGCTGGCTTCCCAGCTAGGGTTTTCCAGTTTTTGCTCTTCCTTGAGACTGAGTAACATCGTCACCCCGGTGGAAAATTCGCTGACTGTATCCGGCAAACCGCCATCGCTGCCAAGTGTCAGCGTGGCTGGCATCGAGCCGATCCCCTTGACTGTCCAGTTAAAGGTCGGATCAAAAAAGTATTGATGATCAAACGATCCATCCGCATCCAGGCCAACCGGTGCCTCGTCGATAACCTCCTCCAGCTCAAACGATTCACAGCCGGAGTAGCCAACCGATGTAAGGCCGAGTAGCGGACAGGCCGGATCGGAGCTAGCGTCTGGTGTCGGGGCGCTCGGTCCTGTTGGGTCTGCAATCGATCCCAGGTCATCGTAACCTTTGGCGCTTACATCAAATTCGGGATATTCTGAATTGGTTTCAGTGCGTTTCTGCGAGGTTATCTGTAGCGTGCCCGTGCTGGAGAGCGTGCCGGCCGCCAGGGTTCCCAGGGCATCACCGCCCATCCCTTTGTGAGTCACCTCGATGGTAATCAGCGGTTTCGCCGCCACACACTGGGTCACACCGTCCTGATCGCGCAGCGTAGCCGCCTCGATCGTTTTAGTCTCGGTAGACTCGTTTACATAGCCCACCGTTGGGGCCGATAGAGAAAATAAATCCTGTACGCCAAAAGCCATGCAATTTGCAACGCGTCAAAGGTTTTTTACCCCGTGTAAATATCGCCGCTCGATACCAGCGAGGCGCTCGCGCCCTTATATACCCCCAATGTTAGCTCGATGCCGTCCTGCTGCGGATCGCCTGTTGTTCCGATGTAGCCGTTAACATGGAACCCCTGAACCGATATCTCGTCACCGCTGGCTGTCCATACTTCCTCGCTCAAATGCGCGGCATTAACCGGCAGCTTGGGCGGCACGGCGGCGGAAAATACCGCACGCAGGAAACGCACATTACTCTGGTGGTCGGTTTCGTAGCCGGTTTTGTGCGGGCTGCTGGCCACGACCATCAGCCGGGCGTGGCCGATGCCGCCAACCAGGTGCGGACTTTCGGTCACTTGCGCGACGATATACGGCAGCGTCTCATTAATCGTCTCATCCCCGCTAGCAGCATGCACCGCTACCGGCAAATCATCCTCGGGATCGAGCCCGTCGCGATCGCGAAACGCCGCCTCGATAAAATTCTTTACCCCGTTCTCGATCTCGTTTTTCATTGTTAGCTTTTAGCGGTTAGCGGTTAGGTGGTTTCGCTGTAGGCTTCGCTGATGTAGCTATTCGGCGGGTAATCGGGATCGATTCGCGCCGGATGATCGGCCGGCAATCGCTCGTAATCACGGTTACCTAGCTCCAACTCAATAGCCGCGACCATCTTTTTTACCGCAGGGGTGGCACGCATAACCCGGAGCCCGCTGGCGACTTCCTCCAACTCGGCGGCTGTAAACTGGATCGTATGAATCATGGTTTACTTTTACTGATTAATCTGGCCGCAGCGCAGCAACCAATGGCTTTCGCTTTGTGCGTGGTTTTCGTACACCCGCATGGTTTCGGTTTCGCCGTCCTCTTGCACCAGCGTAACCGCCGGGCGGGTTTCCAGGTTGGGCAGCGTGGCCAGGGTTTCTTTGGCTATGTATACAGTAGCGGAGCGCACGCGGCTAAAGCCGCCCTCGACCGTCTCCCGTTCCTCGATACCAATCACCAGGGCGCACGGTAGCGCTGTACTGTTGTCGTCGGTAAACGTGATGGTACCGGGAAAATCGGCAAGCATCCGTTTAAAAGCCCGATTCCGTCCAGAATTTATATGTCGTCTAGGCATGCCTAATTTGTAATGTCTAAAAGCTAACCGCTAATAGCTAACTGCTAAAAAAACCCAGCCGGAAATGACTAACCGGCTGGGCTTCTCTTGCTTGTTGCGATTGATGGGAAACAAAAACCGCCTCTCACTTTTCTTTGACCTCACTGAGTGGTATCCACTCACTCAATAAAATATAAAAAATTCGGGGCCGTGTTGTTTTAGCAGATGGCCCCTAAATTGCGGCTGCTGTTAGTCGTTGTTTTTTGGTGCGGCCCGTTTTTTGGGTGCCGCTTTTTTTGAAGTCTTTTCCCTTTCCTTTTTCTCCGGGGCCGGAGCGGGCTCGGCGGCGGCTGCTACTGATGCCGCGCCTTTGAGTTTGCGCTTTTTCGCTACGCCGTGCCGGGTCCAGAGTGAAATACCGGTATATTTCGCGGCTACCTCGGGATCGTTGATTAACTCTCCGTAGGTATCCAGCGCCGCCCGATAGGGTGCGGGTTGCCCAATGACCTCCAGGCCAGCCGGGTCATCCCCTGGTAATTCCGCTACAATAATGCCGATTTTCATATAGGTATATTATTAGGATGTAATGATTCGCTTGAGGGCTGCTGCCTCGCCAGTCACATAACCGTAGTGCGCCTCGATGAACTGAGCTTCTTCGTCAGTATCAGGGTACGCGATGCGCTTGTACTCAAGAGTTGCGCCTGTGTCGCTGTCGGTAACCTGCTGGTAATCAACCAGCAACTGGCGAACGCCTGCGGTTGGTGGGACCGGAGCGAACGCACATAATACTGCGCTCGGTCCTACTGCGAAACCTGCCAGGCGCTCGAAGAGCTGGTAGGTAACATCCGTGCCATCGTCGCTCGCATCCACTGCTGCGCCGCCTTCGGTAGCCGAAAGCTGGAAGGTGTCGTCGGTGGCGGAGATTACGTAGTAATCGGTTGATGTAGAGAAACCAGTTGGAACGGCTGTACCGGCGAGCTGAACAATATCGTTATTAGTTAGACCGTGGGCCACGTCGGTAAATACATCACTCGCATTAGCGAAGGTGCAAGCGGTGGCGGTGCCGTTGTTGGTTGGGACGCCGTTGCTGCAATAGGTATCGAAGCCCATAATGTTGGGAAGCATACCAGTATTCAAAACGTTCGATCCGCTCTGCGAAAGATCAATCAGCGCGGGTTGTTTGACCAAATTATAGTGAAACGCCGGGTTGAGAATCAAGCTGCGTGGAGTCTTGGGCCACTCAGCCTCTTCGCAATCCTGCGCCAAATCGGCAACGTCTTCCTCGTCGAAGTTAGCGGCTGTAGTCGCTGCGATCGTGTTGCCGGAAAAGTTTGCTTTCGTGACAACGCTCAAAACATCGGCCACGATATCGTATCCCAGTTTCTCGCCTTTGATCTGGCCGTGCTTAACCGGGTCGAAAACCGGCTGGCGGCTTACTTCGCGACCGGTGAACGAAAGCCCTTGGACCTTGTTTTTGTTGATCGTGATCGTTTTGGTCTGCGTATCGGTATCGGTTACGAGCGCCTTATAGGATCCGGCAGCATCACGCGAAGCGGAAGCATCGGTGGCCAAAGGGTAATAAGGAACGTCCACGGTATCGTCGCCCTTGAGGGAGACATCGCGATAAACGGTTGAGAATGCATTCAGGCTAACGACTGATCTTTTAAACGCTGTTAGAGCGCTATCCAAGATCTCCGTCAGCTGCAATTGCGAGTCGATGGTATTTGCCATATTATTTTATTCTTTCGTTAAAAAATTGTTACTTAGTTATTCGAGCGGTTGCGATACTGCTTAACCAATTCGGAGCGCTCGGCGTGCGATTCGCATCCGGCCAGGGCTTCTTCGAGTTCGGCTTCGTTAGCCGGGGCGTTTTCGGTTTCGCTGGATGCTGCGGCGGGCAGATCCTCGGGGGCCACGTGACTTTGAGCGGCGATCTGCGCGGCTTGTTGGCCGGCGGAGGCGGTGGCGGATTTTACCGCACCTTCCAGTTCTTCGATCTCGGCCAGCTTGGCATCGTAATCGCTTTGCAGCCCTTCGAGTTCGCTCTGGAGTTTGGCTTCACTGCTTTGCAGCTTGGCTACCGCTTCATGTAGGGCGGTGTTCTCCGCGTCAAGCTCGGTGACTTGCTCGGTAAGGGCGACGACTTTCTGGGCGTCTTTTGCTTTCGCGCTCTCGAAGATGCCGAGAATACCGCCCTTTTTGGGCTCCTCGGTGCTTTCGCCTGCTATTGGTTGGTCGATATTCTCGGACATGTCTTTTTTTATGAAAATTACTGTGAACGTTCGAAGGGGTTTAAAATGTCAAGGGGCGCTTGATCTCCGCTGCCACCAGCGAGCCTAGATCCTGGTAAACACCATCGATTAAACCGGCATCCTGCGCCCGCTTGCCGGATAAGCATTGGCCTTCGAGGGCGGATTCATCGACGCCGGGGCGTTGCTTGCGGACGAAGTCTTTAAACTTGGCACTCAGGCCGGAGACTTCGCTGGTTAGGTAGTTACTCTCCTCCTCGGTCATCGCCTTGCCGGGATAGCCCAAGGCTTTATATTTACCGTCGCGAAATAGCTTCAGCTCGATGCCGCGTTTCTTCAGCGCCTCGCTCTGGTCGTAAAGAGCGATATAGGTACCGACACAACCGACATCCGCCGAATTGCTGGCGTAGATTTTACCGCACGCGGAAGCCAGCTTGTATCCGGCGCTGGCCATGGTGCCGTCAGTATAGGCAATGGTGCGTTTAGCTTTGCTTAGTTCGAGGATGCGCTGCGCGGTGTCGCTGGAAGGGCGAGCCATGCCGCCCGGCGAATCTATATCAAAAATGACGGTTTGGATGCGATCGTCGCGGGCGAGTTCTTCGATGTCTTTATCGATGTGCTGGAGATCGACCCCGCCGCAAAAGGTTTCGAGCATGGACAGCTTTTTGCCCAGCGTGCCTTCGATGGTCATCACGGCTATACTGCCGTCGTCGGATATCTCCACCGGGTTAAGGAAGCGGTCGCGATTCATCGGCCGGGTGGCGAAATTATTCTCGGAAAAATCGGGTATATTCTGCCCCTTGCCATCCACGTGCGCCAGGAGCGCGGCGGAAATCGCGGCGTGATGCTCGGGCAAAATCTGCCAGGGCGATGTAAAAACTTGGCTAATGATGCGCGGATAAGGTGTTGCAGCGGCCATGGTTTATAGTGTTTTTAGTGGGTGTGGCCACATGGCCACTTATGGTTATTATTGTTTTTATTATAAATTTAAGCTTTGACCCATTCCGGGCTGCGGGTTGGGTTGCGGCGGCAGGTCTTCGGCTCCGGGTGCCATGGCTGCCACGGCGGCCCCTGGAGGCGGTGAGAGCAACATGGCTTGCACGGCGGCGACCATCTCGGGCGAAAATTGCTCCATGCTTTCGGCGCGCTCGATGGTGTAGGCGATTTCGCGCAGCCATTGGTCAATATGCGGCTCCCAGTTTTCCTGTAGCTCGCCGTAGTGGCTGGCCAGGGTTCGCATACCGGGCTGGCGGCGCTCTTCAAGATTGAGATGTCCTTCGTTGCCGCGATCGATGGTCATTTTCTTGGGGTGGATCCATTCCACATCCCACCAGTTGCCTTGATCGGGTTCGCGCAGGCGACCGGCGGCAATCTCGTTGCCGATCAGGTGGAACCAATAGCGCTGGCAAAACGGTTGTAAAATTTCGGAACGGTAGTTGCGGCTGGTTTGCTCGGAGTGTTCTTTGATCAGCCTGGATGTGTTGCCGTTGAGGTTGGCCAGGTCCCAGAGGACTTCGGGCGAGTAGTCGAATGAGAGCGAGCACTCGCGAATAAACCAGTTGAGCAGGTTCATCTGCTCGGCTGCCGGGCGTGCATCGTGTAGGACTTTAGGTTCAATGTCCTGCAATTCAGGTATTGCGCCGTCCATGCCAGGCATCAAGTCTTCAATGCGGAGCTTGGTTTTTGCGGTTACTAATTCGTTGCCATCCTCGGCAGCGTTGGCCACGTCGCGGCTGTGCGAATCGATGTAATCGCGGATTCCGCCGGCCAGGCCATCGTCGCCCAAAAAATTGTTTTGGTTGGGGCTGTGCAGGTAGAAACCGACCAGGCCGGATCGCTTGATGTTGCCCATCATATCGCCGGTGACTTCGCGCACATCGAGCATCCGAGTGATGCAGGCGTGAAACGGTGTCACGCCGCGTGGTTGGCCGGCCCGCTCCCAAAACGCGGATAGGTGGGCGACATCGGCCCGGTAATCCTTGTATTTATCCGGGTAATCGGGGTTGATGATGCGGACCTTTTTTAAGCGGTTGCCCTTATCGACTTGCACGCCATCGAACCAACCGCTTAAATGGTCGCCGCCGCGCGGGTCTTTGATCTGGTGCGCCTCAAACGGCGCGACCATGGTGGAGCCGCCGAAGCTTTCGGAAAAGATCGAGCAGATATCGCCGTCGATCAACCAGCGCCGGGTGAGAAAGCGCTGGTAAGTGAGGAAGTTGAATTTGCCGGAGCGCTCGAATAGCAGCGGCGATTTTGCCACGCGCCAGAATGCGGCGAGCGCCTCCTGCTTCCACTCGGTGTCGCGGGTGATCGGGTCCGGGTGGAGAGCGCCCATCATGCGGGAAATGCCGCACACCAGTCGCTTGGCATAGCCGACGTTATCGTAAAGCCAACGGGAGCGGCGCAACATCTCGGTGCGGGAATAGCTGGTGATTTCCTTGCGGGTATCCAATTGAGGAAAAACCACGTAGCCACGATTATAAGAATTTTGCGCCCCGCTGAATCCATTATTCGCGTAATTGCTGAAATTCTCCATCGATAGGCCGGAGCCATCGGGTAGGTAAATAACCGACTCGGGCTCGGTTGCTGCCTTCTTTTTATTAGGCTTGCCGGGGCGCGGGATCGCCGTGGCCGGTATGCCCCGACGTGGCTTGCCGAGCGCGGAGAGATCGGGCCGGGTGGCGGGCAAGGTTGGAAATGGTTGCTGTGCAGTCACGCCGATGGGCGCAACGTCAAACAACTGTACACTGTACAAAGGGTGACTGTACAGTGTACAGTCGCTAGACTTTGCGGCATTGGGTACACAAAATGCGCGGGCGGCTGGCCAGGTATTCGCGAGACTGGGGCGTATCCGGCAGCGCGAACACGTGGGCGCAGTCGAGCGTTAAATGGATTTTTTCGCCAACTTGCTCGGTTAGCAGGATGGAGCGCGGCGGCGGTCGCTGGGTGGTGTCGTCGATCCCCATGCGCGTCAGCAGCGCGTGGATGCACGCATCGTTGTGGCGTACGGTTTTATCCAGATCCGCGAGATAGTAAAAAAAGGACTCCCGCCCCGATACTGACGGCCACTTTTCGAGCAGCTCGGCCAGCAACGGTAAGGCGGCCGATATCTGCTCGGAGTGCTTTCTTAAACTCCGCATGACCGTCAGCAACGGATTCAATAAATACCGCCATAGTACAATTAGTGCGCCAGCTACTGCCGATATCCATCCGGCTGTTTTTAGAATCAGGTCGAAAGTTGTTATTTCCATCCATGCCTATTCTATCGGCCGGGCGTTGAAATTGAAAAAGCGCGAGCGCACGGTGCCGGGGCCGTCTGCTGCATCCTCCAGCTTGGAAATGGCGGCGGCGATATTTTCCAGCGCCTGGTTGATCTCGGGCAGAGAGCGCGGCGCGAATTGGAATGAAACGCCGTCGAGCTGTTCGCCGGTGAGTGCATCGGGGGCGAGGGCGGCTTCGAGCAGGGCGCGGCGAAAGGTTTTCAACTCGGCTAGGGTGTAGGACTCGGATAGAGCCGTGGCGAGGATTGAATGGGCTGGCATACTAACAAACGAAAGGTTGTTAATTGCGGGCGGCTGGGCTATGCTCTCCGGCATATGAGCAGCAGCATTAAGGGACTCGACCCCATCGATGGCGAGCCACCATTTGGTGATTTATTGGAGATCGGGAGAAATGAAAAATCCGAAACAACCCGAAAGCCGAAAGCCGAAACCGAAGAGGAGGAAACGGAACCGAAAACCGGGCAGGATACCGAAAAGTAATTTTTTTCTGCTACTCCCCTTTAACCGCTTTCTTTAGCGTCATGCTGGAATAGCTGGATGGACGCAGATCAAACGTCCCGGAATAGCCGGAGCCAAACCGGTAAAACCACTGCCGACCCTGGGCTGTATTCATCAGCTGGCGGAATGATTTGGCATCGCTGCCGGTCGCCTGGTTGTAACGGGTGGTAAACTGGGCAGCCTGGGCTGCGTTGGGAACAAACCCGGCACGGGCGAAATTGTAATAGCTCTTTACCTCGCCTGGAGCGGGTGGGCGCAGCGAGCCGTTGCCCTGGCCCTCGGTGGTAACGGTCATTTCCACGAAGCCCCGGCCGCGCAGGGCGGCGGCTTGTTGGGATAGCAACCCGGCTCCCCGGCCGGCGTAGGTGCCGCCGGGATCGGTTTGGAAGCGGGCAATCTCGGCCACCCCATCGCTACGCATGGTGGTTTCTATCGTGAGACCCTGGCCATCGGCAACCACCAGCGTAGACGGCCCGCCGATGCCGCCGGATACCGGCACAATGGTAATCTCGCCGCTGAACTCGGGCGGGATACCGGCCATCTCGGCTAGCTCGGTGTACCCCCATGGCGATTCATTGCCAACAACGTTAAAGGTCGCGTTTTCGTAACCGGGACCGCTGGCGGGTGTGGTGCCGCGACCGCCGCCAGCACCGCCGACGGCTGTTTTACCTCGATGATCTTTCGCCGTTGCCATGATTGGCGCGGGTTGTCATCGTCGTTCGTTCGGATCGCATGGCTCACCTTTTGCGTTATGTGCATGGTTGCTGCTGATTGGTTATCTTAAGCGATTTGAAATTCAGCGTGATTTGAAGCCCACTTGCAAAACTCCGGGTTTTCCCAATAGGCTTCGAAATCCTTCCCGTCGTCCCATTGAAAATCAATTGTCTCTTTCCCAATCGTGTAGAACGCTCCGTTCTCATTTTCGGGTGTATAAAACTGGAATCCATTATCGATGTGATCAACCGTGGTGCCGTCTTCGAATGTATATCTTGTGTTATCCATGCCCTATGTTCGCACATTGTGCAATTAAATCAAGTTCTTTTTTGCATTTTGTGCAATTTTCTTTATATTGTCCCATGAAATGGAAGGAATTTATTCAGAAATACACGGTTGACCAGATTATGAGAGCACTTCCTTATATATCGCCCCGGTTGCCGTATGCCTGGAGATCCGGCGAACGGGAGCCGCCTAAATACGCCCAGGGCGCTCTCATGCACTGGCTCGAACAAGCAGAACAAGACGGTGGAGCCAACGGCGATAAGTCTGAGAGTTGATGGTTCATCGTTCGCGCCGCGGCTCACCTTTA
>Ga0070753_1001753_pt1 | contig 11986 bp, 15 predicted proteins | sample VirMetDEL_Aug_31_FD_77441 | JGI IMG/M metagenome (GOLD analysis project Ga0070753, IMG submission 77441) | Aqueous microbial communities from the Delaware River and Bay under freshwater to marine salinity gradient to study organic matter... | ecosystem: Environmental > Aquatic > Marine > Coastal... | reverse complement strand
TCTAACCATCCTTCTTTAGTAAAAACACCTAATGTTCAAGCTAGTGCAGGAGCAGGTTCTGTTGTTCAGATACCTGAAGATTTAAACCCAGCTCTCAAGCCTTATCAGTTACAACCGAGTGGAGCTAACTTAGATGCTATCATGAAGTCAATTAACACGAAGATTGAGTCCATTGATAGAATGACTCACATGGGTTCAGTTAGAGCTACAGCGACTGGTGTCCAGTCAGGAGTAGCATTAGAAACTGAATTTCAACTTTTAAATGCGAGACTTTCTGAGAAGGGTGATTTATTAGAATTAGCTGAAGAACAACTTTGGAAGTTTTGGGCTATGTGGCAAGATAGAGAATTTGATGGAGAAATAAAATATCCAGACTCATTCAACTTGAGAGATTGGACTTCTGACTTACAGTATCTCATGACTGCTAAAGCATCAGGTATTAGAAGCTCAACATTCCAGCAAGAGATTGACAAACAGATTGCATCTCAAGTTATTGATGATGATGAAGTTATTAATATAATTCATCAAGAGATTGAACAAAATGCAACTGTAGGAGACTTTGGTTTAACTGAACCAGAACCAGCAACCATTCCTGAGGTTTAATGGCAAAGTTTAATGACAGGTTTACTAGAACTAGAGATAAGATTCTCAATGACCTTGCAGACAATCATGAACGCAGGTTATTTGAAACTCTAGAACAGCTAGAACAGAAAGTAGTTAATGCTGTTAATGAATTACCTAAGAGACAAGGTAAATTATTTGATACTAGACTCGCTATTGAGATTAGACCTAAGTTAAAACAGTTTATAGAAGAAACATTCTCTAAAACAATTGATACCAATATTAGAGAATACGATAGAGCAGTTTCAACCATCTTAGGTATTTATGGTGAACTTCCTATCCCTAAGAAGTTTAAGTTTTTAACGGATATCAATAAAGAAGTTATTGCTAATCTGAAGAAACAAACATTTCAAGGATTCCAGTCACTAGCTAATGAATATCTAGATGATTTAGCGAATGAAGTGTATCAAAGCACAATAGTTGGAAAACCTTTTAATGAAATAGTTAGAGACCTAAAACAAAAGATAAATGGAATCTATGCTTCTACAGATAATGAGAAAGCAGAAGAACTAACTAACTTTATTAAAGAAAACAAGTTTAAAGCTTCAATGAATAGCAAAGTAGATGAAGCAATAAGTGAACTGCAAAAGATATATTTGAATCAAAGAACAGGAGATAATTTCTCTCGCTATACTAGACAGATGGCACATGATTCTTTAATGCAGTTTGACGCAAATTTTAATATGGAAAAAGCTAGAGAAGTGGGATTGACCCACTTTGAATACTCTGGAAATATTATACGAGATTCTCGTGATTGGTGCATCTCTCATGTCGGCAGAATAATGACAGAAGATGAAATCCGAGAAGAATGGGAAAACAATAGCTGGGCAGGAAAATCCAGTGGAGACCCATTCATTGTGAGAGGTGGCTACAATTGTAGGCATCACTGGGTAGCAACCGACCCTGACTGGTTAAACGAATAAACACTCAGAAAGAGGTGACAAATGTCTGACAGGACTGAAAATATGGTGAACAATAGTGCTGATGAGCCTAGTACAGTGGAACAGCAAACCGAGCAAAAAGAAACAAAACAAGAATCTCAAGAAAAGATGCTTCGTCAATCTGATGTAGAAAAACTACTTCATAAAAGATTGAAGGAAAAAGAAGAATCAATCATGGGGTCTCTGGGAGTTTCTCTTGATGAAGCTAAAGCAATTATCAAAGAAAGAGAAGATAAAGAGCTTGAACTTCAAAAAAGGCGAGGGGAGTTTGATGAGGTATTAAAGAAAACAGTAAGTAAGAAGGATGAAGAAATAGCATCAATTAAAGCTGAATTATATAAGCTTAGAGTTGATGATTCTCTTTTAAATTCTGCTTCTAATCACAAGGCAATTAAACCCCAACAGGTAACTAACTTACTCAAGAGTAATGTGAAGTTCGAAGAAGGGAAAGCAGTTGTTTATAGTGATGATGGTGTTAAAAGATACAGCGACAATGGAGAACCTCTGACCATAGATGAGCTGGTGAAAGAATTTTTAGACACAAATCCACACTTTGTTTCTCCTACTCCTAGTGGGTCAGGAACAAGGTCAGCGATTGGTGGACAACAACAAAAAGAAATGAGCATAGCAGATTTAGATATGTCGAATCCTGAACATAGAGAAATCTATAGAAAGATGAGAGTCAAAAATGCTAATGCTTTTGTCAAATAATCACAAAAGGAGAAAATAAATGGCAAACGAAATAACAAGTTCTGTCGGTTCAGAACTATATACTAATATACTACAGGAAGCTATCTTCACTGCACAAGAGAAGTCAATCATGCTTCCTCTCGTAACTGTTTACGATATTTCAGGACAAGCAGGTAAAACTGTTCAAGTTCCGATTTATCCAACAGTATCTGCATCAGCAGTAGCTGAAGGTTCAGACCTTGCTAATACTGCGATTAACCCATCAGAAGTAACAATCACTGCAAGTGAGCAGGGTGTTATGGCTTCTATTTCTGACCTAATGAGAGAATCAGCAGGTAGAAATGTTGCTCAAGATGTTGGAAGAATCTTAGGTGAAGCAGTAGCGAAGAAAGCTGACGAAGATATCACAGGTCTATTCACAGGATTATCAACTTCTGTTGGTTCTGCTGGAACTGAATTAACTGCTGACTTAATCTTCAAAGCAGTTGCTGAGTTGAGAGTTGATAATGCTCCATCTCCATTCTATGGTGTATTCCACCCAAAAGCTATCTACAACCTAAAGAAAACACTTGCTAACGCAGGTTCTGTATCTGCTCTATCAGATATCGGTAACGAAGCTTTAAGAACTGGCTATGTTGGTCAGATTGCTGGTGTTCAATTATTTGAATCAGCAGTTATCAGCATTGACTCAAGTGATGATTCTATCGGTGCAGTATTCTCACCAAAAGCATTTGGTGTAGCATCTAAGAAGGGTCTAACAATTGAAGAAGATAGAAATGCTTCCGCAAGATTAACTGAGTATGTAGCGACTGCCACATGGGGAGTAGCTGAATTAGTTGATGCTTATGGAGTAAAAGTAATTTCTGACTCTGCATTATAATTATAACTAAACCTGAGGGGGATTTATTCCCCCTCTTTAACCAGTTTCACAAAGGAGATTTATTATTATGGCTATGTCCACAGATTCCGACCTTCAAGAATATGTTCCTGATATTTTAAGCTTTGGTATTAATGCATTTACAGATGAACATGCAAAGGCTCAATCAGACATTGAAAGAAGATTAAGAATAGATTGGTGGGAAAGATACAAGAACAGAGACTACAGAGATATCTCTAGACTTGTGCCTGAAGAAATGGATGCCAGTAAATTAACTGAATCTCAATTTACCAGATGTGCTGTCTATAGAGTCTTGTCTGAATATGCACTTCCTAAACTAACTAGATTTAATCCTGAAGGACAGGAAGATAGATTCCAAGTCATGATTAAACACTATTCAGAGAAATTTGAAAAAGAGTTTCAACAAATTTTATTTGATGGGGTAAATTATGATGATGATGGAGATTCTATTATTCAAAATGATGAAAAGGAAGCTATCCATTCACTGCGATTAGTGAGATAGATGGAACTTAAAGTCAAGATACAAGACAAACAAGTTAAAAGATTCTTTGATAGACTTAAAGCAAGAAAACCAACAGCTTTTAAGAAAAGTCTATTAGAAGCATCACAATTCCAAAGAGGGAACATCTCAAGAAGAACTCTTAAAGGATTAGACTTTCAAGGAAGAAACTTTGCTCCCTATACGCCTGAGTATGCAGAGTTTAGAAGGCAGGAAGGCAGACCCCTGAGACCTGACTTGAACTTTACTGGTCAGATGCTTGGAGCTATGACTATTGAAGCTTCACCATCTAGAGGTAGAATATTCTTTACAAGAACTGCCGAAGGTACTAAGGCATTGGGGAATGACAAAAAAAGACCATTCTTTGCTATTAGTAGAAAAGATGAAGTAAAGATAGCAGAAATATTTGTAGATAGATTATTAAGAGAATTAGGAGTTTAAATGAGTAATAGAGAAAACATAGCTAGTAATATTATTACAGTATTAGATGCTATGACCAGTCCAGTTGAACTCAAGAAGATTACAAGAGAGCCTTTTCAACCTGATGAAATTTCTGAACAGCAATTTCCAGCAGTGTATATCTCCTCAGGAGACGAAGAAAGAGAAGATATCACGATTGGTGATGGTTCAACTAGGAGAGAAGGTAGAATAGATTATGTTGTTGTTGGTTATGTTAAAGGAACTGACACAAACATAGACACTAAAAGAAATCAGTTAATAGAAGCTATCGAAGAAGCTCTAGATGCTGATAGAACGAGAAATGGTAATGCACTTGACACTCAAATTATTGCGGTTTCTTCAGATGAAGGAACTATCTTCCCTTATGGTGGAATAAACATGACTGTCAGAGTTACTTATCAGTTTATAAGGGGTAACACATGAACAATAGGATTCGTCTCTATAAAGGAGACAGCGAGATTGAGATATTTGTTGAGCATTTAACCAAGTATCTTAATAATGGATGGTCAGAAATGAAAGACCAACCAAAACCCAAAAAGTCTAAAAAGAAAGACCCAGTTTGGGAAGTATTAAAAGAAGAAAATGACATACAAAAGGAGAATGAATAATAATGGCAACACATACAGGTAGCGAAGGTGTAGTTTATAATGACACCAATCAGGTAGCTGAAGTAAGAAGCTTTTCGATAGATGAGGTAATGGACACTATAGAAGATACATCTATGGGTGACTCAAGCCGAAGCTATAAAGCTGGATTAAAACAATTTACAGCAACAGTATCAGCATTTTGGGATGAAACCGACACTAATGGTCAAGGTGGATTTGATGTTGGTTCAGAAGTAACTTTAAAACTATATCCTGAGGGAAATGCTTCAGGTGATACATACTATTCAGGTACTGCATTAGTAACTGGCAAAACTATCAACTCTAGTTTTGATGGTATGGTAGAAGCTGAGTATAGCTTTCAAGGTTCAGGAGCATTGACAGAGACAACAGTTTAATATATTAATTTTGTATGTCTGTTCTTGATAAAGCAAAAGAGCATTTCAAGTCTCTTGAAGTAAAAACAATTGAAGTGCCTGAGTGGGGTTTAGTAGGTGATGAATGTATTTATGCTAAACCCTTCACTCTAGCAGAAAAGAAAAAGCTTTTCAAAACAACTACAGAATCTGATGTTTCAGTCCTAGCTGATGTTCTTATTATGAAGGCTATGGATAAACAAGGTGAACCCATGTTTACCTTAAAAGACAAATTAGATTTGATGCATGGTGTTGATGCTGATGTCCTCTCGAGAGTCGCAAATGAAATCATTACACCATCTACTCACGAAGAAGTAAAAAAAAAATAAATTCTGACACAGAGCTATTCTGTATTTACGCACTAGCTGATAGACTACATAAAACAGCATCTGAGATTGAACAAATGTCAGTTGATGAGTTTATGCATTGGTTAGCTTATTTAGAAATAACACAGGAAAAACAAAAACAAAATGGCAAGACAAATCCAAATAGATATCCTCGCAAATGATAGGACTAAACAAGCCTTTAATAGTGTTAAGAAGAATACAGATAACACAAAACAAAGCTTATTAAGTTTTAAGAATATCCTAGTCACTGTTGCGAGTTCTGTTGTTATTAAACAGTTTTTAGATTTATCTAATGCTTATCAGAATTTACAAAACAGATTAAAATTAGTTACAACCTCAACTCAAGAACTTTCTTTTGTTCAAGAGAAGTTATTTGAAGTAGCTCAAAGAACACGAGGTGGTTTTGCAGAAACAGTAGAGCTTTATCAGAAGTTAGCTTTACAGGCTAAAAACCTTAGTTTAAGACAGCAAGACTTAGTTCAGATTACTGAGAATGTTAATAAAGTTATAGCGATTGCTGGTGTCGGCTCAGCTCAAGCATCTGCTGGTCTCTTACAGTTATCTCAGGCTTTTGCTTCAGGAAGATTACAAGGTGATGAATTTAGAAGTATTTCTGAAAACATTCCACCTTTATTAGATATCTTTGCAAAGCAATTAGGAGTTACTAGAGGAGAACTAAAGAAATTAGGTTCTGAAGGTAAGATTACTTCTGATGTTATTGCGACTGCCTTATTAAACAATACAGAAAAACTTAATTCACAGTTTGGTCAATTATCTCCAACTATTGGTCAGGCTACTGTTACTGTTGGAAATAGTATTTTAAATCTTGCTGGTCGATTTAATGAAGCCAGTGGATTCTCTGATTTATTCGCTGAGAGTTTAATAAGATTATCTCAGTTAATAGATGGAGTCTCAGAAAAAAAAGATAAACTTACTACATTTTTTGATGCTGTAGAAGAAGGGATAAGAGATACTAATAAGATATTAGATATCTTTAACACAAGTTTAAAAGACCAATTTAATATTGCGACAAGTGCCTTTGGAAGAAACTTAAATATTTTAGCAGATAATTTGAATACTGCTGGAGTAGGGTTTAGTGGTTTTAGAGAAGCAGAAGAAAAATCATTAGAATCTTTAATGCTCTATAAAGGTGCATTAGAAGAAACCAATACAGAATTATTAAGATTCAAACAATTAGGCTCACAAAATTCAAAACAATTAGCCGAAAATTTTAAAAAAGAAGAAAAAGAAGCTCGTATTTTAAAAGCTATATCTGATGGATATGCAACAGCTAACACAGAGCTGGGGAGATTTGGTCAATTAAACAAAGATAATTCTCAATTAATTGATGAATTAAACAAAGATAAATTTCCAGCATTTAATGCAGTGATAAAAGATTCAACAGACTTCTTGGGAAGATTTGATGAGTTTTCAGCTAGAACCTTTACTAACTTTGCAGATTATTTAACAGATGCTGTGATGACAGGAAAAGCATCCTTTAAAGATTTTGCTAGAAGTGTTCTTAGAGATTTGGCTTCTGTTATTATTAGACAACAATTAGCTATAGCAACACAAAGAATATTTGGTGGCATGGGTGGAACAACTAATGTTCTAAGCACTATTGGTGGTGCTATTAGTGGAATCTTTGGGAGAGCTAATGGTGGAACAGTTCAGGCTAATAAACCCTATTTAATTGGCGAGAGAGGTGCTGAGCTTTTTGTACCTAATACCAATGGCACTGTAGTTCCCAACAATCAAATGAAATCTTCTGCAACTAATGTGAATATCACAATCAACACTGTAGATGCTAGAGGAATAGATGAATTATTAACTGATAGAAGAAGCACTATAGTTAATTTAATTAATGATGCTTTAAATAGTCAAGGAAGGGAAGCTTTAGTCTAATGAGTGGTACATTTCCAACAAGTCCAGTTTTCAATGCTTTAAACTTTTCATCTGAGCAAAATACAATCACATCCACTACTGATAGTGGCAAGATGTTTGCTACTCAAGTAGATGGTCAAAGATGGAAGTTCTCAGCTTCATTCCCCCCAATGACAAGAGCCGACTTTATGTCTGTTTATGCTTTTGTTATGAAACAAAGAAGTCAAAAAGAAACCTTTTCTATTATCCCACCAGTTATTTCTAATGCTAGAGGAACTATCTCAGGTTCTGTAGATGGCACAGCTTCTGTCGGAGCTACTACTATTACTTTGTCAGGTGGTAGTGGAAGTATTCTCGCTGGTTCATTAGTTAAGTTTGATAATCATGATAAAGTTTACATGGTAGTCACTGATAACAATGATGTGACAGGAAATAATTTGGTTATTGAACCACCATTAAGAACAGCAGTTTCTAGCACCAATATTACTTACAACAATGTTCCAATAAAAGTAAGACTCCAAAATGATATCCAAGCTTTTAATACTGGAACAGACGGACTATATAGATTTGAAATAGATGTAATTGAGGCTCTGTAATGGCTAGAGGATTAAGTGGAAGTCTAACAACTGAACTAGCTAACCAAAGTGTCAAGCCAATAGTCTTAGTAGAGATTCTATTCCCTACTCCCCAAAGACTAACCAACCACTATAAAGATATAACTCATAATTCAAATACTTATACAGCAAGTGGACATTTATTAAGTGTTAGTGGTAATACAGAAAGCACAGAGGTTAATGTTTCTAGCTTTCAAATAGAGTTATCTGCTGTAGAGAGTTCATTCGTATCTATTGTTTTAAATAATGTAGTCAGTAATGATGAAGTGACAATAGATGTTGGATTTTTGGATTCTAATGATGCTTTAATAGATACCTTTACATTCAATAAAGGATTTATAGATAGTTATTCTATTGATACAGAAAAAGGAAGATTGGTTTTAAACTGTACTTCTCATTTTTCTGATTTCAGCAGAGTAGCAGGAAGAAAAACTAATTCAGGTTCACAACAAATATTCTTTCCTACTGATAAAGGAATGGAATTTGCAGGATTAACAGTACAAGATATTTTGTGGGGTAAAGAATAATGTTTGGATTTATTATTCCAATATTAAAAGCAGTTGCTGTTAATTTTGTTGCCAACAAAGTTATTTCTTGGGTAGCTCCTACTCCTGAGACCCCTGACTTCTCTGATGAATTATCTAATCAACAAGCTCAAGGTATTCTACTTAACAAACAATCTAATAACGCACATCTGCCAGTTGTTTATGGCACTCGATTATTAGGTGGAACTCGTATATTCCTAGAGACCTCAACAAATAATACTTACCTCTATGGAGCATTAGTATTATGTGAAGGTGAAATAAATGGAATTACAAAAATATATTTTAATGACCAAGAGGTTACCTTTGGTTCTGGTTTTAGTAATGGTGGCATTGTTACATCCAATGATTCAAGATTTGGAACAACCATCCAACTTCAAACATTCTATGGAACAGATGGTCAATCACAATCATCACTCTTAAATGAGTTATCTAGTTGGTCTGACGAGACAAGACCTCTTAGTGGAATTGCCTATTGTGCCTTTAAGATTACTTGGGATGCAGATAAATACACTGGCATACCAAATATCCAAGCTTTGGTACAGGGTAGAAAAGTTTCTACCTATGATGCATCTAGTGTCGAGACAACAGGAGTTTTTACTGATAACCCAGCATGGTGTTTATTAGATTATTTAACCAATACCAGATATGGAAAAGGCATTGATATTGCCGATATTGACATCCCCTCATTTTACACTGCAAGTGGAATTTGCAATACTTCCGTCACTCCCTATAGTGGAGCAGATTCAATATCACTTATGTCTTGCAATTATGTTCTAGATACTTCTAGAAAGATTATAGATAATACCAAAGACCTCTTAAAAGGAATGAGAGGCTTCTTACCTTATACTCAAGGTAAATACAAATTAGTTATTGAGACATCTGGAAGTGCTTCTCTTACTTTAGATGAAGATAAAATTATTGGTGGCATTAAAGTCATTAGTGAAAAGAAGAATGAAAAATATAACCGAGTTCAATTAAACTGGATTAACAGTGAAAAGAACTGGCAAAGTGATACTGCTGTTTATCCTGAGACGGATGCAGAACATCAAAGCTTAAAGACTGAAGATGGTGGTTTCTTACAAGAAGCAACAATAGATTTACCAACTATTACTAATTATTACCAAGCCTTAGAGTTTGGTGAAATTATCTTAACAAGAAGTAGAAATACTTTAAGGGTAGATTTAAAAGCGAATTATGAAGCTTTAGACCTTGCCATAGGGGATATCGTAAATGTGACACACACTATCACAGGCTTCAGCTCCAAACCATTCAGGGTGGTGGGTATGGCTATAAACCCTGATTACACTTGCTCCTTGTCTTTACAGGAACACCAAAACTCATGGTACGATTTCTCAGAGAAGGTTCAGGCAGATGATGTACCAAATACCACATTCGCTAACCCTTTTTCAGTAAGTCCACCAGCGAGTATTACTCTTGATGATGAATTAATTCAGTACAATGACGGAACAGTTATTGTTGCCATGAATATTACTATTGGTGCTTCCACAGACCAATTTGTTAGAGAATATCAAGTAGAATATAAAAGAACTGATGATGCTAATTTTATTGTTCATAGTAGAGGTACAGTAGATTTATTTCATAGAGTCTTGAATGTTATATCTGGTGATAATTACACAGTCAGAGTAAAAGCTATAAACTCACTTGGTATTGAAAGCACCCCTATAACTGCCACTAGAGATATTGTGGGTGAGATTGACCCACCGAGTGATGTGACTGATTTCGCAATTAATATTGTGGGTTCAGATGCTCATCTTAGTTGGGAAAGTATTCCTGACGCAGACCTTAATTATTATGTTGTGAACTTCACTACTCAAACAGTTAATCCTGAATGGATTAATAGTTTTACCTTAATTAACAGGGTTTCTAGACCAGCTACATCAGTTACTGTTCCAGCAAGAACTGGTTCATATTTAATAAAAGCAGTAGATAAACTAGGCAATTTCTCCTCTAATGAAGCTATCATTACGACTAATATTGCATCTATTGGAGACTTCCAAAATGCTTCTACAGCTACAGAACATCCTGATTTTAATGGTGTTAAAAATAATGTAGTTAAATTAGATGGTACTTTAGAATTAGATACTGTTGAACAATTTGATGATAATACCACAGATAATTTTGATGATATCACCACAAGAAACTTTGATGGTGGTACAGAAAACGGAAATCTAGTATCAAGTGGAACTTATGAATTTGCTAATACTATAGATTTAGGAAGTATTCAGACAACAAGACTAACAGGGAATATCACCCAGACTGTGACTGACCACGATAGATTATTTGATAATGTCGCAGGATTATTTGACTCTCAGGCAAGTTCTTTTGATGGTGATGCTAGTGTTAATGCTAGAAGTCATTTAGAGATTGCTGTATCAGATGATAATGTAACTTATACCTCATTTAGAAATTTCTCTGTGGGTGATTATACAGGAAGATATTTTAAATTTAGATTGTTTATGGAGAGTTTAAATAATTCATCTTGTCCAATAGTTTCAGAATTATCTGTTGATGCAGATATGCAACAAAGATTAGTCTCAGAAAATGATGTTGTATCTGGAGCAGGAACTAAAAGTATTACTTTCTCACCAGTATTCATTTCAACACCAGCTATAGGAATTTCAGCACAAGGTTTATCAAGTGGTGATTTCTATGAGATTACAAATAAATCTGTTAGTGGATTTGACATCACTTTTAAGAATGGAGTGACTGAATTAAGTAAAACATTTGACTATATTGCTAAAGGATATTAATATCAAGGAGAAAAAATGGCAACTCATGACTACAACATAGCGAATCAGGGATTTCCAGCTACTAGAGCTGACATCAACTCGGTTCTTAGTGCAATTGTATCTAACAATTCAAATGCATCTGCACCTTCTACCACTTATGCTTATATGTGGTGGTATGACACTTCAACAACAACTCTAAAATTTAGAAATGCCGACAATGATGCTTGGATATCATTTGCCACTTTTGATATGGCTAATGATACTGTTAATTTTTTAGATAGCACAGTTTCCATTGATGGATTAGCTACATCAGCAACAGGAACAGTTTTAACCCTATCCGATAGCAATATCTTATTTGCGAAGAAGGGATATTTTGCAGAACAAACATTATCTATTGATAGTTCTGATAATGTTGCATGGAATTTATCTACACAACAAGTAGCCAAATTAACTCTTACAGGAAATGTCACTTTATCTGCACCAAGCAATCAACAAGCAGGAGCATTTTATTCCCTAGCATTAATCCAAGATGGTACAGGTTCAAGAACTGTCACATTTAATTCAGCATATAAATTCACAGGTGCAACAGCACCTACATTAACAACAACTGCATCAGCTAAAGATATAATCATCTTTAAATCTGACGGAACTAACTTATTAGAAGTAGGAAGGTCTTTAAATATCGGCTAATGTTTGCATTAATAGAAAACGGAAAATTCG
>Ga0070753_1001739_pt1 | contig 12038 bp, 22 predicted proteins | sample VirMetDEL_Aug_31_FD_77441 | JGI IMG/M metagenome (GOLD analysis project Ga0070753, IMG submission 77441) | Aqueous microbial communities from the Delaware River and Bay under freshwater to marine salinity gradient to study organic matter... | ecosystem: Environmental > Aquatic > Marine > Coastal... | reverse complement strand
TGTAATTCGGTAGCGTATTTGAGGACCGACTTCTTCGTCTCTTCGTCTTTACAGAATAAATCGAGACTTTCTTCGTTCTTTAGTGCAGCCTTATCGAACCACCCCTGAGAAGATGCAGCACCGAGAACCGCCCGACGGATGAATGGTATTTTGCAGAGGGTTTCTATCATTTCTTTAGTCTAAATAGCGGCTTCTTGATCTTCAAAAGCTCCTGATTGTGCTGCAAATACCGCTTCACTCTCTTTCTTCTCAGGAACTGATCAGCGTTCTCGCCTTCGATTCTGCCGTCAGGGCTGTTAAACACTTCCTTTCTTTGCTCCATTGTCAAGGTCAGGGCTGCGATCTTCTCTTCGTCTCTGCTTCTCATGCGTCAAACTGATATAAAACCCCATTCAGCCAAACACAACACACCATAAGAAGCGGCAGCTCGTGGAGTGCTTCGACACCGATTCCATTCAGCAGGAAGTAAATAACCGCACCGTGAACTGATGCCATGCAATTGATACACCCGATCAGAGGCTTCGCCCACGTCTTAGGGTTGTCTTCATCCCAAATGAAGGAATAAACCTTAGCTGCGAAGTCGTTGACCTCTCCGAGAACGTGCAGACCGTTGCACCACATTGAAGTGATTACTATTGAGATCAGCAACATCATCAGAAATCCTCAACCCACTTAATACCAACACTAACATCTGTTGTGGTTTGTGTTGCCCGTACTGCCAATGTCAACGTATCGCCCGGATATAGAAATATTTCCGTCGTTTCTTGCGCCCCTTCGCTAACGCTGCCCGTACTGCCCAAACTACCAAAGTCAATGATCTGACCGCCTGTTAGTGTCGTTCCTGCTGTGTCATAATCGACAACAGAAGTATTTATAGAAATGTCTGTATAAGCCGGAGTTCCCCCAAGAGTTGTGTTTTTCACAAGCTGATATTCAGCTGGCTTAGTACCATCTACCGAAACACTAAACTTTAAAATATTGACAGGAGTCTTATTTGTTGCCGCTTGAAACGTGCTTTTGTTTCTAATTGTCAGAATGTTTGTGAGTGTTGTTGTAACACCTGTTTTAGTATTACCTATCGCGTTAGTCGGACCTAAATATTCAATTTTTCCTTCAACCTCCGCACAACAGCTCGCACCCTTTAGAGTCATATTGCTTGTGTTCGCTGTGTTCTCAACGCTCCACATAATAGGGAAAGATGGATTAGCTAAACTTGGTACAATGTTGTTATTTGCATATTTTATCGAATGCACATTCACAAATCTTCCTGTGTTTGAATCCTCAATACTAAACGTAATTAACCCAAAACCAAGCCATTGAAAATTAATTTGATAAACATTGCCCTTTGTAGTGTCTAAAGTCTGACCGCTTGGATTACTTGCGCCCCCTGCACCCTCCATATTATCGCCGTTCCAATCAGCTTGATTCACCCATGTGTCCACACCTCCAGTCCTGCTCATTATGCCAAAGGTCGCACCATTCCAACCAAAAAACAGCCCGTTGTCATCATCACCACACCCAAACAACTGCTCGCTATCGGCAACGCCTGATGTGAACAATGCTGTACCCCTAACGTGCGCACCTTGCCCCGGTCTGTATTTCAAAAATCTTTTAGTAGATATTTTAGCACTTGAACTTGCCGCCGCTGTTGTTTGCAGAACTGCCATTGTGTTTGCATGAGTGACCGTTCCGCTTCCTGTTGTTGCGCTGTCAACTATATCAGCGTTCACATTGTAGATAAAATCTGCCTGTATTACAGGGGTTGGCTGTACTGCTTCAAGTTCGCCAAATGCCGAACGTGGCATATCAACTTGTAGGTTGTTTGTGACGGGTTCGATTGCAACGTTTGAATAATACCCACCGCTTGTCCTACCTACTAAAATTGACCTATTTAAATTGGCAGTCATCAAAGGGCTGATAAACGCATCTGCCCCCAAAATTTGAGCTGAAAGAGCCGTAATTAGAAACTTCGTATCGAAGTAAAAATCAGTTTGCCCCGCCTCATCTGCTGTAAACCGATAGCGAACATAGGGCGTAAAGGCAGGTGCTGCAAATGTTTGATAGCCCGAACCACCTACATAAGGGATTGCTAAAGTTCTAAGAATGTCTGTCCCCGCTGCATCTCTTATGAAGTTTATGGTTATTGTGCCGTCAACATCGCTAAGTACATGAGTCTGAACTTGTGTATAACCCTCAAGATCAAGCACGCCGCTGTCATAGGTTTCGCCATTAGCCAAAACATCGCTGCTTGAGAATGCTATTTTGTTATTTGGCAGTTCTCCAGTTTCGATCATAATCACCAATTGATCAGACGCATCCATGCCCGACCAATGCGCATCATAAGTCAAAACATTTGAAGCAAAAGACCCCAACAAAGACCCCTGACCTGTGTATAAATTTTGACCAATAGTAACATTCCTAATGAACGACACCCTTTCTGCTATAAAGTCAGACTGATATTCGCCAGTTACGGTTATGGTCTTAAGGGAAGGATTAAAGATATAATCTGCTGCGTCAATTGTTACTTGCATGATGTTAAATTACTACTGTTGTCAAATCCACCTGAGAGAGTGCCTTCTGATCAAAATCTTCATCCAGACCTTGAACAACCTCAAAAAGCGCACAGGTTGCCGTTGTGCCTGTTACCGGAGTATCCGCGAAGGAGATCGTTTGGAGATCGTAGATGTTAGTCTCTGAAGCGTCAACCACCCAAAGCTTATAATCGAACCCCACTTGCCAGAACTCAGAATCGGGTTCTGCCATAAGCAAGTCAACCTCACCGCCTGCTCCAGTAGTTACCGGAACGATTATTCGATTCCCTCTCGCGTTCTCAATCCAAACGTTTACCGCCGTAGCTAACAGAGGCACAGTTCCGACTCTGATCGTCGTTGTGCATTTAGGTACAGGGCAAACCCTTTGACAAGTGATACAACTCATTTAGTTTCCTTTACCCAAAGGTACGAAATTCTTACCTTCTGAACTTCTTAATAAAATCAAATAGCCATGTGTTGACAGCGTACCTCACCGTGTCGATCATGTCTGCCTGTTGGCTTACGTCCTTACGATTTCGTTTGACGATACCACCAAAAGCGTCACATTGCACAAGTTTCATATCTCTGCAAGTATTCGGGCAGGTAATCGGATTGATCGCGAAGTCGTCGAGATGCGCCAAGACGAAATTCACATCCGCTCTGCTGTTTTCGTGAGTTGGGTTGTGAGGTAGTTGAAACTGATGCCTCCAGTCTAAGCTCCGCACCTTTCTCCCTCCTTCGGTTTCCAGTTCCCTCTTGAACACTTCCCAGTTGCTCATGTTGTCGCGTCGTGCTAAGTCCTTCTGCTTACCCATCGAGTCACCTGTGAATAGCGCAGAACTCAACCTGTGACCGTATTTCTCTTTTATCCGGTCCGCCATTTCGGGGATGCTCGAATTTCGCAGGCTGATCTCTTCGAAACAATGAGCGTGGAAACCTTCCTTATCTCTCCAGATGTGCCAGAGAGTCGCACAGAACGGGTCTAAGTTCCAGTCTACTGATATTCGCAGCCTTTGCCCTGATTGACAAGCCACCTCTCGCTCATGATCTTCGCTGTAAGCATACGCGAACGGATTCTGCCCGCCAACGTCGATGAACTTGCCGTAAATCTCCTGTTCAACCATCTCAGGAGACATTGCTGCGATCTCGTTCTCCAAAGCCTTAACATCGTCAGGAGATAACAGAGGGTTGTCATAGCTCGTAAACTCAAACAACCTGTAACCATCAACACCCTTCTCTGCTCGTTTGTAGAGCGTGTAAAACGGATGCTCTTCGCCGTTCTTCAATACTTTGCCTTTAGGAACTCCCGCAGCGATTAGCTGAGAGTCTGGGAAGTCCATCATCATCGGAAGGATTGCGTTCGTGTAGAGGTACGGATTTTTCAGGATGATACCTGCCTCATTGAGAAACGCCTTCTTGTAACCGAACCCCTCAATGTTCTCCGGTCGGTCTGCGCTCCTGAAGTCACAAACTGAGTTGAAGATTTTGAATATCTTCTTTTGGGAGTTCCAGTTGTGAGGGATGCCGTTCTCTCTCAGGCAAGGGAGGAAGTACCTCTCGAAGTACCTGTCTATGTTTGAGTAAATCGTATCTACCCAAAGCAAAGGAGAAAGCCCTTCGATCATCCACTCGATGAATGAAATCGCTGCTCCGTGTGTTGCTCCGAACCTTCGCCCTTTGGTGACTACCGTGAAGCGTTCCTCAGAAGATAGGAACTCCATCTGTTGAGGCGTCTGTTCGAAAACGACATCGAGGTTCACTTCTTGACCTTCTTAGTGATCTTGATGTTGATCTCTCCGGTCTGCCTGTTGTCGTGCTTCTGTGACCAGTCATGATGATTATTGAGCAATGCGATCGCAACAGTTGCATGAATCTTGCCTTCAAGTGCTGCCATCGTGATGTTATGTTCAATCCTTTTGTGGATTGCCTTTTTTATACCTTCAAAAACAGACTTGCCTTCATCGTCTTTGAACTTATCCAAGAGGTAGCTCCATGTCCCATGATTCACCTTGATATGCCACTCTGACTCGTTTATCTTGTCCTGAAGTGCGATCCATGTGTAGATGGTCTTAGTCTCTGCTGTTGCAAGTGACAGCTCCCAAAATTCAGAGGTAACATCCTTGCTCCACTTCTCAGCATTTTTATTCCCCTGCATTTTACTCATAACTCAACCTGTTCCCAATCCAAAAAAACTGTAACACGAGAACTATGACCGTCATACAAATCAACGTCAATGTCCACTCTGTTCGATTCCTGAGTAATACCCTTGATCTTCCCCACCTTAACCAAACCAAACAACAAATACCCATCTTCTGAAATACCTATCGACATTAGGTTCTGTTCTCCAGAATACTCAGAGCAATCCAAGTTCAATTCAACATTTATCGTCCCGCAAACAGTAGGATTTTTATTGCCTTTTGCTGCTGCCATTACGCCGCCCTCCATTTAGTGTAGAACCATCTATCCGCGAAGGTGTATCGCTTGATAGTCGGTCGTGACGTTCCGGCAAGTTCTACCAGTTGACCTATCCTCGGTTCTCTGTATAAAAATTCACACCACTCTTTCGTTTTCTCAGGGTCAGTAATTCCGCGTCTTTTGCAGAGATTGCACAACCCCGAAAGACTCATTCCAAGTTCTTCGGCTGCTGCCTTTTTAGTTTCGTGCCTTGTTAGAACTTCCTCGATGCTTTCTTTTGTCAGCTTCGGTCTTACCACTCCGAAACCCCTTAGCCAGTTGTTTACAGTCTGAGAAGTTACGCCAACAACTTCAGCGACCTTTGCCCCGCTGCCGTGCTGCTCGTATAGTTCCAACAGTTGCTTCTTAGGAATCGTCACGATATAGTCAGGTCTTCGTCTGCGTCTGCGTTAAAGGCTGCTTTGAGTGCTGTGATCTCCCCGCCGATAATCGAGTCGGCAGAATCAGCCACTGCGTCAGAAGATGCCCCCGGGTCGAGTTCGACCTTCCCCCCGTTGTGTTCGAGAATTACCTTCGTGATTCCGTTCGCTTTGGCTTCCGCGACTGCTGCTTTGTCTTTTTCGAGCTGTCTGATCTTGGAAAGTTCGCTGTTCTTTTCAGTTACCTTTCCGAGTGCTTCTTGTGTTGTTATTGGCATAAGAAATCGTCATTTTCAAGTTCCCAAATTTGCTCCGGCAGTTCTTCAGTTACCGTTTCGATCATTGCGGCGACTGCTAAGAGTACCACGCAGATAATTATGGTTTTAATCATTTACTTTCATTTTCACAAAGTGATCTCTAAAGGCTTTCTCTGCTTGTTTCTTCCCTTCAGACAGCCCAACACAATCACCTTTGCCGATGTTGGTGGAGTTGTACCTTGCGCTCCATCTGTAAGCGTTCGCTACCATCGAGTACTTCCCGCGATCACAACGCCAATGGTCAGACTTGTTCAACCATACTAAATCAGTTGGTAAACTCATAGCCATTCGAAGTACTTGATTCGCGTTCCACGTTGACCGGTAAACTCATGCACGATCTCGAACTTTGCGCGAAATTTGTTTTTCAAGCATACACCTGTCACCTTGTTGACTATCAGATAGTCCTCTCGATAGGATTTAACCTGTTCTTTTATCTTGTCAATTAGTTTCAAAATGGCAATCCGTTTTGAGTGTTAGACAAATCGTTTGACTCTGAGGTCACTTCCTTCTTCCGGTAGACCTCGATCGACCGTGTTACTACCTCCGTGATATACTTCTTAGGCTCTCCGTAGCTTCGAGTTCTGAGGAAACCTTCGACCCCGATGTGATCGCCCCTCTGGAGCGTTCGCTTGCCCCAGTAGACCACATTATGCCAGTCGGTCTCTTCTTCCCACTTGTCGCCGACCTTCTTGCTTCGTTTGGTCGCCAGAGAGAAATTCGTGACTGTTGAATCTCCGAAGTCTTTGGTCTCCGGTTCTTTCCCGATGTGCCCTGTTAGAATTACTTTGTTCATTCCGCAATCATTAAAAGTGACGAAACGCCGTAACGCTTCACTAAATAGATTCCGTTAGCGTAATTGCCCGAGACTTGCCCCTCTTCGATCAATCGACCGTCAAGGCTGAACACCTGCACTCGATCATCTTCGATGCATTCATGGAAGGAGTATAAAATCCCGTTTGGAACTGTGTACTGTGCCTCTGCTACCAGAGCGAGAAAGGCTAAGTAAATGATGATGATAATTTTCTTCTTCATTGCTATTTTTTAGTGATTAATTCCGTCTCTATTGGTCTGCCGATGTCATTCAGGTCTTCAGTTCCGATAACCGAAGCCCAGATGATTAAGGCTATGATTGTTCTATACACTTCAGCTCCTTTTGATAATGCCCGATAAGCGTCTCCAGATCAAACCGATCAAGTCGAGAACCACTGACCCGCTTGATTTCCAACTCTTGCAGAACTTCCGCTCCATATTTCTCAATGAGTTTAAGCGTGTACTGAGGCTTGTTCCCTTCGTGATACAGATTACACCCGACGCATTGAACGTGGACGTTCTTCTCATCCCACCGAATCGACTTAAACCGCCTCGAATGGTAGTGACCCGCTTGCATATTCTTGATCGCTCCCCACTTTCCGCAGGTGAAGCATTGCACATACTCTCCATCATTGGAGTACTTTCGCCGTATGTATTTGCTGAAAACTGCATCGAGTTTCTTTTCTAATTGGGATTTAGCCTGTCTCAAAACTTTACCCGAAATTAAAGAATCTTTATCATTCATGCAAGTATTTCTTACCTAATATCTGAAAAAAAGCCCGAAGGAAGAGTTGAAACATATCCGGGTTTTTCTCCAGAAAGTCAACAGTCTCCTGAAGCATATCGTCGGTTTCAGGTATTATCTGCATTTCTCATTTTTAGTTCTTCAATCTGTCTCGCTCTCTCCGCTGCGAAGGCTTCAGGGTCTTTCCTGTTCTCTTCATTTGCGATCTTACGCTTCAATTCCGTTTCGCGCTTCTTCAACTCATACAATCCTCTGTTCTTTTCAGGCTCTGGATTGATAGCCATGTCGATGATTTCACCGAGCAGCTTGCCGTCTTTTATTCGTTTCATTTTCTCCTGTCTTCTCCGGTTAATGGAATATAATTGAACATCTCTCTGATTCTCGACTTCACCTTGTCTCCATATGCTTCGGCTATACTTTCTGCGTCCATGTTAGTCGTCGCGAAGGTTCTCATGTCAGCGTCTCGCCATTTCTCGTATCGGTCGGTTAAAATTTCAGCCATCACATTAACCTTGTTTCCGTAGAGGTTGCAGTCTTGCTCGAATCCGAGATCGTCGAAAGCTGTGTGAATCGGTTTACCCTGGTAGTAGGATTTCAAACCGAACCTGTCTATCGCGTCCCAACCTTCAACCATGAACGCCCGACTAACTTCGCGAGCTGTGATGAATTTCACTCTGAACATCTTGCAGAAACTTTTTAGAATTACCGTTTTGCCGGTTCCGACTTCGCCATAAATCATCAAGCCCTTTCGAAGTGAAGGATTCGCGCAAATTCCTGACTGCTCGAACTCTTGATCGTGCGTGAAGTACATGAATAAAGCCTGTATGACTTCCCTGTTCGTGTTGTCGATTACAAAAGGTTTCCTGATTATGCCCGAAGCGATGTCGATTAGTTTCTTCTTAGGCTCGATCATTTGTCTTTCGCGCTCCAGATCAAAGCTGTTTAGAGTAGTCCTTCTGTCCTGTGTGATAGCCACGTCCTCTCGTTGTGCCGTTTTTAGTTCCATTTGATTTCTCTTTTAAGTCATCGACAACCCAACTAAGAATTGCCCTGTAATCACATTTGTATGTCTTCCCTTTGCTCCCTTTGTAGCTGTCGAGCCTCTCGATCATTTGCTTAGTCAGAGATTCCCCATGACCAGAGACGAGTTTGTCATATTGAGCCTGAGTCATTTTCACGAATTCTGAAAATTTCAATTTTGACTCTTTCTCTTTATCCTTGTCTTTATCCTTATCCTTGTCTTTGTCTTTATCCATAGCCCCTTGTAAGGGGCTTATAAGGGGCTTATTAGGGTAATGTAAATTATACTTACCTAATATTGAAATGACTGAATTATGCGCTCGATTGTTAGGGTTCAAGACACCATATTGAAACTCGATAAAAGAAGGAATGAACCATTTTTCGCCGCAATCAATCGGAACGATCTTGTCAGCGAAAACCTCCAGAGCTTTTCCTTCTGTGATTTCTTCACCAATTCGAATAGCTGCTACCTCAAAGTCCGTGTGCCATATTCCGGCATGATCGCAGTCGTCAAGAATGTAAAGCCAAAGGAGCTTATAAGGGGCTTGTAAGGTCTTTATAAACCGCTTCTTCCATTTGTCGGTGCAGGTAAATCTCTTAGCCATAGGTCAATTATTGGCATTAAAAAACCGACACTAAGGGGAAACCACCACAGAAACCCTTAGTATCGGTTATAAATTGAAATCTTATGTGAATCGTGGTGGTCTTCACTTTCTCAAAGATAACGATTCTTTACTTACTATTCACTATTCTTTACACCTAAAGCGTACTTTTCGAACTCTTCCCACCTTAGACGGTAGCGTTCATTCGAAACGATTAAACCCTTGTGAGTGTCTCTGTGATTGATCACGGTTGAATGATCGCGGCGAATGTACTTGCCGATTTCCTTCTGTGTTCTGCCCGGAGCATACTTCAAAGCAAACACGGAGAAAAACCGCCTCGCATCAACCAGTTCCCGCTTGCGAGACTTCCCTCGTAATTCATCAAAGGAGTACCCGGTAAATCGCTTCACTCTCTCCATGATGACTCTGAGCGTAAATTCCTGAGCTGTGTCGTACTCCAGTCCTTTGTAAAGTTCTGCGAAGTCGATGCACATCGACCGGAATAAGCCCTCGTTGAAGTCTTTGCCGTTCGCCCTGACGTAGTTCGTCAAGTTGTTGAGTTGTATTGTTGCTGTCATAATCAAATATTAAATTTCAAACTGATGACGTTATTTTTCTGAAACGCCACTATCTCGCCCCTGAAGTCGCCCAAATTCCTTTTGTACATCTTTGCACCGTTTTTGCAATTTGTTTTATAAAACAATCCGAATCCATCTTTTAACTCGTTTAACAAATCGACTTGACTTTCTAATTGGTGTATTTTTTCCATTAGAAGCCCGACTTTGTCTTTGTGTTCATTTTTTAGCTTGTTATAAGCAGACTCAAAATTTTTCCTGAGTTCCTTCATCTCTTTATATTCGGGTATGTGGATGATGTGCTTGTAGCTTTTATCGAGAAGGATATGCCTCTCTATTTGACTTATCGAGTTGACCGTTTTTATTATGTCAATCTCTAAGCAGAATAGATTGCTTTTTTGTATTTTCTTCTCCTTCCTTTCTCCTATGTAGGAACTTTTCGCAAACTCTATCAGATACTTTGTGTCTCCTATGTACCCGATAGCGTCCGGGATGTAGTCGTCTATCTTTTTCTCTAACTCGATTCTGTCAAAAGTCATTAAATCGCAGCCATCAACAGCATAGGGTAATCTTACTTGTTTTACTCTCTCAAAAACAGCTTTGTATGCCTTGTGAATAGCAGATTCTAAAGAGCAGTTTGATTCGTCTATGTGGTAAAAATGATCTGAAACAACATCGCCGCCCCTCAATTTTACATCAGAGCCACAATTACATTTGTAAATAATTCCCTTTTTTGCGCTCTCGGTATCAACAACGCTACCGCCATGATCGAATGCAAAAGGTATTTTGAAGGTCTTAGCCATATTATTATATTTTGCCTCTATTGAGGGAGTTGTTAATACTATCCGACTATTTTATTTCTTGCAGCAATCCAAGATTTATGCAAGATGCCTATAATCCGTCTTCGTTCATTGTCCATTTCTGCGTTCAGTTTTTGTCTGAACCTGTCCAATTCTTCTCTTGATATTTTCATCTTATCTATCCTTTACCCCTCTATTCAACAATTCTTTGATCTTTGAGGCATTCACCCCCGCAAAACTCAAGACATCTTCATCGGTTGTATTCTCTAAAGTCATTTGCTTTCGCTTCAGAAAAACATACCAATGATGCCCTGTTTCTTCTGTGTAGAACTCTGCGATGTTATCGTCTCCGATGATCTCGCGCTGCCATTGCTTGCACATTTCAAAATCATCTTCATTCAAAGCAGGCGTGACCGTGCATTCTAAAGCAGGTGTTTTGCCCTTGTACTTAATCGGCTTTACTGTTGCTCGATCTGGTAACGCTTTTCTAATTCTGTCTAAATCAATTTTTATCATAGTTCTGTTGTTTTACCCCTCTATTGAGGGAGTTAAAAAAAGTGCTGACGGCAGGATTCGGACCTGCAATCTGATAAAGTTGATTTTTCATGCCTGTTTACTCAGGTACTGATTCCCGCACTTTATCCAGTAGCACGGGCTACTCCGTATAGCGTCTACCATTTTCGCCACGTCAGCTTTTAGCCCTTAGCACCACCTTTACCGCTATGAAATCTCAGGGCTACGGCTTTGACCTTTCGGCAGGTGATGCCCCTGCAACCGTAGGGCTGAACGGTTGTCTATACTTCGCCCTTCCTTACTTTTTTACAAATCGAAATGAAGCCGGTCAATCGCAACGCCATTGTGATACAAACACTCTCTCTCTATGTCAATATCATCACCATGAAAGTCTAACCATTCACCATTCTCTTCAATAGGCTTTACCATCACAGAAATATCAACCATGCACGGGTATTTGTCTTCTATTCCGATTTCAATGTCAATGATCTCGACCTCGATAGGGCTCGTGCACTCATCGTTCCAGTTTAACGAGCATTTCATACCCACTAACTCAGTTAAGTCTTTCAAATATTTCATTGCTTCAATGTTCTGTATATCTCAGAAAAAGCCCACCGCCACCGCTTAAACCTGACCCCGTTAATGATCAAACCTTGTAACCCGATAATGAGTAAAAGTTGTAAATAAACGGCAGCAGCGAGCTTCATAACGTTGCGATCTTCTCCAGTTGAGGAAATTTCGCCACCAACGATCTAACGCGACCGATCAACTTCTCGACCACTTCAGCCGCTTTCACTTCATCGAGATTATCGGCTTCAGGGTCAGCACCGAAGTACAATGTAGAACGCTTGTTTTTTATGCCCTTTTCATGCACAACGTTGCGATCTTTAAGCCCTGACACCCGACCGCACACCGACGACAAAGGCAGATTGACACCCCGCGAAATCTCGTGCCGCGTTAGTCCTTCGTTCTCGTAGATGTACCTTAGAACCTTTGATTCTTGTCTTCCCAAGTCGCCCGAATTAATCAGAGCGGCGAAGGCTTCTTTGCTGTTTTGGTGAATCATTTCTTAATTGGTTTTAATGTGTCTTGAAATGAGTAAATTCGTGACTCTACCTTAGAAAGCTCACCGCCCTTACTTACCCTTCGGTAAAATATCGGAACAACATTGCCATTATAGTCTATTCCTAATTTGGTTATTTCCACCGTTGATATTCCCGACAAAACAAACCGATCACCAATATTGCAAGGCTTGTTCGCTTCGATATACTCAGTCTCAATTCGACTTATC
>Ga0070753_1001736_pt1 | contig 12041 bp, 11 predicted proteins | sample VirMetDEL_Aug_31_FD_77441 | JGI IMG/M metagenome (GOLD analysis project Ga0070753, IMG submission 77441) | Aqueous microbial communities from the Delaware River and Bay under freshwater to marine salinity gradient to study organic matter... | ecosystem: Environmental > Aquatic > Marine > Coastal... | reverse complement strand
TGAGTGTCGTCTCCGGGTTTGGCGCACCCGCAGAGAGGTTCACTCGCAGAAGTCGGAGGGAGTTGCTCATGTCCTCGTAGTCTTTTGTCAGGTCGGCGTACCCATCGACCTTTCGTCCGAGGTCCGAACGAATCATATCGTAGGCTTTGGTCACGACCGTATCGGCGATCTCGGCTTCCTTGTCCCAGTCGCGCAGTTCCCCGACGTACCGCTTGAGCGCATCCAACTCTCGGAAGTCCATCGCGCCGTTTGCACGGTCCAAGCGATCAACCAGGTCACGAATAATCGACTGCGAACGCGCCTGAGTGGATCGAGGGATCGCGCTCTCCGAGAAGTCCAGCACACGGCGTCCGGTCTTGGTGATTTTGTACTTGATTCCCAGACCGTTGTCCTTCGTGGGCTTGAACAGCTGATCGAACACGGATTTCCGAATTGGATTGATATTAATCTGCTCGCCGGGCTTCATGCGTAGAGCCGCCAGACCGTCCAGATACTCTTGGCGACGTGCCGTACGCATCTTTTCGAACACGTCCGTGAACTGGGTAACAATCCGATCGCCGTCGATGCGTCCTCGGAGAGCGTCCAGCATGTTCGCACGACGGTCACCACCGGCCCGAGACGCTTCCTGCACACGCCGGATGGCTGCGGTGTCGTAGCCAGTGGACATACTGTGCAGGGGTCGTCCTGCGCCTGTAACCGCGTCCAGACCCCTGTTTACCCCCGACAAGGCCGGAGACGCGGCTCTCAGAGGGCTCACGTTCCGTACAGCCGACATCGCCCGAGGTGCGTTGCGGATACCTCCCAGGGCCAATCCGGCTACATCAGAAGCGACTCCGAACGGGTCCTCCACCATCGTGGTGGTGAACGCATCCAGAGACCCGTAGCGGTCAATGAAAAACTGTCCCAGAGCCCGTGCGACCGCAGCGTTCTGGGTCTCTTCTCCGGAGAGCGCAGAGATCCCACTGGCGTTTCCGGCGATTTCACCGGCTCCGGCGATTCCCCGGATGGCCATCTCCGTCAAGCCCATCTGACCGCCAGAGAGGTTTAGGGTTCCCTCACCGAACGCTCCATTGATGAGCTTTTCACCGATGAGCATAGGCTCGCGTACCCCAGCGGTTACCAGGTCTTCTGCGGCCTTGTACGCTGAGTACGGAACGTTTCCGATCATCCGGAGCATGTTCTTGGTACCAAAATCCGTGTCTTGGAGATCGGCATTGAACCACGGTTGATAATCCGCCGGATTCGTTTGCTCTTCCGGCAGCATATCTACGAGATCCAGAAACTCCTGTTCACGATCCGTCAGTGCCATGATCTATCGACCAAAGGTTGTGGTTCGGGACGTGTTCGATGTCGTCGGGCTGTTCTTGTTCAGTTTGTTCACGTCGTTCTCCATCGCAAGCCGCGTTTGGATGGCACGCATGACATCGTCCTTGAGCGGCGAGTCGGGATTCTGACGTACCCACGCCGTGAGGGTTTGAGTCGCCACCGATGGATCGTACGGACTGAACGGAAGATCGGGAAGGCGCGTGACTTCAGTTTCCTGGCCGTCCGGGCCTGTCTCTGTGCCAACCACACCGTTGTTTGCGTACATGTCCTTCATGTGCTGGAGCATCTCGGTAACGTACTTGATCTTCGCCCGAGCAACCTCCGGCAGATCCGAGAACTTCGGCAGGATCTTCCGGTATTTGATCGTGTCCTCCTGACGCAGAACGCCGCCTTCGAGGTACTTACCGACCAACTGGGTAACCAGCATCATGCGTGCATTGAACTTTCCAGCCGTGACCGAAAACGGGTTGTTCCCCTGGAATGCACCGCTGACCGGACCCATCCATTTGATCACCTCCGGATCGGTGTCCATGACCAGTTCCAGCGCCTCAAGAGCCTTCAGAGGCGTCGCGGCTTCAATCATCTTACGCCGCAGCATCGGGTCGATCGGAGGCTGAACGTCCAGTTCAAGCCCGTATCTGCTCAGAAGCTCACCCCGCTGCGTAGGGGTCAGTCCCTCCCAGATCATTTTCGAACGTTCTTCCGGTTCAAAGTTGACGAGCAACTGGTACAACCCGTCGGCCTGGTCGTTAATCGGTGCGTGTCGTGTCAGAATCGGAGCCCAACGCTGCGCTTCTTCTTGGGTCAGAGGCCGTCCGAGACGTGCTTCGAACGTCTTTTTCGCAACGTCGTAGCCGAACTCCTGCGCGGTGTCCTGGAGTGCTTCTCCGTACGACTGGAACAACGCTGTGGGACGGTCGAAACCCTCCACCTCGTCGATAACCATAGGGCTACCGGTCACCGGATCCGCGTACCAGAACGACCCGTCTTCCCGATTGTACACCTCGGGCTTGATTCTCGTAGGCGGAATGAGGCTCAGAGCGAACTCTTCCGGAGACGACATGCCGATGTCGATGATCCCCGCAGCCTGCCCGCCCTTCACAGCCTCGACCAGAACGCCCGTATCCTCACCACGAATGGCGAGGTCCAAGGCCCTCTGGGCACGCTCTTGTAGCTGCTGCTGCTTGATCTTCAACTGCTCTTGTTTGAGCTTGGCTGCGTCGAGCGCCACCCGCTGATCGTTCTGTTCTTTCGCAGCCCATAGAGGCGACGTACTCGCGGCACCCAACGCGGCCTGGTTGATCCCTTGGCCGAGGTTGGATGCGATCTGTCCGAGCCCCTTGAGAATTTGCGTCATCTTACGATCCACCCCCGAAGAGCCATGAACCGAACGGTGAGTTCTGAATGCCCGGGGTCATCAGCAACTGCATGAGCGACTGTGTAGTACTGGGACCACCGACAGGCGCGGTGAACCCCGGCGCTGCGTTCGGAAGTGCGGTGTTCGTTAGCACCGACATCAACTGATTAATCGCCGCGTTCTGGTTCGCCTGCCGGGTCGTATCGAACGTGTTTTGCAGATTGTTCATACTCAGGAACTGGTTGAGTGCCCGATCCTGGACGCCCATACCCTGGTTGAAAATCTGCTGCAACAACGCGCCTTCCTGTGCGTTCTGCTGATACTGCTGCGAAAAGTCCTGCGCGCGTCCGGTAAGGTCCATCTGTCCGAGCGCCTGTCCGATGTTTGCCAGCGCCTGGTTCTTGGCAAGGCCCTGTCCGAACGCCTGCTGCTGACCCGCACGCCCCGCAGTCTCTTGGGCCTGCTGTCGTCCGATCTCGGCGGTCTGGCGACCCAGATCCTGTGAACCCATCTGACCGAGAGCCTGAAGCATCGGAGCGGTTCCCCGAGAGAGCGCATCCAGGGAAATACCCGCGAGGTTCGCCTGGTTCCGTGTCCGCAGTCGTTCGAGTTCGTTCGTACCCGGTGTGGAGTTCAGTACTCCTCGAGAAGCCAACCCCGCCCGGGCCTGCTCCATTGCAGCTTCGTTTTCCGTACGGAACCCAGACAGGAGGTCACTCAGGAACGGCAGATCCGTCGTCCCAGAAAGCACCCCTGCGAGGTTGTTCCGAAGGGTCGTGTAGTCGCCCGAGACCCCGAAGTCGTTGGTAAGCGCGCTTCCGTACGTCGGGTCGCCGGTAATCGCATACGGCGACAGACCCTTGTAGCCACTAGCAGCGGTGTCCAGAAATCCCGGCGCGTCGTTAAACGCATCCGACCAACCCGATCCAAAACCGCTCATCGTGTCGGAGTTTTGGATGGACTGCAAAAGCGTCTGCTGCTGATTCGGAAGTTCGTTCAGAAACGGCAGTTCGGGAGCCTGGTATTCGATGATCTGCTGCGGCACCGTGGTCATAGTCGTGTCAACCGTGTTGGACGTGTCGGTCGTGTTGGTCGTGTTGGACGTATCCCCAGCAACTGTGGTGTCCACCACCGTGGGGGATGCTTGCTGCTGAACGGGCGGTGGGGCTACGTAATCCGGATGAAACCGCCCGCCCACGTCATACTGCGGCAAGTACTGATTGATGAAATTCTGGCTTGCCGTGTTCCAACCGAATCCACCCATGTCGAACGAGTTTGGATTCAGCGATCCAGAACTGATTTGGCTCCGCTCGTCGAGAGTCAGGTTTCTCCACGGATTGTCGGCGTACTCCCAAAAAGCATCAATCCCACCAGTGTTAAACTGGTTCGTCGCTTCCCGCTGCATCCAATCGGGGCCGCCCAAGTTCGGAATCGTGCTCATGCGCGGTACCCCCCGGCGCTGCGGGTGAACTCGTCTTCGTCTACGTCTGTCTGCGTACGCTGGGGAGCAGTGACATCACCCGAGCCACGCTGCGTACCAGATCCGCTGCCGCTGAGAATCCCGCCTTCGGTGCTTGCGTACACACCGTCCGGACCCGGAAGTCCGGCGTTCATCAACCCCTCGATCCCCTCGGTCGAGTAGATTTGCGCCAGCACTGGATCAGCGAACCCACTGGCCTTGATCGCGTCAAAGTTCCCCCAGTACCACTGAGAAAACTGCGCGGCGTATGGAAGCCCCATCTCGTTTCCGATCATACCGATCGCCGAGTTCGGGGCGTTTTCGATCGTCTGTCGCAGGGCCACCACGTTCTGAGGATCCCCCAGGATCTGCTGTGCTAGCTGCTCGTCAGCCCACATCTGATCGTACTCAGCGCGTGCAGCGGCGTCTGTACGGTCGAGGCCGTTGGCATTTGCGTATTCAGCCCACGCCTGGTCAGTGGTTACCGAACGATCGTCTGTTGGGAGAATCCCCCAGTCTTGAAGCTGGTCTTTGATTCCCAGCCCCAAGAGGTCATCCGCCGCAGAAATAATGCTCAAACCCGCTCCGGGCACTCGGTCTTGATCGAACTGATCGGTGGTGTTCACACGGTCGGTTACTCCGATAGCAGCCTGCTCCGGGGTGAGTCCGATCCCGCCACCGTCATCGGGAATCCGAGGGTCTTCTCCGACGGTTGTAATCCCTCCGTCCGAGGTACCCACTGTGTCACCGGGCATCGGCGTCCAGCCCAGACCCGAGCCCACCAGAGGTCCCGGATCGGTCACGTTCATTTCGTCGTTTCCCCAGAGGCGGTCTCCGTAGGCATCCCGGGCCGCGTTTTCCACACCACCGATAGCCTCACCGAGGCCATCCATCAGATCCCCGAAGCCGTTGGAGATCAGCCCGGTGAGCCCTGTGTCAAGGTTCGGCATCTGGAAGTCCACCGAGGGAAAGTCCACGTTCTCGGGGATTCCAAGGTCAGGAATGCGTGGAAGGTCCGGGGTTGTGATCTCCGGAACTCTCCAACCCATACCACCGAGTTCCGGCGCATCCGGATTCCAACCCAACCCGAACGTGGGAACTTCAGGAACCCCTACAGAGGGATCCCAACCCTTACGCAGTTCCTCTTTTACCTTCTCGGGCTCCTTGGGATCCCAGCCCATGCCGATTTCGGTCTTGGCTCCCTCTTCGTCCTTCACAACCTCGCTTGGGTTCCAACCAAAGCCAATTTCGGCCTTAACCCCGTCAGTGTCTTTGTCCGGAGCCAGCCCGGTTTCATCCGGATCCCAACCGAAGCCGAATATCTTTTTGACCGTATCGACAACCGGGTCCGTTATATCGAGCGGGTCATCGTCTACTGGGATCAGCCCTCCTGGGATCAGCCCGTCATCTGGCAGGGGGTTCGTTCCCGAACCCGGACCTTCGACCACCTCGTCATCAACGATCGGGTCTTCGTCGCCGCCCGTGTCTCCGTCACCTGTGCCTCCATCCCCGGCCACAACATCAGACGGGGGTGCGAGCACAGGAATGTCCGCTCCGAACATTTGCGGATCACGGGCCTCACCGAAAGGGTTAAACGACTGCGCCTGAACCCGCATTCGCGGGGCTGCCTGCTGCTGGCGAACATTCCCCAGCGCAGTGTTCAGAGTCTCTACCAGGGGACCGGAGAGTTCACCCGTCTCGGGATCCTGTCGGAGAGACAGCGAGTTCCGTCGCCGCATGTCCTCCATGATGAGATCGAACATCTCGGACTGCTTGGAGAACAACTGCTCCTGTTCTTCAGTCAGAGAGGGCTCAGAGAGACCCGCAGGATCCCCCGCAGCCTGGTTCACCGCCCAGAGAGTGGGAAGCCACTTCAGGAAGTCTGCGAACCCGCCGCCACCGTCGTTGTTGCTTTCTTCTGCCATTGTCTACTGTCCTCGAGGAGTCAACACATCTGCTGCGATCAAGGCTTCTCGAAGAGCCTGGATTTCTTCGCGGAGTTTTCGCACTTCGATCGCCAGTTCCGTGTTACTCTGTTCGATCTTTGTCTGAACGTACAAAGGCATCCCTGGGTGGTATTCCAGAGACGTGTGAGCGACAACCTGTCCATACACAATCGAAGCGATACCGAGCCCAGTAATACAACAGGCGGTAATCACGCTCCAAAATGTACGGCTAGACACGGGCTCACTCTCCTGGCTCATATCGACGACCAAAACCGGTGAATAACCAGCGTGAAGAGCCCGTTGGTAGCTACCACAAGCTCGGTATCTTGTCTAAACTCCCCCAAGGTCGCCGCCAGCAACGCAAAAAACGTCGCCAGAATCGTCGCGGAATCCCGCCGATTTTGGCGTGCGGATTTTGCTTTTTGGTGTTCATCTGTCATGGGGCGTCCTTTGTACTAAATATACAAACCAGGAGTTATGAAAACCACGCCAACTTGATGACAGACAACAGGATAGCGGTTCTGAACGCAAGCCCGGTCCAGTAGCGCGTTTTTGTGGGTGAAATTCGTCAAAGAGAGTCTACCTTGGTTGCGCGCAGACCGATTTCGATCAGAACATCGGCTAGCGGTTCAGCGATCGGTTCAGGAAGCCCGAACCAGGTGAACAAAGCCACCAGGAGAATCGTTAAAGACGCCAGCAACCGGGACGTACGAACAGGCACTCGACGGCCCGTTCGTTGGTCACGTCCCGGGAGACCCAGAATCTTCCCCGCTACCCCCAGAGCCGGAATCAGAACCTTCAACATTTGACCACTCCTTCAAGACTTCGAGTTGACCCAGCATACGTGCGTACTGCGGGTCCTGTGCGGCTAGCGTCTCCAACCGCCGCTGCATCCGGGCTTCAAGATCCGCACGACGCTTGCTCAGTGTCATGCAGCCTTGGCCTGCTTGCGAACAGATCCGACGCCCTTGATGAGATCAATCACGCCCGCAGAACCGCCTGCGACAGTGAGGGTGGAGATGAACCAATCCAGTCCCCGCATGAGGCCCGTGGCGCTGTTGGGTGGATGACCCACCAACGCGGAAATCACAAACAGATCCCACCCGAACACCGCGACGCCCGAAGCGATGAACGAGATCAGCGGCCAAGGACGCGCCGGGCCATCCTCACCGAACAGATCCGTACGAACAATCGCCTTGATCTGGGCCACCGCCCGTTCGATAAACAGCGCCAGAAGCGCCCACTTCAACAGTAGCTGATCCAGTGTGACGAGTTCCATCAGTCGATCACTCCGTCAAGCGCGTCCAGAAATCGCTCCAACCGCGCCCGGTGAACCCCGAACGACCAGCCGCGCTGAACGAAGGGCACGTCCTCGTCACGGACAGCCAGAACGCCCTCTCGGAAGGCCAGCTTGTCCGCATCGCTACCGGAGGCGTAGGGCAGGGTGATCGTCACGTAGAGGCTGTCCTGAGCCCATACGCTGGCCGTGACGCCCACCGCGACGAGGTCGGGCCGGGCTGCGATCAGCGAGTCCGCAACCGGGACGTTGGCGAGGGAGCCGAGTGAGTCGGCCACCGCTTCCAGCGAGTCGATCTGCGCCCGCAGCGCGTCGATTTGAGGAGTCTGCGCCGACAGAGGCATCGCCAGCGCGAGGATGAGAATGATGTTACGCATGGTGATCCTCCGTTATTCGTTGTTGGCGACGGTGCTGCTGGTGCCGTTGTTGGTGACGCCAGCCCCGTTCGTGCTGTTTCCGACTATGATGTTGTCTGTAGATTGGTTGTTGGTGATCTCAAGTTGGGTCGTGCTGCTGTTTCCAATAGCAATGTTGTGCTCTGTGCTAGAGCTGTTGTTGAACAGAATCGCGGACGAAGCAAGGCCGGTGAACATGTTGCCAATGTAGACGCTGTAGCCAGAGTTGGATGCGGAGAACCCGTATGTCCCTCCGCGCTGCTGGTTTCCAATAGCACGCCATCGGCCACCAGCATTGAGGAGTCCGTAATTGTCGCAGTCTACCAATTCCGAGTTGACAACAAGTCCCCAATCGGCCCCGCTGTCGATAGCGATGCAGCTATCGTCAGAATTGCGGATACGAACACCGTCGATGACATTGAACTGAGCGCCAGAGGCGAAGTGGAATACATCGTATGCGTTCCCCTGCCCCGCCGTTGTTTCAGCAGAGAAGTTGCGGAAAGTAATCCTGTCGCCTGTTACATCGACAGCATCTCCGGTCGTGCCGCCATTGACATATGAACTATATCCCACGCCTTCGATGACTTGATTGCTTCTCGTTGCATCGAAGGGCGGGTAGGTTCCCTCTTTAAAGAGGATTCGGCCTGACTGCTTTGGGCCAGACGCATTGTAGGTTGCTTCAATCGCGTCGTTGATGGTCCAGAAGATGCCATCACGCCCGGCACTGTCTACAATCGTCGGCACGCCCACCACCGGTTGTGTAAACGGATAGCGCCGTGCCTGCGCGAGGTCCGTCACCACCGGGTCGGGCTGGATGACCCTGAAGGCAGTGCTGTCCGCAATCGCCAGCCCGAACGAATCGGCCATCGCCCAGATGGCGACATCGCGGATTTTGTCACCCGGCGCACCGTAGACGCTGTGCGGAATCAGATGCGGGCCGACCTTGCTCCACACCTTCACGCTGTCGGTGTCTGCCGTGGCGACCCAGTTTCCCCCGCCGGGGATCGTGGCGACGGCGACGACGTTGCTGTCGGGGAGCGTCTCGTCGGTGAGAGGCGCATTGAGCATGGCGATGCCAGCGCGGTAGATGTCTCTGAACTGGCCCGCTGTCATGGCTGTGCCCGAGTAGACGAAGCCTCCAATGTCGCCGTCAAGAACTGATGCACCTGAATCATTCGACCCGATGTGCAGGTCGTCCACTGACAGAGCAGCGGCGGCGGCGCTAACTGCCGTGCTGCCAATCAACTCCCCGTCCATCCACACTTCCCACGTCCCGTTGTTTCGCTGCGCTACGAGGTAGTGCCAGTTGCCGTCGTAGATGTCGACGGACGGGTTGACTGAGTCAGACGATGAGCCGCCGTCGTCGCTGATCTGGAAGTATGGGTATCCGCTCGTCGTTATGTAGAGCGTGATGTAGTCGGTCGGCGTGCCGTCGTCGAGATACCAGATAAACTCCGTGCTGCCGGGATTGCTCGCGCTCGACGAACGGAACCAACAGGCAACCGAAAAGTCGGTCGTCCCTGCGTTGTAACCGCTTTCGGCGATGTCGTTCAGGTAGGTGTTTGCGCCGTCGAAGTTGGCGTAACTGCCAGCCGGACCGCCATTGCTGAAGGTCACGGAGTTGTTGTTCGTAAGGTCGTATCCCTTGGGGCTTACGTCCGTCACCGCATGGAGCGGCCATGCTCCACGCACATCTCCCACCTCTGCCGGACCCTGATAGTCGTCGTGGAAACGCACCTTGATCCCGGCGTCGTTGTCGCTGGGCTTCGTCTGCAAGCCGTAGAGCCCATGATCCGACGCCAGCAGGGCGTAGGGCGCGTTCTCGATGCTGCCGTGTTCGATGACGGTGCCGCCTGTAGGGATAGCAGCGTTTGGCCATGCGAGATCTTCAGAACCAGACGCGGATGAATACCAAAGTTCGTCGTGTTGCCATCCGTCCGCTGTCACATCGAGGATGCTTCGGTTCCACGCTACAGCCGATTCTGTTGGAGCACTGGTCGAACCATCAATGAACAGCCCTCCACCAGAAAGCAAAGTCAACCAGTCATTGTCGTTTGTGCCGGTCCAGTAGTTCTCATCGTAGATCGCATTGGCGTGCGGATTGTAGAGAGACGCTTGATTGTCGGTCCCAACAATCCACCACTGCGCGGGCCAGTCCCCGTCCTTCAGCCCGAACGGATCGCGGATCGCGGATACGGCATTGATCTCGTCGGCCACGACGCCGAGCCCGTTCTCGGTATTGCGAACACCGAGCGCCGAGTTTCGCTGGGAGATCGTGCCGTTGAAACGGTAGATGTCTTGCGTGTAGGTGGCGTCGATGATGTCGCTGCGGTAGTCCGCCAGTGCCGCTCCCCAGCCGGGATCGTTGATGCCGATGTAGAGCATCCCGTCCAGCCGGTGGAGGCTCGTCGCCTTGCTGGAAGTCGGCAACACAGCACGGTCACCGTTCGTCGTGCCTCCCTGCTTGTAGACCTGCCACGGTGTCGTCATCGTGCGGCGATCCCACACCGCCACCGTGTCCTGTCCCTCGCTGATCGTCACGCACCACTCGTCGGGCCAGTAGCCATCCGACGCGACGTAGCTGTTGTCGGCCTGTTCGGCACGGAACAGGTCGAGGTCATGCATCCAGTAGGGATTGTAGTCGGACCCGCAGATGACCTTGCGGGCGCTGTAGGTCGTCTTGGTGCAGTCGGGGTAGGAGATCGTGCTGGTAACCGTCGGACTCGAATTGATCCCAGTGATGTTTGAACCCTCTCCGAACAGCGTCGTCGCGCTCAGGGTGTCCGCTGTCAGCAGCCCCTCAACGTAAGTCGTATCGAACTCCGCGCCCAGAGTCTGCTTGGGGTTTCCCGTCACACCACCAGACGACCACTGTGCGTACAGCGGCGTCACCAGGATGGCGAGAAACGTGAGTGCCTTACGAACTCGGAACATCTGCAATATTCCCTGTTGGAATGTAAAACTCCGCATCAGCTCTTGTGAATGTAGCGGCTCCGGATGTGTCTCCGAGAAGCCACCAACGCAGATCCGTTGACTGCCACCAGCCCAGTGACCATTTCGTGCCCGCCGCTGCGTCAATCCGCAACGGGGCGTCAACCCGCATGGCGAGTTTGTTCAACTCCACCCGATCCTCGCCAGCATTCAACACGAACACGTCCGTGACCGTGTCACCTTCAAACCGTATGTCCACGTCGGCCCCGGTTTCGTTCCAGACCAGGCCCCCGGAACCGATGTTCATTACCTCTGTCATCGAACCGCCGACCATCGCTCGAAACGACAAACTCGCCGTCTCGGAACTTGTCACATCGCTTTCTACGATCGCCGCAATCCGTGCGTACGTGACCTGGTTGTCTGTATCGTTCGGTCCTCGGAAGATCATGCCCAGACCCGAACTACCGTCGGTCAGGTTCGACCCGTCCGAGGGATCCCATTCGATCGTCAGAGCGTCGTATACCGATGCGGCGGCAACGTCCGTGGCGATGAACCGAAGACCCACACGACTGGCTGTAAACCGCACATCGACCGTACCCGAGGTCGCTAGATCCGTTCCCGTGGTTCCATCCAGAATCTGGGCGATGACCTGAGGGTTGGCGTCTACCTGTGCGCCAGTAATCGGTGTGTTTGTACCATCCAGCGGCGAATGGTCAGTGAGAGAGTCAAAAATCGCAGACATGGTTGATCCCTATGCGGCCAGGATGGCCCGACGGTATGAATATTCCATCGCAAGTCCGTACACTCGGAACCACTGGTCTGCCCCCAGCGTTTCGAACCGCATTCGTTTCCATGCACCTCGCCGTACCGACGAAGGCCGAAACCACTGCCCCTGAGTCGTGTACCCTCCCCAGACAGCTTCTCCCCACTCACCCACACCCCAGCCGTCCACCGCACCAAACCCGGACGGTTGGTTGGACGATCCAGCGGGACTCGGAAGAAGCGAACGTCCGAGCGTTTCGTAGGCCAGAATCGGGTACGTCCCGTTGGTCGCTGCGTCAAGGAACGTACGTCCGTAGACCTTCATCCGAGCGCGGTCCTTCTGGGCGTACGCCGGAGTGGTGATAAACCCCCGGTATCCAGCGTCGGCGCGATTGTACGTTCCGTCATGCAACTGGTACACGTTTCCAGAACCGTCGCCGATGACCTGGACACGCGCCCCACCGGACAGATACATCGTCCCAGCGGTCTTGGCGCGCATATCATGGGTCGTCCAGCGGGGGCGCTTCTGGGCGACATTGCCGATCACGCCCTCGTCTGGACGAGCATT
>Ga0070753_1001730_pt1 | contig 12055 bp, 12 predicted proteins | sample VirMetDEL_Aug_31_FD_77441 | JGI IMG/M metagenome (GOLD analysis project Ga0070753, IMG submission 77441) | Aqueous microbial communities from the Delaware River and Bay under freshwater to marine salinity gradient to study organic matter... | ecosystem: Environmental > Aquatic > Marine > Coastal... | reverse complement strand
AGATTGCCTACGTGGGATTCTATATATGTTTCAATTGCTGCAGCATGTGCTTGTCTAATATCTTCAGATGAATTGGGTATACCACCCAACTCTAATTCTGTTTTAGATAATTTAATTTTTGTTTTATCAGGACGATTCATAGAAAATCCTCTATAACCCCTACGTTTTAAATGATATAATAATCTAGGTTTATTATTTTCTGCTAATATTGGCATTCCATAAAATACACACGCCATTAAAACATCTTCAAAAAATATTTCTGCAGTTTGAGGTCTAGCAATATATTCTAAAAAAAATTTACTATTAGGTACATCACTTACCATGCTCCAAGTGGTTAATCCATGAAGAGCACCGTTAGACCCACCACCGCCAACAGTACCGCTGATGTCATAGCTATCACACCCAAAGGCCCCGAGACCATCATTACCAGGAAATTTAATACCATTTTTTATAATTATATTGTTTTGTAAAGATACAGGAGGTATCCAAGATAAATTAAATCTTCCTGTTTTATTTGGCGACCATACAACCTCAGTGTCTTTTATTCCGTTTTTCCAAGAAAAAGAACCTCTAGTTACATAACCTTTTAAAGTCATTTCTTCATTATAATCTATTTGCTCGTATATTTTAGTTAGATTAAATAAAGAATTTATAGTTTCATCTCTAAAAGCGTGCTTTTCAGATCTTGGAAATTGTCTATAATATTCATTAAGAGCATCACTGTCGTTTTTTAAACCGTCAACCTCGTTGTTCCAATGATCGATGACTCCATTAAAAATTTGTTCGCCATCAATTCCTTCAACCGGTTCTGATGGAGTTTCGAAGACAGGATACCCGAATTTGTCAATAAACCCTTCGTATCCCCATTCCATAGGTATGAACAAAGAATATAATCCACTTGCAGTCTGGCCATTGCGGTTTCTATTTGTAACATCTGAATTATAATATAATTTTTTAAAATTATCACCACCTTTTTCAATTGCATTAGATGTTGAACCCATCATGCACTTGCCAACTATTTTTGCTCCAAGTCTAAGACACGTTTTTGTAACCCTCCAGTTGTTGAGTATATTGTCCGGCCGTTCCCATTTACCCGATTCGTCGTGGACAAGAAGTTGGAGTTTCTCCCCGTCGTACGAGTTGTCCCCTGTGTTCTTCCAGTCGATTGTTGTGTCGAGACCCTGCCCATGTTCCTCCTTATTATAACCCTCCTTGATTGAATTTCTCGTGAGTCTTCTTGACGGGATCTTGTAGGATAATTCCGTCTTTGGTCTTTCCATTCCGTCCTGTATTGGTTTGAAAAAGAACGGGTAATTAATGGATATTGGTACCACCTTATCTGTGAACATCTTCTTTGCATCCGCACCAGTCTTAGATAAGATTCCAAACCTAGAGTCTTTGGATATTGTTGCCAAGTTAACAGTTTCTGAGGATGCCATAAAGCTAAACCCAGACCGTCTATTCTTAAGGTAGCACATTCCGTAAGATCTTCTATCTGCCTTGCAAGCCTCCCAGAAGTAATAAAAGATTCTGTTGGCTTGTCTAAAATCAGGTGCTCCAACGTCAATTTTCGTCCAGTTGAGGTATATATAGTGCGATCCTGTAATGTAACAAGGCTCATTGTTGCACATGAACCAGTAACCATTAGCACGATGATTAAACTCATTTTCAATATAAGTATAGTACTGCTCTTTAATATCTTCCGCATATTCTTTAAAATCAATTAAGTTTCTTATTTTATTTAATGATGCGGGCTTGGATACTTGCCTAAATACTTGATCTTCTTTTTTAAGGTCTTCACCATCTATTTTATTTGGAGTTTTAGGTATTCCTACCTTTAGACCTTGAATTTCATATATATCACCCAGCGTGCCATCTTTGCTTATAATTACACAATCTAAATCTTCATTATAACCATATTTAAACTTTTTATGTTTATTATGATTCTTTATCTTTTTATCAGATAAGTGCTCTGTGTGTATTTTATATAAAGTTTGTTTATACATTATTTAACTCTATTTTCAACACCCATAAAAGCTTCTGATTTTTTGCTTTCTGATTTTTTTTCTGTTAGCTCTTCAATTTTTTCAATTATTTTTAAAGAGTCTTCAATTGCTACCCATTTTGCCTGAGCTGCTGTTTTTGCTTTTTCTGGATCTAATTCACCTAAATCTATATTCTGTTTGATAACTTTTTCAAGTTCTATTAAAGCTTTTTCAGCCGCTTCAATTACTCGTTTTCTCCTGTCCATAATTTATTGTAACTTGATTAGATAAAATTCTATATAATTTATCACCTTCTATTTCAAATTCATATTCTGAGTCAGGTGTAAACCCCACCACGTCTCCAATAGAAAGCCCTAATGAACTTAACTCACTGTTGCTATACACAAGCTCACCTTTTAATTTTTGTTCAGCTTCAGAGTCCCATTTATCTTTATTAATTAGTGGCTTAACAAAACAATAATCATCCGGGCAATGCCATTTATCATTTCTTTTAAAAGCAAATATTTGATCGGGAGCTACAAAATACTGATTCTCTTTTAAAAAGCTACCACTATTTTTTTCTTTTCCACGAACATCAAACCATCTTCTAAAAACATTATGATGAACAATTACAGTATCTCCTTTTTTAGGGGTTTTTGAAGTTACTCCATACGCAGGCTCGTTAACAACCACACCTATTCTATTAACAAACATATAATCACGTTCACTAATTTCTGTATTAAGTATTAATTCTTTTTGGTCAACATTTATTTTATTGTTGTACCTTGATTCAGTAGATATAATATAATTAAAAAGTGATTTCATTTAATAATCTAAATTGTATTCTATTGATACAGCCATGTTTGAATTAAAAAACTTCCATGGCAATACCTCTTCGTTTTTTGTAATATAAATTTTATACCCTCCGTTATCCTCTAGTATATCACATATTTTATGTCCTCCATAAACTTCTTGACCTACAGAGTAATGCATTGCTTCATTTTTATAATCTGTACCAATGCTTATTTTTCTAATTAATTTCATTTAATTTTTTTAATATGTCCATATTGTAATAGGTGGTGCGCCATCGTACCCAATGCCTACATGGACAAAGTTATTTTTTCTACTTATACCTATTCTAGTAAATCCAACTTCAATAGCTGCTTTAACTAATTTAAAGGTTGCTTCCCCTCCTACACAAGCAATATCAACGGCAGCACCATAAGCATGCTCACCTGGTTTTGATTTTTTAGCTTCAATTGGATGATCAGGAGATCTATAGGTAGATGTTAATTTAATTGGGTATCCATATACTTCTCTTAGCTGATCTAGCTTTTCAAGAAGTTTAGGATCCATTTTTTCAAACTCATTAAATTCAGATTCAGTAAAGTATTTCATTTTTTAATCTTTTGATAAATATTTATACAGGTGTACCCTATTGTTAATAATAAAACTATTGTTTGTAGCATCGGGTTTATACCCGAAACCATTGGCGAGCTTGTTACTAATGCCGCAATGTTAATACCGTATATTTTTAGATCGGTCATTTTTATTTATGTTTGTTGTTTCCAAATACTTTTTCTACACCACGACTTCCAAAATATCCACCAATTACAATTGTTAAAAGTCCAGTTATAGAATCTAAAGGGTAACCCATATACCATCCGGCTACATAGCTTACTGTTAAAAATACTAATACGAGTGGACGAACATTAGAAGCAAGCCATGATCCTGATCTAGCATCCGCCACCCATCTTTTTGTTGTGCCATCTATTTCAGCACGCTCCATTTTTAATTTTTCAAGTGCAATCTCTTTATCAGCATCACTCATATCTGAGCCACCAATTATAGCTTGTATTACAGAGCCTACAGGGGTGTCCCCTGCGATTGCACCAACAACGTTAGGAATTTTGTCTAATAAAAATTTACCAACGCCAGTATCTTTAAATTTCTTTTTTTCCATTGTTTATGCTATTGCTAAATAGATGTAATTATAACCATTTGCATTTCTTTCAGCATCATTAACTTCTATTGTAAACCCATCATCATTAAATGTTAAATCTAAAACACCTGAACTTGATGACCCATTCCCCCTTAATCCTTCTTGATAATTTCTATTAGCATATAAAGGGTTGGTTACTCTATCTGTAGATTCAATATTTCTTAGACTATCGTGCATTACCCAAGAAGTATAATCATTACCTATATTTGTAGATTTAATCATAACAAATCTTGGTTTAAATCCACCTGTACCACTTGAAGTGCCGTCATCCGTAGTGTAAACTCTTTTACCTGCTACACCACTTCCACTATAACTCCCTATCCTCTGATACCCATCTACTGAATGGAAGCAGTAGGCAATGTAATCACCCGCCGTAGCGTTTGCACTATCGTAACCAAAAACGCTTGTTGTAGGAGTCGTCCATAAATTTAAAGAAGGGTGGGTTGAAACTTCCGTAGTTTGATTTAAATATATAGTTTGATTATTCGCAGTTATACCTTCTATTCTAACATTCCAATAAGCCGTTCCATCGGTTCTTTTTTCAATAATTAATTCAGGGGTAGATGTAAGCCCGTGACCCATTGTGCCTGAAGTTCCTGACTTTGTATATTCAACAATACTAAACCCTGCATCTTGATTTGCTGACACTTGCGAAGTAATTGTCCCATCTGTGTTTGATACTGCTGTTCCTCCTGCTTTCCAACACCAAGCGACTAATGAACCTCCGCTACCATTCGCACTTCCATTTGAGCCAAGAGTAAATCCATTATTATCAAATGAAATGACTTCTTGTGTTACGGTATATTCTTGGTCAGCAGATTCACTTGATATTCTTTTACCAACACCTCTTATTGAATCAAAAATTAAATGTCTTGTATTACCAATTCCACTATCCCTTCTTTTTACCCAAACCAAATCAGGTTGGAATGAAGTTCCTACGAAACTTACATTTGTAGGTGTTCCGTCATAAGCGTAGGATACATTTGTTGCAGTGCCGTTATATGTATCTCCCGTGTCATTAGCATTCCCCTCTAATTCATACAATGCAATACCACTACTATCATCAAATATATCTGTAGTTGATTTTGTAGCTGATGCTGATGTTTCCCCGTATAGTGTGGTAACCTCAGATGATGATATGGCTTTGCTAAAAATTCTTACTTGGTCTATAATGCAATCAGAAAATCTGTTTTCATCAAGATTACACCCGATAAAAAGACCTTCGGTATCGGATGAACTTCCAGATGGAGTTACTGTACTTCCTAAAGCCGAGCCATTAAAATAAAGAGTAGCGGCATTTGCGGATCTATCAATAGAAAATGCAATATGATACCAAACGCCTGTTGTTATGCTTAACGAATCTGCAGAAATATATCTAGAACCACCCATACTAAATCTTAGATCATTACTAGTATAAGTATTTAGACGGATTGTAGGAACACTTGAATTACCCACCCAATCAAAAAATTCTTTTTGAGCTGAAGAAATTGAATTAAATTTTACCCACATTGAAACTGATAAATCGCTTGTTGGCTGAGCAAATCCACTTACAACAATTTTACTACTACTCCCATTAAATACACCAGCTGCACCAATATATCCATTTGTTCCCCCAGTGTCTTTAGCTCCTTCTTCAAATTCATATAAAGCAACCCCAGAGCCGTCATCAAAAATATCAGTTGTGGATTTAAATAATGAAGCATTGTTTTCACCGTATAGAGTAGTTACTTCTGAAGATGATAATTCTTTTTCAAATATTCTAAATTGGTCTATTTGTCCATCAAACCATTTGCTTGAACCTGAACTACCTATATTATTTGTTCCTGTGCCACCTCCATAATAACTTGTAAGTGCAGCATCAGTAGCAACTGGACTTCCGTCTATATAAAGAACGTGTCCATTTGTAGAGCCCATAGTTACAACGACGTGATGCCAAAGAGTATCAGCACTCATACTGTAAGTTAAATAATCAGGAGAACCTCCTGCTCCTAACGCATAAGAACCAATAGTTGTTGAGCCAATTTGCACTCCATAACTTTGTGCACCATTAAAATGATTATATAAAACTTCTGCAGTAGCTGCTGAAGAAGGTGTGTTATTTGACCTAAACCAAAAACTAAAAGAAACATTAGTTGTAGGAACTTGATAACTACTAAAATCTATTTTACTACTACTCCCATTAAAATCAGCAGCAGTGCCAATCTTACCCTCTATACTTTGTGTTGAACCATTACCTGTGTAGGTGTTGATTGTAAAGTTTTCTGTACCTATAAACTGCTTTCTAACAGTTATAGTAAATGTTCTAGGCGTAGCTTGGCTTTCATCATCTGTAGCAGTTACAGTAAAAGTATATAAAGTATCTGCAGTTTCTAATGTTGTTGTACCATCAATATTAGCGCCTGTTAAAGACAGTCCAGTTGGTAATGCCCCATTAGTAATACTAAAAGTAATTGTACCTGCATCAGGCTCTGTAGCCTGTAGGGTTATAGTAGATATAGTTGTTTCTGAAGCAAATGTACCTAAAGATCCAGCAGCTGTTGTCCATGTTGGAATACCATTGTATGATATACCATTAATATAAGTAGCTGATCCTGTATCTGTATTTGTAACTACAATATCATAGTCACCAGCGGCTTTAGCAGGTGTTGTAAATGTTATCTGTGTTGCTGACACATAAGATACTGCTGGAGCAGCTGTTCCACCAATAGTCACCGTAGCACCGGTTTTAAAACCTGTTCCAGTTACTGTAATAGTTTCGCCTCCAGCTGGGTCTGCAGCCGTGACTGAACCTGGATAAGCTATACTAGCAATAGTAGGATTAATGACAATAGAAGACCAGGTCATAGTGCCATCTCCGTTGGACATTAAAAAATATCCATCAGTGCCATTTCCAATTACGCCTTCAAATAATCCAGCTTTTATTTTAGTTTGTGCCATTTATATAATTTTCCATTGTTTATGCTATCGCTAAATAGAGGAATGTATCACCCGATCGATAATTTATACCACCGCCCGATTCTTGTATTGTGAATCCATCTGAGTTAAAATCTATATTATTTCCGCTTGTTGCTTCAGCATTACTATAATTAGGATATAATGTTTTTGCGGGATTATTGCCCCGAACACTATCAATCATAACCCATTCTTGATTAAGATTAATATTTTTTATCATTACAAATCTTGGTTGAAATCCTGTTGTAATTGTTGGCGAGCCTACTGAACCCGTTCCCGTATAACTCCCCACCTTCTGGTACCCATCTACTGAATAGAAGCAGTAGGCGATTTGGTCAGTAACTGCAGGTGTAAAACTACTAATAAGCGCACCTGAAGCAAAATAAGTCGAATAAGGCGAAGTAATTGCTTGTGCTGCAGTTGAATTTAATCTTAAATAATATCCGCTGATTTCACTACTAACAACATACCATTCTCCTGTTCCATCCAGTCTTTTGTAAATAATCAATTCAGGAGTAGAAGATAATCCGTGTCCTACTCTTAAATCTGCGGGAGAATTTGAAGTAAACTTTACAATACTAAACCCTGCATCTTGATTTGCACTAACTTGACTTGTTATACTTCCATCTGTGTTTGATACTGCTGCACCGCCACCTTTCCAACACCAAGCTACCATTTCATTATAAGCCCCGCTTAAACCTCCGTTAAAGTAGCCATTATCCCCCAAAGAAAATCCATCACTATCAAAAGATGTTATCGTATTTGAACCTGTATATTGGGCTGATGTATCAAGTACTAAATATTTAGTATTACCTCTAACCGAATCTGTTAAAACGTGAGGATAAGAACTACTATCCCTATTCTTTATCCAAACCAAATCAGGTTGAAAACCAACACCTGTTATGGATTGAGTGCTTGGTCTATTCCCCGTATATGTAACGGGTGCAAAATTATCAGCCCCAAAACTGCTAGCACTAGCTTGATTAATAAGTCTTTTATTTAATCCCATTTATATAAAACTTGGAAGTTCGTAATCAATAACACTTGCCTTTGTTGTTTTGGCATTTATATTTGTTTCGTGTGTCGCACATTCAGTTCTTAATGCCGTTCTTGCATCAAGGATGTCTTGTGGAACCGCATTCCCTTCTTGACCACGAATAATGTACCAATCAGTCTTTGCAAGTTGTGAATTATATAAATGTTTAAGATTTGCAATCTTTTGTTCTTTTAATTCAGCAACCGTTTGGGTGTATGTTTTTGATTGTACGGGATAAGTGAATACTTCAGCATCAACATCAAAATAAATGTCACCAAGTTCTTCAGATTGATTTATGGCTGGAGTTACAACAGAATAAAAGCCAAAAACTTGTCCATCTGTAATATTTAGGTGTGTTCCATTTTCATCACTCCAAACTTTTGGCAATCTTGAAAATGTTTTTATTGTTCCGTTTAAATCTATTGCTATCATACCGCTTCTTGACTTATAGATGCCCACTGCTCAGTTGCACCGTTGGTTGCTACTATTTGAATTAAGTTTGATACTGACCCATCGTATGCGCCAGATACAACCTTAACTGATGCTGGCAATGTTAAAGTAAAGTTTCCTGTAATTACAAGGTCTTTAACCATTCCAGTTGATACATTTGAAAATGTCAATGTATCGTTTGCTGTTAATGTTTTTGTAAATACTTGAGCTGTACTAAAGTCTACATCGCTTGCAGATAATGCGGCAGCTGTTGTAAACTCACTTCCAAGTTTAGTATATGATATTGCATCATTGGCAATCTTAGCTGAATCAATAGATCCGTTTGAAATATTGTCTGTTACAGCTGTTGGTTCTAATACTGCTGCTGTTACTTTAGTTAGTGCCATGTTATTGTGTTATTAAATCCCAACTTGTTGTTTCTTCATTCCACTCGTATCTTTGTCCATCATTTGGATATGCTACAGGCGCTTCCCATAAGCAGCTGTTTTCATTTAGTGTCCAACTATCAAATGGTTTTGGTGGGATAAATGCATCTCTTGCAAAATCATAAGTGTATCCTATGCCTGCATAATTTTTTCTAAAGGGAGTACCACCTTCTGAATGGACCCCTCCTCTTGTGTTATAAGATGTACGCTTACAAACTTGCTCTCGGATGTTACCATAGTGCATCTCCCAGTTTGTTGGTCCATCTGTTTCGTCTTTACCGACTATCACCTCGGTGACGATATTTTGCATGTTTAAAAAAGCGTAATGAGCCATTATTTATTTTATTTATTAACTAAATGATATTGTTCCTATACCAGCTGTGAATACCGATACTTTATCTGATCCCTCTGTAAATGGCGAGCCGCTTGCTTCTGTTATACCAGAACCTACTAAAATTGTTCTTGCGCTCGGATATCTTAATATAATTACACCAGACCCTCCAGCAAATCCTACTGTATTATCTGGACCAGCCCCTCCTCCACCACCTCCAGTGTTTGATGTGCCATTTGATCCACCTCCATTATTTCTATCAGAACCATTACCTCCACCGCCAAGGCCACCCTCGCCAGTGTCATAAGATTGAGAATCTGATCCTCCTCCGCCTCCACCTCCAGCAAAGTAAACATTTGATCCAGATACTTCTCCTACAGATGCAGTTCCAGTATTTGTAGTGCTAATAATGTTAACAGCTAAGCCAGCTCCACCATCTTCCCAATTTGGCGATGTAGAACCAGCACCTCCACCTCCAGTACCATATTTTTCTGCTGAATTAGCATCAGCGCCATCATACCCTTGAGTAACAGGCGATATTACAGCATGACCTCCTAAAGAGCTGTTTGGAAAAGCAGCACCCCCACCAGATCCTCCATCATTTCCGTTTTGTATTCCTCCGCTAGCACCAGAATCATTTCTTGATGCTCCACCTCCACCTCCAGTTGAGGTTATTGTAGAAAATATTGAGTTAGATCCATTGCCGCCTTTTGTTGTATCATTAGGACCAGCAACACCAGCTGCTCCTACAGTAAGATTATAATCTGTAGATACACCTAAGCTTAAAGCAGTTTCATTGTGGCCATTTAAAGACGATGTATTAGCATAAGATGTACGCAAACCACCAGCACCACCACCGCCCCCATAAAAACCATAACCACCGCCTCCACCGCCAGCAACAATTAAGTAATCAACATCAAAAGCACCAACAGCAGCTCCAGCTCCAGCCTCTGTAGTAACTAACCAGCCTTTAGTAGCGTCTGAATAAACTAATGTTTTTGATACTTTATCTGTAGATAATACTAAATCATCAGAGGCACCTTCTATATTATCACTAGATGTGATCGTAATATTATTTGTAGCAGCGTTAGCTCCATAGTCAATAATAGAAACCTCATCTCCAGCACTAGGCGAACTTGGCAATGTAACTGTAATTGCAGCACTTGTAGTGTTGACAAAATAACCCTCCCCAGCAACAGCTGTAAAGTTAGCTGTTTTTGGAGTAGCTTGCCAGTCTGTGCCGGTTTCTAATGTAACAGCACCTGTACTACCATTAACGCTAGTAACTATTGTACCGTCAATTAAATCTGTTGTAAGTTTTGTTAATGCCATAGTTAACTAAATGATATATTTCCTGTTCCGGCTGTGAATGTTGTTACTTTGTCGTTTCCGTCTGTAGCGGTTGTTCCTGTTAATCCGGCTCCTATTGTTATTGTAAATACGCTTGGATAACGTAGTATTACTACTCCAGAACCTCCATTTCTACCAGTTGTTTGAATCGAGGGTAGGTTACTAGCACCACCACCGCCACCACCAGTGTTTGGTGTAGCATTAGATGCACTTGTACTTCCGCCTCCAGGAGTCGCAGTTGGATTAATAGCATTAGCACCCCCCGATCCACCGCTCGCTCTTGTAACGCTTGAGCCTGTTATAGCCGACGCTAAACCAGCTCCGCCATTACCTGTTGCACTTCCAGTACCATTCTGTCCAAGACCACCAGCACCTCCACCGCCTCCACCTCCATAGTTACTATTCAAGGCAGCCCCAGTTCCTCCGCCATATCCTTGCACTACTGGAGTTGTTACAGCAGAACCAGCTGAACTACCTTGATACCCCTGACCTCCCCCAGAACCACCATTTTGCCCATTTCCATTTGAATATCCACCACCACCACCACCAGTAGAGGTTATAGTTGCAAAAACAGAGTTCTCTCCATTATTACCATTTGCAGTACCTGCACCACCCGCTCCTCCAGCGCCTATTGTTACAGTATAATTTGTAGCTGTAGGTAAGGATAAAGATGTTTCAGAGGGTTGTCCTCCGCCAGATGATTCTGTTGAAAAGGAATTCCTATAACCACCAGCACCACCACCGCCAGCGTTTTGAGTTCCTCCACCTCCACCTCCCCCGGCGACTACTAAATAATCTACATCAACGGGGATTGCGGTTGTTATTAAACCAGAAATAGTAAGATTAGTATTTAAACTATTTGCAGATGGGAACACTCCTCCTAATGTTATTGTTAAAATATTACCCGCACTTGTATTATTATATGATTGGCTATCTATAGTTAATCCATTAGGTAATCCAGAAATAGAAGCTGTTCCGCTTAATATATTTGAACCGGCTGTAATGGTAAATGTTTGAGGACCATATACTGATCCAGCTTGACCTGTAGATGTTGAGGGCGCTGTATACGTAAAGCCTTGACCCGTAGGCGTGTTATAAGATACTGTTGTATCTATAAGGGTATTAGAGATAGTAAAATTATTACTTGAATTTTTTGTAACACTAATACCTGTTCCAGCAGTTAAAGTAACCTCTCCTTTAACACTTGCCACAAATTGATGTTTAACCTCAATGGTTGAACCATTTGGAGGTGCTGTAGAAAATGTTAATGTATTTCCAGATAAACTAAATGTATCTTTTTGCTGATATAACCCATTAATATAAACATCAATAGCGTTTTCAGTACTTGGGGTAGATGTTAAAACAAAATCTACCTGCGATCCTGTACCGCTAAAGTTATCTATATCTATAGTATCTGGAAGCATTGAAACTTCACCTACTGTTATTACTTCAACAGTATAACCACTTTGTGGAGCGGTTGTAAATGTGAGTGTTGTACCAGATATGCTATACGTGCTTTTTTCT
>Ga0070753_1001728_pt1 | contig 12061 bp, 8 predicted proteins | sample VirMetDEL_Aug_31_FD_77441 | JGI IMG/M metagenome (GOLD analysis project Ga0070753, IMG submission 77441) | Aqueous microbial communities from the Delaware River and Bay under freshwater to marine salinity gradient to study organic matter... | ecosystem: Environmental > Aquatic > Marine > Coastal ... | reverse complement strand
TAGCTCAAGCCCTTCGAAGTCTGCGGTGTTGCGTGTGGCAAGCGTTGCCCCTCGAGAAATACAGATGGCGGCGATCATCCCGTCTTCGGTCGAGAGCGGTCGCCCGGCTTTGCGACGTGCATCCTGAATCGACGCGAACACGCGGGCTGCGGCCTCGTCGTAAGGCAACACTTCATCCGTGTTGTCTATAGAAGCTGAGACGCCCGCTACGAGAGCATCACGCCGCTTTCCTTCAGGCAGTCGAGCCACACCGGCGAGAATCTCGCCCACTGAGACTGACGTGATTACTACAGCAGGGCGCTGAGCCAGCCATGCCAATACTCGAGGTTCTGGGCGCTGGCGTAGCGGCTCGGAGAGAACGTTGGTGTCTGCGACAATCACGACGAGCTTTCAGAACTCAATCGAGGTCGAGCTCGCGCGGCGCCGTGCGTGCTGGCAGGTCAAGGTCGAAGCCACGGTGTTTCTCTGCCATGTCTAGCCAGGCCTCAATGAAGCTCACTGGAGCCACCGCCGCGCATAAAATGGCGCGGGCCTCTGCCTCCATCGAACGGTTGTTGGAGGCAGCGCGTTGTTTGATACGACGCTGCACGTCGTCATCAAGATTTCTGACAGTAATGGTGCTCACAACCCCTCCTGCTAGCAATGCTAGCAACTCGTGTGTTGAACGTCTAGAACCCCATCTGCAGCACAACAATGCCCGGGAAGATCGCGAAGAAGATCGTGAGCGGCAGGATGAGGAAGACGAGCGGCACGAGCATCGCCACTTCTTTTTTACCCGCGAGTTCGAGGAGTTCGCGTTTGGATTCTTCGCGCGAATCTTGGGCTTGAGCGCGCAACACCTCGGCGAGAGGCGTGCCGCGGTCGAGGGCTCCCGTGAGCTGCTCGATGCAACGAGACAGCGCGGGTAGCTGCAGATCGTCGGCGAGGCGCGTGAGCGACTCCCCCAGCGGCAAACCCGTGCGCACGCCGCGGATGACCCCTGCCAGCTCGCCGGAGAGCTCACCGCTGCTGATGCGGGCGACTCTAGTGAGGGCATCCAGAATGCCTTCACCCGAAGACAGGCTGAGGGTCAAAAACTCGAGCACCGTCGGCAACTCGTCGGCCATGCGCGAGAGCCTCGCACGGGCCGCGCGCTGCAAAACGTAGTCCCGCAGCACGACTCCAGAGGCCGCACCCACGGCGACGATGACGACAGCCATGAGCACGGGCACCTCGCTCGAACGCGCGATCACGACCGAGAGCACGAGGCCCGCGCCTGCCCCGATCGCTCCCCACGCGAGTTGCTGCGAGCGGAATTCGGGCACCCCGATCTCGAGCCCTGCCTGCCGCAACCGATGGGCGGTCTGCTCGCTGCTGCCGAGAACCGCCGAGAGCGCGGCCGTGCCGCTCGCGACGAGAGGGCCGAGCAGGTAGCCGAACACCGGGAGGCGAGCACTCGCGGATCATCAACGACTCCGCGCTGCTGGTCACTCACACGACGCGCGCCGACCCCACCCACAACTCCGCCGCACTGACATCGTTCGCCCGGCGAACCGACCCCGAGAGCTGAGACACACGCCCTGCCAACCCCGACAAGTGCGTGCCGCCGCGTCAGGTCGGGTGCTCCCTGCTCGCATTGGCTCCCACGACTACTAGGGTCGGAGATTGCATGAGGTATTCGCTGCAATACCTCCTACATTTTCTTGCCAAGAGCAGCTTCGGGCTAAGGCCGTCAATACGTCGCAAATTTCCGGCCGCGTCGCGAGCGCGAACCCTGAGTCCACTTACACGCAACCCTCCCCGCGACTCGCGCTGCAACATAACCGCGGCAGTGTCGGCGTCGACTGCGAGAATGGGAGTCCCCGAAGGACGGAGCGACATGACGATCTCAGAACGCACCCGCAAGACGCTCTGGAGTCGTGCCCACAATCAGTGCGCATTCCCTGGCTGCCTACAGTCCCTCACCCTGGACGTCGCGAGCGCAAGCTCGGGCCAAGCCGACGTCGTAGTTGTCGGCCAAGAAGCGCATATCCGCGCTCAGAGCGCCGGGGGCCCACGGTACGACCCGGCCTATCCGAAAGACCGCATCGACAGTTACGAGAACCTCGTGCTGATGTGTGCAAACCACCACACGGTCATTGATGCGAACAAGGGTGCTGGGCACACCGTTCAAGAACTGATCAAGATCAAGACAGACCACGAACAGCAGCAGGAGCGACGCGAGGCTCTGCAGGCGAAACTCCGCACGTACCTGGGCGATCGTTACTCAGCCGAGAACACAGTCCAATTTCAGCAGGCCGACCTACGCGGGCCTTCCGTGGACTCGATGTTCGTAGATGTGCCCGTCGGCTGCCGCCGAGACAGCGGATCACTCGCGGAACTGCTCACGCAGATCGCGGAAGCCGCGCCAGGCGATACCGCGGAACTGGAGTCGACATCGGGCTTCGTTATCACCGGCGCCACGCAGGCACTCCTCCACCCGGACTGGGTCGGGAACGCGGTCCTGGTAGGTGGCCCGGGACAGGGCAAATCGACCGTGCTTCAGTACGTGTGCCAGTTCCATCGAGCACGACGGCTGGGCGAGGACACCTACACCGCCGGGCAATCTGCTCTGGCCCGCTCGACATCAACGGCACGATTCCCGATCCGAATCGACCTGCGAAAGTACGCGCAATGGGCAACAGCCGAGCCTTCCGACCGCACGCACCACAAGAAACACTCCGAGCGCAAACCCAAGGGCCGGGACGTCTGGCGCAGCCTCGAAAAGTACATAGTCGACGACATTCGCCGTCACATCGGCGCCCACACATTCGAAGTACGAGACTTCGCCGTGCTCATCGCCACCGAACCAGTACTGCTGGCCCTCGACGGTCTCGACGAGGTTGCCAGCCTGCCCTTGAGAGCTCGGGTCGCTGAGGAGATCGCAGGCGTTCAAGGGCGCCTCTCCCCCGATGCCGCCAATCTCGTCATCGTCGTCGCCACACGCCCCGGCGGCTCCCTCCAACCGCTCGCGGCCACAAGCGCGTTCCCCATCCTTCACCTGCAACGCTTGACGCAGGGTCTGCGGCTCCAGTACCTCCGGCAGTGGGTGGAAGTGTCGCAGCTCACAGAGGACGCGGCCGATCGACTCCAGTCGACGTTCATGGACAGCCAGCACGTACCTCACATCAGCGAGCTCGCGTCCTATCCAATGCAACTGGCGATCCTGCTGCACTTGCTCTATCGCCGACAACTGCTGCCGCAACAGCGCACCGAGCTCTACACGGAATACCTCAAGACCTTCCTCGACCGCGAGCAGACCGAAGACAAAGAACCGCTGCTTGCCGAACAGCGGCGCGTCGTCGAAAGCACTCACGCTTACCTCGGGTGGTACCTCCAGACGAAGGCGGAACAGGGGCAGAGCTCGGGATCGATCTCCCGCGAGGACTTGCGGAAGCTCCTGCGAAACCACCTCGCAGGTCACACCGAGGAGCTGCGACTTGCGGACGAGCTGTACTCGGCGATCACGGATCGAGTCCTTTGCCTTGTTGAACGTGATGATGCGTTCGAGTTCGAAGTTCAATCGCTACGTGAGTACTTCGCCGCCCTATACATCTTCGACAATCTCACGGCGAAAGGAGTCGGCGACTCTCGGGACGACGGGCTGAACGCACTTCTCGAGCGGCCTTATTGGGCAAACGTGTGCCGGTTCTACGTCGGCATGCTGACCACGGGAGAGGTCCGCGCTCTCAAGGACAACTTCCGTATCGTCGAGAAGCGAGTCTCACCGCATCCAATGATCCGAGCGATGGCGGTTCTGGTGCTCAACGATCGCACGTACGACGGGCTCGCCGACTCGTCCATTCGCGATGTAGTTGACATTGTTCTTGGCGGGCCCGGCGTGGTGCTGGCCGAAGACGGCGCTTTCGATGCAGCAGGCACCCCCTTGCGGCTGGGTGATCGCGCGGGCCGCAGCCAGGCGGTGACCCATCTGAAGGAGCGGCTCGAAGGTGGAGAGTCTATTGGGGTTCGTGACGCCGCGGCAGCTAGCCTCGCCGCCCACGCCATCGCTGACGACAACGTGGCGAGTTGGTGGTGGGATCGCTTCACACCAAGCTCGGACTGGCTACGGACCGCGTCGATACTGCGCGTGCTGAGCTCCCTCGACGCAGAACAGACAGACCGGCTTCGCCAAGTACTCAACGCGGCTGCTTCCGAGTTGGATTGGCACGCGGCGCTTCTCTTGCATGGCGGCTACGACGGCATCGACGAGGAAGTGCTCACCGCCGTCCGCGCGGACCTCAACGACGGTGCCGCAGGGAGTATCGAGACTCCGGTCGGAGATTCAGATATCGCCATCATGATCGAGGGCGCTGTCACCGCCTCATCGACTACTCGCCGTCGCAGCGACTTGGCTGTCAACCGCGCCACCCATCCACAAAGCAGCGCTGTCGCCGAGATTGTCCGGAAATCCACCCGTGCACTCTCCAGCAGCCAGTTCGACGTTTCATCTCCGAACGGTTGGCAGGCACGACTACTTGCCGTTGCCGAGGCTTGGAGCGACGGTTGGGTCCTCCGTCGGGCAGTTGCCGCTGTCCCTGCGATTATTGACCTTTCAGCCATGGCGGCCGCCGTGGGAGCTCGCAACCCCATCCTTGCTGCCGCCGCGCGCAACGAGTCCAACTTCCGCAACAACCGTGGCGACACGCCATGGTGGCGCAAGACTCTTGAGTCGGCGACAACTGCCCGTGATCGCATGCTGGGAGCGATCGCTCTTCTTGAGCACGCACGAACGAACGTGATTATCGAGCTCGGATCAACCTTGGACGCCCTCGTAGGCGGACTCAGCCCCAAATGCTATCGATCAGTCGAGCAGGCGTTGCGAGACGATGTCGCCGCCCACCGGCCCCGCTCCCTCGACCTCCAAAACGCACTGCGGCTGCGGCAAGTCACATTGTCCGGTCGGACCCTCTGGCTCGTGCGAATCGTCGGGACCGATGCAACACAGGAACGGGTCGGACCACAGCTCGAGTCCAAGCTCGACGACATATTCCTCGCCGGAACCGCTGACGGTCGTGAAGCCGTGGTCGCCGCTCACAGCACGAGGAAGCTGAAGCTGGAGGTCTTTCGGGGCACCCGGGAATCCCTCCCCCCAGGAGGTTGGGCGAACGAGGCCCGGCTCACCGCCATGACGCTCGCGCTCGCAAGAGATACGCTCGAGGAACCGGAAAACTGGCCGGCCGACCTCGTACAGGTAGCCACCGACCGTCTGGCCGCGCGAACCGCGAGTCAAACGAAGCCGCTCGCCGATGTCGCGTCGGGCAGCGGCTGGTTCCAGAACCAGGGATAGGTATTGGCCATGACGGACCAGCATCTGACAGACGAGGATTGAACATGGCAACTGACGGCGGTCTGGACTTCGGAGCGATTCTCGCGGGCAGGGGCGCACGAGCGCTGATCGAACCCAGTCAGCTCTACGAAGCGCTCCCCAACAAGGCCCCCAATTACGGGTACCTCCGCCTCGTCCAAGGGCAAGTCCTGGAGCAATGGCACAAACGCCGCGCAGAACGCGACGTCGTGATCAAAGTAAACACCGGAGGCGGGAAGACCATCGACGGCCTCGTCATGCTTCAGAGCCTCCTGAACGAAGGCGAGGGGCCCGCTCTCTACGTCGCGCCGGATCCATTCCTCGTCAAGCAAGTCTTGGATGAGGCGAAAAAACTGGGAATAGCTACCGTCACCGATCCCGATGACCCGCGCTATTTACGCAGCGAAGCAATTTGCGTCGTCAACGCCTACAAGCTCGTCAACGGGAAGTCCGTCTTCGCTAGCTCACGCTCGCCGAGAACGCCTGCTCCCATCGGGTCCGTCGTGATCGATGACGCGCACGCAGCCATCGCCACAACCCGAGCCCAGCTGTCTCTATCACTTCCTATGGCGCATCCCGCATTCGGCGCCCTCTTGAACCTATTTACACCGGATCTGGAGGCATACAGCCCTCACACCTATCTCGACGTCGCTGAGCAGGCATTCGGAGCACTTGCTCGAGTGCCTTTCTGGGCGTGGCGTTCGAAAATCGACTCCGTCCGCCGAATCCTCCGACAACACTCCCAGACTGACGAGCTGAAGTTCAGCCTGCCAGCCATCCAGGACGTGCTACCGCTATGTCGCGCGGCGTTCTCAGGACAAGAAGTCACAGTCACTCCACCCTGTCCACCGATCCAGCATGTGACCAACTTTCTGACCGCCAAGCACCGCATCTACCTCACCGCCACCCTCGCGGACGACGGCGTTTTGGTCATGGATTTCGATGCCGACCCCACAAGCATTGCCAATCCCATCTCGCCATCGACGGCCGGCGACATTGGCGAACGGATGATCCTTGCCCCGCAGGAGATCAGTCCCGGGATCACCTCGGAGGAAGTTCGCGTGGCGATGAAGGCACTCTCGCAACAGCACAACGTAGTGGTGCTCGCACCGAGTCACCGAGTCGCCCAATTCTGGGAGCCATACGCGGACCAGATCGCAGGAGCCGAGGATATCGAGGCAGCAGTTGCGTCCCTCCGCAACCCGACCAACCCCAGGCGGTTGGTCGTCCTCGTCAACAAGTACGACGGGATCGACCTGCCGGGAGACGCCTGTCGGATTCTCGTTCTTGACGGCCTCCCGGAAGCGTTCTCTCCCGAAGAACGCCTTGAGTCACAGCTCACGACTAGAACTTCAGGTACCGACGACCGCCAGATTCAACGCATCGAACAAGGCATGGGCAGAGCCGTGCGCAGCAACGAAGACCACTGTGTCGTAGTGCTGATCGGCCACCGGCTCAGCCAGCTCATTGCGCATCCAGACACAGTCGTGCGCCTCGGGCCCGCCACACAAGCGCAAGTCCGGCTCTCGGCAGAGATCGCGCGAAGCCTCGAGAACATGCCACTCGCTCGCGTCCTTCAGGTAGCTCAACAGGCACTCCAGCGAGACCCCAGCTGGGTGCAACTCGCCAAAGACAGCATCAGCGCGCTCCCCCCGCAGCCCGGGTACGTTGGAGCGGAGTCAATCGCGCGACGGCAGGCATTCAACTCCGCCCGTAATGGGGACCTCCTCACAGCCGAGACCACTCTTCTAGCAGCAGCCCAGTACGCCACCGACTCCCGCATCAAGGGTTGGCTCCTGGAACAGCGCGCCGTCTACCTGGATCAGCACGATCCCGATCAAGCACAGACCGCTCTCGCAGCGGCACGCGCCGCCAACCCGGACGTGCTGCGACCGCTCGTGGTCTCGCCCTATACTCCCCTCGCCTCGCCGGGCGGCCAGGGGGAACGCGCAGCGGCCTCGCTAGCCGGGTTCGCCACGGCAAGCGATCTGGCCCTCGGCTTCGAAGCAGTCATCAGTGACCTAGTCTTCGACCCCAACCGCACCGAAGAGTTCGAAGAGGCATTCCGTCAACTCGGACGACTAATCGGGCTCAACACCGAACGCCCCGAAAAGGACCACGGCAAAGGACCGGACAACCTCTGGGCACTGAACGCAACAACCTTCTGGATTCTCGAGGCCAAGACCGGCGCCACCACGAACTTCATAGCAAAGAAGGACGTCAACCAACTCGCAGGATCAGTGAACTGGTTCCAGGAGAAATACACCCACGGCGAAGGAGGAACCCCCGTGATGGTGCACCAGGCACGCACGCTCGGAACCGGCGCCTCCGCCGTGCCCGGCATGCGAATCATCACCGGAAGGACCCTGGGAGAGCTCACCAGCAACGCACGAAACTTCGCAAACGCGCTGGCTCAGAGCGGATGGACTGATCCCGCCGTCATCGAAGGACTGCTGCATGGCCACACCCTGAGCGCGGATGATCTGTCGAGCTACCTCCGCAGTCATACGGTCTAGCCAATGAGAATGAAGAGTACGCGATACAACGACGCATTCGTCGTCGAAGGGGCGTAGCTGCGTTGGCCCTGTATGCCGGATCATTCAACTGGCCGCACTCGATCGAGTTCGAGATCGTCGGCACGCCAGGATCAACGAGCACAGGGGCCGTTGAGGTCGCAGGGGATCGCTATTTCCTCCGGCCCTCGAAGGCATTTTCATTCTCGACGTTCGAGTCCTCGGAGCGGCTACTCAGGACGAGAATCGATGGTGTCCCGAGCCTGCTCCGGGGGCACGTATTCGTCGTAGACGGCACCGTCGGTTTACGAATTGACGAAGCACGTCTGGGCACGGATGATCCGGACGCCGTCTTTGTTGCCGCCTCGGCCACCTTTGAATTGTTGCCTTCACTCTGCACTTGGCGACACGAGGACGGCGCGGCCCGGTCCACATCGAACGCACTCGCGCTCCCGGAGATCACACCAGCACCGGCGATGTCGCTCATCCTCGGCGCCGATGGCATCGCCGTCATGACTGCGGCTACGGCGACAAGCCTGGATGACTTCGACCACCACCTTGCCGCTCTGCAGGACCTCATTTGCTTCGCAGCCGATCGACCCGCCGAGCGCCTCTCACTCGTTGCGATGACCCCAGCCGGAACCCAAGTCAGCATCCTTGGACGCAACCGCTTCCCGCAGTTCGGCAAGGTCGTGCGCCAGCCGGTGGAATATCTGCTCCGCTTTGGCGCCGCCTACATGCAAGACGCTATTTCCACTTGGTGGGGAGGCCGAACCGCCCTCCGCCCAGTCCCTCAGGTTCTCGCTGGGCTCCGCTATCAGCCGGGTTGGGTCGAGACGGACGTGAACATCCTCGCGGCGTGCGTCGAGCTATTTGGCCGAGTCCAATTCCCATCAGTGGTATCGCGCAGAATCAGCGTCCTCGACTTCACGAAGATCGAAGACGCTCTGGACTCTCTTCCAGGACTCAACAGGTCTCAACGTGACTTCATCAACTTCATTAAGTCATCAGCCGGAGGGCGGCCACAAAGGCTGGATGAATCCATCGACGCAATCGCCGCCGATCTAGGTCAAACGCTCAGCGAGGCCGGCATCAATGGGACCGATTGGAAGTTGGCACTGATCGAGGCCCGCAACGGGGTCTCACACGCCGGCGGCGCGGGAGGCCTGACCGACGCCGATTTGCGGGCCGCAAGAGATGCCACGCGGGTGGTATTGAGTTTGGACGTCCTCAAGCACATGCATCTGCCAAGCGCCGCCCTAGCGCGGGCTGCCGAGCGGCTGAAAGTGCGATACGCGATCAACCATCGCGAGACTGCGACCTACCGGCCGCAATAGCAATCGTCCCTTGAGATACCGCGGCTGGAGTCGCTTATCGACCTGGATGAGGCGCGCCAACGACGGCTGCAATGTCGAGCCGGTCCGCACAGCAAGCTAGTGCTATTCGGCACCACAATCCGACGCCTGCCACAGAACGGTTCGGGCAGTGGATGCGGCGGTGTACTTGCGGATCTCGCAGGACCGCACCGGCTTGCACGCGGGAGTGCAGCGCCAGCAGGAGGACTGTCTCTCCCTCGCTGACCACCTCGGCGTCACGGACCCGCATGTGTACCATCGCCAACGACGTGTCCGCGTTCGACGGCGGACGCCGTCCCGGCTACCACGCACTCTTCGCCCGCACCCGCTCCGGTGTCTCGCGCGTCATCGTGTGGCACTTCGACCGCCTGTACCGACAACCCAAGAAGCTATAGGACCTGATCGCTCTGCTCGAGCAGCATCCGTGCGCATCGACGCAGTCCGCGGCGGCGGGTTCGACCTAAAGAACACCGAGGAGGCCGCGTCGCCCGAGCTCAGCAGCAGCGGGCAGAACGCTGGTTGCTGCACGGCGGAAGCCATTACGGCTACTAAAACGATGGCGAGCCTGAGCCGTTCCCGTCCGGGGTCGTGCGTCGCATCGTCGACGACTACCTCATCGGCGTCTCCCCAACGGCGATCGCCCACGAGCTGACCGCGGATGGAGTGCCTGCCCCACGGAGCGGCCGATGGCACGCCACTGCCATCACCGCGATCCTCAATAGCAACCGACCCCACCACCGGCGCTACCAGCGCCAGGCCGCGAACCCCATCCACGCCACTTGGAAACACCTCATCTCCGACGACGAGTCCGCACTCGTGCAGCTGGGCTTACTCCTCCCGCCGCTCAATTCCGGCCGCTCGTCCACCAGCCTGCTAGGCGGCATCCTGCGCTACAGACGATGCCATCAGTGCCTCGTTGCTAGAATCACCCGCTTCGGGCGACGCGTCTATAGCTGCCGCACCGCGGCCACGCGATGTCCCGGCTCAGCACTTGATACCTTCCAGCTCGATGCGCACATCACCACCATGGCAATAAAGCGGTTCAGCCAGGCGACACACCCCCGTCTTCCGCCCGCGGAGGAACTGCGACAGACTGCGCAAGTCGCCCGTGAGCAGTTCACGTCGCTCGCTATCGGCTTCGGTGCGGGGCGCGTCGACCACGACGCTTATCTGACGGCGCGTGATCCGCTCGATCGGCTACTTAGCTAGTGGCGTGCTCGGCTTCGCCGCGCACTGCGAAGCAGGTATTCTCCGTCTCGCGGCCGCCGAATTCCACGACCGTTGGGCGAGGTCGCTGCCTTTTCGGAGGGCCGTCATTTGCGCGGTGCTCTCCGACCTCGAGTGCACGAATCGGGTGTAACTGTGCGCTGTTCTATCCGGGCGAAGGATCGGTGAAAAGCATCAACTTTTGCCTGGATCGTCGACGCACAGGACTTCGCGCACCCGTGCTGGGTACCATCCAAGCTCGCGGGCGAGGTCTATCTGCGCGAAGCCGATTGATCAGCAAGCCGGGCAGCTTCGACGGCATCTCACCCGGGTATGCGTTCACTGGCTCGGGCCTCCGCTGAGGAGCTAGGCAGCTGGTTCAGCTTCTGGTGTCCCTGGCGAATCGAAGCGTTTGAGGCCGTGCCCGTCTCCTTCATCCGCAGCAGCAGTGCGAGGCAATGCGCAAGGTCCGCTTATAACGCGGAGTTCCAACTCGACTACACGGTATGGGGGGAAGGAGAATAGCCTGGTGGACAGTATTAGTAGCGACAATGCAGCAGAGACGCTGCGCGCGCAGGTTGCCGCTGCCTATCGCGAGTCCGCCGCTTCACTCCGCCGCGTCGCATACGCGACTCTCTACGATGCTGGCCTCGCGTCCGAAGCGGACGACATCGTCACGAATGCCATCGCCGAGATCTTGGAGAAGCAGCCCACGGGTGTGGAGAATTGGGAAGCGTACCTCGTCACCGTCGTTCGTCGCCGCGCCATCGACTTCTTGCGCTCGGCTGAGGTCCGCCGTCGAGATCGCTCGGGCTACGACATCGACGTCACACCCTCCGAGCACTTCGACATCGAGGAGGTCGAGGACGAGATTGATGTGCTCGCAGAAATGGTCCGCGCGGTGGATGCTTTGAATGAGCTCGACGATCGTCTGCGCGGTGTCGCCTACTGCTTCTTCTGGGAGCAGAAGAAGCAGACGGCGATCGCCAACGAACTCGGCATTACACAAGCTCGAGTCAGCCAACTCGTCGGCGAAGCGCGCAAGCACCTACAAGAACGCATCCGAGGAGGTGTAAAGTGACTAACAAGAATCCGACACAGGGAGATTACTGGACGAACTCCGGTATCTCCGTGGAAGCGCTCCTTGCCGCCGCGCGTCTCGAGGCGTTGCCTCTCGACCAAGACCCGACCGCAAGGCTCCTAGGTTTGGTCGAGGAGGTGCAGCCTGTCCTCGATGGTGCTGCGCTCAGGTCCGCTCGGACGTCGCGTAGAATCTCCGTGTCGGAGCTCGCCAGGAGGCTCTCGTCGAACGGATGGTCGGTGAAGACGGCAGACGTCTTCCGCTGGGAAACGCGAGCAGCTTCCGATGTTTCCGTCGGCCTGATCTCCACAATCGCGCAAGTGCTTCAGAATTCGGTCGAGAACCTTGTGCGCGATGATGGTCCGAACCAGATCATCGCCGCGCTTCGTGAAAGCGACCGGTTTCATGAGTTGACTCAGCGGTGGGCCGAGCTGTTCAACCTCAGCCTCAACTCGGCCGGAGCAGCCCTCGAATCGCGCGTTCTTGCGACTGTGCATCGAGGCGATAGGCCCGATATTGACCAGACGCTCCGGACTCTCGAGGTGCTGCTTGAGGAACTCGAAGGGCGAGAGCGTCCATG
>Ga0070753_1001725_pt1 | contig 12080 bp, 9 predicted proteins | sample VirMetDEL_Aug_31_FD_77441 | JGI IMG/M metagenome (GOLD analysis project Ga0070753, IMG submission 77441) | Aqueous microbial communities from the Delaware River and Bay under freshwater to marine salinity gradient to study organic matter... | ecosystem: Environmental > Aquatic > Marine > Coastal ... | reverse complement strand
CACTCTCATCCTGAACCATCCTGAGGGCTAAGTGGATTAAGACAATAACCTCATGATGCTCTGTGGTAGGATCATCATTAAACTTGCCAATACTCCTATGATCAGAACACAGTTTGAGGGCTTGTCTTAGAAACCAGAAAGGCTCCTGCAGATCTCCGCGTTTGATATCATGTCGTGTGTACCGTGGGTCTTCAGAGAATTGCTCTTCAGGGATTGAGTTGTTTGGCATCCCAGCCGCATACAGGGCGCCGTTGATGCAATATGCGCTCCCTCGCTGCATATGCCCTTTACACCAGTTTTCAGGATCACGGAGGATCCTGAGGGCTGCTTGGAGTAGCTTCGCCGTTTCGGCGTTATTTGGAAGGTAATGGATCATTTGAATTTCCTTTCCATTTGAACTCTGATGAAGGGCTTGTTGGTCTGTGTCGGGTCAGGATTAGGGACTGCCTCCATTACTCTCTTACCCTTTCTCAGCGCGTTAAGCTTATTGAGGAGCTTATGAGCGCCGCTCACAGCAAAGCCACGCGTCCTCATCGAGGAGCGGCGTTTATGTAGATTTTCGGACATGATTTGTCTCCAATTAGGCAAGACAAAAGACCCCACTAAATGGCTGTCTCGCTTGCAACTAATGGAGTTAAAAATCAAATGGTTTTATACTCATTTTCTAACCAGATTATCTGAATTATTCAATAAAATTTGGAGTTAGTTTATTGCAGCTTTTATGTAATTCGGTTTTGCCCTTATAGATTGAATACCTTTCAGGCCAGTCACGTTTCAAGTTAGCACAATTTAAATAATAAATACAATTTTCGATCGCTTTTGGCCTCAATTTATTGGAGTTACTGCTAACGCTTTGTATGGAAGTGTTCCTTATACTTTTTAATCATCTCTACCAGCGCATTCATATTTAGAGGGTCGTATTTCATATTAATATTTATCCCATATTCGTCTTTGTAAGGATGCACTTGGACCTCGAACTTTTTCTTTTCAAGAGCCTCTATATTTGTATTCTCAACAATCTCTTCTAAAGTTTTGCGATCAGGTTTACTGGAAAAACCCAAACGGAATTCTCCATCTTTTTTGGTCACATTATTCAAATAAATTACTCTCGCGAATTTTTCATGATCCTTATCTGCAAAAGAGATCTGAGTTTTAGTGAATTTTGCTTTTAGATTAAGCTGTCGTTCTAAGGTGTCGATAAACTTTGAAACATCTTCCTGATAGGATTTACTTATTTTTTTAACGTTAAACCATTCTTGTATATTAATTGCTTCTCTGGCTTTAACAATTTCAACAACTTGCGCTTCAGCCACGTCGTGCAGAGCGTTAAAACGTTCTTTCTGCTCTTCAATTTTTTGATCTTGTTTACCATTTTCATCATCTAGCAAATGCAGCCCTTTTCTAGCACAGCTCAAGAAATTCACCGCCTTTTTCCAAAGATGGGCTTTATTTTCAGTTGTCAATGTCCAAAAACTATCTTCATCTTCATCTTCATCTTGCGTGGGCGCAGATTGTTGCTCCGACATTATCTTTTGGCAACAATTTATGAATTCTGCCGAAGCAGCAACTGCGTCGATACTACCATGCAAAAAAAGGTCTGAATGGTTTTTAAACAATTCGGAGAGATCCTTTTGCTGTAGCTCGTTTTTATTTGCTACTCCGATAATTGATTTAGCTGCATCGCCGTATAACTGTACATTTTTTTTGAATATTTCGTTCTTCTTGTCTGCTTTATGGTTACTATCACTTTCATGCTCCATAAGGAATTTTGTGGACAGAATAATAAATAATGCGCCGAATGCAGCCGTTATAGCTTGCACACCCATACTAACTTCAACCAGACGAAAAACTGTCCCAAAACCCAGAAATGCGAAAATAGAAATAAATGCAATACTGGCCGCAGGATGTCTAATCAGGTTAATGAATGGATACGGCTTCTTACTACTCGTCTTTTCTGAACTGTGATCCATTTTTTCGGAACTGTGATCCATTAATCTTAATCCTTAGCATTGAACTGCTTCAAGTCCATAAAATCTGCAACCAGATTATACGTTCTAACGTACTCGTTTGACTCGCTTTCAGAAAATTTGAAAATACCAGTGAACCGATATACCTTATCATTTAGCGCGTTTGTATACCGCCCAAATACTATCCTTGTTTTTTCCTCCTGGGATCTAATTTTATAGTCAATTTGACTGCCATCAGATTTTTGTTCTTCAATTTTTAGTCCATCGTCAGATAGCACATTATTCCAATTTCTTGAGGCATAGAGCCTTGGAAACCAAACTGCAAAATCTGTATCTTTTATTTTCCACCAACCCCTTTGGTATCCTTTGAAATTTGCCCCAAATAATTTCAGGACATCCACTTGCGATTTAAGTGCGACATTGGAACTAACTTGGATATAACCTCTACGGATATAGTTTTCAGGATCGAAGCGCGCTTGTGCATCCCATGGAATAAAATTCCCACCCAACTCTAGATGTCGTTTAGCATCGATTAAATTTTGTACAAAACGACGAACATCATTATTGATTTCATCTAAAGATCTCTGGGTACCATCAGGATTACAGATTGCAATCCTAAATTCTCTTAACTGTGTTGCCTCAAGTATTTCGCGTTTCCTGAGGCTATCATTAAACTTAGCAGCCGCCGTTAAATGATGACTTTCATCAATCTCCAAATACCAATCAATTTGTGGAAAAAACATGTCTACAAAAGAAATTGAACCATTTTTCTTTTTAATCGGTTGCTGACAAATGAATTCGATACTTAAATCATCCAATAAATGGAAAATTCTTGTAATTACATATAATTCCCAGGGCTTATGTTTTATTTTAGCAAAGCTCGAAATTATGTATTCCGACTTCGACTTAGTTGTCATAAAAATCTCCCAATTGCTTTTGCCACTGCTCAAAAGGCTCTTCCCCATGCACCGATTTTGTTTCAAATAATTTATCTATGATATGTGTGTGAAGAGGGCCGAAAAACTCTGGGTCTGCCTTGCCTTTAAGTTTCATTTCATTTGCTTGAGCAATGACAGCTGAGAGTACTGCAGAAATTTCGTCAACAGATAGGTCAAATTCCCATCCATCTAAAAACTCTTTACCTTCGCTTTCGATCACTTCGGCTAATTCTTCTTCGAACGCCTCTAGCGCATCGTCGTAAGAGTCTGTTTTTCGGAAGGTATTGAAAAAAAGATTGAATGCTCGCTGGCCCGCTAAGCTCCAAGCAGTTATCGTTGATGAAGCTGGTGCATTTGCCTCCCGTCGCAGAGATGGGCTTTCAACGTCCTGAGAAAGCGCCTCACCAACTTTACCACGTGTTTCTTCATTTTTCTTCGGATCGTAAAATACGTTTATCAACGTAAATATTATAATTAAAACAAACCATACAATATTTCTGATACCGTGGGAGAACCAAGCTTGCCTTGAACCGTCTAGCCACACTAGTACGACTTCTAAAATAAAAAATATCACCGCCCAAACGACAACACCTTCGATTGCTAATTGCTTTTTACTTTTCATCTTCTTTTAGCGTTGTTTTCAGGCGTGTATTTGCAACACATGATTTGCGACTGAATACCTGATTAGTTATCTCAGTCATACTATGACCTTAAATAAGGAAATAAAAAATTCCAATAATTAAAAATACAATAATCCACCAAATGGCACCAGATCTGAATAACCAATAAATACCCATTAAAATTAAGCCAGCAGCCACGATTTCGAATATCATCTGTTCAAACCCATCAGTGGATTTCCAATCAACCGTTTCCCCAAGGATACCACTTCAAATCAAGTGCGATAAGCAAACATTTTTTGACTGCTACTCAAAATTACCTAAATTGGATAGAATAGGGTTCGTGGTTGTCACGTTTGAGCAGTTCCTAATGCATGGGTTCATATATCGTCTGACATAATACGGGGGATACGGTGGGGGTGGGGTTGTTAATATTAGGGATCATTTACGTCACCCTATTGGCATTAAGCAGCGGCAAAAGTCTGTAGATACTTTCGAACTATGAAACCTAAGTGAAACCTTTTAAGATTTATTTGCCCACTAATAGCGGCTAAAATTCAGCTAAGCCTATGAAATTAATGGTGCCCCCACACGGACTCGAACCGCGGACCTACTGATTACAAATCAGTACATCACTAGTATTCATATTGTTTCATCAGGTATTATATTGGCACATAACCATATGTATTTAAATTATTTATAACTTCAATTTGTATCATTTGGGTTCATATTGTATCATGTAATCTCAAGAATGATGAAACCTAGGTGAAACCTTTTTTAAATCAATGGCAAAGCGTGTACCTCCGTTAAGTGCTGCAAAATTAGCAAAAATTAAGCCAGATCCGACGAAAGTATTGGAACTGGTCGATGGCGCAGTGGCTGGTTTGCGAGTGCGCATAACGCCAGCTGGAACGCGAAGCTGGTCACTCAATATACGTGCAAATGGCAAAATGCGGCGTTTCGATATAGGGCAAGGTTTTGGTCTTTCTGAGGCGCGCGAGAGGGGCGAAGAGTTACGTCGCAGGATCAGAGCTGGAGCTGACCCTACTGCAGAAAAAAGAGCTAAAAGAAAACAAAACCAACTGGCATCCCAAGGTATCGGCACGTTAAACGCATTAATAGATGGCTATTTTGCTTCTGGCGCTGGTTATAGATTAGCGACCAAAGATGATCAGGTTCGACGCATAAAGTCAGTCTTTAAATCGCATCTTTCAACTCCACTTGCGGACTTAAAGCCAACAGATCTTCAGCTGTCTATCGATCACTATCGCTCAAAAGTTTCAGCAGCTCGCGCAGCTGCCTATTTAATGCCCATTTTACGTTGGGCGGGGAAAAGAGGTTTGGTTTGGGGTGAGTTTAATCTTGAAAAGCCGCTGCTCGACCCTCCAAAGCAAAGGGTCCTTACTGAAGGTGAGCTTTACGATTTATTGCCTGCATTAATTGATCGCCACGGCATGTGCGCGAAATTCATGTTGCTGACTGGGATGAGACAGAGGACTGTTATATCTAGCCAATGGTCGCAGATTGACTTGGAAGATAAGACTTGGACCGTACCTTCTGCAAACCTTAAGGATACTCGCGCCTTATCTAGTCGGCTTAAAAGTCCTAGGAATGATAGCACTATCCCATTATCGCGTCAGGCCGTGCTATTGCTTCATAGGGTGAAAGAAGCAGAAATTCAGAGGCGGCAGCAAAACGGAATTTCAACATCTATTGCTTCGCATGATTTGGTATTTGTTGGTTCCCAAGGCGGAAAACTTGGAAACTGGGATAGATGGCTGAAGAAAATCAGCGCTAAAACAGGAGTTCACGGCTGGTCGTCACACGCCCTTCGCCGCACTTGCGCTACACTAGCTGGTGATCTGGGGGCGGCTCCACACATTGTAAGTACAATTCTTGGTCACTCCAACATCGGTGGGCAGCTTGTGGCTAAATACAATCATAGTGCTTATCGTCAAGAACATGAGCATATACTTCAATTGTTAGGCGACAAGCTTGAATTACTAGGTTTGGTGTAATGCTATGATGGAACCAACCAAAAATGAATCTATTTCAGCAGCCATAGAGGCGTTGAATAAAGAATTTGAGTCCAAGCAAAAAGATGGTGAGAGTGATGATGCGCTAGGATCAGCACTGCTAGATTTCATTTTAGAACGAGAGCGAATTAGGCGGGGTATTGCCTCTGGCTCTTCGTATTCAAATCAAGTCGATCAAGAAACGCTTGAAACGCTAAGAACCGCCAGTCTTGAGGACCCAAATTTTGCATTGCCAGAGGCTGTTTTTCGTAGACTAGGTAATGCGCCCTCTCAAGCCATAAGGTATCTCACTTCCGCTGTAGAACAACGCAGTGAACGTATGTCACAAATAGCCAGACAGCCCCGTGCTGCAGCGATAAATCCTTTTGGCGAAATTATTGATGAAATTGTAGAAAGAAATCCGCAGATAACCCGAAATGAATTACTTCAAAAATTAAAGAAAAATGAGGATTTATACGTGTTTGAAGATAAAATTCTGTTCAAAGAAACGCGTCATGAGATGCAGATAAGTGGATTAAGCCAAGCCTTAAACAGATCTAAAAAAAGAATTAATAAAAAAAATTCACGTTAACGCCGTTAGCGTGATTCCAGATATGCATTAGTGCCTCATGTTCAATAAGAATCATGAGGTTTCACAATGCTCCATGCAGGTCCAAATAGTTTTGATGACATGCCAGACTCAGCTTTTGTGCGAGAAACGATGATAATCGGCTCGATGCAGGGTCCAAGTAAAAACAACGCAATGCAAAATTCAGCATCAACCCGTGGGCTAATACCAGTTTCTAGAAGTACTTGGCGACGAATGGTCAAAACAGGTCAAGCACCAGCCCCTGTTAGATTAGGGGAAGGTATTTCGGCTTGGCGGGTTGGCGATTTGAGAATGTGGCTAGAGGAAGTCTCTCGCAATAATGTCATCCAACCCAAAATGTAAAAAAGAAAGCCGCGCCGTGGTATGAGCGCAGCTATCTTAACTTTGAAATAATAGTTGAATTCTACCACAAGTGCGCCTTCCATTGAAGGAATAAATCGATGTTTTGGTCATATAGTGAGCATGCTCCAAAGATGATCTCTGGACTTGATCTAAAGCATAAATCGGGAAATGAATACGGCGATCGTCCTTGCCCAAACTGTGGCGGAACTGATCGCTTTTGGATTTCTGAGTATCAAGGACTGCTTCGTCATCATTGTCGTAAAGATTGCAGCTTTGTTGATAGGCAAAAGGCTTTGCAACGTGATGGTGTTTTACCAGTCGAACGCGAGAGTGAGCGTCCAAAAGAACAATTCTCGCCAGAAACACCTTACCACGTCAGAAAACGGATAGGCCTTAAAGGGAGTTCAGCAGTCTGCGACGGCGATACGGTTGTGATTGAAATCGTGGATATTCGCACACGTGAATTACGCGGCAAGCAATACATCATGCCTGATGGCTCCAAGAAGTTCACCCCGAAACTGCGCAAGGAAGGCGCTGGAACCTTCATAGGTGAAGCGACAGACGTAGTTTATGTAGCTGAAGGCTGGGCAAATGCAGTGATCGTTCATCAAGCGACGGGCAAGCAGTCCATCTTCGCGCTTGACGCTGGCAACATACCAAAGACTGTCGCCATCCTGAGAGAAATGGGTCGCGATGTTATCGTTGCAGCGGATAACGATGAAGCTGGTATCAAAGCCGCTAAAGCCACAGGAGCGTCATGGGTGGCCCCCATGAATGCGGGTAACGACTGGTGGGACGTGTTTGACACGAATGGCCTCAATGCAGTCTCTGAACAACTCCAAAGCGCATCAACCAAACCGCAGATGCAGCTCTTTGATCACGTGCTAGACATAAACCTAGAGCCTCCCAAGTGGTTAATTGAAGGTATTGTGCCAGAGTATGCAGTGTGCGCAATTGTTGCGCCTTCCTACACGGGTAAGAGCTATGTTGCTGTTGATATGGCTTGCGCTGTCGCGAACGGAATAAAGTGGCATGATAAATTTGATGTCGCGCACGGCAATGTGTTCTACATCATTGGTGAGGGTCGCTTTGGGGTTAGGCGACGCGTAGAGGCTTGGCATCATAATCGCGGTGTTATGATGGATCGCGAAACAACAAACTTGCATTTTTCACGCCAAGGACTGAACTTCCGCGATAGAGGCAGCATAGAGTCTATAAAGGCTGACATGCGCTTGGTTAGAAATATCAAACTCATCGTCATCGACACATTGGCCAGAAGTTTTGGTGGTGGTAATGAAAACGCACCGCAAGACATGGGTGAGTTTATAAACAATTGCGATGAACTTATGCATGAGTTTGGAGCTACTGTTCTGATTATTCATCACGTTGGCAAAGATGCCCAATCTGGTGCGAGAGGTCATAGCTCTTTTTTTGGTGCGTTAGACACAAGTATGAGGCTCAAGAAGTTTGGGTCGCACGATATACAACTCATCTGTGACAAGCAGAAAGACGCGCCTGAATTTGAAAAGTTGCAGTTTGTATTTGTCACTCTTGGCGGGGCAGATGAAACACCAGTTTTGGAATTGGTTCCAACCGCTAAAACATCTAATGCACCAAGACTTAGGAAAAATGAACAGCTAGCGATGGATACATTCTATGAGGCGACAAATGGGCGTCCGCTGCAATGTCGCCTGCATTTAAAGGATTGGCGTTCTATCTTTATGAAGCGACATACAGGCGACACGGATAAAGGAAAGAATGACGCATTCAGCAGAGCGCGTAGAGAGCTGGTTTCAAAGGGTTTTCTGCAAGCAGACAATGATTATTACACCTTTGGCGACAAGGCGACATTTGACGACAAACAAGAAAAATGTCGCCAGACAAAATCATAGCGAAGGCGACGCGACAGACACACAGCTTTAGCTGTGTCGTCGTGTCGTAACGCATGATGTCCGATATCTAGAGGGTAAGGAAATGAATAGGAGATAGCTGCGCGCACGCAAAGCGTTTGAGCGGAAACACGCGCTTAAAATTGCCTGGCAGCATGCGCTCTCTTGCTATGATTTGGATAGCAATGGTAATTACGTTTTGGTACGCGACCCAATTGCTGTGAAAACATTAATTAACGTATTTCACAAACATTTTCTGGTGAAAGCTGCAATTACGTCTAAGCAGCTGTTAGATGAACAGAGTTTAGCATTTTTGGCATCTGGTGATCTGGCCCCAAACTCAGTGTCGGTGATGGCGGTTACAGGAGATCAATACGGCGAATTTATATTTGCAATTGAACGCTGCTCTGATGGATCCTGCGGTATGGATGAATTGCTGGGAGCAGCAAAGGCTACGGTTGCAGATAAAATCTTGAGAGAGATCGATGCTGCTAAAAATCGGCGTTAGCGAGGAGAAGCATTCCAAACCCATCCTCGCAAAGATGATAATAATCGCACTTTTTCTTCACTAAGTTTGTCATTTTTAAATGCCTCTCTTTGCGTAGAGACCCAACTTCCTAAATTAAAATCGCGGTAAACAGTAGATTGTGTTGGCGCGGCAGTTCCATTTTCTTCAGTGTACGCCTTCAATAACTGGTAGCTCTGCATCCACTGCGTCTGAAAGGGGTCCAAGTCGATCCCCAGTCCCGAAAGAAAGTTTACAATATCTGGGTCTATCTGTGTTTTCCGATGCTTCGATCTAAGTTTAGAAATTTTTCGTCCAATTGCATAACCCTGGTGTACAGTACTAACCTTTAATTCTGCAGCGCCAAATGTTTGGCAATAGTTTGCTAGAATACTCTTCCACTGTTCTTCGGTATCATCTGCACGTGTCCAACTCCAATCGGAGATGTTTTCGATTAATTTTATTTGCTTTTGCGTTAAACGCTTGGGAGCGATAGCTCGCTTAGATTTATTCTTTTCACCTAATTCCCAAAATTTATATGAGGTTATTAAACTCTGCTGAAATTGAGATAAGTTCCTACTTTCAGTGTATTGTGGCGAGATTTTGATTGACACCCTATTTTCGCGGGGTAGAGAGGAATTAGGGTTTTTGTGATACCAGCGCCGAAGGGCCTTGTACTGCTCAAGCCACCAGAATCGACCAATGTCCCACTTGAATTTCAGCTTTGTTTGTAAGAAGTTTACATATTCTGCTTCTAGTGTTCCTGCCGCATATGCCTGACGCAAGGCTTTCGCGATTGCGCCAAGGCGCACGCCATCTGGATCAACATACCGCTCTTGGATAAATGTATGACTTTCGCGGTCAAAATAACGTTTTATCGCAGCGATGTTGTCTCTCCTTTGAGCGTCGAAAAGAGACCACTCCCAACCCTGTTTAGTGAGTTCATCCAGCGCGCTTAACCTTTCAGGCTCTAATTGTTTACTCTTATACCTCATTCGTTGGGTGTCGCACCAACTTCCCAATTTGAAGCCTTCATTAGTCACGTATTTGGCGGGGACCTTTGCATGACCATGTTCGCTAATGAAACTCTCGAGTAACCCGAACCAAAAAAACCAAGACTGTGTAGTCGCGTCGACTATTCGAGTTGTTAATGATTGCGAAAAATGTGTTGGTAAATTTATCGGCAAGTCCAACAATATTTTATCAAAAACACGGCCGCTTATTTGGCGTCGCAGACCCATACTAGTTCTAAATTGATCTAACTCGTCTGCCAAAATCTCATCGTGGGCGCGCAACGCCTTCAAAACGTCCCATACAGGTTTGAAGTTACTTGCATCAATCACTGTGTCAGGATCATCGCCTGCCTCAAGAAACACGGGCAAGATAATCGTACCCTTATTTTTATTGTTGCTTTTTCTAATAGCACGACCAACAGCCTGAATTATGTCGACTTGACTTCCACGTGGATCAACGAACGCAACACCATCAAGTGTTGGCACATCAACGCCCTCAGATAGGCATCTCGCGTTTGTTAACAAACCGATCTCATACCCATCTAATTCTTTCAGGCCACTGATTAAATCTCGCCGTTTACCTGCGGACATTGTTCCATCGACGTGTCGAGACCAAATTTTGCCCGTTGGTCGATATGGATCTTCTATAATTTCAGCAACATCAAAAACGTCTGAGGCAAAATCTTTTGCGCGCCTAATATTTGTGTGAAACGAAATTACCCGATTGAGGCCGTAATCCTTGATCGCCTTTAAAACGGCAATCTTTGCGGCAAGCGTACGCGCGTCTGTATGATTTTGATCTCCATAAGAAACGATTTCGCCTTCCATTATCCATTCGCGCACCATTGGCTCATCGACGCCCACCAACACGACTTGGTAATCTGTCAGCCTGCCCATAGCGATAGCTTGTCCGAAGGTAAGTTTGTGAACGACTGGACCAAATTTAGCCTCGTCATCCATACCGATTATTTCTACCCCCCGCCCCTCAGCGGCTGAGCGCACCGACTTTCCGTAATAACGAGGTGTCGCAGTCGTGAATAGCCGCTTTTTCGCTCTGATCTTTTCGTCATGTAGAACAGTCGCAAACCCAGCATTTGCCTTGCCAGCGCAACGGTGTGCCTCATCACAAACAACTAAATCAAACTGAGGAATAGTCTTATCTTCTTGCGCTATCTGGATCAGTTCAGAACTCTGGTATGTGCAGAAAATTACTTTAGGGTTTGACGATCTAAGAAAGGCCTGAATTTCGTCTACATGCCAAGTGACTTTCCCAACTTCTGCAGTCGATATATCTTCATCATTATTTTTCGATTTACCAACTGTTGGATCAGAACAAACTGCCAACGCTTCAAAGCGCTCGTTAGCACCCCACACCCACTCACGCATTGTTTGTGATAACAGGCTTAGCGATGGGAGCAGGACCAGCACTGTATTCGCCTTCAGTCGCTCTTTAATCCACAATGTGGTGAATGTCTTTCCTGTACCGCATGCCATGATCAGCTGACCACGATCATTTTCCTGCAGTCCCTTTTCGACATCATTTATTGCAGTAATTTGATGCGTTCTTGGACTAGCGGGCGGCTTTGCCTTGGCTTTCCCCAACTCTGAAATGTGCGATGGGTAGTCAAACTTTGCTTTGTTCTCAAAGTAATCCCGATCAAGAATTGTGACCTGTTTTTCCTGACCACTAATGACTTCTTTGGAGGTCTTTTCGTTAAGTTTGTTTGTCGACATCATCAAGATGCGATCTTCGATTTCAGCACGGTTACTATCGGCGAGGAAGTTAGTAACTTCATTGTATGGAACAGTATTGTGCGCCGCGTAGCATTTAGCTTGAACTGCACAATACGCATCACGACCTTTATATTTTGCGACTAAATCAATGCCTTTGTCGTGAGACCATTTATTTGGCCATTCGTCCCAGAGCCACACCTTTTCAAACTGATGTGCGTATTCAGGTGAAGTTTCTAAAAAATGCTTACAGAATTGCTCGAATTCTTTGCCATCGTTTCCATCAGCGATGATTGAACTAATAAATTGATAGAAAGTAGCCATGAACGATTATCACAATCAAATCGGTTTGAGATCAAGTAAACTGTAAGGGTAATTTAAAACACCAATAAAATCTTACAAGGCAGTGAACAAACCGACACTCGTTCCCAAGAGTTCAAGTGCCTTCATCCT
>Ga0070753_1001713_pt1 | contig 12119 bp, 9 predicted proteins | sample VirMetDEL_Aug_31_FD_77441 | JGI IMG/M metagenome (GOLD analysis project Ga0070753, IMG submission 77441) | Aqueous microbial communities from the Delaware River and Bay under freshwater to marine salinity gradient to study organic matter... | ecosystem: Environmental > Aquatic > Marine > Coastal ... | reverse complement strand
AATCGCTCATCGGCACCGTTCGCAACGTCGGCTACCGTTTCAACGTTAACGAAGACGACAATGAGCGATACCCCGCTGCCGTCAATTCCTGACAAGCTCCTGCCCGCATCATTCGACCTTGTCGAACACTCTGGTGAACCGTCGTGGCTACCTGCCCTCATTGAGAAGGCACAAAACTTTGACGGGCAGCCCCCGTTCTCAGACCAGTCGCTCATCGAACTTCGCGAGGGGACAAAAACTGCTCTCGCGATCGGCGACGTCGCGATAGCCATTGCAACTGTGCGCGGCAGCGGCACAGGCACCGGCACAGGCACAGGCGACACCGCCGACTACTTGATTGAGGCGGCAGCCGACGTCGAGTTTGTTGTTGCGCCGGATGCCCGCAAACACGGCCTCGGTGCGGCCCTGCTCGACGGACTCATCGAGAGACACCCTCGAGGTTTTCGGGTCTGGTCGCGTGGCAATCATCCCGGAGCTCGAGCCCTCGCGAGGTCACGAGGCCTCACCCCAGTGCACTCTCTCTTGCAATTGCGCGCGCGAATCGCAGACCACTCCCCGGCGATGAACCCAGAAGGCACCCTGTTGCGCGGCGCCGCCCTGCACGGCGAGGCAATCCACGAAGTCGCCGCGCACGATGCCCCCGCGCATGATGCAGTACAGAAGGCTGCGGAATCCGACGTAACGCTCACGGTCTTTTCGCCTGAGAACGACACCGCCGAATGGCTTGAGCTCTACGCTGAGGTTTTTGCCGGGCATCCCGAAAAGCCTGCAGTGTCGAGCGAAGACCTGACGCTCCTCATGAACGAAGAGTGGTTCGATCCGGAGACGTTCCTCATTGCTCGGGACTCTTCGGGGACCATGGTCGGTTTTGTGTGGGTGAAAATCGAGCAGACCGCCGGCGATAGCCCGCAGATCGGGGAGATCTATCTTCTTGGTGTTGCCCCAGACAGCCAGTCGTCGGGGTTCGGTCGCGTGCTGCTCGACGCTGGGCTCGAACTTTTGGTCGCTCGTGGGATTTCAACGGCGCTCTTGTACGTCGGGGGCGATAACGTCAGCGGCTTGAGGCTCTACCACCGCGCAGGCTTTGTCGAATACTCGATCGACGTGATGTACGAGTGCCCACCAGAGTCCGAGCTTCACGGCGGCAACATGACCGAGGTGCTGCGTCAGGGCTCGAGCGTGGTGAGAAGTGCTGGCGAGTGGACCGAGACTGTGCACGAGTATCTCCATCACCTCCGCAATCACGGAATCGAAGAAGTCCCGCTTCCGATCGCCATCGACAGACTCGGCCGCGAGCGGCTCGGTTTCATCGAGGGTGACGTACCCGCCTATCCGTTTCCGGAGTGGGTGTGGCTGCGTGAGAATCTTGAGCATGCGGCGAGGCTGCTGCGCAGAATTCACGACGCGAGCGTGGATTTTGATGCAACCGGGGCCGTGTGGCAGAGCCCAGCTCGCACCCCCGCACAAGTCATTTGCCACAATGACTTCGCACCGTACAACTTTGTTGGGCAGGACAACCGGCTCGTCGGAGTGATCGATTGGGACACGTCATCCCCAGGGCCGCGGCTGTGGGATCTCGCCTATCTTGCGTATCGGATCGTTCCTCTCACAACCGCCAACGACACCGGAGCGGATGCATCAACTATCGGCTCGCGCACGGAGCGCACCACCGCTCTTCTCGAGGCCTACGGCACCGTCGACGATCAACCTGTAGCCACAGTCGCTGAACTTGAGTACATGGTTGTGCAGCGCCTTCGTGATCTCGCCGAGTTCAACGACGCTCGAGCGAGTGTCGACGGTCGCTCGGATCTCGCCGAGCACGCCGCACTCTACCGGCGAGATGCGGAAGTGGTTGAGCGCAGATTACGCGGGCAGGACAGTGGCCAGTAGCGCATCGACTCGGCGTGCAATGTCATCACGTATGGCTCGAACCTCGTCGAGGCTTGCGCCGGAGGGGTCGGCGACGGTCCAGTCCTCGTACCGCTTCCCCGGGTAGATAGCGCACGCGTCACCGCACCCCATCGTGATGACAACGTTCGCAGCCTGCACAACATCATCAGTCAAGGGTTTGGGGAACTCTTCGGCGATGTCGAGGCCGAGCTCGGCTAGAACAACGCTCACCGTCTCGTGGATTTCTGCGCTCGGCGCCGAACCGGCCGATCTGACGTGCACTCGACCAGCACCCGCGTGATTAGTGAGCACTGCCGCCATTTGTGAACGGCCCGCATTTTGCTCACATACGAACAGAATCTCCACGACATCGCTGGGCACATCCCCTCGCGCTTGAGCGAGAGCGGTCAATCGATCTGTCGCAAAGCGTACGGTTCGTGAGGCCAGATGGGTCGTCACGGTCGAGGTACGCAGGAGTGCCGTATATGACTCAAGCACGTATCGTTCGATGGTTTCTGCCCCAAAAACGCCGTCAAACCGTTCTGTGAGTTCGCTCGCGAGTCGGCGCAAATACTCTTCGGGGTACGCCAGTCCGGGCATCCCGCGACGTTGTGAGAGATCCATGATTGTGCGCCTATCTCCGCTGCGGCCTAGGCCGGAAGCAATTCGGCCAAGAGGGCTTCAACGCGGCCCTTGATTTCGTCACGGATGGGGCGAACAGCGTCGATCCCTTGGCCCGCTGGGTCGTCGAGCTTCCAGTCGTCGTACTTCTTGCCGGGGAAAATGGGGCACACATCGCCACAACCCATCGTGATGACGGCGTCAGACTCCTGAACGGCTTCGACGGTGAGCACTTTGGGTGTGTTGTTCGCGATGTCGATGCCAAGCTCTGCCATGGCCTCAATGGCGATGGGGTTGATCTGGTCTTTTGGCTCTGAGCCCGCTGACAACACCTCGACGCGACCTTCGGATAGCGCAGTCATGAAGCCTGCAGCCATTTGTGAGCGGCCGGCATTGTGTACACAGACGAACAGAACTGTGGGCTTGGCGGTCATGACAACTCCTGACGTGGACTGTGGGAAGTCCTCGGCTGAGAACCTCAAGAAAAGCATAGACGCATGTCTATGGGTTTATCAACCCGCGTCGCCGTGAGAGGCGACCTGGAGTTCCCGAAGAAGCGTGCGAACCTGACCTTCAATCTCGTCACGAACCGCCCTCACGCCAGACAATGGAAGATCTACGGGGTCAGGCAGAGGCCAATCGAGATACCTTCGGCCGGGATACACGGGGCAGGCGTCCCCGCATCCCATCGTCACAACAACATCAGCAGCACGCACAACTTCGTCAGTGAGAGGCTTGGGAAACTCACCGCCAAGTGGCACGCCAATTTCGTCGAGCGCCGCAACGACGGAGGGATGCACGCTTCCCGCAGGCTCAGATCCAGCAGTTCGTACCTTCACAGCATCACCCGCGAGCGAGCGCAAAATCGCTGCCGCCATTTGCGAACGACCAGCGTTTTGCACGCACACAAATAGCACCTCAGGAATTGCCCCGATTCCCCCAGCCTCCCCGCCACGTGCACTCACTTCAGAGCGAGCGAGTGCGCTCAGCCTCTCCGATGCGAATCGAGAGGTGAGCGATGGAAGGTATCGAGTTATTCGAGCCTTTTCCGCCAAGAGCGTGTGGCTCTCGTCCACGTATCTAGCGACGGTCTCTTTCGAAAAAGTGCCACGAAAACGTTCGGCAAGGTCTGCCGAGATGCGCTGCAAGACTTCAGGCTTTGCGCGGGTGACGGCAGCGGCAGCATCGTGAGCGATTATCTGCGTGACATCGTCGAAGCGTGCCGGAGCTACCGAATACCACGCTTGTCGACCCACGAAGTCGCGCTCGAGAATGCCATCTTCTGTGAGTTTTCGCACGTGATGGCTCACTGTCGGCTGCGTCACCCCGAGCTTGAGCGCGAGGTCACTCACGAAGGCACGGCCATCGTCGCTCGCGAGAATCATGCTCACAAGGCGCACTCGCGTGGGGTCGGATAGCGCTTGCGAGGCCCGCGCTATGCGACCTGCACCCAGGGCACTGAGCGGTTCTGCTCGCTCTGCGGGCTGGGGCGCACTCGGGGTAGCCATGCCTCAAGCCTAGACCGAGCGCCCGCTAACGCATAGATATCCGTCTATGCATAGACATGCGTCTATGTATATGCTGGCGACATGACAGGCGACACAATCTCCACAAACAACACGCCCGCCACGCTTGCCGCTGGCACAACCTCAGCCACACTGGCACGCAGAACCTTCGGTGAGTTTGTCGGAAGCGCACTGTTGTCTCTCATCGTAATTGGCTCAGGAATAGCTGCCGCGAGCCTGTCGCCAACAGATACAGGGCTGCAGTTACTCGAAAATGCATTGGCAACTGCTTTGGGGCTCGCGGGCATCATCCTCATCTTTGGTCCGCTTAGTGGCGCCCACTTCAACCCCGTGATTAGCCTCGTCGATGCCGCGACAAGCGGCCGCCCCTGGCGCGACACTCTCGCCTACGTGCCAGCCCAAACTCTCGGCTGCATCGCGGGAGCTGTGCTTGCGAACTTCATATTCGGCCTCCAGCCCCTCACTGTTAGCTCCACAGAAAGGCTCACTACCCCGACGTTCGTGAGCGAAATAGTCGCAACCGCGTGCCTCGTTCTCGTGGTGTTCTCCTTGGTTCGCACGGGGCGAGCGCACCTTGCGCCCGCGGCTGTTGGAGCATGGATAGGTGGAGCGTACTTTTTTACGAGCTCAACAAGCTTCGCGAATCCGGCCATCACCGTGGGGCGCATGTTCAGCGACACCTTCGCCGGAATTGCACCGAATTCGGCCCCTGGGTTTCTCGCGGCGCAACTTATCGGGGGAGCCCTAGGGCTCCTCATCGTGCGAGTGCTATACCCGCTGGCGCGCGCGTAGCGAGAGTATTGCTTAACCGCACGTTCACCCGGCACCCCGCCGAGGGTGGCAGGATGGGCGCATGGACAGCGTGAATCCCGTCGCCGGCACCGACTCTCTTGACGAATACGACCTCGAAGAATCTTCGAGCGTCGACGATGGCACTTTGCCCGTCGAAAGATTTCTTGACCGCGAGTTGAGCTGGCTCGCGTTCAACCAGCGCGTGCTCGAACTCGCCGAAGACCCACAGCTGCCGCTCCTCGAGCGAGCAAACTTCCTCGCAATATTCGCGAGCAACCTCGACGAGTTTTTTATGGTGCGCGTAGCCGGCCTCAAACGTCGCATCGTTACGGGGCTTGCCGTTCCCACCAACATTGGCACGCCCCCGGCCGACGTACTCGCAGCCGTGAGCGCGAAAGCCCACGAGTTGCAGTCTCGCCACGCACTCGTATTCCGCAACCTCGTGAAGCCCGCGCTCGACGAGGCCGGCATCCACATCGAAACCTGGGCAGACCTCGAAGAGTCTGACCGAGTTCGGGTCGACGAGATTTTCTCTACCCAGATCTTCCCCGTGCTCATGCCCCTCGCGGTCGACCCCGCGCACCCCTTCCCCTACATTTCTGGGCTCTCGCTCAACCTGTCGATTCGAGTGCGCAACCCCAAGACCAACAAGGTCGAATTCGCGCGCCTCAAAGTGCCGACAGTGCTGCCCCGCTTTGTGCAGCTTCCCGACGACGGCTCGGGGCGTTTGCGCTTCATCCCCATCGAAGATCTCATCTCCAACCACCTCGAAGACCTCTTCCCAGGGATGGAGATTCTTGAGCACCACGAGTTCCGCGTAACTCGCAACGAAGACGTCGAGATTGAGGAAGACGAGTCGGAGAACCTCATTCAGGCTCTCGAGAAACAACTTCTCAACCGTCGCTTTGGGCCACCCATCAGGCTCGAAATCACCGACGACATGGATGACCTGACTCTCGGTTTGCTCGTGCGCGAGCTCGACATAACCGAGCAAGAAGTGTTCAGGTTGCCCGCCCCGCTCGACCTCGGCGGTCTGTTCCAGCTCATGAGGATCGACAGGCCTCACCTCAAGTACCCCAAACACGTACCAACAACGAGTGTTGGTTTGCTTCCAAGCGACGCAAACTCTTCGCCTAACATTTTTGAGTCAATTGCTCGTGGCGATGTACTCGTGCATCACCCCTACGAATCGTTCTCGACGAGTGTGCAGTCGTTCCTCGAGCAAGCTGCTGCCGACCCGAACGTTCTCGCCATCAAACAAACCCTCTACCGCACGAGCGGCGACAGCCCCATCATTGACGCCCTCATTGCTGCGGCCGAATCCGGCAAAGCTGTGCTCGCGCTTGTAGAGATCAAGGCGCGATTCGATGAGACCGCAAACATCTCGTGGGCGCGAAAACTCGAGAAAGCGGGAGTGCACGTCGTTTACGGTCTCGTTGGGCTCAAGACGCACTGCAAGCTTGCCCTTGTCATTCGTCAAGAGCGCGGCGAACTCAAGCACTACAGCCACATCGGTACGGGAAACTACAACCCCAAGACCAGTCGCATCTACGAAGACCTCGGCCTCTTCACCGCAGACGATCAAGTGGGCAAAGACCTCACGAGACTCTTCAACGAGTTGTCGGGGTACGCGATCGAGAAGAAGTTCAAGAGACTCCTCGTCGCACCTCTCCACTTGCGCAAGGGTCTCATCAAGCGCATCGCTACAGAGACCGAGAACGCGAAAGCGGGCTTGCCTAGCGGCATCCGCATCAAACTCAACTCGATCGTCGACGAAGCGATCATCGACGCGCTCTATCGCGCGAGCAACGCCGGGGTTCCCGTCGACTTGGTCGTTCGAGGCATTTGCGCGGTGACTCCTGGCCTCCCGGGGGTGAGCGAAAACATTAGAGTGCGATCCGTGCTCGGCCGCTACCTCGAACACGCGCGCGTTTTCTCGTTTGTGAATGGCGGAGATCCCCAAGTCTTCATTGGCAGCGCAGACATGATGCACCGCAACCTCGACCGTCGCGTCGAAGCCCTCGTTCGCCTGACCGACCCCAACCACATCGACTACATCGATTCGCTTTTTGCGGTAGCTCTCGCCGACGACACGTCGTCGTGGTGGCTCGATTCGGAAGGCACGTGGACGCGGCACCACCTCGACGCAGAGGGAGCTCCGCTTCGCGACATGCAAAACGTCTTCATGCGTCGCATTTCCCAGCGTCGTCGGGTTGGGGGCAAGCGTTGAGCAAGACAGCGACAATGGCTCCGCCCGTTCTTGCCGCCGGTGCAATCTGCTGGCGAATCGTCGACGGCAAAGTCCGCATTTTGCTCGTTCATCGTGGTGATCGCGCTGACGTTTCTCTCCCGAAAGGCAAGCTCGATCCTGGAGAAACTCTGCCTCAGACAGCAGTTCGCGAAATCGAAGAAGAAACTGGTCTCGCGGTTCACCTCGGTGCACCGCTCGGCACTGTCGAGTACACGCTGTCCGGTGGCCGCGACAAGATCGTGTACTACTGGGCCGCTGAAGTGAGTGAACACGCTTTGCAACTGGCCCGCTTCACCCCAAATAGCGAAATTGCTTCCCTCGAGTGGACAACAGTCGCCAAGGCTCGCAAGAAGCTGACTTTCCAGCACGACGTGGAACTTGTCGAGAGATTTGTCGAGCGGGTTGAATCGCGAACCGCGAGAACTTTCGCGATTATCGCCCTCCGCCACGGCAAAGCCGTCGACCCCGTGATGTGGGATGGCCCAGACGCCACGCGCCCGCTCATGCAGCGCGGCCACGACCAAGCGCTCGGCATCGCACCAGGAATTGCCGCTTACGCCCCAACGCGCATCATCAGCAGCACTGCCACTCGCTGCCAATCGACCGTCGCCCCACTCTCAAAACTGACTGGCCTTGAGGTTCGCACAACAGCAGACATCAGCCAAGATGCTTTCGAACGAGGCAAATCTGCTGTTCCCGCTGTTGTTGCAAAGAGACTCAAAAAGAAGGTCACCACGGTGTTGTGCAGCCACGGCCCGGTGCTGCCCGAAATCGTGAGCGAAATCGCCCACCTTGCCGAGATACCGGTCGACCACACTCTTCGCGGCGCGGCATCACTGTCGACGGGCGAATACACGGTCATCCACATGTCACACGAGGGCAAAACCCCGCGCATTGTCGCCGTCGAAACCCACGGCCCGGCCTAACCCGAGGTTTACGGCTCGTTTACCTTCCGTTCACTTTAAGAAGCCATTCACGTTAACCGCGCGACGTAGCGTCGTCTTTTGGGTCGCACCGGCCCCATCCTGTAATCAAAAACTCCCGAAGGGAAAACTGTGAACATCACGCGTTTTGGTAGCATCGCTGCCATTGCTGTCGCAGGCACCATTGTTTTGTCCGCATGTGCTGCAAACGAAGGCACGACCGAAGAGACCACCAGCACTCTCGCTGGAACGCTAGTTGGAGCCGGCTCATCCGCCGTCGGCGCAGCCCAGGAGACCTGGATCGCAGAGTTCCAGAAGGCCAACCCTGACGTCACGATCACGTACGACCCCTCGGGCTCGGGCGCAGGTCGCGAGACCTTCCTCGCCGGCGGTAGCGACTTCGCTGGAACCGACCGTGCATTCAACGACGAGGAAGTTGCCGCCGGCGGCTTTGCTGCGTGTGCAGCAGACAGCGGCATCGTGCAGCTCCCCCTCTACGTCTCGCCCATCGCGGTTATCTTCAACCTCGAAGGTGTTGACACTCTCAACCTCGACGCAGCGACCATCGCAGGCATCTTCGCCGGCGAAATCACTTCGTGGGATGACGCAGCAATCGCCAGCCAGAACGACGGCGTAGAGCTTCCTGCTCTTGCCATCACGGCTGTACACCGCGCTGATGACTCGGGAACCACCGAGAACTTCACCGACTACCTTGCACAGGCCGCACCCGAGGTGTGGACGTTCGAGGCTGACGGCGTGTGGCCGCTCGAGAGCGGCGAAGCTGCTCAGGGCACCTCAGGTGTTGTTGACGCAGTCACCAACGGAACCGGCACCATCGGTTACGCAGACGCTTCACGCGCCGGCGACCTCGGTACCGTTGCCGTCAAGATCGGCGACGAGTACGTTCCGTTCTCCCCCGAGGCAGCAGCAGCAATCGTTGACGCATCGCCGTTCGTTGAGGGCCGCGAGGCATTCGACCTCTCGATCGAACTCGACCGTACTCCTGACACCGCTGCGTACCCCGTAGTTCTCGTTGCTTACCTCGTCGGTTGCGAGACCTACCTCGATGAAGCACAGGGCAGCCTCGTGTCGTCCTACTTCACCTACATGGCCAGCGAAGAGGGCCAGGCAGCAGCCGCAGCAGGCGCCGGCTCAGCTCCCATCTCGGCAACTTTGTTCGAGAAGGTGACCGCGGCAATCGCCGTAATCAAGTAACTCGCATAACCTACTGACGGGCTGTGGCACGCGTGCGTTGCACGGAGAGCCACAGCCCGTCAGACTGGGTCGAGCAACCCCCTCCGACGCACGCTCCACTACGGCCACAGGAATTACTCCATGACAACAGTTCGAACGCTTCCTAAAGCGAAAGTCCGTCCTGCTGACCGCATCTTTGCCGGAAGCACGAAGACCGCAGGCATCATCATCCTCGTGGCTCTCGCCGCGGTCGCCGTCTTCCTCGTTGCAGAGAGCATCCCCGCTCTTGTGGCCGATCCTGAAGACCTCAAGGGCGACTATCCGAACTTCTGGTCCTACGTTGGCCCGCTCGTCTTCGGAACCCTCTGGGCCGCATTCCTGGCCCTTCTCATAGCCTTCCCCATCTCCATCGGCATCGCGCTTTTCATCTCCCACTACGCGCCGCGGCCGATTGCTCAAGTTCTCGGCTACATCATCGATCTCCTTGCCGCAGTTCCATCAGTAGTTTTCGGACTGTGGGGCATCAAGGTGCTTGCCCCGCTCGTGACGCCGTTGTACGTGTGGCTCACCGAGAACCTCGGGTGGATGCCATTTTTCACTCCGCCCGCATCGGGCACGGGCCGCACGGTCCTCACGGTCGCAATTGTTCTCGCCGTCATGATCATCCCCATCATCACGGCGCTGTCTCGCGAAATCTTCCTTCAAACTCCCGTCCTTCACGAAGAGGCCGCGCTCGCATTGGGAGCTACTCGCTTCGAAATGATCCAAATGGCCGTTCTGCCGTTCGCTCGGCCCGGCATCATCTCGGCCGCAATGCTTGGTTTGGGCCGCGCGCTCGGAGAGACCATGGTTGTCGCCATGGTTTTGTCTCCGGCAATCCTCATCACTTTTGTGCTGACGGGAAGCATCAACTCGGCAACCATTCCTGGAAACATCGCATTGAACTTCCCAGAGGCAAGCGGCATTGCGGTGAACACCCTCATCGCCACAGGCCTCGTGCTCTTTGTTATTACCCTCATCATCAACTCGATTGCCCGATACATCGTCAATCGCCGCAAGGCGTTCTCTGGAGCGAACTAGTGACAACCTCGACCTCAATCCAGCAGGTGGCAATAACCAACTCCCTGACTGCAGGCCGCTTGCCGAAGGGGGCTCCTTGGGCACTGCTTGGCGCTTCATGGTTGGTCATGTCTGGTGTGTTTTACCTGATCCAGCTGGGCAGTGAGAGCGAGTTCAACATTGCCGCTGCTCTCTTCACGGGAACCATACTTTTTGATGTACTGATTTTTGTTGTCGCCTACCTCGTTGAGGGTGCTCGGCAGGCACGCGATCGCCTCGTGACTTCATTGGTTGCAACAGCGTTCATCATCGCGTTGCTTCCACTGATCTCGCTTATCTTCACGGTTCTTGTCAACGGAATTGCACGGTTCGACATTCAGTTCTTCAGCGAATCAATGCGCAACGTTGTTGGAGAAGGTGGTGGAGCCCTCCACGCCATAACGGGAACCCTCCTGATTACGGGAATGGCCACCCTCATCTCTGTGCCCGTGGGCCTCCTTACAGCCATCTACCTCGTCGAATACGGTCGCGGACCTCTCGCTCGTTCGATCACCTTTTTTGTCGACGTGATGACGGGAATCCCGTCGATCGTTGCTGGTCTCTTCGCGTTCGCGTTCTTCAGCCTGCTTTTCGACGACGCTGGAATCAGGTTCGGATTTGGTGGCGCTGTCGCCCTATCGCTCCTCATGATTCCCGTCGTTGTGCGGTCAAGTGAAGAGATGTTCAGAATCGTGCCCAATGAGCTTCGAGAAGCTGCCTACGCCCTCGGGGTTCCCAAGTGGCTGACAATTCTCAAGGTGGTGATCCCCACGGCTATCGCAGGTGTCGCAACGGGTGTGACTCTCGCGATCGCTCGAGTCATTGGCGAAACGGCCCCGCTGCTCATCATCGCGGGATTCACAACAAGCATGAACTACAACCTGTTCTCCGATCGCATGATGACTTTGCCCATGTTTGTCTACAACCAGTACGCCACTCCCGGAGCCGACGTTCAGGTTTACCTAGATCGCGCCTGGGCTGGCGCGTTGACCCTGATTCTCATCGTCATGGCGCTCAACCTCATCGCTCGTCTCATCGCCAGAATTTTCTCCCCCAAGCTCGGTCGCTAGAGCGACAACCGTCAGGAAAAGGAAACGCAGTGTCTAAGCGCATCGAAGTTAACGACTTGAACGTCTACTACGGCAAGTTCAAGGCCGTTGAAGACGTCTCACTCACCATCGAACCTCGCACGGTGACAGCTTTCATCGGTCCAAGCGGTTGCGGCAAGTCAACGTTCTTGCGCACCCTCAACCGCATGCACGAAGTCATCCCCGGCGCGTACGTCGAAGGTGAAGTGCTCATCGACGGCAACGACCTCTACGGCCCCGGCGTTGACCCTGTGCTCGTTCGCCGCCAGGTCGGAATGGTGTTCCAGCGCCCCAACCCCTTCCCCACGATGTCAATTCGCGACAACGTGCTCGCGGGAGTCAAGCTCAACAACCAGCGTATGTCGAAGTCTGAAGGCGACGATTTGGTCGAGCAGTCCTTGCAAGGGGCCAACCTGTGGAACGAAGTCAAGGATCGTCTGGCCTTGCCCGGCTCCGGACTCTCCGGCGGACAGCAGCAACGACTGTGCATCGCTCGCGCGATTGCCGTTTCCCCCGAGGTGATCCTCATGGACGAGCCCTGCTCCGCCCTTGACCCCATCTCGACGCTCGCGATCGAAGACCTCATCGAAGAGCTCAAAAAGGAATACACGATCGTCATCGTGACCCACAACATGCAACAGGCTTCGCGAGTTTCCGACCGCACAGCATTCTTCAACATTGCCGGCACGGGCAAGCCCGGCAAGCTCATCGAATACGACGACACAACAACGATCTT
>Ga0070753_1001706_pt1 | contig 12144 bp, 16 predicted proteins | sample VirMetDEL_Aug_31_FD_77441 | JGI IMG/M metagenome (GOLD analysis project Ga0070753, IMG submission 77441) | Aqueous microbial communities from the Delaware River and Bay under freshwater to marine salinity gradient to study organic matter... | ecosystem: Environmental > Aquatic > Marine > Coastal... | reverse complement strand
GCAGATCCGCTCGGCCGTCTTCAGGCCGCCAGGGTGCGCGACCAGGTCACGGTCAGGGTCGACCAGCCAGCACGCAGCCGCCACCGCCGCGATCGCGAACCGGCGCGGGCTCCGGTGGTTGCCGGGCTCTGTCGACTCGAGCCCCCGAACCCACCAGCGTCCGGGGCCGGTGCGCATAAGGGCGGATCGCTGGTCCCGCCAGCCGGCCATCGCCAGGCCGTGCAGGGCTCGAACCTCTGTCGACCGGCTCATGCGCGCAGCCCACCTACGTGCGACGTAGAGGTCAGGGATGCGGGGCAGCGTGCAGCCGGGCACCGTGTGACCGTAGTGAGCGACCCGCGACTGGCAGCGCGCGCAGAGCTCAGAGTAGGTGCGACGTCGACCGGAGCAGTACCGGCTGCGGCAGTCGTCGGGGCCGGGGTCCAGCTTGAGCTCGCTCGCCGCGATCCGGGGGAGGCGCTCAGTCCGCCAGCTCATCGCCACCCTGCCGGCGCTCGAGGGCCTCGCGGCGTGCACGTGCTCGCTCGCGGCCGGCCTGCAGGTCTGCCATGGCGGTGGCGATCTGGTCGTCGGTGGTGGCCTCGCCCTGCTTCTCCGGGCGCTTCGTCGCGCGGAGGTACGAGACAGCGGTGGCGAGCTCGGAGGGCGTCGCCTCGCCGGCCTGCACGCGCGTCAGGAGCTCGCGCACGGTGGCGACGTGGAGGGCGTCGAGGAGGGCTTGCAGGTCGTCGTCGGGCATAGGTGGCGATTCTAGGGGAGGTGGGTTGGTGACTCCAGTCGGCCGGCGCGCCGCGCGGGCGAGCGCGCGCTCAGAGGGCAGTGGGCCCCCTCGAGGCCGTGTCAGCCCATACGGGATGGGCTGCATCTCCTTTGCTGGCAAGGGCTTACGTCGACACACCCCCCCAGGGGGGGGACTCGAGCGGCGACGACATCGATTTGCCAACTCGCATCGGCAGGTCAAAAACAGTTTTCAATCTATCACCAGCCCAGATGATCTCACTTGTCCGCCCCTTCCTTAGGGCTTGCGCCCGTCAGGGGCTACGTCTCATCCTGCTGGCCCAGTCGGCTAGGTGCTCCGGCGCTGCGCGCCTCCCGTCTCGCCTCGCCTACGGAAAAGGGTACACAGGTGCGAAAAAACTCGTCAAGTAAAAGCGACCGTTTTGAAGCCACTATTTCTGAGCCCCCTCTAAACCGGCAGGGGAGGCCTGTCAACTTCTCCCCCGATTGCCTAGAAATGGGCGGCGAGGCTCTCCACAATAGGCCGCATGAGTGAGCAGAAGAAGTACCGCGACCTGACGTATCAGGAGCGCTGCCGGCCGAAGCGCCCGAGCACGAGGGATCTCCTGACGCTGAAGAAGCTGCGCCCGTTCTTCCGTATGCACGCGGATCTCGAGTGCCCTCTGCGCAACGCCTACATCGCGACGGTGACCGGCCTGTCGACGGCGCACGCCACCTTGTACATGAACCGCCTGGTGTGGCTGGGGATGATCCAGGTGCTCGAGGCTCAACAGCAGGGCAGCAAGCGCCCCGGTCTCTACAAGCTGACGGCGAAGGGCAACGAACTGGATCTGGAGCATCTGGCATGAGCAAGCCCCGGTCGTGGAAGGGTTGTATGCCAGGCCTTCAGGCGGTGATCGTGGCGCAGTATCGGTCGACCCTCGAGGGGCTCGGCTGCTACACGGCGCCCCACCAGCGGGCGTTGGGGATCAAGTACGGCCTGGGCCTCCGGTGGTCAATCTGGGATGGCCGTGGTCTTGCGCACCGGCTGACTGACGATGATCTCTGGTCCGAGGTGGCCGGCCGGATCAAGGGCGGGAACACGTCCTGGTACTGGCAGGAGATCCTGAACCAGCTTGACACTCAACTGCGCCTTGAGCTCGACCGGGAGAAGGTCCGGGCTCAACAGGCCGCTCAGTCCGAGCGCGCCGCCCTGGTTGACAAGACTGATGTCGACCAGCTTCCTGAAGATTTCCGCTTCTAACACGATGACTGATTCCAACTGCACCACCTACTTTGGCTCTCACTCCCGCGGCGTCGTCGCTGTGGACAAGTACGGCCAAGTGCACAAGTTCGAGGTCGGGGTCCACAACACCACCGGCGACGTGCGCTTCTACATTCAGACTGGACCTAACGATCGCCAGTACGTGATGGTTGAGGCAGGCATGGCCGTCGAGCTCCTCAAGGCCGCGCTGGACATGATCAGGGGCATCGAAGTCGACATCTAGCCAAGTGCAACATTTAGACTCCGAAGACACTCTGGTCGGGATCTGCCTCGCTGACCCGAGGATGATCGAGGCTGTCGCAGCGCGCGTGCAGCCCGAGGATTTCTGCAACGTCCGGCGTGGTGAACTGTTCCGCCTGCTGATTGAGCTCAACGAGGCTACCCCTGGGGCGGTCGACCCGGCGCAGGTGGTGACCGTTCTCGAGGATCGTGGGAAAATGGTGACCGTCGCTGACCGCGAGGAGATCCGCTCCCTGCTCGCCGGCATCCCCGCGACGGCCTACACCGAGACGCACGTCGAGGCTGTCCTTGAGCGCGCTCGTCGGCGCCGCCTGCGCGATGCCGTGCTCCGCGCGAACGCGAGCCTGGACGATGGCCAAAAGGCCTCGAGCATTCTCCGTCAACTAACGAATGACATCGAGGATGTGCAGGCCACGCGCGGTGAATCCGGCCTGGTCAGTAGCCGTGAGGCGTCGGTGCGACTGCACAAGGCACTGGCCCGGCGTGCTGAGGATGACCACCAGTCCCGCCTGGTTCCGACGCCGGTGCCGGGCGCGACTACGATGCTTGGGGGCGGGCTTGCTCCCGGCGAGATGGTTGTGGTGGCTGGCCGCGCAGGCATGGGCAAGTCGGTGTTCGCTGAGTGCCTGGCTGACTGCGCGAGCGAGATCGGCCCGGTGCTCTATGCGAGCATGGAGATGTCCGCTGAACAGATGATGCAGCGCGCCTGGGCTCGCCACTCAAACGCGCCGCTCCCGAACCTGCGCACCGCGCGCGGGGAAGCTGCGGGCAAGCTGCACCGACTGACTCAGGATCTCGCGCTACGCATGGCCGCGCAGCGGGTCTTCTACGTCGACGACACGGATGTCGATATGCACGGGGTCAAGGCGAAGGCGATGGGCCTGAAGAAGACGCAGGGGCTCTCGATGGTCGTGGTCGACTACATCGGTCTGTTGCGTGAGCCGAAGGACGCGCGCAGCCGCCAGGAGGCCATTGCGCAGGCCTCACGCTTCTTCAAGCGCATGGCGCTACAGATGGACATCCCGGTCGTCGTGGTCGCGCAGTTGAATCGCGAGCTCGAGCGCCGCGACGATAAGCGTCCAAAGTTGTCCGACCTCCGTGAGTCTGGCGCCCTCGAGCAGGATGCCGACCGTGTGATCGCTCTCCACCGCCCCAGTTACTACGATGCTGCGTCGACAGAGACTGATCGCATTCTCATTCTTAAGAACCGCACGGGCGCGACTGGCGAGGTGCCTGCTGTGTTCAACCCGACCCAGATGAACTGGATCAAGCCGCCGTTTGCAGACTGATGAAGAATCCCTGTTCCCACCATGATTTCGTCGGCATCCCTGGCCGGATGTACGAGCCTTGTCGATCCGAGGGCGAACGATACGCCGCCGGTCGCTGGTACTGCGTTGAGCACTTCGAGAACATCGAAGAGGCGCGCGAGAAGGCTCAAGACAATCCTTCGACGCGATTCCTGCGCGCCGAGGTCAAGAAGCTGCGCGAGCAGAATCGGGTCTACCGCCAATGCCTGAAGTCCATCGCCGGCAGCGAGGGGCCGGAGGCCGATTACGCACGGGAGGTGCTCCGTGGTTGATATCGCGATCTTCGCCTCGTGGGGAGTTGCCACGATCATCGTCGTGCTGTTTGCGCGGTGGTTAGACCGGAACGAAGAGCGCGCGCGCCAGTGCCACGAAACCTACAAGAAGATGCGGTCGACCGGGACGACCCTTGAGGCGTGGGAGTACGCACCGGTTGAGGGCTATGATTGGGAATACATCGTCACGATCCATGGCGACGTGATCTCTCTGAAGCGCGACAAGCCGAAGCTGCTGAAGGGGTCCGACAACGGTCACGGGTACGACCAGGTGCGCCTTTGCAAGCAGGGCAAGTACCAAACTTTCCTGATTCACCGGCTGGTCGCGATGGCCTTCATTCCCAACCCAGACGGAAAGCCTTGGGTAAACCACAAGGATCTCTGCAAGAAGAACAACCACGTCGACAACCTCGAGTGGACGACACCCGCAGAGAACAGCCGGCACCATGTCGACATGAGGAAGGAGGGGCGCGCTTAGCCTGATATGGCAAAAGAGAGTCCCCTTTGCCAACTTCGGCAAACTGACCCCATTCACCACCAAGATCAAGAACGAGACAAGATGGACGAAGTGAACTACCCGTCGGTGATCCAAGGGCTCCTTGAGTCCGCCTACCACGCACGCCCTGAAGTGTCAAAGTCGATGCTGGACAAGATCAACCGATCTCCCAAGCTCTACTGGCACGCCTACATCGAAAAGGATCTGCCGCCCTACTCGTCGGATGCGATGATGATGGGGTCGTGCGTGCACCTCATGCTGCTCGAGCCCAACCGAGCCGGCGAGATCGCGGTGCGGCCAAAGGTCGACCGGCGAACGAAAGCCGGCAAGGAGGCCTACGCTGCCTGGTACGAAGAGTTCGGCTCCGCGGAGTTGATCCTGGACGAAGATCAGTACGAGCACGCCACGCGCGCCGTCGAAGCTGTCAAGTGTCACAAGCTGGCCTCAAAGCTCCTTGAGCAGGCTCACAGCTATGAGGCGTCGATGTTCGCGAAGGATGAAGAGACCGGCCTCGCCCTGCGCGGTCGCGCCGACATCATCCTGAAGAACGGATCTCTCGTCGACCTGAAGACCACACGCGACGCGACGCCTCGAGGCTTCCGCTCGTCGATGTACAAGTTCCGGTACGACGTGCAGGCTGCGTACTACGTCGACCTCGCGAGGCGCTGTGGATACGACTCCGAGCGCTTCTTCTTCATCGCGGTTGAACCGAACCCGCCCTACCCCGTGGCAGTCTACTGGGCAAGCCCGTATACTTTGGAGCAGGGCAGGTTGCAGTACCGAGAAAACCTCAACCTCTTGGCGCGTTGCCTCGAGGATGACCATTGGCCCGACTTCCAAGGAGCAGAACTTTGAACAAGAACGAACTACAGAAGGATCAAGCAAAGATTATGGCGGCGAGCCAACTCGTCCCAGACCACTACCGCAACCAGCCGGCCAACTGCCTTATGGCGATTCAGGCCGCAGAAAGCCTGGGGTGCGACCCGCTCTTCTTCGCTCAGAACACCTACCTGATGAAGGGGAAGCCGGCGATGACGGCGAAGCTCCAGATCGCAGCGGCGAACCTGTCGAAGCGAATCAAGGGCGGCATTCGCTGGGTCGTGAAGGATGGCGACTACTGGTGCGAGGCGACCGAGGAAGAGACCGGCGAAACCCTGGTGGGTCCGGTCGTCAACATGGGCCTGGCGCAAGCCGAGGGCTGGACGCGCAACCGAAAGTATCAGACCCTGCCGGATCTCATGCTGCGGTACCGCGCGGCAGCCTTCTTCATCTCGATGTACCTGCCCGACGCGACCATGGGCTTCCGCACCGTTGAGGAGGTCGAAGACATCGTCGCGGCGGAAGCGCCCGGAGTCGAAGAGGCGATCGAGAACCTGCCCCCCGAGTTGGGTGGCCCCCAGCCGGAGGCCGTCGCAGTGCCGGAGTCTACGGAGGCAGCGCAGTACTGAGAAGCGATGTTTGCCGGCATCGACCCAGGCAAGAAGGGGCACATCGCCATCGTTGACGCGAGCGGCGAGTGCCTCTCCGACTACAAGATGCCATTCACCGGCAAGGACTTGAACTGCGCGAAGCTCGCCAGTATCCTCTCCGGCGTAGATGGCATCGCCTTGGAACGAGTCTGGGCCATGCCCGGTGGGGGTGAGCGTAAACCTGGAGCGTCCTCAACATTCTCTTTCGGTTTAACTTACGGCGCCATCTGGGCCACGGTCACCCTCACCGGCATTCCACTTCTGAACCCGACGCCACAATCGTGGCAAAAGGCCATCGTCGGCAAGCGCCCCAAGGGCCAGTCGACCAAGGAGGCGTCGCGCTTCCTGGCTGCCGAGAGGCACGCCAAGCACGCGCAGCGCTTCCGCAAAGTCAAGGCATCCGCAGACTTCGCGGACGCCTTACACCTTGCCGAGTTCGCTCGGCTTCACTTCTTGCAAGGAGCAGTAGAATGAACACCGTCATCTTGATGGGCAACCTCACTCGCGACCCGGAGATCAAGCAGGGTCAAAACGGAACCGTCATCGCCAAGTTTGGCATTGCAGTCAACGACCGCAAGCCGGACGGCAACGGCGGCTACACCGACAAGCCGAACTTCTTTGACGTGACCATGTTTGGAAAGCAGGCAGAGTCCCTCCAGCGCTTCTTCAAGAAGGGGTCGAAGATCCTGATTGAAGGCAAGCTCGAGTTTGACCAGTGGCAGGATCGCGAGACCGGCCAGAACCGCAGCAAGGTCGGCGTCGTCGCGATGCGCTGGCACTTCTGCAACTCGCCTGGGCAGGCGCAGCAGCCGTCCCCCCAAGATCAGGTCGGGCAGTCCGTCAGTGCCAGCTTCGGCGCTGTCCCCTCGGACGCATCCGTACCTTTCTAGATCGCTACCTGACCGTCGTAAGACGTAAGGATCTGAGTCGCCCCTCCTCGGTGGGGCGGCTCTTTTGTGTAAATACCAGGAAAACCAAGGGCTTATGCCGACGAGCTTCTGTATAACCCTCACCTATGGCAGAGAGCAAGGAGAACCCCATCTCGGACGATGTCCAGAACACCCTCGCTGACTGGCCGCCAGTTTCCGACGAACTCATCGCGAAGCTCGAGCAGGCTGTCCCTGAGAAGTGCATCCGCATCGGCCAGTCCGAGGCTGAGGCGCACCGGTACGCCGGCCGCCGCGACCTCGTTCTTTTCTTGAAGGTCATCGCAAAGCACCAGCAATCCTGATGTGTCTCGGCAGCCAATCTGTTTCGGCCCCTCCCCCGCCAGCCGCACCTCCGGCTGCGCCAGTCAAGCCGGTCGAGCAGATCGAGACCACCAACCAGCGCCGGCGCAAGGCGCGCGACCTGGACCCTGGGTTCAGCCTTCGTATCCCTCGCCCTAACCCGGCGCGTAAATGAACCACGACCACGGGATCGCATCGCAGTACAAGGCGATGTGCAAGGATCGAGAACACAGTCTCGACCGAGCTCAGGCGTGCGCCGCGGTCACGATCCCGAGCGTCTTCCCGCCAGACGTCTTCAACAAGACGCAAGATCTCCCGGTGCCTTGGCAAGGCCTGGGAGCTCGCGGCGTGAACAACCTGGCGTCGATGCTGTTGCTGGCGATCCTGCCGCCCAGCGCGCCGTTCTTCCGATTCAAGCTGAACGCGGAAGCCGAGCAACTGATTGGCGACGACCAGGCAGTCAAGGCCGAGATCGATACCGCGCTCTCCATGCGCGAGCAGATGGTGCAGACCGAGATCGAGCACCAGGTCGTCCGCAAGGCGTTCCACTCTGCGCTGCGCCATCTCTTGATTGGCGGCAACGTGGTGCTGCGCCACGAGCCGAAGCAGGGCTTCAAGGTGTACCCCCTGCACAGCTTCGTCATTAGCCGCGTCTCTGGTGGTGGGATTGGCCTGCTGATCCTGCACGAGCGCGTCGGTGTCGAAGACCTGCGCGACAAGCTGGACCCCGAAGAGTTCGAGGTCATTAGCCGCGGCGGCCATTGGGAGGGATCGAACACGGCCACCTCCGAGGTCGACATGTACACCCGAGTCAAGCGGGTCGACGACGGCTACCAGCTCGAGGTGGAAATCTGCGGCACTGTCGTGGAGTCGCAGTCGGAGCTCTACGATCTCGACAAGCTGCCGTTCCTTGCGCCGCGCATGGTTGTGATCGACAATGAGCACTACGGTCGCTCGTATGTCGAAGAGTATCTGGGCGAGCTGCGATCCCTCGAGGGACTGCGCCAGTCGATTGTCAGCGGATCTGCGGCCGCAGCAAAGCTGATGTTCCTGGTCGACCCCGCCGGCCTTACCGACCCCAAGGTGCTGCACGATGCCCCGAACTTGGCCGTGCGCGCCGGTCGAGCAGAGGACGTGTCGACCCTTCAGGCAAACAAGTTCGCGGACTTCTCGGTTGCCCGCGCGTCGACGCAGGACATCATCGAGGGTCTGAGTCACGCCTTCATGCTGGCTGAGGCTGGCATCCGCAACGCGGAGCGAGTGACCGCTGAAGAGGTGCGCCTGGTGCAGCAAGCGCTCGAGCGCCAGCTTGGCGGCGTCTACACCCTGATCTCTTCGGAGATCCAGCAGCCGCTCATTGACATGATGCTGCGCGACCTCGGCAAGAGCGATCTGCCGAAGTCTGTCCTCAAGTACGTCTCGCGTGTGATCGTCACCGGCGTCGAGGCTCTGGGCCGCATGGCCGACAGCGCGCGCCTCGACGAGTTCATCCGATCTGGACTTGAGACTTTCGGGCCGCAGTTCGCGGCTCACCTGAATATGTCGGAGTTCGCGCGCCGCAAGGCAGCCGCTCTCGGCATTGAGCACAAAGGCCTGGTCAAGAGCGAGGAGGAGATCGCTCAAGAGCAACAGGCAGCGCAGCAGGCCGCGATGGCCGAGCAGGCGAACATGAAGGCGGCGGATGTCGTCGGGAATGTCGCTGAGGCGCAGATGACTGAACCCCAAGGAGCAGAGCAATGAGCGATCCCACCCGAGTGACCATCACTGACGGCCAGGCGACGAATACGACGACCGGCGAAGTTATCGAAGACACCCCGCAGTCTGGCGCCGAGTTGACCGGCGAGGCGGAGGGCGTTGAGTCTGCGAACGAGCCGCCCACCCGCAACCTTGATCTCGGCATCAAGGTGAGTGGGCCTGAAGGCGCCGACCAGGCTACGCAGGATCAGGTCGAGAGCGAGTCCGAGGCGGAGGGTGCCGAGCAATCTGAAGAGGCGCCTGCACCGGCAGCCCTCTCGACCGACTCCCTCCAGGAGATGAGCTTGGAGTACGCCCAAGCAGGCAAGCTCTCCGACGACACCTACAACAAGCTGGCAGCGGCCGGAGTGGACCGCGCCGTTGTCGACCAGGTGATCGAGGGCCAAGCGGCCCTCCGCGACCTTCAAGTGGCCGAGGCGATGTTCGACCTCGACATCACGAAGACGCAATACCAAGAGATGGCAAAGTGGGTAGGCGACAACTGGTCTGAGGATCAGATCGCCGCCTACAACCGGATGGTCGAAGGATCGGATGCCGGCGCTCGGCGCATGGCGATGGAGTCCCTGAAAGCTGCCGCAACTGGTCGAGGCCAGTCGGGAGGCAAGCTCGCAGGGACGACTCAGCCTCAAGGCATTCAGCCCTTCCAGTCCACGGCCGAAATGGTGGAAGCGATGAAGCACCCTGACTACAAGGCGCGCAAGAACCCGTACTTCAGTGAAGTGCAGGCGCGTCTCCAGGCGTCGCGTAGGATCTGATTCAAACCAACCCCTAAGACCCGAGAACTTTTAGAAGATGGCCTCGACCACGATCGTGACCTACGGTGGTGTGAATGACGGTGACGGCACCAGTTATTCGACCCTCCCGTCGGTCCAATCCGAACTGTTCGCTCGCAAGTTTGGCGGCGAAATCCTCACCGAGTTCATGGACTCCAACGTGTTCATGGACAAGCACTACACCCGCACCCTCACTGAGGGCAAGTCTGCCAAGTTCCCTGTCTTCGGCCAGGCTGGCTCGGAATACTTCACGCCGGGTGAAGACCTCTACACCGACCAGTCGGCGGAGGCAAACAACTACCTGAAGAACATCCGTCGCGGCGAGCGTCTGATCTGGGTGAACGACCTGTGCGTCGCCCCGACTTTCGTCGACGAGCTGGATGAGCTTCGTGACGACTACAACGGCGTCCGCCAGATCTACGCTGCGGAGCTCGGTCGCGCCCTTTCTGTGCGCTACGACACCAACGTGTGCCGTGCGATCCAGAAGGCTGCAAAAGACGGCGCCGCCGTCACTGGTGGCCCCGCTGGCGGCGGTGATGTGCTCGTCGACCTGCTCGGCGGTACGGAGCAGGGCAACGAGCCGATCTCGACCGAAGAGGAAGGCGATCGCATCGCTGCTGGTATCTACGAAGCGGCACAGAAGTTCGACGAGAACGACGTGCCGAAGGACGGTCGCTGGGTTGCCCTGACCCCGTCTGCCTTCTACAAGCTGGTTCAGTCGAGCAAGGCCATCAACGTGGACTACCGCGGTGAAGGCTCGTTCGCGGCTGGCGAAGTCCGCATGGTGGCCGGTATCAAGGTCATCATGTCGAACCACATCCCGACCACCAACGAGAGCTCGAGCCAGCCCGCTGGCGAGAACAACGCTCTCTACGGTGACCAGTCCACCAGCATCGGCGTCTGCTGGCACGAGAGTGCTGTCGGCACCGTGAAGATGATGGATATGGGCTTCGAGATGGAGTACGACGTTTCGCGCCAGGGCTGGCTCCTGGTTGCGAAGATGGCGGTCGGCCACGGCGTCCTGCGCCCGGAAGCCGCTGTCCGTCTCCTGAGCATCTAATCGCTCTTTTCTGCTGCTTTATTCGGGGGGATGGCTTCGGTCATCCTCCCACCCTTCCCTCTCCCTAGAACATGGCGATCGGCACCACCAAACTCAACGCAGTCAACACGATGCTCTCCTACGTCGGAGAGGCGCCGGTCAACTCTCTGTCTGACCCGCGTCCGACTGACGTTGCGATCGCTGAGGCTGTTCTCGACGAAGTCTCTCGCGCGGTGCAGACTGAAGGCTGGGACTTTAACACCGAGTGCGAGGTCACGTTGAGCCCTGACGTGTCGGGAGAGATCGTGGTCCCGCCGGACACTCTGACGGTCAAGGCGACGAGCCGGTGGGCGACCAAGCTGACGCTGCGCGGCAATCGCCTCTTCAACATCGAGGACCGCAACTTTACCTGGACTAGCGATGTCGAGGTGGACCTGGTGCGCGAACTCCCGTTCGAGGATATGCCGGACCCTGCCAAGCAGTACGTCCTGCGTCGCGCCGCCCGTGAGTTCCGCGAGCGCGTCACCGATGACCCCCGCGACCGCGCGCCGAGCGAGCCCGAGCTCCGAGCGCTTGGCCGGCTGATGAACTTTGAGCATGAGTCGAGCGATCACCGCATGAGTGACGCATACTCGGTCGGACGCATCACGCGCCGGCAGTCTCCCATGGACGGGCACCGCCAGTGATCCGAGGGATCTCGGTTCAGAACTTCCTGGGCGGCGTATCTCAGCAGCCTGTCCAGAAGCGTTTTCCCTCCCAGGCGGAGGAGTCTATCAACGCATGGCCGTCGCTGGTTGACGGGCTGAAGAAGCGGCCGCCTACAAAGCACCTGGTCGACTTCTTCCCGACCACCGACGACTTCAAAATGCACGCGATCAACCGCTCCCCCTCGGAGCGGTATATTGCGCTCTTCAAGAAAGACGAGATCCGCGTGTGGGATCTGGTGAATGAAGAGTGGGCGACCGTCACCAACGCGGCTGGTGATCCCCTTACCACCGCCGACCTGGGCTATCTCCCGGCGTCTGGGCTGAAGGACAGCCTCGAGCTGGTCTCCGTCGCGGACTACACCTGGGCGGTGAACAAGACTGTGACTCCGGCGATGCAGTCGGAAGTCACCCCGACGAGCGAAAAGGCTGCCCTGGTCACGGTTGTGCAGGGCAACTACTCGAGCAAGTACGACATCATCATCGACGGCTCGCGGTACCAGTTGACGGGCGCTGCGTACTCAGGAGGTCGCACGCCGAACGGAGGCACGAGTGGCGGTACCGACCGCGACCACATCGCGGCCGACGCTATCGCATCAAACCTGGCTGAGACCATTACCGGGTCGTCGGGTTCGAGTGGCAGCGGCATGACTTTGTCTCTCGACGGAGCCGCTGACTGCACGTTGTCGGCGCCACGCGCAGTCGAAGGCAGCTTCAAACTTGAACTGAAGGTCGACTTTTCCCCGCCGGCGGCTGGGCAGGACGGCCCAACCGTCACCGTGCGCACGCCGTTCCTGGCGTACAACTGCACGCAGACGGAGATCCTCAACGGGTTCGACCAGGAGTTCAACTACTACG
>Ga0070753_1001688_pt1 | contig 12238 bp, 34 predicted proteins | sample VirMetDEL_Aug_31_FD_77441 | JGI IMG/M metagenome (GOLD analysis project Ga0070753, IMG submission 77441) | Aqueous microbial communities from the Delaware River and Bay under freshwater to marine salinity gradient to study organic matter... | ecosystem: Environmental > Aquatic > Marine > Coastal... | reverse complement strand
TTTTAATGTTTAAGTTAAGATTATAAAGACTTTGTATACTTAGTCAACTTAATAATACTCATCTAATAAATTTATTTGTTTTAATTCTGAGATTGGTATGTTGTAGCAACTTGTTATAACCTTCCAATAATTACTTGGATCTATTGTTCCCTTTTTTAAAAAATTTGCTTTTTTAAAATATAAATCTTTTTCTAAATATCCGAGCACCCAAATCATGCTGTAGTCTTTTTTAACTCTAGTAAATACATAGATGTCACAGCTTTGATGTGTACTGGTTTCAGCTATTGAACATTCATACTCTAACTTAGGTCTTGTAGAAACTCTTTTGGTTTTAACATCTATTTTTTTATTGTTATAAATTAAATCGTAATCATAAGTGTTTTTATGTTCAGCGTTTAAAAGTTTGGCAACTATTATTTCGCCAATAAATCCAGCCACGTTTCCCTTGCCTTGGGTAATTGAGTTGTTAAGCATGCCCATTTTTTTTGACATAGCTGTAGCCTGTTTGATGCATGAGTCTGGAACATGCACCTCTAACATGGTTAGATTATTTTTCGTATTTTGATTTGATTGTTTGATAGTCATCTTCTGAAAGAATAGACTGAAGCGATATGTCATTAAACTTATGATCTGAAGTAATGATCTTTGTAAGTATAGCAATACACTTATGATCTTGATCAAACATTTCGCCTTGGCTGGTAGCCACAGAGAGAACTCTTTTGATGGCGTCTCTGATTGTAAGGTTGTCTATGGTTTTCAATTTTTGATACTCCGCCCAACGCTCGTCCTGAGATTCTAATTGTCTAATCTTAAATCCAGCAGCGGCATTCTTTATGTTAATAAGTTTTTTTTGCTGAGCTGACATTGTGTTCCACTCAGTAATTTCTTTTTGAGTTCTGCCACAGGTGTGACAATATAGATCTCCATATGTTGTAGAGCAGACTCCCCTACAAGGGCTGCCATCTAATCTAGCCTCCCCTTGGAGTGAAGCAAGCCTCTCATTAGATGAAAGGCTCGTTGTTTCTATTGGAGTCATTTCAAATATTTACGAATCTTTTTTTGTCTCGCTTGTATTTGATTCTACTTCATCTGTTTTACTTTGTACAACCTTAAAGCCATCACTTGGTAGCAATGGTGTAAGCTCGCTTTGTAAAACTCTCAAACCCATTTGCATTAAAGCAAGCTCACTTGAGCGTGTATTAATTAAAGTGTTTGATATCTGAAGATCTCGTACTTTGTTTTGAGCCGCCTCAGAGAAAGTACTGCTATCGTACTCTCTCTGTTCGCCGTCAACAAAGACAACAATTTTTTTATTGTCAGTTGAATCACTCATTAGAAAGGCAGGTCGTCCGCTGTTACTTGTGCCGCTGGTGCTGGTGCTGGTTTAGCCCCGACATTGTTTGGCTCAACAAAACTTAAATTAAGAGCTGGTGCTCTGTCATTTTCAGTTTCATTCTTGTATGCAAATACAAGAAGCTCTCTACCGTCAACCTTTACTTTGCCGTTTAAGACATATTTCTTAGAAGAGTCCTCTGTTTTCCAAAGAGCTCCTTTATTATTATCATCATATTCCATTGGCTTCTACCTCCTTTTGGTACCAATCTTCTAAAATTTTAGCAACCTTGTAAGACATACCTCTGTCATAGAACCTATGTCCTTCTTGGCTACTAACCCTTTCAAGATAATCATGAACCTCATGATCAACCCTCGAACTTACTGATTTTTTTGGATTTAAATCATCCATTTTTGTCCTCCACAATTCTTGTATATATTCTAGTATCGCCCTCTGATCTATATCCCTCTACCTCATGGACCGGAATCTCTTTATCTTCGATCAATCTTTTATAATCAATCCTTCCAGTTGCTTGAGTTAGGTGACATTTCACAGATGGGGTTCTAAAAGCTCCGTTGTTTTCACCAATCAACTTTGCTGATATTTCTTTTTTATCAGCATCGAGCTCTTTAATTTTTTGTTGTAGTATTTTTATTTCAAGCATAATGCTTACAAGTTTTTTAGTATCCTCGTTGTCATCTACATCTTTATAAGGAACGCCGGGTTCTTTATATTCAACAGACCAACGTGCAATATTCTCGGGATCTTTCTTAGCTGTGTTATACCAATCAATAAACTCTTTTGCTTTTGGTATATAGATATTTGCCCAATCAGGATCTCTATCAACCCACTCTTGGACATACTCTCCGGTTTCATACCACTGAAAGAACAACATCTCATCTATGTCCATGCACTCCATACCAAGCTGCATTTGATGCCAATAGTTTCTTTTTTGTTTTTTAACATCCTTGATTGGTTTTGTTTGTGGGCATTTAATTTCAACTGCTGCTGGTCCACCTTTTCTACCCTTCAGAAGTATTCCATCCGGGCTCATTCCTAGCCAATCATAATCAGGATGATTCACAAAAGGTGAGTCTTGAATAATATAACCAAGACTCTCTAAAGTTTTAATTGCCTTGGGCTCGTTTTCTTTACCCCTAGTAATGGCGTAAAGTGCACGAGAGTCAAAAGGTCTTTGTGGAAGCATGTGCTCTTCTCTAAACATATCAATGGCTAGGTCATCCCATTGATCTCCCTTAGCCCATATATCTTCTTTTACAGCACGTTGTATTCTTGTGCCAGTAATTTTGCCCATTCTTAAAGCAAACCATTCTTTGGTCCCTTGAACTATTTTTGCTGACTGTGTCATTTAGCACCTGCCATTTTTGTGTAATGTAGGTTAATTTTTTCTCTCGCTTCTTTATCTCCAGCAAGTGTTGCAACCTTATCGTAGTTCTTAAATATTTTTTCTTGTTGTGTTTTATCTGTGACCTTTGATATTTCACTAACAAACATATCAAATATTTTTTCTTCAGCTGGCTCATCTTCATCACCAACCATTTCGGGTTCTACTGTTTGCTCAAAAGGTACGCAGAAAAATTGAATTAACGCATCCCTGTATGCAAAAGATTTTGCAGCCTCAAGATCTCTACCTTGTGTTGACTTGCTTTGACCAACGTATGCTGTGTCGACATAAGAGCCATCTTCCAAAGATAAAAATCTTAGGGTTCCTTTCAATAAGGAATATGAAGTTTTGCCGTCCTCAGATAATCTTGTTCTTACCTTAAGGTCTGGTAAGAAATTTGTGGTTACCTTGTTCATCGCCAAGGGTTTAGCGAGAGATGCATAGACGTCGTCTATACCTCTGTAGTTATATTTTGAGAAACTATTATATTTAGATTTCTCGATTGGGTTTTCTAATAAGTACTCTTGTATGTTTGCAAGAGCACCAAATATTTTATTGTTCTGTGACATTGATACCTCCGTTTCTTAAGATACATTGTAAATTAATTGACAAAAGAATACAACAGAATTATTCTACTCGTCAAAGGAGGTTATATGTCACTACAACACATCACATCGGTCGTCAGTTTAGAGGGGATCACACCAACACAAAAATTAATTTTATTCATACTTGCAAATTACTCAGATGAGTTTGGTCAGTCATACCCGTCACACGGCAGAATTATGAAAATAAGTTGCCTTAGTAGAAACGCTGTCATATCAAATTTAAATATTCTTAGGGACCAAGGTTACATTGATTGGGAGAACAGGGACAACTTCTCAAATCTTTATAAATTACATGTTAATCAAGGGGGTACTCCTGAAGTACAGGGGGGTACTCCAAAAGTACACAATACTAAAGATAAAACTAAACAAGTATATATATTAGATTACGAAAAGATTTATGAGATATATAAATCTAAGTGCGATAAAAAATATTTTACACATTCTGCTAACTCATACCTTATTAGAAACAGATGGAATGAATTAAAGCAGTTAGCAAGGAAGGGATTAGTCTCACCTAAGACGGGAAAAAAATTAGACCTAACAACAGAAGAGTTTTGGGAATCATATTTTGAAATAGCAAATAACTCACCTTATTACAGAAACAGGTTAGATGGTCTTATGAAAAACAAACCTGACTGTAGGACCCTATTATCACCCACACAATTTAATTCAATCATAGAGAGGAAACATGGATAAGAAAATTTTTGATAAAGAACTAGAAGGCAACATCATTGCTGCCATGATTATGGAAAGAGAATGTTTTGAAACAGCACAAGAAAAGGGAATAGCCCCCGATGATTTTGTGCACCCAGCATTTAGTAAGGCTTACAACATTATGTTTACAAATAACATCAATGACTATGTGAGCATATCTTCCGCCATAGATAATGAAATGCAGGCACAGGAAATTAAAGAAGAGGTGCTGGGCTTTATATCCTCAGCATCATTTAGTCACTGGCTTAAACTTCTGCTAATTAAATCAGCTCATAGAAAGTTGAATACTCTTGGGGATGAGATACCAAGGATTGTTCACGAAGAGGGCAGCATCGAAGAGAAGATTGACAGAGTCAACGCCAAGCTAATGGAAAACAAGATTACAAAAAACTTTGGCATTCCTAAATTAGCTAAAGATATTTCTCTTAATATTATGGATGAGCTATCTCAATCGGGGGAAAGTAAAACAACCATCAAGACTGGATTTTCTAACGTGGATGACAAAATCCTAGGATTCAAGCCCGGTGATCTTATTGTTATAGCTGGTAGACCCGCCATGGGTAAGACAACCTTTGCTATGAATGTTGCAACCAACAATGCACTGGCTGGTAAGAACGTGTTGGTATTTAGTTTAGAGATGACTAACGAGCAGCTACTGAAAAAAATTATTAGCTCAATCGCAGAGGTTCCCATGGACAACATTCTTAAAAACAGCATGGACCAAAACCAAACCAAGAAGTTTATAGATGCGATGCAGATGATTAACGAGACAAGCCTTTATCTTTTTGATAACGCACCCATAACCATTGAAACATTAATCAACAAAACAAACTCACTTGCTGTATCTAAAAAAATAGATTTAATTGTTGTGGATTATTTACAGCTACTCATGACATCATCGAAGGCTCCTACCAATAGCGACTCAAGGGCAGCTTCTATGACTTATATTTCCAATCTTCTGAAGGGGCTGGCGAAACAAGTTTCGTGCCCAATAATTGCTTTGTCTCAATTAAACCGTGGTGTTGAGGGTAGAACCGATAAACGTCCGGTCCTTTCGGATCTTAGAGACTCGGGCTCCATAGAGCAGGACGCAGATATGGTAGCAATGCTTTACCGGGATGGTTATTACACAGAGAACCCACACGACACAGCGTCTGAAATTATATTTAGAAAGAATAGATTAGGTGACATAGGTACGTTTGGTTTATCATTCCAAGGTGAGATATCAAAGTTCTCTTCTACCCTAGACGAGATCTTTGGAAGTAGTAAAAAAATGAAAGACCTTTACGAGTACGAGCAGATATGAACCAAGAAGAAAATTTTCACCAAATGCTTAGGGATATTATTCCTAAGATTCAAGAAACAAGAATTAATGTTCTTAAAGCAGAAGCCAATCTTAAAAAAGTTTTTTGGATACAGCTGTGTATAGCCAAGGACGACGGGGAAAGAAGTTACAACGCACAAAAATCTAAAGCCGAAGCATCAGAAGATTACTACTCAGCATCTATGGGTGTAGCAACAGCCAAGGCTAGTCTAGATGCATTGCAGACAGAGAAGGCTGCGATTGATATGCAGTTTGAGGAATGGCGTACCAAGATGGCTAACTTAAGAATGGAGCGATCTAGGTATGGTGCTTAAGGGTAAGGCACCAAACAAAGAAGAGAAAGCTTGGATGGACGCAATTGCAACCATGGGTTGCATAGTTTGCTGGGATCAGTTTGATACTTTTAGCCCAGCTGAAGTACATCACATTGATGGTAAAACAAAAGTCGGAGCACATTTAAACACAATACCTTTATGTTTTAGACATCATAGGGAGGGAGTAAACAATGATATGTACGTCTCCCGCCACCCATACTTACATGAGTTTGAAAAAAGATACGGAAGCCAAGAAAGTTTATTAATTAAAACCAAGGAGCGTTTATGAAATGTTATCACTGTAATACAGAATTAATTTGGGGTGGAGATCATGATATTGAGGAAAGAGAAAATGAATTTTCTATGGTCTCAAATTTAAGCTGCCCAAGTTGTGAAAGTTTTATTGAGGTTTATTATAAAAAAAATAAGGAGCACATTAATGATTGAAATAATTTTAGATTTTATGATGGTGTTGTTCGGTCTAACATTCATTTATTTAATTGTCACTGACCATGACAACCACCCATTTTAACAATGTATTTATTTATGAGAGAAGAAGAAAAAGACAATATAAATCCCAGCCATTATCGAACTGGAGATATAGAGTGCATTAATGCAATCGAAGCCAGTATGACAAAAGAGGCATTTAGGGGATACTGCAAAGGGAACATACTGAAGTATGTTTGGAGGTATGAAAATAAAAATCTAGAAGAGGACCTAAAAAAATCTCAGTGGTATACAGCTAGACTTATAAAAACTTATGAAACATAGAAATGATATGGGGCACATAGATGTTGCAGGATACGCTAACGCAATTGGCAAACTCAAAACTCACAAGGAAAGATTGGCTTATATGTCTGATCTGACTTTAGGTTTTCAAAAGTTGTGTTATCTTTTATCTATGCAAATGTCTTTGCCCGAGACTATTGCTAACCTTCCATCTCGGGAGGAGAGACAAAAGGCTTGGGAAGAGTTGCCCGAGAACTCAATGAAAGACATGGTGAAGCACAGAGTAATAACTATATTTAAAAAAGTGAGGTGATCTAAATGCCGGGAATGAGAGGAAAAGGAAAAAAGAAAAAAGGTGGAAAGAAAAAATCAAGAGGTTGATTGGACTGACTACTTCAATTCTATAAAGACAGTATGTCCGCATAGCATTGAGTCCTTTGAAAGGAACAGGGTAAAATTTGTTCCTTTTTTTAATTTACTTAACGAGCCGACGTGGATTAACCATGCATACAAATTTGATGCATTGCTTTTTATAGGCGATAATAAAGTATCACTTGGTTTATTAAAAAACCTTGTTGATTATTTGGAGACTGTTTATAAAGATTTAGAATTTTTTTATTCATATCCATATGAGGGCAAGTACTCGACCCCATTGCCATGTTTAATTGTGCAAAACAAAAGCACCTTAAATGCAGCAAGAAAAGAGTATAAAGAAAAAATTAAGGTTTAAAATAAATGGTAACAAAAACCACAAAAAGGAAGTTTCCGAAAGTTAAAAAAACTAAGAGTGGTGTACCATTAAAATACTTAGCCGGTTTAACTGGGGAAAAAAGAAAGAAGCGAGAAAGAGAAATACTGAAAGCTAAACAGCAGTATAAATCCGGAAGCCTTACTAGAACCTCAATGAACCGCTTAGCGAAATCTAGAGCGAAAGATGCCAGCAAAAAGAAAAAGTAGTACTGACACAACTCTTAAGAACATGTCAAAAAAATACAACGTCCCCGTTGGTATTTTAAAACAGGTTGTTAAAAGAGGCAGGGGTGCTTATTATTCAAGCGGCTCTAGACCCGGACAGACCGCAACATCTTGGGGGGTTGCGAGAGCTAGGTCTTTTGCATCGGGCAAGGGTGGAGCAAGGAAAGCTGACGCTGATCTTTGGAATAAAGTTAAGGCAAGGAGAAAATAATGGCTGCTGGAGTTAATCATTATTTAAAAGATGGGACTGTTTGGAAAGGCTCTTATCATAAGATGCCAAACGGGAAGTTACATACCAACACGAACCATACCAAAACAAGCAAGCCTTTGTTTCATTACAAAGATTTAAGCAGTAAAGCTAAAGCTAAGGCTAGGAAAAGAAAATAATGGCTACGGTTAAAGACACAAAAAGAGTTTCAGGGGGAGTAGAGTACAGGGGTAAGAAATATCCCGGCTTTAACAAACCAATGCAATACCGTGGCTCAGGCAATTATAAGAAAACTGTTCTTGCAAAAAAGGGCAATGAAATAAAGGTAGTGAATTTTGGACACAAGGGTTATGGTCATAATTATAGTTCTGAGGCTAGGAAGTCCTATCTTGCACGATCTGCTGGAATTAGAAACAAAAGTGGCGGGCTTACCAAGGACGACAAGTTCTCGGCAAACCACTGGGCAAGAAAAGTTTTATGGGCTGGACAAGGTAAAACCAAAAAGTCTCCACCAAAAAAATGATCCTTTATACTGAGAAGCAACTTAGGGATGCATACCACAATCACAAAATACTTTTAAATAAAAATAAAATTAAAGTGCCAACACTTGAAGAGTTTAGATTAATTTTTGAAGACTATTACAAAGATTATTATGGAGAGCATGGTGAACAAAAAAAATATATTAATTGAACACCTTAGGGTTGCTGGTATGTTGGACCCAGTTGTTAAGTGGATACCTAAAAATCCTATGGGTAGAAAAACAGGCAAGGTTACTGGTTGGGTTTATCGTGAGTATGAGGAAAAGCTTTGGAGAAAGCTTGGAGATAACTTCGAGGAAGCCAAGTCCGCAACAAAGGATGCTGCATCATGAGAATATTTGCTACACAGTTTGAGCATGATGGTAAGACCTACGCTGGTCCAAACATTATAGCGAGAGATTTTGAACAGGCTGAAGCCATTGCTGAATTAAAAGGAATTGAAGTTGTTGGGGAGTTAACTGATTATGTTTATTTGGAAGACGATCAGCCCAGCACAAGGACTCTTCACTAATGGGTGATTTAGTTTACATACACAGATCCAAGGAGAAGTGGATCGATATAAAAGAAGAGCCCTTGCCGAACGAAGATTTTTGTTTGTTGTTTGCCAAGGGTAGAGCTGAGGCACCTATCATGGAATTATTATCACCCGATACTGATAAACAAATAACCATGAGTTTTTTGTCTTCGCTTGGTATTCAACCACTCTATTGGATGAGAATCCCTCAGCCGCCTCAGCGGGGGAAAAAAGAAAAGAGTACCTAAACCCTATCTTATTTTTAATATAACGTCAGAGACAATCTCCATAGCTCTCAACGCTAATCTTATATCTTGTTCAGATAAGTCTGGTGGAAGGTTATCTAAAAGCCTTGTAAAAGAATGATCTGTCTTATCATCTTCTTTTAAATGTCTTGCGACTTCGGTTATGGCTTCTTTTAATATCATAGGAACCTTCTAGGATAACAAAAAAAAAGCAAGCCACAATATGCAGCTTGCTTAAAAAGTTATTTTATTTATCGAAAAACGATTGACTTACAGAATCTTTAGCATGGTAGTAAAGATGAGCGGCTGTTTTTTGCTCAATCTCATAACCAAGGCTACTTAGTTCTGCGTGGAGCCCTCTTAGTGTTAGGTCCGGATTTCGTTCTACGATTCTTATTGATAGTTCTGTTATTTTTTCTGCTTGTTTTTTTAACATGCTTAACAACCTTTGGGCTGAGCCCAAGTAAATTTTGAATTTCTTCTCTAGTCATCACAGCCCAGTAAGCTGCGATGTTCCAAAGAACAAACAAAAATAAAACTATATAAAAAGCTTCCATAATTATTTCCTCCTTAGAACATCATACATGAGACTATCTTCTTAAGAACCTTTCAGCAAAGTCCCAGCGTCTAAGTGCTGGAACGCCGTTTTCTGTTTTTGGTTTCTTTCGCCTATCAAAGAACTCTGTCTCTGATCTGCCACTAAAGTAATCAACCTTAAAAAAATCGCTATGTTCCGGATCTTTTTTGTTGACATGTAAATACAGCTGTCTGACCGATTGGTCCATCAGTTGATCTATTTTTTCTTGATCAAGTTCCTGCTTGGCTTTATCGGTGACGTCTTTATATTGAGTCATCTTAGACGCTCCGCTTTTTGTTTGGCAACCTCTGCAATCTCAGCAAAAAAATTTGCATCTTTAGCATGGTGTTCAGATACCTTTTCAAGAACCTCTGCATGCAATGGTCCTAAAGAACATTCATCTGCTGTAAAAAATGAAACACTTTCGCCGTCTATATTTACTGCTTCTACCATAATTTTGACATCTACGATGTCGTTGCTTTTTTTATAAATCATAATACCTCCTAAAGTTTTGATTTAAATTAAAGTTTACATTAACAATTTTTAATACGTTTTTCAAAAAAGTGCTACGTGCAAAAAGTGCGTCGGCTATGCCACCTCTCTTTGTTTGGCTCTACGTTTTTTTGCCGCATTGTTATTTGCAACCCTAATCTCTTCATTGTGTTTTGCAAACCACTTTTGATGTAAGGCTTTTTTAACCTCAGCATTGCTAAAGGGTGTATCGTTGCTTATGAGCTCCATATCACCGATCTTAATAATTCTGCTGGTATGTTTATGCCATAACTCATTTTTGAATTTAAAGCTGGTATTGCGGTTGTAGTAAATAAAGCACATTCCATGACCCCAAATCTTCTGCGGGTCTTTGTGCTCACTAGACCAACCTCCGGAGTGCTCAGCACTCCCAAGGTCGTTCTCTTCACTGAGATTAAAATACTCTTCGATGGTCTCTTCTTTAGCTCTCATCGACATACTCCCAGTTTGTTACATCTTCAAAAAATACAGAAGGTAAACGATTCACGGTGACATGGTCATCGCTGTTAATCTTATGATCATCTGAATTAATTATAAGGCTGCCCTCAAAATATTTTTTAGATAAAATCTGAGATTTGTTTTCATTCCATACCACGACGTTAGTTATTGTTTCCATTTGTACCTCCCTGTTTAACAATACCCGATTCAATTAACTGAGCAGCGGTTCTACCGAACCAACCTTGAAGCTGCCAAGCCAAGCCAGTGTCAACTAAGTGTTGCCATGCCTCTATGACCTGCTCTTCGTTAGCTGGCTCTTCAAAGCCCTCTGCTATTCCTACCGCAAGATAATTATCCATTACGACACCTCCAGTGCAAGCTTGTCCAAGGCATCAATTCTTTTAATTTTCTCCTCAACTGAAAGCTGGTCCCAATCGGGGGGAAAAGAAATACCGTGCACAGTTTTATAAAATCTAGCTCTTTGATCTACACCTTTGTCTTCACTGTTAGACATAAGACTAAACATAGATGAAACAGCACCTACAGTTTTAATGAAATCATCACTCATGATTGCTCCTCCTCTATTTTTCTAAATACTTCTTGAGTTGTTTCTTTGATAAGCCTTCTTGCCTCAAATTCATTTGGAGCACATTTAGCTGCCATATCCATAAAGAACAACAACCCCTGCACAATGATGTGGGGAACACCTAAAGGCTCTGCCTTCTCTGTAACATCCCACAAATCTTCATAAAGATTGTTATGTATTTTTTCTAAGTTACGTTCTGATTTTGTCATAATTTTCTCCTATGTTTAATTTGACTAAGACGCCTCACGGCGTTTCGACCATAAAGGTCTCATCAGTTAGTCTGTTAGCCGTGGACCTTTTGTAACGCTGTCCCCAGCTTCATGTTGGCTGCTTGCTTCTTTGAGATAGATTGATCCATCAGATCAAAGTAAAGCTCATCAAGGTCCCACATCACCTCTGCAAGGTCTTCGGCGGTGAGGTCCTTAATTTTTTTATTGTAGATCGCAGCATGCTCTCTATCTCTAGCCTTGCTTAACATATCTAAAATCAACCAGTAGTAATCGTCCCAGCCAAAGGCTTGATTTGCATTACAGTGATTTGCAATCTCTTCGAGACGATCTACTGTGGCATATCCTTTTTCCAAGATCTGCTTTTCAACGATGTCAATTTTTTTTGATAAGTCCATAATTTTTCTCCTATATTAATTTGACTAAGACTCCCATCGCTGGGAGTTTCGACCATCTAGGTCTCATCAGTTAGTCTGTATGCTTTTTTTAGTTAACTCATACTCACAGTCAGTTAGATAAGAATAAGAATTTAGAAATTCCTCTTTGGTCAGATTTTTAAAATCTTCCATTTTTTCCTCATCGTCTTTGAAATGAGTAAGCCATTTTTCAGCAACGCTGTCCCACACCCAGCCCATCAACCCAAGCAAGACCTCAAGGTTCTCACTGTCTAATCCACAAACCCAGTAATAAGGTTCTCGATTAAGCAGGCTAGACTTCTCCCCGATATAGCTATCAGCGATCCAGTCATCTCCATCAAGCTTGTAGAAATAATCTACAAAGGCTTCTGTTGATTCGTACTGTTGCATAAGCTTTTTCAGCTCATTAACAATGTACCCCTCGTCAAAAGAATAATTTTTAAAAACAATTCCTTTGGTTTTTTGTGCAATATTCATAATTTTCTCCTATATTGAATTTGACTAAGACCTCCTCGATTCGGGGAAAAGAGAAGGTTTCGCTCAATCAGAGCTCATCAG
>Ga0070753_1001681_pt1 | contig 12276 bp, 13 predicted proteins | sample VirMetDEL_Aug_31_FD_77441 | JGI IMG/M metagenome (GOLD analysis project Ga0070753, IMG submission 77441) | Aqueous microbial communities from the Delaware River and Bay under freshwater to marine salinity gradient to study organic matter... | ecosystem: Environmental > Aquatic > Marine > Coastal... | reverse complement strand
TCTGCATTTTTATCTCTATATATCTTCATATCGTGTATTATTTTAAAATCGACTATAGAGTTTAAAAATCTGTTTCTTTCTTCTCGGTCATAATAATCGTAAAAATCATAACATCTTTTTTTTGTTAAATTATATAATGTCATTTAACATAATATGAGATAATTATTTTTATATTCAAACACAATTCATATGAATTCTTATTTACTTCATATCAATTCTGAAAAATTACCTCATCACGTATTAAAACATATAAGAGTTAATTCATGTGTATTTGTGAGAAAAAACTTTTTAAATCTTCATCATCATTGATTGTATCTTTTAACATCTTTTCACTATATCCACATTCTTTTTTTAATGTTAATAATGTGCTTATGATTTTCATTTTTTTAACATTATCCTTTAATAAATTTCGTTCATTTGTGAATTCATTAGAATGTAATATATTTTTTTGTGTAAATATAGTTTTTTTATGTTCATAAGCTTCTTCAAATAATTTCAATACTTCTTGGTATTCACATAATAACATACCTTTTTCGTTTCTCTTTTCATCTTCAACTAAATCACGCATTACTTCGGTAATTGCTTTAACATGTGATAATATTTGAAGATTGTCAGACAAATTCATTTTTTATATTTATAATATAACATTAGATAATTATTTTTATATTCAAACATTAAATTTTTTCTTAAATTTTTTTATATTCTCGTTTAAATTAATACTTTCACCCCATAATAAAAACCATGATAAAGCACCAGCACTTATAGGATTATTTATATTATCTTTTTTATGTCTGCTTCTATATCGTTCTCGTCTTTCTTTATCCTTATGAATAGTATAATTTTCATGTTTATCAGAACCAAAGGGTATTTTTTTAATTTTTCCATTTATATTAAAAATAGCGTCATATCGTTTTCCTTTTCTTTTAGATTTATCTAATTTTATAAATTCCATCATATATATATATATAAGATTATTTTATTTTAATTGTATTGATATATATTCATTATGCGTTCAATAAACAAGATGAACAAGGATTAAATATATTATGTTTAATGCAATGTTCACACCTTGGGGTCTTGTTTTTTACTATCTCATTTATTTTTTTTGATTTTTTGGTGTGTGTCCTGTATATCGTTCATATGTCATTTTGTATTTTAATTGTGAATTTTCAAAAACTTCTTTACTCATCAATGTTTCATTGTTTATTGTGTTCATTGTAATGTTTTCAATTATGCTTATATCTTCCAATGCTTGACCTCGTGTTATTGCTGTATATTTCATATTTCCATTCATATAATAATGTCCCCAATCAAATATATTAATATTACCTTTAATAGTGTCACCTTGTGATTTATAAATAGTAATACCATAACCTAATAAACATATATCATGAAATTTATTTAACTCGAATTTATAACCATCTACATAAAAATACTTATCATCTAATTTATCAATTTTTTTCTGTTCATTTTTCATAAAAATTCTTTCCTTTTTCTCTTTAATTGTTTTATTGAAAATAATAGGTATATTCTCATATAAATAGGCGTTCTGTGGTGTGTCATCTTCTCCATCATATTTTAAGTAGATAGAATTATCATTTTTATGGTGATTGTTCAATATATGGTTAATTGTTTTTCTTGTTGAATTCAAAAAACAAATATTAGTTTTATCAATTAAGTCTTTTTCATCAAATTTTTTATATAAGTGTTCTATTCCTGCTTCATCGCCTTCAAAAACTTGTTGTGATACATCCCATAATAATTTATTATATCTTGCATTTGGGTTATATTCTGTAAATTCAATTTTATTATTATCACATAAATAATTAATAGCTGTATTGTAAATAAAATGTGTTAATGTGTGGTTGTTTTTACTTTGTTCTTCTTCATCGTCTTCAATTGGTGGACATTGTCTATAATCACCAAGTAGAATAAATTTTGCTCCTGTCATAATTTTTAAATCACATAATAATTTCCAATGATTTGAGTTTAACATACTGATTTCATCAACCATAATATAATTTGCTTTAATTTGGTTTGCCCAATGTGAACAAATTTTACCATCTTTTAATTTTAAAAAATTATGAATTGTTGAACCATTAATATTAATACATGCTTTATTAGTAAATGCTAATCTTACATTTATATTTAAATCTTCAATTAGTTTTTTAGCAATATATGTTTTTCCTGTTCCTGCTCTTCCAATTAGTAATAATGAGTTATATTTAGTATGTTCTAAAATTTTCTCGTATTCATTTGATGTAAATATATTTAATTCATTTATTCCATTTTCTTGAAAAAATTGAAAATCTCTTTTTCTTTGCATCTTAACATTATCATTAACATCAAACATATTTTTAGGTAGTCCTTCCAATTTATAACCGCCAATTGTTTCACTTGGTTTTAATTGTTTTGGATTACTGATAACTAATGCGTCAGTTTTACGATATAGGAGTGTTCCTCCAATTTCTTTAGCTGTCTTATATAATAGAATATTAGCGTTATCGAGTACAGTTACCCATAAAGGACGGTTATTTGATGTTTCAATGACTTCATTTTTATTACCATATAAATGATAGTCGTTACCTTCAATTTCAATTGTTTTACAAAATGGTCTTTTATCCATTTTTAATTTAAGTAATAATTCATCTGTGTTATTAGTCAATCCAACATTTGAGAAGCTGGTATGTTTAGTTTTGTTTAAACATCCAATTGTTCTATTAACAATATCTTTAGCCAAATTTATATTTTTACCTTCATATTCGCATTGTTTACCATATATTTTATAAATTTCATTTACGAATTTTTTAAAATAATCTTGTTTTAATGTTCTCTTGCATTCTAATACATATTTAATGTTTTTCTTTTTAATAATTTTTTCTTGTAATCCATATTTTACAATACCATGACTATAAACATTTGAACCATGGAATAAGGTCATATCATCCGTTTCAATTACATAATATCCGGCTTTAATTGGTTGTTGATTATATTGAACGAAATCATTTTTAAAATCAATAAATGCGTATTCTTGGTATGATTGTTTGAACACTGCTGTATAATGTTTATTTATATCTGCTGTTTTAATATCTGTTGATTTAAATAATTTATTAAAAAGTTCTTCTTCAACACAACATCCTAAATGTGCTCTATCACCAATACCTTTAGAATTAAACCAATTATAAACAAGTGGATTTAAATGACTTTTTGGAATATCTCCTAATTGATTATTACCAATTGAAGATAAACTTAAACCATCAAAAGGAAGGTTGTACGTATCACAATAAGTTTTATATTTATTCATTTCATCATCCATATTAACATATCTTTTTTTTGCTTCTTTGAATAAAATTGATTTTAAAACAGTTTGTCCTTTTGTATTCTCAATTAATTTTACACTTCTATTTTGTAAATCTCTTTTTTGTTGTGTTATAATTTGCGGTAGTTTATCTAATAAATCTTCGGTGTAATTATTTTCATATTCTACATCCTCTCCTTTTTTTTCCTTTTGTTCAATACTATCAGATGATACACCATTATTTTTATTACTATTATTACCCATTCTGCAAATGTTTAAATATTTATTCGGGTCAGTTACTGGATTAAAATGATTATTCTTATATTGGTATATAACAGGAGGTACACCTTTACCTTGTTTTACATTCTTATCATGTGTATATCTTAAACAATAAACTATATTTTGTTCACTATCAAGCGCATAATGTGGTATATTACAACACACACACCAAGCATATAATGACATCATATTAAAACTTCCATCAAATTCCCAATTTGTAATATCTTCATTCATTACATTTTCTCTAATATTATTTCTATCAACTCCTTTGACATCTTCGCCATCTTCTTTATTTCCATGTAATGAAATAAGAATATTTCCTTTTCTTGAAGATGCAAATTTATTTACTTTTGAAAATGCTTCATCACTTAACCAAAATTTACCATTTTTATTTTTAAATCCTTGTTTTCCTTCATATGTATGTCTTAAATAATCTACTACACATTGTTTTGTTTTAGTGTTCCATTGTTGTTCTCCGTATCCATCTAATGCTTTAACATCTCGCATTCTGCTTTCAAGGTCACTGAGTGGATTAATTTTTTTTTTAATTCTGTTAGTAATATGTATTTTTCCATTATATGAGGCGTCTTTTTTTTGTAATTTTAGTTCATCTGCTAAATATTGATTTTTTAACCATTCAATCATATGTATTTTTTCTTCTTCTACATCTTTTTTTTCATCAATTTTATTTGTTATTGTTTGTCCCATATAATATCTACTTTCAAATAAACGTCCGTCATGGTTATTCTTCATTTCTAATTTAAATTCAAATTCTACAATATATTGTTTTTTTCGTTCTTTGTTTTCAGTTACTTTTTTATTAAATTTTGTTTGTCCTAATTTATAGGCTTTATTTAAGTCTGTTGTGTTCATCTTCTTCTTAAGTTGTGCATCAGTTCTTACCTTTAAAAACTGTCTAATTCGCTTTTTTGCTCCGTCATTAAGTTTTTTAATTTTGTTTACGTATTGTTTTGCCACTGCCATTTTTTTTTATCTTATATACTATACACGAGATATTTTTTTAAGTCAATTTAAATTTAAATCAAATTTAATTTAATTTAATTTAAATTTAGAAAAAAATGAATTTTAATTATTGTGTGTTTTCTGCTTCTACTTCCTTTTCTTTTTGTTTTTTTAATTTTTCCTTAAGTCTTCGTGCTCTCATAGCTTCCCTATTTTTCCTTCTAACTTCTTCTAAATTTTTTATCCTATATTCTTTAAAATATTCAAGACAATATTTATTAATTTTCTCTTTATTCTTCTCTTTGTATTTTGCACATGCTCGCCTTTGTGATTCCCTTGTTTTATAAATTTTCGTTTCAACTTCCATAATAAGTTATATATATATATATATATACACATTTTTTTTATATCACTATAATTTTAATTAAATTTTAATTAAATTTATAATAAAAAATTGACCGATGATGACCGATGTTTAACCGATGATTGACCGATAAAAAATGTTTTTTTATTCTTCTTTTTTTACATTTATTTTACTATCAAGTTTATTTATAATTTTTCCTTCATGTTGTGTTGAATCAGCCATTATTTTATACCATTCTTTAGGGAATCCTTTAAAATTCTCTTCATAATAATGTTCATTATATGGGGTAAAATTAAATTTTTTGGTATCTATTCCAATATCTTTATAAACATCCTTTTTATTAAGTATTTCATCTAAAGTTATCATAATATCCTTACATTCAAGAATTTCAATTCCCTTAACATCTTCAATATTTTTAATTTCTTTTTCTTCAGCCATTATATATTATAGGTTAGATTTTTTTTCTAATCTTATATTATACAATATGCCAAAAAATATAGAATTTTCAGACAGTGAAGGGGAAGAAATGGAAAAACAAATTCCAATAACAAAAAAGAAAGAAAGACCAGAAGAACCAATTAAAGAAGAAATAACACCACCTAAAACAAAACCAAAACGTGTTATGAGTGAGAAAGCAAAGGAAGCTTTAAGATTAGGTAGAGAAAAAGCACAACAAAATAAACAAAAAAGAAAGGAAGAAAAAGCACAAAAACAAGAAAAACCAAAAAATTCATTATCATCAACTGTTCCACATGATGATATACCACCTAAACCAATTCTTCAACGTTCTGAAGCAGTAGAAAAACCAAAAATGAGAATTAGATTTGTTTAATTTGTCATATTATATTAAATGGATAATTCAATAAAAGAAATAAAAAATGACAATTTGATAATAAAACCTGTTGCTATGAAATTAGATATAGTTTTAGATAAAGACAGTAAATATAAATTACCAGACCCTCTACCTAATCAATCATTTATATGGGGATTCTTTGGTAGACCAGGAAGCGGAAAGAGTACATTAATGTTTAATATAGTACAATCAAAAAACACAACAATTAAAGGAAAAAAACAGCGTCAATCTTATAAAGGATTATTTAAAAATATTGTGTTGTGTAGTCCAACATTAGCAAGTTTAACAAATAATAAAGAATTTAGCAAATTAAAGCATAAATACGATACATTTGATATACAAACATTAATGAACATTGAAGAATTAGCACAAGAAAATTGGGAAGATGAAGAACAAACATTAGTTATATTTGATGATGTTTCAAGCCAATTTAAAGGAAATAAAGCTTTAATTGATAAATTTTCACACATGGCGAAAAATCATAGACATATAGGATTATCTATAATTTTTTTATCTCAAAAATTTATGGATGTACCACACGGTGTAAGAACATGTATGGGATTTATGACAGTGTTTCAGTGTTCAAATTACAAAGAAAAAGAAACAATTTTCGATGAACTACCAGTAGATAAAAAAAGAATTGATGAAGTATATAATTATATATTTGATAATAAAGATGATGATGAAAAAACAGCGAGATATAATTTTTTATTTATAGATGCATCATTAAAGAAAAAAGGAAAAGTAAGAATTTTTAAAAAATTCAACGAATTAATATTATAAAAAATCTTATTTAAATTTATAAATATGCCTCAAGTGCAATCACAAAAACAGTCAGTACACGTTCATATACATGAACCAGTTAAAAAGAAAGTTACAAGAAAAAAAAGGAAAAAATCAGTTTCTTCAAAGAGTAGAACAAGATTTATTCACCCAGAACGTATAATAGTTCCACAAATTACTTATAGATACCCAAATCCATTACAACAACAACTACCACAACAACCACCACCACGAGTACAACACGCACCACAAGTAGATATAAGACGAGATATACCATTAAGAAGCACATTTCAACCATTAAGAACAACTTTTAGAAGTGACATAGACAACACACCAACACACGCACAAAGTGACGTAATAGCAAGATTTGAAGGAACAACACATGAAGATTTTCATGACAGCATACAAAGAGGTCAAGAAATGGCGGAACAAGCAACATTTGACAGTATACCGAGTGATATGAATTCTATTGACAGTTCTATAACAGGTTCTTCTTTTTCTCTACCAAGTGACGCAAGAACATTAAGCACACAAGCACCTTCTATTCCTGATTCTCATGAAGAACAAACAGAATTTATGTTCGATGATGACTCAATACATTCAGAAACATTTAAACCAAATACTTTCAAAGGTATGAGTGATAATTCATTAAATAAGTTGTTATTAGATTCAAAAGAATTTGCGGAAGATTTAGGAAAAAAAGAAGAAGAAGAAGAAAGAATTAAAAAGGAAATAGAACATTTTGAAAGATTAAAAAACGAGGAAGAAGAAGAAAGATTAAAAAAGGAAAAAAAAATGAAAGAAACACAAGATGAAGCAGAAGGTGTGATAGAATTAATGAAAGGATTGATTCCAGAGGAAGAAACACAAGGAGCAGAAGAAGAAACACAAGGAGCAGAAGAAGAAGAACCAGAAAGAGTATATAAAAGAGTTCAAAACAAAAGGAGACAAGAAATTAAAAGAGAAGCAGGAGTTAAAAATTTAAGTGAATTAAGAAAAAAATTCCCAGAATGGAAAGATAAAAAAAAATTCCCAGATGATAAAATATATACTTTAGTTTCAGAAAAATTAAAATTGCCAAAAGTGGAACCAGCAGGAAAAAGAAAAACAAAGAAAATTTAAAAAAATAAAAATCTAACATTATATATAATGGCGAATGTTTTAGGATTAAATCAAAATGATTTTAATTTTAAGAATATTGAAGCAGATGAAATAACAACAGATATTTTAACAGTGAATACAACAGTTAATATACCTGACGGAAGTTTAACTATATCAGATACAGCAGGATTACAAACAGCACTTGATAACGCAGGAGGTAACGAGACTTTACAAGTAGCCTATAATAACTCATCAACACAACCACAAATTGAATTAAGCACAAATGGAGCAATACAAATAAAAAAAGAAACAACTGTAACAAATGCATTAGAAATATTAAATGATTCATCAATAAAAAAAGCACATATTACGGGAGAAGGTGCTATAGATTGTACAAATTTAACACCTGATAGTATTATAAGTAGTGGTAATATAAGGGGTGATTCCATGACATGTGATAATTTATTAACATCAGATTTTATAACATGCACAGCAGATATTAACGGCGATAATATTATATGTACCGGAGATATAAGCACACGTGATATAACAAGTACACGTGATATAAATGGAGTTGATTTAACATTAACACAAGACATAAACGCACGTGATATAACAAGCACGCAATTAATAACATGTGATAGTTTAACAGTTAATACAACTGTGAATATACCTGCTGGTAGTTTAACAATATCAGATACCGCAGGATTACAAACGGCATTAGATACCGCAGGAGGAAACGAAACTTTACAAGTAGCATATAATAATTCATCACAACCACAAATTGAATTAAGTTCAAATGGAGCATTACAAATAGAAGGCGAACAATTTGTAGTTAATTGTTTAGAAATTCTTGATAATGGAGGAACTGAAACATTATCTTTATCTCAATTAGGACGTTTAACATGTAATGATATATATTCAAAAGGTGATATTAGCTTTATTAATCCAACAAATCCAGAAGCTTCAATTAATTATGATTTTGTTGAGGAATCTTTTAATTTTTATAGTGTGGGAAATTTTACAACACCAAAACTAAAAATTACAGCAAGTACAACAACTTTTAATAATGATGTAACAATTACGGATGATTTAACAATAGATACAGATTTATTATTTTGTGATAGTGGAACAGAACGTGTGGGAATTGGTACAGCGTCACCAGAAAGTAAGCTTCAAATAGTTGGTGCGCGTCAAGGCGTGCCAACTACTGTTGGCGTTCATATAGGTCATAGTAATGGAACAAATTATGGATTAGAATTATGTTCAATTTCATCTGCAGGAAGTGGTATAGATTTCACACAACCGAATATAAATAGAAAAGGTAGCATTGGTTATAATAATTCAACTAATATATTCACAATATCAACAAATAACAGCCAAACACAATTAACAATACAAGACGGCACAATTAACGCACAAGATAACAACATAACAACAACGGGTAATATTGACGCTAATTTAAACAGTACAAGGGGGCAGATAATGAGTTTTTTAGGTGAAGAGTCTACCCGCTTGGCAGTTAATACTTTTGATTTTAAATGGGGTAATGGACAGTCTTCTTCGGAATCTTTTGGTGTATGTCTACCATGTGATATGAAATTAAAAAGATTTGTATACCAAAACAACAATATAGCGGGAACAGCTTTCACAACATCCACATTTATTGTTTTTCGTGTGTGGTCGAATGGTGTTGGCACAGGTAATTATTTAATATGTGATTTTTCGGACACTTCACGAAGTAACATCACAAGAAGACGTTGTAAAGGTTCTTTTTCATCATCTTCAACATCATATATTCCCGTAGAAAATACAATAACAGACGCCGGCGACGGTTCACAAATATCACTTCAAACAATTACGTTTAATGGTCCCGGCTCAACAAACAACGACCACAGAATGAGCTTATTTTTTGAACAATTAGAAGATTTATAAAATAATCTTATCATAATATTAAATGATTGAACTTTTAACAATTACCGCAATATATAACGGTGTCAATTATATATATATGTTCGTATATTTTAAAGCAAGTATTCACGTATATATAGAATTAGCGAAAAAAATTCGTTATGTTGCTAAAATGGAAAAAAAACATAAAATTTTAAAAAAATCATTAACTGTTTATGAACATGCTAAAACAGCGAATGAATTCATTATAAATGCAAATATTATACGCGATAATATGCCAAAGAAAATAAACAAAAGAAATAAAAAAAAAAATCATGTAGAAGATATAAATAATAAAAAAATGTGGCGTCTTTATAGATACTTAATGTCCTATTTGGAAAATAGAGCAATACGAAGAGAAGAGCAAAAAAGAAAAAGAAAAGATAAAATACAACTTCTAATTAATGCAAGAAATAGAAGAGAAAAAAAAGAACAAGAACTAATAAAGGAAAAGGAAGGGGAACAAAAAGGATTTTTGAAATGTTCCAAATGTAAATATTACATTAGTTCTGATAAATTATTAACTGATATATCCGCAATGTCTCAAAAAATTATAAGTGTTTCAAAACCAAATGAAGCCCCTAAATTACAAAGTATGATAACTTCAAAAGAACCCGTTCATTTATATGAATTGGAAGAATACGAAGATGTTTTAAATTGTTGTGATTTAAAATGCCGAAATTGTAAGCGTGATTTCATATCAAATCTTTATATGTATGATGTTAATTCATGTGAAAGTATTATATACTTACAAGAAAAACGAAAAAATACCCCAAAAAATGAAGTTCAAGATTTTGAAAAGGATGTTCAATGTGTTTAATCATACCAATTCTTAAGAGAATGAGCATCTAAAATATTTTGTTTATTTTTTTTACCTTTTTTTATTACTTTTTTTTTGCCGAAAGGTGTTTTAAATTGTGATACTATGTCGCTTTCTGTTCTATGTATCTCAGTTTTATTTTTTAAAAATCGTCTATGTTCCTTATCTTTTACTTTGTTTTCTACTGGTGTTGTTGCTGGATTAAATACTTTTACTTCATCTACTGCGTTCGCAATGCTTTTAGAATGTTCCATACTATGTAGGGCGGTTCCGCCTCCGAAACTGTGACCTGTAAGTGAAATTTTTTCAGCCTCAGGGTGTGCCTTAATCATATTTTTTGTTTGTTTTACTCTGCTTTTATATTGGTCATCATCTCCCTTTAATCCTACCGCAAAAGTAGCATTTGACCCCCAATCACGCGCCTTTGATGAACCACGATGGTTTATAACTAAATGTTTAGTATCTTCATTATACATACCTAAAACATTATGATCACTATCTTTATGAACTTTATACCCTTTAAATTCATCCTCTAATTTCTGTTTTTCCTTCTTTTTTGGTTTCGCACTTAAATCATAATGCATATTGCTTAATTTTGCTAAATTTGATAATTCCATTTTAATTTTATTGTTATTTATATATATATATAATAAAATGTTTGGCAATAAGTCTCCAATTTCAAATAATGTTATTCTTGATAGAAAAAAATTCACACAAAATACAGTTGTTCAAAAAGCACCTAATGAAATTTCTTTTCCAAAAGAAAATTTTGAACCTTTAAACAGATTAGAACCAATTGAACCAATTAATAATTTTTATAAAGTAAATTTTGGTTCATTTTTATACAATCCACAAACAGGAGAATAAAAATAATATATATTTATATATATATAATGAGTTACATAAATAATACACCGTATTCATCACGATTAATTTATTTAGATAGTAGAAACAGCGATAAAACAGATAATAATTATAAATTTGTTTTTTCTTCAGATGTTGAAACACCATATGCAACAAAAATGATTTTATCGATTAGAGAAGTTAACATACCTAATATTATGCCTAATGTTATTACGGGAGTAAATGACACAATCGAAATTTTAGGAACTATTACAGGGTTACATACTTATACATTTAATCAACAATATTATAACGTAAAATCTTTTAAATCTGCTTTTGATGCTATGAGTGTTACTTTAGGTAATGATATAGTTGTAACATATGATAAATACACATTAAAATTAACTTTTACATCTCTTGTTGAAGATTTTACAATAACAACAAATACGAGTATGAATAGGATAGGTTGCGCAACTCCCGAAACTTCTTCAATTGGAGTATTAACATTAACAAATATTATGAATTTTGCAAGTGAGCCATATATTTTTTTAAAATCTTCTGTTGTATTAAGAAATATAAATAATTTAGGTGAAACATCTAATACTTTTTTAAGAATTCCTATTGGTACTGTACCATATGGAAATATATTATATCATGAACCACAACAACCAATTGAATATTTATCACAAGATACTTTTTTAAGACAAATTCAATTTCAATTAAAATCAAATGATGGATTAGATATAAATCTGGATAATCACTCTTTTCAAATAGTTATCCAAATATCTTATTTATATCCAAATGACGCAAAAATTTATAAAAATCCATTTGAGAAAGGAGGATTACATAAGCACCCTATGGATATGTTAGAAAATGAAATTAAAAAAATTTTGATTAAGGAAGAAGAAAAGAAAGAAGTTAAAAATGAGTAATCAAAAAAAATATATTTATAGTTATAAATTATAAAATAAACATAAAATGGGACATAATAAAAGAGGTCACAAGAAAAAACATAGTATTTT
>Ga0070753_1001679_pt1 | contig 12285 bp, 15 predicted proteins | sample VirMetDEL_Aug_31_FD_77441 | JGI IMG/M metagenome (GOLD analysis project Ga0070753, IMG submission 77441) | Aqueous microbial communities from the Delaware River and Bay under freshwater to marine salinity gradient to study organic matter... | ecosystem: Environmental > Aquatic > Marine > Coastal... | reverse complement strand
TAAAATGGTACGATACGACAAATGGCTAATTTTTATAAAAACTCATTTTATGATCCAAATACTACTGCCGCTGTGACAGTATATAGTTGTCCATCTAATTCAAGAGCAATTATTCAAAATATACAAATTACTAATGAAGGTGGATCAAAAGTATTACAAGCTAGTATTAATGATGCTTCAGCATCTACTGTTTATCAAATAGCTTATGCTTCTATCTCAGGACCTACTATTTGCAATTTAGCAACAGGACCTGTAGTACTAGAAGAAAGCGATTCTTTACGTTTACAATGTAATACTACTACTGCAGTGTCTGGAGTAGTGTCTATTTTAGAAATGAATAGGTCAGATCAAAATGGCTAAAAAATCTAAACTAGGTGTAGCTGAGATTGTTAAAAGAAATAGAATTAAAAGACCTGGTAGACATTCGAAAAAGCACAAAGGTAGAAAAAAAAGTGAAAGAGGACAAGGTCATCCTTAATGAAAACATTTATTATTATAGTAATGTTGTGTCATCTTGATCCTTTTGGACAAGAGGGCTGTATTCCTATGACTCCAAATCCTCAAGTATATTACAGTTCTAAAGAGGAATGTATGAAAGATGCACAAAATAAAGTAGATGATATGGAAACTGTTGCGATATATAATAGTATACAAATTACTCAACTTTATTTTAATTGCATAGAAGAAAAAAGAAAACCAGTTACTTAATCACATATAGACAAATATGTGTAAATGATTTAAATAATATATTATGAAAACAATAAACATTAACGGAGAAGAAGTTCCTGTATTTCCTGCAAAAACAGAAGAAGAAATAAAGAATAAAAGAACAGGACAAATATATGCTACCAAAACTGATTTTGATTCTGATGTTGCTAATCCCAACACTGACACTACTGTGGATGATCTACAAATTAATCAAAAAATAACAGTTGCATCTTTACAGGTTTTTGGTAAAAGCAGCTAATGCAACCATACGGCGGAACAGAAATTCAATTTGATTATTTAAAAAAATACGTAGATTACGGATTATTAGATAGTGTTCAAATAACAACCTCTGTTCCTGAAAAAGAACCATTAGATCCTATCAAACCAAATATACTTTGGATAAAAAATTCTTATGATCAACCTAATCTAGCTCCATGGTTTAAAGATAAATCTAATCATTCTAAATATGATTGGTATGTATTTAATAGTCATTGGACTTATGAAAAGTATAGATATTATTTTCAAGTGCCTGAAGATAAATGTACTGTAATTAAAAATGCTATTGATTATGATGAATTAGTATTAAAAACTGATTTTACACCTAAACCTAAAATAAAAATGTGTTACATCTCAACTCCTTGGAGAGGTTTAGAAATTGCTTTAGCAGCTATGGAAGGAATTAAAGATCCTGATATTACGTTAGACGTATACTCAAGTACTATTATTTATGGACAATCTTTTCATGATCAAAATGATAAAGGCTATCAAAAGTTATATGAAAAAGCCAAATCTTTACCTAATGTAAATTATATGGGTTATTGTAAACACGATAAATTATTAACAAAACTTCATGAGTATGACATTAATTGTTTTCCAAGCATTTGGGAAGAAACTTTTTGTATATCTGCCATGGAATCGTTAGCCGCGGGTCAAATGTTAATAACCACGGATCTCGGTGCTATACCAGAAACTTGTGCTGAATTTCCTGTCTATATTCCTTATACTTCTAATAAAAAGAATTTAACCATACAATTAGCAGAAGCTATTTTACAATCAAAAGAAATATTAAAAGAAGATATTTCACACGGTTTAAAATTCCAACAAGATTATTATAAAAGATTTTATGATTGGAATATTATAGGAAATTTTTGGACTAATTTTTTAAAAGGAGTGATACATGTCAAACGTAACCAAAAATAGTTTAATGATATGTACTCCTGTTCATTCAGATGTATCTATTCATTTTATGAGAGCTTGTTTAGATTTACAAAAAGAATGTGTACTAAACAAAACTAAAATAACATTTCAATTAATGAAAAGTAGTTTAGTTACTCAAGGTAGAAATTTATGTGTGTCTGCATTTTTAAATTCAGATGCAGATCATATGTTGTTTATAGATTCTGATATAGAATTTACTACTAGATCTGTATTTAGATTACTTAAATCAGAACATGAAGTTAGTTTAATTGCTTACCCAATGAAAACAATTTCTGAAGAAAAGTTTAGAGAAGATTTTACAAAAAGACCAGATGCAAATACAAATACTTTAGGTCAAATATTTCCTGTTTCTTTTTCTAATCCAGAAGACATAAATATAAAAGATGGCTTTATAGAAGTGGAAAAAGGACCTACTGGAATGATGATGATTAAACGATCTGCTTTTGATAAATTAATTGAAAATTATTCAGAATTAACCATTAATCAATCTACTTTAGTGAATGGTAAAATGGAACCTAGAAAAAATTACTATAACTTTTTTGATACTTATTGGAGTCCTAAAAATAAAACTTATATGGGGGAAGACTTTTATTTTTGCAAATTATGGACTTCTATAGGTGGTAAAATATACGCTTTAGCTGATGAATCCATAAGCCATATTGGCGAAAGACATTATACAGGCACTCTTAGAGACGAACTTATTAAAGTAAGCTGATATTGATTATCTTACCTATAAAGGTTAAAATATCCATAATTAACTGGTATAATATTTAAATATGGATCCATTTACAATTGCATTAGCTACGTTCGGCGTACAAAAACTTAGAGGAAAATCAACTAGAACAGCTCTTAAAGATGCTGCTACCATGTTTGGTATTGGACAACTTGGTGGAATGGCTGGAATTCCAGGTGTACAAGCATTTGGTTCAACTTCTATTCCAGGATTTTCAGGAAACTTTATTGGAGGACCTGCTGCAGGAGCAATGGGACCAGTTCCTTCTGTTGGACAACAAGTCGCAACACTTCCAGAAACTATGACAAGCGGAATTAAAAGCTTAATAGGAACATCCGAAGTTAGAAACCCAGTGACAGGAGTTCTTGAAACTCCAGGATCTGGATTTATGGGATTAAGCACAGGAGCAAAATTAGGACTTGGTTTAGCTGGAACAAGTTTATTAAGTAAAGAAGAAAAACCTGAAATACCACCAGGCTATACAGAAGAAGATTATGCAAGAGAAAGAGCAAAAGCAAAAGAACAGGTAAGTAATTTAGGATCAAGAGCAACTTATACAAACACAATATCTGGTAGTCCTTACGATTATACTAGCAGTGGTATGTATGCATTTAATCAAGGTGGTATTGTTAATGCTTTACCAAGATATGCTACAGGAGGAATTAATTATTTACCATCTAAAACTGATCATGATGAAAATGATGTACATAATTATATAAGAGCAGAGGGTTATGTAGAAGATGGATCAGGAAATGGTAATAAAGACGAAGATACTATTTTAGCACAATTAGCAGATGGTGAATTTGTATCAAGAGCAGATGCTATTTTAGGTGCTGGTATTATGGAAGGAGCTTCTCCTTCTAATATGAAAGATATGAGAAAAAAAGGAGCGGCATTCTTTTATGATCAACAAGCAAAATTTAAAAGAGTGTACGATTTATTAAATGCAAGCAGAAAAGATAATTAAAAAAGAGATTGAAGTATTACCTATTTCTCCTTCTCAAATAGAAGGCGTATGGCCGTTATGCACATTTATGATTGCAGAAGCAATTAAATACAGTGGTAATTATGCAGAACCAAAACATATTAAAGATTTATTACTAACAGGAGAAAATCAATTATTTTTAATATTTGGATCTGATGATGGAATTGAAAATAAAATATTTGGTTTAGCAACAACTAGAATTTTTCATAATCCTAATTATGCTGAATTACAAGGTTTAATTTGTACAGGAAAAAGAATGGATTTATGGGAAGAAAAATTAATTAATACATTAGAAACATTTGCTAAACTTAATGGTTGTAAAAAAATTAAAGCATTAATGAGACCAGGGTATAAAAAAGTAATGCCTAAATACGGTTATAAAATGAAACACATTGAATTTGAAAAGGAGTTAAACTAATGAGTATATTTGGCGGCGGAGGCGGCGGAGGAGGCGGCGGTGGCGCTTCTTCAGGTACTCAAGTAACGATAGCTAGGGAAGCACCAGAAGTAGAAAGTAGGAAGCTGGCTTTATATGATGAAGCTGCTAAACTTGCTCAAACTCCAATTTCTGTTCCTTCTTATCAAGTAGCTGCACCTAGTGCATTACAACAAGCTGGATTTCAAGCTGCTGGAACATCGGGTTTAGGACAACAAGCATTAGGACAAGGTATTACAGCAACGCAAGCAGCGATGGCGGGTCCTAATATAAATCAATTTTTAAATCCATATCAACAATATGTTACTGGAGAAATTGCAAGACAAGGTCAAATGCAACAAAACCAATTAGCAGCACAAGCGGTACAAGCAGGTGCATTTGGTGGTGGTAGAGAAGCAGTACAACAAGCAGAATTACAAAGAGCAACACAAGCTAATATTGGACAAGCTATGGCTTCTGGTTTTCAAAATGCAGCACAATTAGCTTCTCAACAACAACAACTTCAATTAGGTGGAGCTCAACAATTAGCTGGTTTAGGTGCACAACAACAAGCAATGCAACAAGCAGATATTTCTAGTATGTTGCAAGCTGGAGGAATTCAACAACAACTAGCACAACAGGCTTTAGATGCTCAAAGACAAACTCAATTAGCACAAGCTTATGAACCTTATCAAAGAACAGAATTCTTAAAAGGTATTATGACTAATTTACCTACAACTCAAAGTGCTGTCACAGCAACCACGGCTCCTGGATCTAATCCTCTCGCACAAGCAGCTGGGGCTGGTATCGGTGCATACGCAGCTTACAACTTAGCGCAGAGAAAATAATGGATGAGATTTTAAACCGAAAACTATTTAGACACAAAGCACAAATCCTAAAAGGAGAAGTGATTAAAAGACAAGTGGGAGGTATGTCTGGTCCACCTCAATCACCTTTTACTTTGACTGGAATTAAACAAGCTTTTCAAACATCACCTTTATTGCAGACCTTATATGATCCAAATAGAAGTGGTTTATATAACGCTTTGAATGTAGTTAATCCATTTAAAAAATTACAATTTGTATCTAGAGTACCTGGAGCAATAGCTTCAGGATATAAAGCTTTCTCTGCTGCACAAAAAGCTAGAGGATTATCAAGAGCACAACAAATAGCTAGAAAATATCCTAGAACTACGGCTGGTTTAGAATATGGAACAGCAGGTTTATTTGGACTTGAAGGAGCTGGAGATATTATTGAAGGAGTAAGAGAAGGTGATTATGGTCAAATTGCTCAAGGGGTAGGAGAAGTTGGTTTAGGTGTTTCTGGTATTGGTCCTGCAGGAAGATTAGTGGGCTACGGTAAACAAGCTAGAGGAATTAAAGCTTTAAGAAAAGGAGAGACTGCTAAAGGTAGTGAACTATTAGCTAAAGGAAGACAACAATCTGTAGCTGCTAAAGAATTTGAAAAAGGTAAATTATATCAACCAGGTAAATCATTAGGATTAACTTTAGCTGGTGCTTATTTAGCTGACGAAGATGCAGGTGCTGAAGGTTTAACTGATTCAGGTAATGTTAAATTAAGTGATGCAGCTGATATAGAAATTAAAAAATGGGAATCCGCTAATAAAACACAATTAACACCTACTCAAAGAGCAGAAGCTAAAAAAAGATTAATTCAATCTCAGCTACCTAAAGAAGATTTTACTGATTATTTAGACGGTGGAGTTAAATCAGAACTGAGTACTAAATCAGCTATTGGTCGAAACGATCCTAGCAACCCGTCTCACGATGATGATGCCATTACCTTAGCTACGAATAAAGATAATCAAGCAAAACAAGGTAAACAATTAGCTACAAAATTAGCATCTGGTAAAAGTAAAGATGCACAAGAATTTGCAAAATTCTATTCTCAAATAAAAGAATTAACAGGAGAACAAGATAATACAGGTGATCTATTAATGCTTAAGTTTGCATCTGGATTATTGTCAGGCAAGACAGGACAATCAGGTGTAAGAGGTTTTATGGATGTAGTGGGACAAGCTACAGGACCTGTTATTGATACAGCCATTGCTTTAAATCAAAAAGAAAATGAAAACAGAAAAGATTTAGCTACAGCTTATTTGAAAGCTAAAAAAGATACAACTAATGCTTTTGCAGTTACTAATGATAGATATCATTATCTAGTAAAAGACCGTAACGCTCTAGGTGGTCAAAAAGTTGTTGAACGAGCTAGATTTAAAGAAGGAGCTTTGGCTGGTTATGATGCAGAAAGAGTACCAACAACAGATGGTAAGTTTATGTATCAACAAGTAGATTATAATCCAGCAGATTTACAAATAGAAAAAAATCCTAAAATTCTAGATGAACGAAGAGCTCAAATGGAAGGACTAGGAACAACTTATAAAATGGCTTCTTTGATTTATAAAATGCCAAGCAATTTATTAGGTACTCCAGGTAAAATTAAATTACTTAAAGAAGATGTTCTTGGTGGTATGGAAGCTTTAATTGTTTCAGAAATAGGAGGTGGAAGATATGATAACTCTGAAGATGCTGTTAGAGATAGAATTTTAAAAAATGATAAAGAAGCTATTGCAAAATATGAAGCTGAAATTAAAAACAAAGTTAAAAAAGCTATACCTATTTTTGGAAGACCGACAGATGCTGAGTTAGCAAAATTAACAAGAGCAGCTAGAATTGAAACAACTTTAAAATATGCATATGCAAATGCTTTAAAAGATACAGATCGATTAACTGAGAAAAATTTAGAAGACGCTGGTAAACAAACTAATATCTTTGGTTTCTTTACTTCACCTAAAAGAGTTAAAGAAAATTTCTTCCAACTAGCAAAAGATGCAGATAATCATTTTAAAACACAAGTAAAAAGAGCACAAGCTTCAGGAGAAAGTAATGTGTATATAATAGATACATATAGTTATATGCCTTACATTCAACAATATAATCAAAAACATCAAGATAAATTATTAAGAGAACAAGTAAAACAAAATTTAAATCCGATTATAGGAAGTATTAAATTACAATAATGGCTACACTTGAAGAATTACAATCTGCAATTGACAATAAAACTTTAGATACTCGTAATCTAAATAGAGAACAACGATATGCAGTTGATGAATTATTTAAAGCAGGCGAATTAACAGGTTATGAGTCAATTGATCAATTAGACACAGAAATTGAAACAGTTGCTGATAAGTTAGCAGAACAAAAAACAAAACAACTACAACCTTTTGAAGCTGCAACAGGTATTGGTAGAGCAGGTACAGAATTGGTTGGAGAAGTAGCTGGAGGATTAATTCCTTGGATTAAAAATAATAAAGCAGTAGCAGAAGAAATGATTAAAGGTTTTGGTCAAGCTCAAATGGGTATGAATGAGCAAGGCTTACAAGCTTTAAGAATTAAAGGTTATCAATTTGATAAATATTCTAAAATGTTACAAAACTTACCTGTTATTAAAGGTTTTAAATTATTGAGAGGAGCTGCTAGTGTTGTAGGAAAAATGGCAGATGGGTTTAGAACTTTAAGTAAAACAGGGGGTTCACAATTAGTACAAACAGAATTTAAATCCATTGCAGGTTCTGTAGCAGGTGCAGGAGGAGGTTCTTTAGCTTTTGATGCAGCTAATTTTGCAACAGATTTTGGTGCTGCAGTAGAACAAGATTTAGCTAATGTAACTGATGATGAGATTAGAAAGCTGCCACCAGTAGAAAGAGCTGTTGTTCATGCTACTCAAGCAATGAAAAACGCTGCACTATGGAACGCTGGAGCATTTGCTTTAGGTCCTTTATTTGGTTTAGCTGCGGGAGGTGTTAAAAGTGCATTAGGTTTATCAGGAAAAGATGCAGAATTAGTAGCTAGATACTCAAGAGAAACTGGTGTTCCTACTAATTACATGGCTTTAATTAATGCAGAACAAGGATTTTTAGCTAGAGGAGCTAAAAACATTTTAAAAACTATTGGTATTTTTCCGTTAGTTGCTGGTCCAGGACAAGCTTTTCAAAGACAAATTGAACGTGAAACATTTACTGCAATGTTAGATCACTTGGAAGCAGGAGCTCCATTGGCTCATGCTGAATTATTAGGATATGGAGCTTTAAAACAAATTAAAAATAACTTTAAACAATATCATGACATGATTGGAGTTAAATATGATTATGTTATGAAAGAAGCAGATGCAATAGGTGCTGGTCAAAAGGTAATCCCTATTACTAATATTAAAAAAACAACTGAAAAAATTGTTAATGAATTAAATTCTATGTATCCACAAATGAATTTTGAATTTAATAAAACAGTAGCTCAATTAACTGAATTTGATGATCCTTTAGTTAAATTTGTTTCAAGTTTAAAAAGTTATACAGACGGTTATGAATCAGGCTTAACCGCAAAAGAATTTGTAGGTTTACAAAAAATGTTAACAGGAGCTTACAATCAAACTAGAATTTATGATCCAAGAGGATTAGTAAGAGAATTACGTTTTGCTATTGAAAAAGATTTTAATGGAATTGCAAATCCAGAAAGTATTCAATCATTATTAACTTCTAAACCATTTAAAGATAATTATGACAACTTAGTACAAACTCAAGGTAAAGAAGTAGCGGATCAATATCTACAAAAAAGTGTTCAAGACTTACAAAGTTTACAGAAAAGTTTATTGTCAGCTAATACCTTTTTTACAGATGTTATTAGACCTTTTCAAAAAGGACCTATTCAAAGAAGTTTAGAAAAAGTAGATAAAAATGTTTTTGAGAACGTAGGTTTATTAGGAGTAGTAGGTGATAACTTAATTATGCCTGATGAACTATGGAGTAAATCTATTAAACAAATAATGACTTCAGGAAGTCCTAAGTCTATTCAACAACTTAAATATATGTTGGGTTATGAAAAAGGTGGTGTTGGTAAAGATATATTTGACAGATTTAAATCATTATATGTCTTTGATGCTTTTCAACATGCGTATGCTAAAAAACCAACTGTAGGTGCAGATCCTTTATTTGATTTAATGGAACAAGCACAAGCAAGAGGAGTTATTAAAGATACTGTTGATGAAGCAAATAGAACAGTTGCACGATCCTTACGAAAAGAACAATTTGTAGATCCTGAAAGATTAATTAAATCGGGATTAGGAGAAACTAAATTTGTAGATATGAAGTATCAAGCAGATAGCGTTGCAGATTTTGATGTTAATAAATTTAGACAAAATTTAGGTTTAACAGGAACTAATGTGGGACCTTCTGAATATAGAGCTGCTAGAGAACGACTAATTGAAATTTATGGTGGCGGTAAACAAGGAGAAGAAGCATTTAAAGGTTTAGAAAAAATTCTAAAAGTAATGGAAGCAAATCAATCCTATACAATTGGAGATACATCTTCATTCATTCAAAGAAGAGCAATGCTTGGCGGAGTTAAATCATTGGCTGGAGGTGTATTAGTATTTAGTACAGCAGGACCTATTACATCATTAGGTTTAATTTTAGCAGCTCGAATGGCAGGATCTGTATTAACAGATCCTAAAAATGTTAAAGGCATGGCAGGTGCTTTAGATGTTGCCTTTAATTTAGAAAAAAATGGTAAAAAAATTGGATTATCTACAAGAAGAATGGTGGCTCAAGCATACAATGCAGCTTTAGCAGAAGATAAAGATGCACCTAAAGTAGATCCAGATTTAATTAATATTAATGAAATAAGAGATTACTTATTGCAAAAACCAACTCAACAACCAGTTGCCTACTTTAGTATAAACGGATTGGATAAGAAAGAAAGAGATAGAATGTATCCTGAAGCAGAAGCAATAAAATATACTTCTCCTACTGATTTAGCATCAGGAAATAATTTTATTAGAGGTGCTGCAAAAGCAAAAGAATTAAATACACAAGCAGGTATGATGATGGCACAAGCATCACAAGCACCTGTAGCACAACAAGCACAAGGACAAGCACAACAACCTACTATGGCTCCAGCGCAAGCTCCGCAATCTGATCTTGCATCAACTCCAGGTGGTTATGAAGCTGTGTTTCCAAATGATCCACTAGGAAAATTAATTGCGGAAAGAGGAGCTGTAAATGCGTAGAGATAGATCAGCATTACAACGAATAGACTCACATGAAAAACTTTGTAGAATTATGCAAAAACAAACATTTAAAAAAATAGAAGCACTCGAACAACGAATCTGCAGGATAGAGAAGTGGATTATTGGTGGGCTGTTTGCAATTCTTTTAGCAGTGCTTTCTAATCATTTTAATTAAATCTATGAAAGGTATTAAAGCATTTATAAAACATTTAAGAGAAGAAGCACCTGAAGATCATATACTTGCGTACATTAGTAAAGATGAAGCTAAATTATTAAAAAGTAGAGGTGGTTCTGGTAAACCACATAAATATGGTATTTTAAGTTTCTTTGCATCTAGTCCAGGGGACACAGGTGGAGCAGGTGGAGCGGATGGAGCAGGAGGAAATGATGAAGGTGGTGGAGGTTCTGGAGATACTGGTGATATGGGTTCAGAAGCAGCTAATGTTGCATCTACTAACGCAGGAGCCGCTTCCGTAGGGGCTGGTAGTGGTGGTCCTACAGATCCAGGAATAGCTACAGATACTATTACTGGTTATGGAAATAACTATTCAGCAAACATGGCAGCTTATGGTCCATTAGGTTTTGCAATGCCTGGATTGGGGTTAATAACAGGTATTCAAACATCCATACAAACTAATAAAGCTAGAGAAATGATGGGTCTTCCTAATCCAAAAGCACCAATGGGAACAACAGAGAGTGGAACTGATAGACCATTAATACCAGCTACTCCTTACATACCAACAGCACCAGTTTCTAATGAAGTACAACCTAAACAAAACTTTTTTAATTTAGGTATTGTTCCCTTGCTTTTAGGAAAATAAGTGATATAGATAACGAGTGAAAATCATTCGTGAAAATACTAGTTTTATTGTTACCGATTTTAAATGGGAAAAACAATACGATTATCCTCAATATACAAGACAAGAGGAACACGGCGCACGGACCTACAATGTAGGTGAACTAAAAGTCCCTTCTGTAACTACCATATTATCAGCTACTCAATCTGAAGATAAAAAAGCATCTTTAGACGCTTGGAGAGAAAGAATTGGTTACGAAAATGCCAGATTACAAACCTTACAAGCAGCTACTAGAGGAACTGAAATGCATTATGTTTTAGAAAATTATGTAAATAAAATAGCCTATTTAAACTTATCTAGTAAAGGAGCTGAAGCTAGAATGATGGCTCATGCAATCATAAATCATATATTAGGGCCTTTAAAGGTTATTTATGGGAGTGAAGTAAGCCTACGATATGAAAATAAATGGGCTGGTAGTACTGATTTAATAGGTTTATATGATGAAAAACCTTATATTGTAGACTTTAAACAATCTAATAAACCTAAAAAGGAAGAATGGATTGAAGACTATTACTATCAAATAGCTGCCTATTCTTTGGCTCACAAAAAACATTTTGGTCCTATTCAAGGAGGTTTAATAGCTATGTGTACTCCAAATTTAGTTTGGCAACGATTTGAGATGGATCAAAATAAGTTGTCTGAATATGAAGACAAGTGGTTTGCAAGAGTAGAAAAATATTATAAAATGCATGAATGAAAGAAGGATTATTAGTTCACAAGCATCTTATCATTCGAGCTGAAGCTGTCAGTCCTCCCATGGACGAAAAATACCTTACCGATTGGCTGCATGAATTTATTAAATCTATTAATATGAAAGTATTAATGGGACCTTACGTAATTTACCACAATGTTCCAGGAAACCGCGGCATCACAGGTGCTGCTATTATTGAAACTTCACATATTGTCATGCACGTTTGGGATGAACCAAATCCTGCTTTAATGCAATTTGATGTATACTCTTGTGGTGAATTTGATCCATATGTCATTTGTAAAAAAATACAAAAAGATTTTGAAATTACTAAAATAGAATATAAGTTTTTAAATAGAGAAACTGGTCTTCAAGATATTGGTGGTGGATACTTGAAATAAACGCATATCTGATATACCATTTAGGTATGACAAGAGAACGATTAAAAGATCTAATATTACAAAACAGTTTGTTAAAAGATAGAACAAACAAAAATAATATTTTGTTTTCAAGCAGAAAAGAAGTTGAAATAAATGGCAACGGAACTTCTGGCTATACTTTAAAGAACGGTAGTAATAAAGGAAAAGTTTTAAAACATTT
>Ga0070753_1001678_pt1 | contig 12287 bp, 12 predicted proteins | sample VirMetDEL_Aug_31_FD_77441 | JGI IMG/M metagenome (GOLD analysis project Ga0070753, IMG submission 77441) | Aqueous microbial communities from the Delaware River and Bay under freshwater to marine salinity gradient to study organic matter... | ecosystem: Environmental > Aquatic > Marine > Coastal... | reverse complement strand
TTAGAACTTTAGAGCCTCTTGAGCCGATTAGTTTTTGTGATTCAGTCATTAGTTAGGTATTTGGCACTTGTTATAATCGTAAGGTTGAGTAATAGAAAGAACGCAAGAATGCCCGCTTACTTTGTCATCGAATCGCTCGGTAAACGGTTCAAGCGTTACGCTCGGTTGAATGTTTAAATCAGTAGTATGTAACTGCCTGAAGTAAGCCACAAAGTCAAGCAATACTTGAATTGTGTCGCTCATAACTTCTTGCTCGTTTTCTTCTCCCGGAAGAACCCGGTCCATTGCTAAAAGTCGAATGTTGTAGGTGAGTGTTCGCTCAGAAAGTACCACGCTCTCTTCGATTGCCCACAGAACTAAATAGTCAAGTTCTTTAGGGTTGATTTCCCAAACGTCCCCGTGTCCGTACTGCTTCACTTGCAGATGAGCCGTTGCTTGGTTTTCGATTAGGGTTAGTATTTCGTTTAGCGTCAACATACTTCTTTAGCTTCGCTTGATTGCGTCTACTTGCGTTTATGCTCATATTTGTCCTCCAATGAAATATACTTTTTGCGACCGCCTAAAAACATTCCAGTCGTGTAAGTTCGAGTATCGGGTTGGATAGTATCAAGCCCACTATTCGGGTTCGCATAAGCCGGGTAGTCCGTTTCGTTTTCCAACAAGAAAGAAACAAGTCTTTCCGTGTACCATTCCGCTTTGTCTCGGTAACGCTTTGAAATAAAGTTAATCTCATCAAGTGAAGCGTTGGAACTGTTCTCAGAACTTTGTTGATGTAGTCCTTTGTTTAAGAACTTGTAACTAATCGCAGTCGGTGCTTCGGCTTGAACCCAGTAAAGTAAAGACGGTTGAATGTAATCTTCGAGAAGCGTCTCGTTTGCAGTCGTTAGGCTTGACGTTGTAATTTGAGTTTTTAGTTCATCGTACAAAGTCGTCCCTATCTTGTGTTGAATGTGAATGTCCTGACACATTAGAACAACTGGTCGCAAGTATTTAAAGTCAATATTCTCGTGCAGAAGAGTATTGTCCTTCAAGAAAGTCTCCGATATAAATAGAACGTTAGCCATTACTTCTTAATTCTCATAAGTTGTTGCTCCCAGTAGTGTCGGCAATGGTAAGACTTGCCCCAAAAGCCACCGCCTCGCATCCAAACGTTACGGTTCTGACTAACGCCTAAATTCTGAATCTCGGTTAGTTTCCAAGTTTTCCCTTCCTTTCGGAGTTCAAGCATATCTTCGCAGAACTTTCTACTCGTTGGAATAAGGAAGTCAGACTCAATGCTTCCGTCTTGTCTGCCTCCAGCTTCAGGTCTCAAAGCATAGAAGTAACGAATTACAAACTCCTCCTCAACTGGTGGTATTTCCTCAAGTAGTCGTTCGCCTTCTTCGGTTACTTCAACCAATCTTTGAGTTGAGTCGAGAACTTCGTCTATTGCTATCTTAATGGCGTTCGCTTCGTTCAATGCCTGAAGTCCAGCCATAACCCTCTCAATTGAAAGTTGTAACTGCTCTGCGATTGCGATAAACGGAGTCGATGGGTTCTCTTTTAATACGTTCAGAATAGCCGTATCAATCGGGTCTACTTCAGCAAACCAATACTTTCGATTAAGTTCCTCGTGTAGTTTCGCGGAGGTTTCACTTTCAAAGTTTAACGCCTTGCCGTTTCCTACTGGCTCGTAATCCGTAGAGCCGCAGTTCTTAAAGTATTCAATTAGAATAGCGTCCTCGTCTTGCTTCTCAAATACTGAGCGCATCTCTGCCGCCACGTTCTCAGGTATAACTTCGCCCGTAACCGTAGCCCTTGCAGTCTCAGGAGTGAATCCGTACAACTCGGTAAGAACTGAGATAGCCGAAGCTTCTGCGATAAGTCCCTCTTTAACGTTTTGAAGTAGTGTAATGATTCCAGTAACACCACCGACAGAGCCTTTAAGTGCAGCCTGAGCGTCTTTGGTCTTGCTGTCAACCGTAGAATCCTCCTCAGTTTGAACAACTTGTAGCCCTACTTTCTCACGTATTTCCGATTCTGTCATTACCGAAGTAACCGTTGCCTCTGAGAATTGAACGCTTATCGGTTCGGTGTCTTGAATGTATAGGCAGTTTTTCAAGCCTTGCAAAGCCGCCAACTCGTTGAACACTCGCTCAATGAATTGTTGACGGTTGTTTACATAGGTGTTTTGGAACAACTCAAAGGAGTCTACCAACTGGTTTCGGCTTGTAAATATTCCGTCCTCCTTGATTCCGAATAGTGCCGGGTCGGTTACTTGATGCCCCGCGTAAATTTCACGTTGTACGGTCTTGTTTAGAATATCAAAACGCTTGTCGAAGTCGTTACCGTTTAACTGCTGAATCTCTACTCCTCTGTCTCTTGAGTCCGCGAAGTTTAACACTATTGAGTTAGCGTTATCCGTTCCCGTGAACTTGTCCTTTATCTGTCGCTCGATTTCCTCTTGTTCCTCTTGCGTTGGTTCTCCATTGTAAAAAGATACAATAGTGCCACCGACAAAGTTGTTCTTGACCGCGTTTAAATGGAAGTTTGCAATCTCAACATCGAGTTCAATGTAACCCGTTGAACCTAAGTAGGTCGGTAGTGGGTAGTACTTGCAGTCAGGAGAGTAACCTTTAACGTAAAGTAACTGTTTGCCGCTTGGGTTCTTCCAGTCAAAAGCGTCAATCTTCTCAACTACTGGGTTATGCTTTCCCCAATCTTCAGAATAGTAATAACAAGAACCGTCCTCGTTGCTTCGATACCTTGCAAAGTCTGCGTGATAAATAGCCGCAATCTTGTCGTTAAGCTGGTTGTAAACAATCTCAAGAGCAAAGCCGTTATAAAGTTCGTAATCGAGTGCGACCTTCTCCAAGATGTCGTTTAAAGACTCGTATTGGTTAGGCTCCTCAACGAACTGTTGAAGCCGTGCAAGTCCAAGCGTGTCGAGTCCTTCCTTGTCTATTGCCCAGCCCTGACCGACAACATAATCCTTTTTGGAGTTTATAATCGCGTGGTTTTTCGCGCTTCTTCTGTAAAGGTTCAGAAGGTACTCTGGGTAACGGTTTTTGTATTCCCCTTCATCTCCGAATAGAATCCAATCCTTTCCCCTTGCCTCCTTGAAGGTCGGCACTTTGTGCGCTCCGAAGTTCAATACTTTAAGACCCATAAACTACATAAGTTGAGTTACCGCCTGAGTAGCTGGTAACTGGTGTTTGTGTTCCCGTTACTTTCACAATTCCGCTTTCTAATTCTAACAACCCAGTCGGGTCAAGGTTTGAACTTGAAGAGTTAGCATAAACAAAATATCGCCATTGTCCTTCGGTTGGTAGTTCGACCTCCGCGTTCAAGTTGTCAGGGCTTGTCTGTTCTGTAATTGTGAACTTGTTAAACCTTTCGGGATATGCGCTTGAATCCGTTGCAATGCAATACTTTACTGCCTCCGTGTTATCCGATTGGAACTTGAAGAGGTAATAGGTAGCCGTGCCTCTCTCGGTGAGAGTTAAGGCTATCTCGTTAGCACTATTTCGTTCGATGTTTATCAAACCGCTAAAACAACGTATTCGATGTCCACGTCTGCCGTGTCAGCTTGTGCCGTTATCTCGTCAATGTCAACGTAAGCACTAAACGCACTCGCAGAAGTGTTAGCGTCCATTGAACCAGTCGAAAGCATAAAGGTCGCTCCAGCATCAACTTTAACGTCTGCCGTCTCCGCTCCGCTATTTTTAAACCTTACGCGAATGTGGTTAGTGTTGTCGAGGTTCGTGATTCGGATGTAACGAATTGACGCCCTTACAAACTTACCTTGCCCGTTATTGGTGTTCAGTTCAATAACGTCTGTCTCGCCCGATGAGTCGATTGTCATAACTCTACGGTCTGCCTCTGCCACGTTGTCGATTGTGCGCGTATGCGTTCCTCCTCTGTCAACTCCTCCGAGCGTTAGAGATTCAACTATTTGAACCGTTGCGGTTGCTGGTGTTACGGTCGATGCCATTGTGCTTTTTATTTAAATAGCAAAAGTTTGTTTTTGTGCCACATTAAAAAGAAAAGCCCCGACCGAAGTCAGGGCATCTCCAACAGAACTATGAAAAAGAACTCTCAATAGAGAGTGAGCAAAGATAGCTTTTTAATTCGTAATCGAAGCCGCGTCAGAAGCTGAAATTGAAACCATTGGTTCGCTTTCCATTCCGCTTAGTGTAAGCGAAAATCCTGAAAGGTCAGCGAAAGCCGTTCCAGTCGCTGAAGTTCCAGCGTTTAACTCAAGACCGTTTTCGTAACCAACAATCCAATAAGAACCGTCATTCGTCTCAACGATTGCAACAAGGCGCTGTTGAGCAAGTAGCTTAATTTCGTTTCGTTTGTTAACGTCCAACTTTGAAAGAACAACCACAACTTCAGGAGTGTAATAAACCGTTCCGTTTTGTGAAGAACCGTTAATCGTTTCCGTCATTGAAGAAGTTTCCTTCAGTTGCTCGTATTTGTAGAAAGTAGCCGTTGCTGTTATCGAAGTAATTGCTCCAGCCGTTACAACTGGAGTCAACGCAAGATAGTCGTCAAGGTTTGCAAAGCTAACGCTCTTCACTCCGCCAACTGCGTCGCGGCAGTCAAGGTCAAAACCCGTTGTTAATGCACAAGAAGTGTATGCCATTTTGTTTTTTTTTTGGAGTGAAGGGGCGACCGAAGCCGCCCCGTTAAATTAGATATTGATAACCGATATTTGGTCTGGGAACGCCACTTGTGCGCCAACTGTCATTTCGACCGCAATTTTGAATTTACGGTCATCTTGAGAGTACCAAGATTCGATGCGTGAAGCATCTTCTTCCAAGTCCATTCCAATGAACATATTGCTAGTACGAGCAAGGTAAACATCCTCAGTTCCGCTAAGTCCGCTTGTAGCTTGGATTCTCAAGTTTGTTCCCGGCATAACCATTGACAAACCACCCATTTCAGTTTGGTAACCTTGTAGCTGACCTCCATCGCTTACGAAAGAACCAAGACCGTTTTGGATTCCAATGGCAAGGCTTCTGAATTTAGTTGCAGATACGAATACAACTGCGTCATCGCTCTCAACAACTGCATCCGCAGCCGCTTCGTAAACTCTCTGAACTGCCTCAAGCATCGTTGTGGCGTTAAGTGCAGTCAATGGCGTACCCGAACCGTGGTTAGCGGTGTTTGCATCGATGTAAGAACCTCCAAGAATCGCGTCACGGAAACCGTTAAAGAATTGGAAGTTACCCGAACCAGTAGGAAGTGATGAAGTCGGAGTTGAACCAACAGACTTCCAAATCATTTTTTCCAACTCAGCCGCAATCTTGCTTACTAAGTAATCAGAAAAGAACTCCTCGAAAGGAATAGCTTCTTGGTGCGCTCCGCTTGGAAGTTGAGTTCTAAGGTAGATAGCCTCCAATTCTTTCGGGCAGAACTCCATGTTCAACTTCAATTTCGCTGGGTCGATAAATCTCTGAGTCAGAGTAATGTCTCCGTCCTCGTTCCAAGCGCAACCGCTTCCGTCTTGGAAGGTTACGTCAATATCAGCTAAGTTGATAGCACTCTTGCCTTTTACGTTTAGTTGCTTTTCAGCAAGTGCCATAGTTGGCGAAGATGTTAACGCCTTCGCGATTAGTGGATAATTCTGCTCTTCAATATAAGCCTGAAGTACGCTCGTTAGTGGTGATGGTGAAAATCCCATTTTTGTATAGTGTTTTTTTGGTTATTTCTTTGTAATTGCCGCTCTCATCTTCTCAGCGATTTCGACATAGTTTGTTCCCTTATTGAACGGGTTAGCAACCTTCTTCGTTGGCTCTTCTTTCGGTGTTGCCGCCATCTTCTCAACGATGTCTGTAATTAGACCAACCGCTTTCTCGATTTCTCCGACCTTCTCAGTCTTGGCGAACTTCTCAACCTCTGCTTGTATCAAAGTAGCTACAGAGTCCATAATGTCCAATTTGAACGCCTCAGCGTCAAACTCGGCAACTACTTCTTCGGTAGTTTCCTCAGCAGTCTCTTCGGTTGTTTCGTCTGCTGACATCTCTTCCTCTTTCTCCTCGTCTCCAGCTTCTTCTTCAACTGGTTCAGCTTCAGGCTCAAGAATCTCAACAATAAGACCGCCTTCAGTTCTTACAACAACTCCGCTTTCGAGTTCGTGTTCCCCGTCAGGAGCGGCAACGATTTCTCCGTCCTCGCCAACAACTGACAAAGCCGCGCCAATTTCCAAAACCTCGTAACGTACAATAGTGCCGTCCACAAGTTTAGCGTCCTCGAATTTCTCTTCGGTTTCGCTGAATAACAGTTTCTTGATTTCGGGAAGTTTAGACCCGACTAATTCTGAGATGTTCATAGGTAATTTTTTAGTAAATAGCAAAGTGTTTGTATTGTGCCACTTAGGAACGCAGAGCCTTCTCGACTTCTTCAATTATCATTTTGTCAACGTCCATTTTACGAGCCTCTGAAAACACGCCCTCAACGCTGAAACCATTGAACGTGCCGTCCTTTACTTGCGCCCAAACTTCGTCGTTGTCAATCTTGTAACTGACATACCAAGACCCGTTTGGTGCTTTGTCGAAACCCTTTGGCGTTGGCTTCATTTCGTCAATCAAGAAGCTCTCAAACATAAACACGCCATCGACTGGAGTCTCGTGGTCTAAGTTGGTCGCTGAGGTCTTGCCCTCCTTCATAAACTTGTAAGCTATTTTCCGAATAGAATCAGCGTCAAAGACTACATAATACTCGCGTTCGTCCTCGTCCCTTCTGTAAATAGGATAGTCCGCCAACATAGCAAAGCCGCTTACTATTCGCTTCTCGTCATTGTACGAAAATTTGTGTTGCTTATTGAACGCCAAAAATTCCCGCTCGATTGCTGGGTGGTCAACTATTGAGATTGCATCGAGACCCGTTTCGTGGTCGTCATCTATTGTTAAATATATTACTGGTAGCTTGTTCATCCTCCGAATGTTGCTTGTGATTCTATTTGATTAACGTTGTTTTGGTTGCCCGTTACTTCTGTCTCAACGACATAAGCTTGTATCGGTGCAAGTTGTGCTTGTTCGACTCCTCCGAGTTCCGTAGTCCCCGCAGTCGCTTGTTGAATAGCTGGAGCGGTTGCCGTTTGCGGTGCTTGTGGTGGTGGTGCTGAACCTCCGGGAACGTCTGCCGTGTTAAGCGTTTGAACTGCCGAAGCAATACCCGCGACAACTGCCGCGACTCCCGTAGCAATCGCGACAAGGTTGCCCGGATAAGGTACGCTCTGAGCCTGAGCAATCGCCCCGACTATCGCCTTTGCCGTATCAATAGCAATCTGAGCAATAGCAAGAGTTTTCTGTAATGCGACCGCCTCCTTTGAGTTCTGACCACTTGCCGCGACAAGTTGGTCAATCGCTCCGAGAACTCCACCAGCCGCGCTAAGATAGTCTTGTTGAAGTTTTATCTTGTCGTCCCGTAGCTTCTTCTCATTCTTTAAATCTTCGTCCCTGAACTTCTTGCGGAGTTTCGCGAGTGCTTCTTGTTTTGCCCCTTCAATGTCGGTTGTCGTGTCTCCAGCTAACCGGGCTTGTTCTTCAAGAGCCGCATAATATTGCTCCAGTTCAAGGAACTCAAGTTCCCGTTGCTCCTTACCTACTTTTGCGAGTTCTGTTTGTAGGTCAAAGAGTTCTTTTTCGAGCGCGACTTGATTCGTTAATTGCTCGGACTTTTGCCCCGCTATTCGTTCCTCAACGTCTGCGAGTTCTGTTCTTGCGTCTTTAAGTGCGACTTGTAGGTCAACGTTATTTTTATCAAGTGCAAGTTCTCTTTCTGCTAACTCAATTCGCTTGTTTGCAATCGCGGTTTCCTCCTCTAATTGCTTCGCTTGTATCTTTCCGAGTTTCTCGTTGGCTTCAATTCTTTGAGCGAGTGTCTTGGTAATATCGTCTCGAATTTGCCTTTGTTCTTCGGCTTCTTTTTGTCGTACTAAAATTAAAGCCCTTTGGTCGGCTTCCAGTAGTTTAACCTCGTTGCGAAGTTTAACGAGTGCGTCCGCTTGGTCAACTGCCGCTTTCGTTGCTTTGATAGTTTCATTTGCGAACTCAGTAACCGACTCAATAAGACTGGCTCGTTCTTGTTTGGTTGTTGCCGTGAAAGTCTGAACAACCGCCTCTCCGAACTTCTCCGCTCCTTTCGTTACTCCGTCCCAGTCTAACTCGAAAGCCGCCTTCATAATATCGCCCAAAGCGATAAACTGGTTAACGAAGCCTCCAATAATTACAACAAGCCGCTCTTTGATAAATGAGCCTATTGCTTTAAGTGATTCAAGCGGGTTCTCGAAGGCTTCCTTCATTGGTGTAACCAACCCTGAAACCGTGTCGAATAGCTTTTTTACAATTATCTCAAACGCAATAGTCGCGGTGTTGAACGCGTCCATAACCGCTTGATTCTTCATAAGTAAATCACGAATGAACATAAAGACCTCTGCCGCAATAGCAACAAGACCCAACGACTTCAGAACTCCTCCGATTGAGTTACCGAAGCCCGTCATTCCCTTAGACGCTCCTTTGGCTCCTTTTTCTGCCGCCTCGAAACCAGCCTTGAACTGGTCGCTCATTTCCTTTTGAGTCTGCTTAACCTTTTCGAGTTCTTCCCTTAACGCAATAATGTCGTCGTTGGCTTCGCCCGTTTTAACGTCTACTTCTATTGCTACTTTGGTCGCCATTAAGCTGGTATCAATCTGTAATTAACGTAAACGGTTACGGTCGAGTCTCCAGTTGTTGGGTCTCCGTTTGCCGCTTTCACTTGCAGAGCCGCATTGGTCAATACTTGAGTTTGACCGCTTGAAGGGTTGGAAGGTGCATAAGCTGAACTAATTTGGTCAACGGTTGCAAGAAGAATGTTGTTGCCTATTTGCCCAACATTGTCATCTGCTCCGTCAATGTGCAAATGCAAACTCGTATTGGTTGCGTATGCCGTTGTGTTGAAGTCAATCTTAACACTTGCAGAAATTACCTCAATAGCGTAACCGCTAACCGCTCCGACTATGGTAATAGGTGTCGAGTTTAGAGTCTTGACTTGTGCTGGTGTTAACTCAACAGAAGCCGAACCGCCTAAACAAACAACTCCGTTGTCATCTCTTGACCAAAGAACCCCGTCCGCCTGATTAAAAAATAACTCGCCTTTGTAAATATCGGTAGCCGTCCAAGTGCCGTCCGTATGGTCGTTGCTACTTGGTACGGTTGGAACGGTTGCCGTTACTGTTGACCGTTTAATCTTAATCCGTGAGTCTTGTGTTGCCATTAGTTTTCTCCGCCTTCTATTAAGTAAATAGCTATTTCAGAAAATTGTGTCTGAACTATGTCCTCGCCTCCGTCAACCGTGAAGATGTTAGTTCCTCCATTCAACGCCCGGACTTCATTCTCTCCGCCTTCCAAAACTTCAACGTTGTCTTGTTCTTTGCCGTTTACATAAGTAACGTTTGACTCAGTTACAATAACCCCGTTCGTGTTTATCAGTTGCACGTTGAATAGACCGCCCTGAACTTCATTGTCGTTTCCGAAGATTGTAATGTTTTTAGAACCCTCTCCGATTGTGTTGCGGCTACCAACTACCTTGAAAGCCGTAACGCTCTGTCCGACTACGTTCTCCGCTCCGCTAACCTTTCCCTGAAACGGTGGGTACTTGTTGCCGTTGGTCTTTATTTCAGTCGATGGGTTGGGCAGTCTTTCCAGTCCTAAGTAACCGCTTGCGTTCAGGCTCTTGCTTGCCTCTTGGAAGGTAACGGGTTCTTTGATTTTTATCAATTCCACTTTCGTTAATCCCTCCTTGAAAGGGTTGTAGTTCATTACCTTGTTGAGCCTCCAGTAAGCGTTATCAATTACAATCTGGTCGCGAAAGTCAAGCGTGTTAATGTCGGTCGGCTCTAAGTAAAAAAGCCCAGTCATAACCTTCGAGTCCTTATCCGTTACCTCGTTGATATAGTTTCGGTGGTAGATGTTAAAGAGATTCGCGTTCGTTACCTGAACCGTACCCGTGTAACTATTTGCTTGATAGTAGAGTTCGTAAGGCAATCCGAAGTTAATGTCAACCGTTGGCGTTATCGGCTCGTCCCAATGCCCAGCGTATGGATAGGTCGAGTTAAATGTGTCTTGTAGGTTTATCGTTCTTCGATGCACCCAAGTCGGGTCGCTTGGTATTAAGCCGCCATAGTAAAGAATCCGAATATTTGCGTCTGTTGGCTTTGCTCCTTCTTCAATATCAGCGTCCCAAATTGCTGGAATGATTCGGTTCGATGGGTTGTCATTCACTAACGGAGAAGGAGAAAACACAACCTCCACTTCTTTAGAACTCTGCACAAAGTCGTTATCAACCTCAACCTTTGAGCGTCCATAAACGTGTCCTCTGTTTGATTGGTAACGCTCGTTGTAATAGTCTCCGTCTTCTGAGTAGGTGTAAATGTATTCCCGGTCCGTCAGAACTCCCAACGGTTCAAGGGTGATGTCTTTGTCCCTTGCCAGTTTGTAAGTCCAGTCCTTTGTTCCGCCTTGCGAGTAAAACGTGTCGCGGGTTTCAATCAGTAGGTTCTTCTCGTTGTTCGGGTCAACCTCAACGTAAAGATTAAACATTTTGAAGAGTGAAGTCAAGAACTCGCTCATTCCAATGTCGGGCAAGTTGTCTGTCATATCAACAAACTCGCCTTCGGTAATTCCTTCGTTCAGGTATTCGTTGTAAAACTCTCCGTCTCGAATGTCAAAGTCTAAGTAATAAGGAATGTTAGGAGACTGAACAACTCCAGCGTCCGGGTGGAATATCCTAAAGTAATTCGTGTAACCGATTCCAGCCTCGTCAGCTATCAAGTCAACAAAGAACTGGTCGCCTTCTAACGCTTGTACGTTTTCAGCAGTTACAACGTAAGTATTTTGGACAACGTTTTGGTCTAAGAACGGAGGAGTTGTGTAACCCGAAGTCAATCCAAGAGTAAAGCCCCAGTCCGTTTCGCCCATTACTTCGAGCGTGTTGTTTCGGCTCCTCATAATCCGCAACCTTCCCGAAAATTGATTTCTTCCCGACTCGCCCGTTTGCGCTCTGAGTATTGCAATCGAACCCCACTCGGTGCATCTAAGCTGAACCGATGCCGTTAGGTCGTAGAATCCAGTTGCTTCGCTATCAACTAACCACTCGTAATTTTCAGAAGTAGGAACGAAAGGAGAAGAAGGGACAAGATAGTTACCCGTTGCCGATTGTCCATTGTCAAAGTTCGGGTTGTTCTCGTCCTCATAACAAACCCTAACCGTTGATTGTGGATTAACAAAAAAGTCTCGGTTTCCAACTACTTGAGTCGGTGGTGTTGTTGCGTTTACAATAGCGTTCTGAGTAACATTCTTCCCTACTTTGTAGAGTTTCTCTTGTAGGTTGTCCTCTGAGATTGTCAAAGGCTTAGTTACTGGAATAACCAACCTATTGAACAGAATAGAATCCAAGAAAGAACTTTGATAGCTGAACCCTGCAAAGTCGAAAATCTTGTTGAGTATCGTCTTAGCGTAGTAAGCGGGTCTTAAATCTCCGACCTCGTAAATTCTATTCCCTTGATTTGTAAACTCTGCACCACCCCCCCAGTCAATAAGCGGGTAAACGTAACCGTCTCCGACTGGTGCGCTCCAACTATCGACTTGGTTTTGATACGTGTAATAGTGGTCAAACTCTGAGAAGTCTAAGTAATTGACATTACTCTCATCCACTCCGCTAAGTTCCTTGTCTCCAAGTACCGAGAAGATATTGAGGAGTTTACCAATGAAGACCACCTCGTAAGTGTAGGCGTCTCCCTTCTGGACTATCTTGCGGAGTTGGACAACTCCCGCCATAACCTCCACCCCGTCAGCTATTACTCGCGCCTCCGCTTTCTTATTAGGGTTAAAATTGACAGATATATTGCTAATGTTAGCATCGTAGTTGTTGCTTATGTTAACATCGTAAATATGTCCAAACAACTCGTCGTTTGACTTTGTTGCTGGGCACTTGATTGTCTGGGAGTATTCCGTGCTTCTCTTCTCCGGGTTACGAATGTCCGCAACCCCGTAATTGAACGAGAAGTCGAAGCCCTCGAAAACGTCTAACCGATAACCTTCAATTCTAACTTCAACCACGTTGCCGTCTGTTTTTAATTGAGTAGTTCAACTCGAAAGTGTACTGCATTAACTTATCGTTTAGGCTCGTCTTTCTTTGGATTCTTCGCGGGTCAATGTTGACCGCTATCAGTTCGTTATTCTCCTCGATATAAACGCTCGGAGACGTTGCCAAATCTTCAAGCCAAACGCTTTCGTCCTCTGTTAAATAGTCGGTGTTTACCG